>Ga0247779_1000026_pt1 | contig 166679 bp, 146 predicted proteins | sample UWRJL221509R5_FD_179925 | JGI IMG/M metagenome (GOLD analysis project Ga0247779, IMG submission 179925) | Plant litter microbial communities from Arlington Agricultural Research Station in Wisconsin, United States - UWRJ-L221-509R-5 | ecosystem: Environmental > Terrestrial > Plant litter >...
CCCTCAAGATCTCCGCGATCTGACTCTCACTGAACTTGGACTTGCGCATGGAACCCTCCGTTGGGGAGAGTTTCCAGGAATCGTTGGACTCACTCTACGGGGGAAGGACCCTTGCAACTAACTCTTCAAGTTTGTCGCGAACATCGTCATCGATTGTTGTTGCCTGAACCTCATCAAATTTTGCAAGTAATGAGTCGATGCGCGAGAGAATATCTCGCTCTGTATATGCTTCCGATACGGTATCTGTCCAAGCCTGATCAATGGTGTAGTTCTTATCTGTTAGTAATCTCCGAATGGCATCGGCGGCTTGAGTAGAACTAGCGCCAACGCTCGTCGCGCGAGCGATTTTCGCTACTCTTCGAAAATCTACAATATTGTCTATTACGTCCGCTTTGTACTTCTTCAGCAAAGCGTCCCTTGCTTCATCTATGTCAATGACTACGCCTGGTAGGCTTCTCGAAACTGTCTTTAATGCCTTCTCCATTTCTATGAAGAAATCTTCACTGAGTTGCTGCTTGCTCTTTGGCTTCTTAAGTTCCTCAAGAAGCATGTCTTTATATTTATCCGGTATCTCCATCAATAATCGACATCGGCGGATAACACCGCGGGCAAGGCCCGTATGCTCAGAAAGCTCCTTCTCTGTTGGATTCTTCTTTAACTCACGGACAAGAAGTTCAATTACAGTGGGCAATTTTAGAGCTATGGTCAATAAGTCCCACTGTTCCCTCAAGGCGTGAATATTGAACATTAACAGCAAATTTTGTAAGGGCTTCGGCTCAGTTTGAACAATTGCGGGAATGGTCTTCAGATTGAGCTTCGACGCACAACGCCAACGTCTTTCTCCATCGATTAAAAAATAGTCGTGTCCACGCCTATATACGGCGATTGGCACTTGAATCCCGTATCTTCTAATGGACTCTTGCAAATCATCCAATTCGCCCTGGCGAAATGCCATGCGGGGGTTGTCCGGATTAGGCCGAATTCTGCCTACTGGTACTTCGCGGAGTTCTTTATCTTCTGAGTTCGACGGCATGGCGCCCTCTACAGCTCGACGTTTGTTACGATAATCTCGCTTGCTAATCTTCGCGCAGACACGAAGCCTGCTACGTTTCTTCGGACTTGCACGCGACGCGTATCCCAATTGGAGAATAGCTTTCTAGCTTCCGTGCTGTCGGCGTAGCTCAACACGAAAGCGGCGCCTTTATCCTCGATTCTAATGAGGTGCTCTTTCAGCCGTACAAGATCGCCCTGACAGAAAACGCGTTCGTCATACTGTCGAAAAATTCGACGAGATTCGACAATATAAGGGGGGTCCAGATATACAAAGTCGCCGCGTCGAACAGATTTGAGCACGCTTCCGAAATCCGCACATCGCAACTTCGCGCGATGCAGCAAAGTAGCGCACTGACGAAACTGCTCAATCGGAGGAATGACGCCGGGTTTGGTATGGGCATACGGCACATTAAAATGCCCGGAAGTATTTGTTCGATAAATCCCGTTGAAGCAGTATCTATTTAGATAGACGAATCTGATGGCGCGGCGGAATTCCGACAGCTTTTTTGGATCGCTCTTGCGAACCGCGTAATAGTTTTCGGCGCTCCGTTCTAGTTTGGAAACTGCTTTGTGCACATCATCTGGACGTTCGCGAATGACGGCGTAGGCTCCGATTAGGTCGCTGTTTACGTCGCCCAGTAACGCCAAGTTCGGTTGGAGGCTAAAAAAAAGCGCAGCGGATCCTGCGAACGGCTCGACGTAACGGTTGTAGGTCGGTTTCCAATACTCCGCGAGCGTGGGGAGAATCTTACGTTTACTACCCGCCCAGCGAAGTATGGGGTGATGGGGACTATCGTATTCGCCTGCTTGGCCACGTTTGGCACGTCCTATGCGTGGGGAAAAAGGCATCTGCTCTATCAGCGCCGAGCGACCCTACAATACAGTGCTGTGCCCCCTCCATGCGGGCTGCTAGAAAGTGGTCATGTGTCACCCACACTTTGAGTAGCCACAATTCAGACAAGTCGCACACCCATCCATCAAAATCACCGCGCTCGTATTGCACTTCGCGCACATGGTCGCGCCGGGCGGGAACGCCGATGCGGATTCCTTGAGGGCGTTTTCGCCGCCGGCGCCGGCGAGGTCTGGTGTAAAGGCGCTGGGTCCCGGCGTTCGCCGGGATGACGAACCTGTCAGGGACTCGTCACTATTTTTTTTTACGCGTGAGTCGTAGATCGCGCGCTTCTCGGCGATGAGGTTGCGCGCCTCGGCGCTCATTTCCGGGTCGTGCAGCATGCCGATCATCTTGAGGTGCTGTTCGATCACGTAGCCGAGTTCGGCGACGATGCTCGGCATGTAGATGCCGCCAGCCTTGAAATAGCCACCGCGCGGGTCGAATACTGCTTTCAGTTCCTCGACCAGGAAGGTGACGTCGCCGCCCTTGCGGAAGACCGCGCTCATGATGCGCGTGAGGGCGACGATCCACTGGAAATGCTCCATGTTCTTCGAGTTGATGAAGATCTCGAAGGGGCGGCGCAGTTCGTGTTCGGTGCCGGCGTTGAGCACGATGTCGTTGATGGTCACGTACAGCGAGTGCTCGAACAGCGGGCTCTTGATCTTGTAGGTGGCGCCGATCAAGGTGTCCGGGCGCTCGACCTTCTCGTGCATCTGGATGACTTCGGCCATCGGCACGGACGGCGCGCTCGGCGGCGCTTCGGCGGGCGGCACGATCTTGCTGGTGTCTTCGGGCCGGACGACGCTGTAGCCCTTGATCTTCTTGTTGATCTTCATGGGTCTTGCCTGGATCTGGATGCGAAAGGGATCCGGCCGCGGCCGGCATGAGGGGCGCCGCGCGGATCGCGGCGGCGCTGGTTCGGGCCGTCGGGACGGCGTTCTGCTACTTCTTCGCGGCTTTTTTCGCCGGCGCTTTCTTGACTGCCTTCTTCGCCGCTTTCCTGGCAGGCGCTTTCTTCACGCTGGCTTTCTTCACCGACGCTTTCTTCGCGACGGCTTTTCTCGCGACCTTTTTCACCGCCGCTTTCTTCACCGCAACCTTCTTCACAGCCTTTTTCGCAGCCTTCTTCACCGCCGGCTTGCCGGCAGCCTTCGCAGCCGAGGCGATTTCCGCCGCGCTCTTGTGCGCCATGTCGGCGCGGTGCGCGCGGGCGTAGGTCTGAATGTCCTTGAACGAGCCGTCGGCGTTGCGCACGGCGTAGAGCTTGGTGCCGGCGCTGCTGTACATGGTGGTGCGTTTGCGGGTGGCCATGCGCTTCTCCGTTGCGGCGACGGACGACCTCGTCACCGGTCGGCCGCCGCGGCCCGACCGGTGACGCAACGCAACCGGCTTACTTGCGCTTGCCGGTCTTCTTGGTGGCTTTCCTGGCCGCCGCCTTCTTGACGACTTTCTTCACCGCCTTCCTGGCCGGCGCTGCCTTCTTGGCAACTTTCTTGGCGACCTTCTTGAATGCCTTCTTCGCTGCGGACTTCTTCGCGACGACTTTCTTGGCGACTTTCTTCGCCGCCTTCTTCACCGGTGCGGCCTTCTTCGCGACTTTCTTCGCGACCTTCTTGGCCGCCTTCGCTGCAGCCTTCTTCACCGGCGCTGCCTTCTTTGCCGGCGCCGCTTTCTTCGCGGCCGCCTTCTTGGCTGCCGGCTTCACGCCGACGACCTTCTTCGCGCTGGCGACGACGGCCTGCACCTTGCGGGCTGCCTGCTTGCGCGCCTTGACGACCTTCTTGGCGACCTTGCTCGCCGTGTTGGTCACCGCTGTCTTCGCATCGGACGCTGCGTTGCCGACCGAGGTGGCGACGGCGCTGGCCGCGTCGGCGACGGCACTGCCGATCTGCGATGCGCCTTCTTTCAAGCTGTCGAACGAACTTCCGGAATTGCCGCCTTCACTATGCATGGTAGGTTCCCCTCTCCAATCTTTTGGACGTGATGGTTGGACGGTGATTGCGAGTTGCGTTGAGAACGCCGCCGCGACTATGGACCGATGATGCGGTGGGGCTTCCTAGAACTTGCCGTAGTAGCCTTCCTTGAGCGCATCGAACAGGTTCGCCGCGGTGTGCGTTTCGCCATCGTACTCGATCTCTTCATTGCCTTTGGCCTCCACCACGGAGCCGTCCTCGAGTTCGAAACGATACGTGGTGTTGGCTAAATCATGCTCCTTCACCAGCACTCCTTGGAAGGCCGCCGGGTTGAAGCGGAACGTGGTGCATCCCTTCAACCCCTGCTTGTGGGCGTAGCGGTAGATGTCCTTGAAGTCTTCGTACGGGTAGTCGGTCGGCACGTTGGCGGTTTTCGAGATCGACGAATCGACCCACAGCTGCGCCGCGGCCTGAATATCGACATGCTCGACCGGACTGATGTCGTCGGCGGAAACGAAGTAGTCGGGCAGTTTTTCCTCCGCTTCCTGCGACAGCGGCATCGCCTTGCCGTTGATCAGTTCGCGGTAGGCGAGCAGTTCAAAGCTGAAAACCTCGACCTTTTCCTTCGACTTCTTGCCCTCGCGGATCACGTTGCGGCTGTAGTGATGCGCGAAGCTCGGCTCGATGCCGTTGCTGGCGTTGTTGGCGAGCGAGAGCGAGATGGTTCCGGTCGGCGCGATCGAGCTGTGATGGGTGAAGCGCGCACCGACTTCGGCAATTTCGGCAACCAGCTGCGGCGCGACGCTGGCGATGCGCTGCATGTAGCGGCTGTACCTGGCGTGCAGCACGCGGCCGGGAATCGTGTCGCCGATGCTCCAGCCATCGGCGACCATTTCCGGACGCTTGCGCAGCATCTCGCCGCTGACGGTGAAGTCCTGGGTCAGGATCGGCGCCGGCCCTTTCTCCTTCGCCAGCGAGAGGCCGACTTCCCAGCCGGCGAGCGCCATTTCGCGACTGACCTCTTCGGTGAACACGACCGAGTCGGCGGTGCCGTAGCGCATCTTCAACATCGTCAAGGTCGAGCCGAGTCCGAGAAAGCCCATGCCGTGCCGGCGCTTGCTCTCGATCTCGGCGCGCTGCTGCGGCAGCGGCAGTCCGTTGATCTCGACCACGTTGTCGAGCATGCGCGTGAACACGCGCACGACCTCGCGATATTCCTCCCAGTCGAAGCGCGCCTTCGGCCCGAACGGATCGCGTACAAAAGTGGTTAAGTTCACACTTCCCAAAAGGCACGAACCGTATGGGGGCAGAGGTTGCTCGCCGCAGTTGCCTGTCACGATGCCGTTGAAGATGAGATTGTTCTTGTCCGCCTGCGTCGTGTCGAACACGGCTTCACGCCCGATATGTTCGATCGAAACGACCGTGCTTTCGAATTTGTCCACATTTGCCGATGCGCGTTGTGCGTGCCAGCCGTGATACTTGTCGTTCTTTTCGGCGGTCAGAAATCCGATTTCCTGCATGAAGCGATCACGCGAAGCGGAACCGATCAACAACTCATAGTCGGCCTGGCATTCGTATTCGCGCTGGCCACCCTTGCCGTCCGGCAATGAGCGGCGACCCGCCTTGCGACGCTGCAGTACGCGGCTGAAAATTCCGAAGTTGGCCAGCAACATCTGCACATCCTTGAGCAAGGCCGGAACACTGGAGGCCAGGCGAACGGTGCAGTACGCATTCTTGTCGTCGCGCTGCACGGTGCCGTCGCTCTGGAAGAGTCCGCGCAGATAACCCTTCACGCAGGCCTCGCTGCCACGCCACACGACTTCGGGCACCTGTGTCTTGGTTTTGCCCGTGAAGCCGTAGTGCTCGAGCACGCGTGCCAGCAGCACCGACCGGATCATGATCAGGTTTCGCTGCGGAATCGCGACCGGATGCACGTGATATTCGCGCGGGTTGGCCGAAACGCCAGCGATCAACGTATTGACGTACGTCGTGATGCCATCCGCGAGACTGCGATCGGAGCCCCACAGATTGATGACGGCCGCCTGCTTGTCCCTGCCGCGATTTGTGAAATGTCCGTCTCCAGTGATCAGCCCGAGCAACAAACCCAGTTGCTCGTTGCCGTCGCGACCGAACTGGCCCTTGCCTGATTGGATCAGCAGGTCGTCACCCGGCTTGAGGTCCTTCAACTTGATCTTGCCGCGCCGTGTGTAGAAATCGTGCCACTCGGTGGCCTTGATTTCGTAGCCGTCCTTGGTCGTGACGCGGTAGACGTCCGCTGAAGGCGCCGTCATGAAAGCGGGCACAGCAGGACGAGTTTCGACGCCATGAGCGTTCTGCCCCAGTGCACGGCGATCCACCGTCACTTCCAGCGGCGCCCTACTCGCATACAGATCGCCGATCTTCACCATGCCGTACTGCGTCGCCAGACGCGTATCCGCCGTCACACACGGATTGGTCGCACGAATATGCTCGCACCACCAATTGTTGTTCATCTCGTTGACGCGATCGATCAGGATGAAGCCGGGTTCAGCGTAGTCGTACGTCGACACCATGATCATGTCCCACAGGTGACGCGCCTTGATGTGGCCGTAGATCTTGCAGGCGACCAGGCCGTCGTCGCGGATGACGTAGTTCTTGTGCGTCGGCCAGTCGCGCCAGACGATCTTGTCCGCATCGGCGAGATCGATCTCGCCCTGTTCCTTGATGTGGATCGGGAACACCCGCGGCCAGTCGGCGTCGATCTCGACCGCCTGCATGAAGCCGTCGGTGATCAGCAGGCTGAGGTTGAACTGGCGCAGGCGTCCGTCCTCGCGCTTGGCGCGGATGAACTCTTTCACGTCCGGATGGCTGACGTCGAAGGTGCCCATCTGCGCGCCGCGGCGGCCGCCGGCGGACGACACCGTGAAGCACATCTTGTCGTAGATATCCATGAACGACAGCGGGCCGGAGGTGTAGGCGCCGGCACCGGAGACGTACGCGCCGCGAGGTCGCAATGTGGAAAATTCATAGCCGATGCCGCAGCCGCTCTTCAACGTGAGTCCGGCTTCGTGCACGCGATCGAGAATATTGTCCATCGAATCGTCGATGGTGCCGGAGACCGTGCAGTTGATCGTCGAGGTCTTCGGCTTGTGTTCCTGCGCGCCGGCGTTCGAGGTGATGCGCCCGGCCGGGATCGCGCCGCGGCGCAGCGCCCACAGGAAACGGTCGTACCAGTAATTCTGTTTTTCCGGCGTCGCCTCGACGTCGGACAGCGCCTTGGCGATGCGCTGGTAGCTGTGGTCGATCGAGGTGTCGACCGGCTCGCCGGACTTGGACTTCAGGCGGTATTTCTTGTCCCAGATATCGTGCGATGCCGGCTGCAGCGGAATGTCCGCCGCGCTGCGCGCGAGCTGGTCGAGGCGCACCGTGTTCATGTTGGTTTTCTCTCCTGAATGCATGCGGGTCTCACGCCCGGCTTCGTTGTCTGTCTCGACCCTCGTCCATCACGATGACGTCGCCGTTCCGGCGAAAACGGCGGCGCGCAGCGCAGGCCGGAAAATCGGCTGTGGGCGCTGTTCAAGGTGATGATTTCGACGATCGTCCCGCCCCGAGTTGCGTCCCGCGATGCCGTCGATGCCGACGGCCACGAGAGTCGAACAGACCCAATGTATGGGTTTTGTGAACTGAACAGGCACAATATATTGTGGCGTCCGTCCAGTACCGTACCCCTGCCCGCGAGCGAAGTAAAGGGCTTTTTCGCGCGCTGCGGATCGGCGTTGCGGCAGAATGAACGAATCGCCGCGCAGCCCCGCAGGAACGCTTGAAAGATCGGAAACCGATCGTGATTTGCGTGGTCTGATCGATCCGTCGATGCTAGTTTCATTGCCGCTAAAAGGATGTTCTTCCATGCCGAGGTTTCATCGCGTTTTTCGTTTCTTCGCCACGCCCACGCGCGCGGCAGCTCTCGAGGTCTGTGCGCTGCTGCTCGGCGCCGCGCTGTTGCAGTCCAGCGCGCACGCGGCGCTGCCGCCGGCAATCGATGGCCAGGCGATGCCGTCGCTCGCGCCGATGCTGGAGCAGGTCACGCCGGCGGTGGTCAACATCGCTTCGAAGACGCGCGTGGCGGTACGCAATCCCTATTTCGACGATCCGATTTTCCGGCGCTTCTTCGGCGTGCCGAACACGCCGCGCGAACGCGTGCAGCAGTCGCTCGGCTCCGGTGTCGTGGTCGACGCGGCGAAGGGCTACGTGCTGACCAATAATCACGTGGTCGAGGGTGCCGACGATATTTCGGTCACCGTCGCCGATGGTCATACGGTGAAGGCGAAACTGATCGGCACCGATCCGGATACCGATCTTGCGGTGCTGCAGATTCCGGCCGGCAAGCTGACCGCGCTGACCCTGGCCGATTCGGCGAAGCTGCGCGTCGGTGATTTCGTGGTCGCGATCGGCGAGCCGTTCGGACTCGGCCAGACGGTGACCTCGGGCATCGTCTCCGCACTCGGACGCTCGGGCTTGCGCGGCTCCGGCTACCAGAATTTCATCCAGACCGATGCCTCGATCAATCCCGGCAACTCGGGCGGTCCGCTGGTCAACCTGCGCGGTGAGCTGGTCGGCATCAACTCGATGATCTATTCGCCGTCGGGTGGCAACGTCGGCATCGGCTTCGCGATACCGTCGAACCTCGCCGCCGACGTGATGAAGCAGCTGGTCGCGACCGGCGAGGTCAAGCGCGGCGTGCTCGGCGTCGAGGCGCAGGACGTGACGCCGGAAATCGCCAGCATGCTCGCGCTCGGCGACGGCAAGGGCGCCGTCATCACGCGCGTGCGCAGCGGCTCGCCGGCGGAAAGCGCGGGCCTCAAGGCCGGCGATGTGATCGTGTCGTTGAACGGCAAGAACGTCAGCGGCGAGCAGGATCTGCACAACATCGAAGGCCTCACCGCGCCCGGCGCCGCGGTCAGCGTCGGCCTGCTGCGCGACGGCAAGCCGCTGACGATCAACTCCGCGTTGAAGGCGGCCGATCTCAAGACCTTGAAGGGCGAAACGCTCGATCCGCGCCTGTCCGGCGTGCAGTTCAGCGAACTCGCCGACAACGTGCGCAGGCAGGGCGTGACCGGCGTCAGCGTGAGCCATCTCGCCGAGAACAGCCGCGCCTATGCGAGCGGCCTGCGCAACGGCGACGTGATCGTCGCGGTCAACCGGCGCGATCTGGATGGCGCGGCGGATTTCGGCAGGCTGGTCGGCGCGCATCCGCGTCAGCTGATGCTGACCTTGCTGCGCGGCGACGAGGCGTATTACCTGCTGCTGCAGTAGGCGGCGTTTCCGCGGAGCGAGCGCGCCGCGACGGTGAAACCGGGAATGGCTTCCCTTCTCTGTGCGGGAAGGGAGGGTCGCAGGCGACACGCGCGCGGCGCGACGCAGCGCTCCGATGCTGAATACGCGACGCGCATCTGCAGTCATGCGCGCGCGTGCGTGATAAGGTTCGCGCGCACTTTTGCGCCTTCTTTCTCGTGAACAAGATCATGCAGCCACGCCGCTTTATTTCCTCCGTCGTCCTCGCGCTCGCGCTGGGCTGTCTCGCGCTTCCTGCCTTTGCGGCGAAGTCCACCAAGGCCGCTGCCGAGCCACCGCCATCGGCCGATGATCTGGTCTGGCGCGGTGACCACGCGACCGGGCGCGCGATCATGGAAGACCTCGCCAAGGAATACGCCAAGCAGAAGAAGGGTCGCATTTCGCTGCAGCCGTTCAGCACCTTGTCCGGCCTCGATGCGGTGGCGCAGGGCAGCGCCGACATCGCCGGCAGCGCTCGCGGCAAATATGCGCGTCGCAGCGAGGAAGCAAACATCACCTTCGTGCCGGTCGCGCTCGATGGCGCGGTGCTGATCACGCATCCGCGCAACCCGGTCACCGGCCTCACGCTGAAACAGATTCACGACATCTACTACGGCATCATCAAGAACTGGAAGGAACTCGGCGGCGAAGACAAGGAGATCAATCTCTACGCCATCGCATCCCCGCTCGACGGCGTCGAGTTCTCCCTGCGCGAACTGGTGTTCCGCAATGGCGACCAGCGCGTCGCCGCGCCGCGCCTGTACATCAACACGGCCAAGCTCGAAGAAGCGATCACCCTGGATCCGGCCGGTCTCGGTCTGTCGACCCTGGCGAACGCCTATTCGAACAAGGGCGTCAAGATGCTCAGCGTCGAAGGCGTCAATCCGTCGACCTCGACCGTCGCCGACAGCAGCTATCCGCTCTACATCACGCTGTACCTCGCCCAGCGCGTCGACTCGCCGAAGCAGGCTGCGATCGATCACTTCATCGCGTTCCTCGGCACGCCGGGTGCGAAGGACATCCTGCGCCGGCACCAGCTGACGCCGTACGCGGACGCCAGCAACGTGGTCGCGAAGAACGACCAGCGCATGGCCTTCATCGATGCGCATGTCGGTCGCGACGCGGCGAGCATCTCCGGCGCGATGGCCGCTGCCGCGAGCACGATTGCAGCACCGCCGCCGCCCGCGGCTGCGCCAGCAGCGGCGGCGACCGACGCGAAGCCGCACGTGGTGACGGCGGCTGCATCGAGCACGAGTGCACACGAAAAACTCGCCAAGGCCGAGCCGAAAAAAGCCGTCGCGAAGAAGGACGCGCCGAAGAAGGAAGCGATCGCGGCGGCACCGAAGAAAGCCGCACCCGCGAAGGCGACCGCGAAGGCCGCGCCCGCGAAGAAAGAGACCAAGTCGAAGGCGGTCGCCAAGGCGGAGGCTCCGGCCGCCGCTGCACCGAAACCGGCCGCCTCGTTCGGCAACGTCAGTGGTGGTGCAGGCGGCGGCTGAGACAGCCGCTGCCGCGACACCGATGCGCATCCTCGCCATCTCGCTCGACCTCGACGACACGCTGTGGCCGATCGAGCCGTCGATCGCGGCGGCCGAGCGCCACCTCGATGAGTGGTTGCGCACGCACCACGGCGAGGTCGCGGCGAAGTGGCCGGTGGCTGCGCTGCGCGGCCTGCGCGAGCAGGTCGCGGCGGAACGTCCGGACCTGGCGCACGACTTCACCGCACAGCGCATGCTGACGCTGGAACGCGCGTTCGCCGCCTGCGGCATCGGCGACCAGCACGTCGAGGACGCCTTCGAGGTTTATCACGCCGCGCGCAACCGCGTGGATTGCTACGAAGACGCATTGCCGGCGCTGGCTGCGTTGTCCACCCGCCTGCCGCTGGTCAGCATCTCCAACGGCAATGCCGATCTCGAACGCATTGGCCTGCGCCGGCATTTCGCACACTGCCTTTCGGCGCGCGAGTTCGGCAGCGCCAAGCCGGCCGCGCCGATTTTCCTCGACGCCTGCGCGCGGCTCGGACTCGCGCCGGAAAATGTCCTTCACGTCGGTGACGATCCGCTGCTCGACGTCGCCGGTGCGCACGGCGCTGGCCTGCGCACAGCGTGGTTGAATCGCGGTGCGAGCGCGTGGTCGGATCACGGCGCGGCGTTGCCGCCGGAACAGTCGGCGATCGTTCCGGATCTGCAGCTGCGCGATCTCGGCGAGCTGGTGCACTGGGTCGACGCAAACATCGTGTCGCTCGCGCCGCGTTCCGCTGCAGAGCGCGATTCGGTGCGACTGGGTGACCGCTGAAAAGGCATGCCCGACGCTGCCGCCGCGACGCGCTTGCATGCTTGCGCGCGAACGGCGGCATCGGTTATTCATCCGCGCTTGAACTGCACGACGGCCTGAGCGGAGCGCTCGGCAACCTGCCACCGATTCGCCACGAGGAAACACGATGGATGCCTGGATCATTGCGCGCGACGCCGCTGATGCCACTGCGCTGATTGCGGTCGACCGCGAGAACTTCGGCGCCGTCGTCGAGACACTCGGTGCCGAGGCGAAACGCTGGTGCGCGGCGAACGGATTTGCCGGCGAAAACGGCCGCGTTCTCGTCGTGCCCGGCGCGGACGGCGCGGTGCTCGCCGTGCTCGCTGGCTGCGATCGCCGTGATGCCGTGTTCGGACTTGCTTCGCTGCCGGTGCGTCTGCCGGAAGGACGTTACGCGCTCGATCCGCGCGGACTCGCCCTGGATGCCGCCGACGTCGCGCTCGGCTGGGCGCTCGGCGCGTACCAGTTCACGCGCTACCGCAAGCCAGCGCGTGCGCCGGCGCAACTCGTCATCGATGCAGCGACCCAGCAACGCAGCGCGGCGATGGCCGCGGCGATCTACCAGGTGCGCGACCTGATCAACACGCCGACCGAACACATGGGGCCGCAGGATCTCGGCGCGGCCGTGCGCGCGCTCGCCGAGCATCATGGTGCGAATTACCGCGAGTGGGTCGGCGATGAATTGCTCGCCGCGAATTTTCCGACCATCCACGCAGTCGGGCGCGCCAGTCATCGCGCGCCGCGCCTGGTCGAGCTGACGCACGGGGCGGCCGATGCGCCGCATCTGATCATCGTCGGCAAGGGCGTGTGCTTCGACACCGGCGGTCTCAACATCAAGACCGGCGACGGCATGCGCTGGATGAAGAAGGACATGGGCGGCGCCGCCCACGCGATTGGCCTCGCGCGCTTGATCCTCGATGCACAGCTGCCGCTGCGCCTCAGCCTGCTGATTCCTGCGGTCGAGAATTCGATTGCCGGCAATGCCTATCGTCCCGGCGAAGTCGTCGTCACGCGCGCCGGCCTCAGTGTCGAGATCGACAACACCGATGCGGAAGGCCGCCTCGTGCTGTGCGATGCGCTCGCCTACGCCGCCGAACAGAAGCCCGATCTGATCCTCGACTTCGCCACCCTGACCGGCGCCGCGCGCGTCGCGCTCGGCCCGGAGTTGCCGGCGCTGTTCTGCAACCGCGACGAGATTGCCGAGCGTCTGCAGCTGTGCGCGCAGATGCTGCGCGATCCACTCTGGCGCATGCCGCTGTGGCGTCCGTATCTGACCCTGCTCGATTCACCCGTGGCCGATCTTGCGAACGCCGGTGGATCACGCCATGCAGGCGCCGTGACCGCCGCGCTGTTCCTCGAACGCTTCATACCAGAGGCGCAGCCGTGGGCGCATCTGGATGTGTATTCGTGGAATGATTCCGACAAGCCCGGCCATCCGCGCGGCGGTGAAGCGCAGGGCTTGCGTGCGTATTTCGAGTTCGTGAAGCGGCGTTACGCCGGCGACACCGCCTGATCGGTGCCCGGCCGTGGCGCGGCCGGGTCTTCGGTGAATTACTTCAGTCGACCTGCATCGGCGGCACCACGCCGTACGGCAGCACGCGCGCGGCGAGCTTGGTGTCGGTGTGGATCAGGCCGACTTCGTCGGCGAGGATGTGCGCGGCTTCGTCGAGCACGATGTCGCGCTTGCTCTTGGCTTCCTTCTCGCGCTTCAGGTCGCTGCTGATGTCGCGCTCGTCCGGTTGCAGGCCGTCATCCTGGGCGACGGCGTTGTCCTTGTCGGTCGCGCTGTCGCCTGCCTTCTTCGCAGCATCGACGGAAGCGACCGCCTTTTTCGCATCGGCATCGCCGGGCTTGCCGCTGCCGCGATCCTTGCTGTCGTCCTGGATCTTCTGGTTCGCCTTGGCGACAGGATCAGCGTCGGGCGTCGCATGCCCTGCCACCTCATCACGCGCCTTGCGCTTGGCTTCCTGCTCGTCGCGTTCCTTGCGCCGCGCCTGCTCGTTGAGCGAGACGGTTTTTTCGTCGCGCAGCTTGCGCATGTCGGCGAGGTCGGCCTCGAAGTTCTGCCATTCGACATTCTTGCCGGAGCGTTCGTTGTGGCGCTCGACCAACATCGGCACCACCGGTTTCAGGTCCGCCACCGGCTTGTAGTTGGCTGGCGCGATCGAGGTCCACGGCAAGGCGTTGTCGTAGCTCGACTCGCCGAAATCCTTCGAATCGACGGTCAGCGGGAAGCTGATGTCCGGCGTCACGCCACGCAGCTGGGTCGATCCGCCGTTGATGCGGAAGAACTGCGCGATGGTCATCTTGACCTCGCCGAAGGTCGGCTTCTCGTTGTGCGCGACATCGTCGAGGTCGACCAGATTCTGCACGGTGCCCTTGCCGAAAGTCGGTTCGCCGACGATGACGCCGCGACCGTAATCCTGGATCGCCGCGGCGAAGATTTCCGACGCCGATGCCGATGCGCGATTGACCAGCACCGCCATCGGACCGTCCCAGGCCATGCCGGCCGTGGTGTCTTCCTCGGCCTCGATCTGGCCGCCGGCGTTCTTCACCTGCACGACCGGGCCCTTGTCGATGAACAGGCCGGTGAGATCGGTCGCCTCGGCGAGCGAGCCGCCGCCGTTGTTGCGCAGGTCGACGATCACGCCGTCGACTTTTTCCTGCTTGAGTTCACCGAGCAGCTTCTCGACGTCGCGCGTCGCGCTCTTGTAGTCCTTGTCGCCGCGGCGGCGCGCATCGAAGTCCTGGTAGAACGTCGGCAGCAGGATCACGCCGACCTTGCGCGTATGCGTGCCTTCCTTGACCTCGATGATGGATTTCTTCGCGGCCTGCTCTTCGATGCTGACTTTCTTGCGCACCAGCGCGAGCATCTCGTGCTTGCCGTCGGTGCCGGCATCGGCCGGCAGGATTTCCAGGCGAACCGTGGTGTCCTTGGTGCCGCGAATCTTCTCGACGACATCATCGAGGCGCCAGCCGACCACGTCCGTGATCGCGCCGTGATCGCCCTGGCCGACGCCGACGATGCGATCGCCGACCTTGATCTTGCCGGACAAGGCAGCCGGACCGCCGGGCACGATTTCGCGGATCGCGGTGTAGTCGTCGTCGCGCTGCAGTACCGCGCCGATGCCTTCCAGCGACAGCTTCATCGCGATGTCGAAATTCTCCGACGCACGCGGGCCGAGGTAATTGGTGTGCGGCTCGATCGACGAGGCGTACGCATTCATGAAGGTCTGGAACACGTCTTCGCTGTTGAGCTGATGGACGCGGTCGAGATAGCTCGCGTAGCGCTTGTCCAGCGTCTCGCGGATGTCCTTGTCGGCCTTGCCGGCCAGTTTCAGGCGCAGCCAGTCGTTCTTGATGCGCTTGCGCCAGAGGTCGTCGACCTCGGCGTCGTCCTTCGCCCAGGCGACCTTCTCGCGATCGTACTGATAGCTTTCGTCGACGCTGAAATCGAAACCCTTGGCGAGCAGGGTGCGCGCATAGGCGACACGCTCGCCGACGCGTTGTTCGTAGATGTTGAAGATCGCGTACGGCGCGCTCAGATCCTGGTCGTAGATCGCGTCGTCGAGCTTGTCCTTGTAACCGGCGAACTTGTCGAGATCGGCCTGGGTGAAGAACAGCTTGTCGCCATCGAGCGAGTCGAGATAGCGCTTGAAGATCTGCTGCGACATCGCATCATCGAGCGGTGTCGGCTTGTAGTGGAAGCGGGTCAGGAAACGCGTCGCCCATACCGCGGCTTCGGCCTCCGAAGGCGTCGCCTTGAGCAAGGGCGCGCCGGCGTCCGGGGTGGGTTTGGCGACGACGGGCTCGACCAGAACCGGACCCATCAGGGCCGTCAGCGCGACGCTCAGCAACAACTTCCGCATTACGATCTCCGCAACTCTCGGACGCGACGGCACCTGCCGTCTTCCATGGGTTTCCACAGCAGTCCCTTCGCCATCATCGCCGCGCATCCTGCGCGAGCCGTCAAAAGACGCATCCTCCGAAGCCATTGTCATCTTCGATCAAACCGACATGACGGCAGGCCGGACGCGGTGCGATTGCACTGTTGCCGGATCTTCCGGCTGATCTTTCTAGGTAACTTATGCAACCTGTACGTAGCCTGCGGCATGCGCCATCTCGTCCGCATGGTACGAGGAGCGCACCAGCGGGCCTGACGCCACGTGCTCGAAACCGATCCGATAACCGAGTTCCTCGAACGCCTTGAACTCGTCCGGCGTCCAGTAGCGCAGCACCGGATGATGATGCGCCGTCGGCTGCAGGTATTGACCTATCGTAACCATATCGACCGCGTGGGCACGCAAATCGTTCAACGTTTCCTCGACCTGGTCGAACGTTTCGCCGAGTCCGAGCATGATGCCGGACTTGGTCGGCACCTGCGGATGCTGCGCCTTGAAGCGCTGCAGCAGGTCGAGCGACCAGTCGTAATCGGCGCCAGGCCGCACTTCGCGATAGAGCGCGCGCGGGGTTTCCAGGTTGTGGTTGAACACGTCCGGCGGGTACGCGGCGAGCGCTTCGAGCGCGCGTTCCATGCGGCCCTTGCCGCGGAAATCCGGAGTCAGGATCTCGATCTTGATCGCTGGATTCTCGAAGCGCACGGCGCGGATGCAGTCGGCGAAGTGCGAGGCACCGCCGTCGCGCAGATCGTCGCGGTCGACCGAGGTGATCACGACGTAGCGCAGCGCCATGTCGCGGATGGTGCCGGCCAGATGCGCCGGTTCCCGCGGATCGGGCGGCTTCGGCCGACCGTGGGCGACGTCGCAGAACGAGCAACGCCGCGTGCAGACCTCGCCGAGAATCATGAAGGTGGCGGTGCCCTTGCCGAAACATTCGTGGATGTTCGGGCAGGATGCTTCCTCGCACACCGTGACGAGGCGGTTTTCACGCAGCTTCGCCTTGAGCTTCGCCACCGCGTTACCGGGCGGAATGCGCACGCGAATCCAGCTCGGCTTGCGCAGGGTCGGCGCATCGGCGAACGCGGCGCGGTTGCGCGCGATCTTGTCTTCGCCGAGCTGCTTTTCGAGCGCGCCCTCGGGCAGCGCCGCGGCGACGGGTACGTCCACAACGGACAGCGGAATGCTCTTGGCGTCGATCATGCGCAGGACATCAGGCGGATTCGGCGACGCGCACGGCGGCGCCGAGAGTGATAGTGGGAAGATGCGGATCGGCAGCTACCGGCGTCAACCCGAATTGCCGCGCCAGTTCGCCGATCAGGACCGTTTCGACCTCGGCGAGCGAGCCGGGACCGCCCAAGTCTAGCATCTGGGTCACTGCAAGGCCCTGATAACCACAGGGATTGATGCGATGAAACGGCTCGAGGTCCATCGCGATATTGAACGCGAGACCATGGAACGAGCAGCCGCGACGCACGCGCAAGCCGAGCGCGGCGACCTTCGCATCGCCGACATACACGCCGGGTGCACCATCGCGACGCACCGCGAGGATGTTCCACTCGAGCATGGTGTCGATCAGTGCCTGCTCGATGCGATTGACCAGTTCGCGCACGCCGATCTTGAGCCGGCGCAGATCGAACAACGGATAGGCGACGATCTGACCGGGCCCGTGATAGGTCACCTGGCCTCCCCGATCCACCGGCACGACCGGGATGTCACCCGGCAGCAGCACGTGCTCCCACTTGCCGGCCTGGCCCAGCGTGAAGACCGGATCGTGCTCCAGCACCCACAGCTCGTCGGCGGTTTCCGGTCCGCGCGCATCGGTGAATGCCTGCATCGCACGCCAGATAGGTTCGTAGGGCTGACGGCCGAGGCGGCGGACTTGAAGCGGTGGGGTCATGGTCGTCAGATGGGTGCGCCGAAATTGTTCACAATGCCCGTGGAGGCTTTCGCGAAACTGCGATTATCGTCTTGCTAGACTGGATTCACAGGGGCTGCACGGAACTGCAATCATGGAGCTGCCTATCGCATGCCGGTGGATGGTACCCGTTCTGTTCGCCTGCTCGTTGCACGCCGAGCCCAACTCGCCGCCGCCACCTGATCCTGCGGATGCCGAGGACGTCAATAACTACGACGGCGCGGCCAACGCGGATGCGTACCAGCATGCCGAGGTCGCGCTTTACGATCAGCTTCGCGCCGATTCCTCGCCGCGCCAGCAAGTGCTGGCCGGACGCCTCTACTTTGCCGACGACGAGAATGTCCCAAGCGCCCTGCGCCCCAAACGCGAAACCATCGTTGCGCGCGCCGTGCAGCTGGCTCCGGACGATGCGCTGGTGCAGTGGATGGCCGCGAGCGAAGGCAGCTATGCGAGCAGCGCCTGCGGACCGACGACCTGGCCGGAGGCCGAAGTCGCGAACCTGACCCGCCGCGAACCCGACAACGCGGCAGCCTGGCAATTCGCGGTCGCGCTCGCCGCTGCGAAGGGCGATCAGGCCGGGATCGACGATGCGTTGTCGCGCATGGCGAGCGCGCCGCGCGCGGATGACCACTTCGTCGAGCAGTTGGATGAGTGGAAGAAGGCCTATGCGAGCAATCCGCAGGTCACGACGGTCACGCTCCATCATCGCCAAGGCGCATCGCCGCAGGCCGAGGCCCTGGTTTCTGCTCTGCAAAAAGTCGGCTCCGGTTATTCCTCGGCCAAATCTGCGCTGACGGAAGTCTGCAAGCCGGACGCTGCATCCGACCGCACCTGGCAACGCCTCGGCTGGTGCGTCGACGCCGCACGCACGCTGGCGACGCAAGGCGAAAGTTTCGAATTGCGCGAGCAAGGATTGGAGCTGCTCGCTGCCGCCGGCGATCACAGCGACAGCACGGCGGCGCTGCAGACCCAGTTCGAATGGCTCGCCACAAACAGCGCCAGCCCGCAGCGCAACTACGAAATCATGCTCGATGCGCCGGATACCCTGCTGGTCGATTGGCGCGACGCGAGAACCGAAATCGCATCTACGGAGCACCGCCTGCGGCGATTGAATCTGCCGTCGCAGGCGCCCGTCGGCTGGCTGAAACCCTCGGCGCAGGCCGATGCCGACGCTGCGGAAGAAGCGCGCGGCGAGCATGAAATGCACATCTACCTCGCCACCGCCGTTGCGGCGATGCAGGCCTCATCCGATCCGCGCCGGCAAGCGATCGGCGAACGCGCGCTCGCGCTGGTGAAGCGCTATGCACGAACCGATGCCGACGCCGAAAACGAAACCGAAACCGAGACGGCTGCTGCCTCGACATCGAGTCCGGCTCATCGTCTGAGCGACCTCGCGCATGCGAATCCCGACGACGTGCTGGTGCAGTGGCTGACCGCAAACGCGAAGGACAGCGAAGGAACCGACGCGAGCACGCGCGCACAGGCACTCGCCAACCTGCAGCGGCTCGAGTCCGACAACGCCGCGGTCTGGGCGAACAGTCTGAGCGGAGAGAACGCGACTGAAGCCTTCGAAAAAATCGCGCAAGGCACGCGCTACGACGACCACATGATGGACACGATCCGCGTTGCGGCGGAAGCGCTGAAAGCGTCAACGCTGCCGAGCAGCGTCGTTGAATACGCGCAGGCGCAAGTCGCCGTCGACGTTTACTCCGCAGACGACGTTGCTGATCAGCTTGCGCTGGTGATTGGAACGGCCACGTTGAACCTGCCGTATCGCGTGCTGCTGGAGAATTGCAAAGCGGCCGACCGTACAGCGACGTGCGCGATGCTCGGCCACTTGCTTCTGTACAAGGGCGGCAACCTGATCAATGCAAACCTGGGTCAGATGATTCTGCGCAAGGTCGACGCATTCGATGCCGACGACGCGCAGTTCGTGCGCCAATTCGAATGGTGGGAGCACAGCGGCGCCGGCTCCATGGTCGGCGTCCTGCGCGAGGCGATCGCGACCGGCAACGAAATCGAAGCACTGCGTACGGCTGCTGCGCGGAACGGAAAAACCGAACCGCCAGCCGGCTGGGTCTCGCCTTCGGAGAGCCGCCTTGCGCGCAAGACGAAAACGATCGACTGAGCTACAGCGTCCAGCGAATATCCGGATCCGCACGCAACGCCGCGTGCGCTTCGTCGTATTTCTCGCGCGTCGGGCAGGTGAAGCTGACCGACACCGAGACATAGTTGCCTTCGCGTGAGGGCCGCACGCGGGCGGAACCTGCGAGCACGCTGACGCCGAGGCTTTCCAGAATCTGCGGCACCTTCAGTTCCAGCTGCGCCGCGACGCTGCCCATCGCGGTGATCTCGAACACGCCCGGAAACTGGAAACCCTGGTCCGGGCTTTGTGCGTGGATGTCGTCAAGGTCTTTCATCGGGCCACCGAAATGTTGGACGGACACGGTCATGCGCGCGGATCGCTCGCGCGTCCACGCACTACTGGAACAGCTGCTCTCAGTTGCCCTTCGGCGCTGCCGCGGAAACGGCGGGACCGGGATCGCCCTTGAACCACATCCAGACACCGTCTGAAAAGCGCTTGAAAAAGCCACCTTCGGCGCCGTCCGCGAGGGCCACCAGCGGGCGCTCGAGCAAGGTCTTGTCATCCAGGGTCACTTTCAAGGTGCCGACCTGCTTGCCCTTCTCGATCGGCGCGACCAGCCGTGACGGCACGTCGAGGCTGGCCTTGAGGTCGCCGTAACGACCGCGCGGGAAGGTGATCAGCACGTCCTCGGCGACACCGAGCGGCAGGTTCGCGACCGCGCCCTTCCACAACTCCGGATTCGCCAGCGGCTTGCCCGCCTCGTACAGCTTGTGCGTCTCGAAGAAACGATAGCCGTAGTTCAACAGTTCCTGGTTGTCGTCGGCGCGCTGCTTTTCGCTCGGCGCACCCATCACCACGGCGATCAGGCGCTGGTCGCCGCGCAGTGCCGAGGTGGCCAGACAGAAGCCGGCTTCCGAGGTATGGCCGGTCTTGATGCCGTCGACGGTCGAGTCACGCCAGAGCAGCGTGTTGCGATTGTGCTGCTTGATGCCGTTCCACTCGAAATCCTTCACCGCATAGATCTTGTATTCGTCGGGATAGTCGTGGATCAGCGCGCGCGACAACAGCGCGATGTCGTGCGCGGTGGTGTAGTGATTCGGATTCGGCAGGCCGCTGGCGTCGACGTAATTGGTGCCCTTCATGCCGATCCTGGCGGCGTACTGGTTCATCAGCTGCGCGAAGGTTTCCTCGGAACCGGCCGTGTGTTCGGCCAGCGCAATCGCGGCATCGTTGCCGGACTGGATGATCATGCCGTAGAGCAGGTCTTTCAGCGCGACCTGGCTGTTCAACTGCAGGAAGCTGGTCGAGCCGTCGGTGCCGGCGCCGCCGGAGCGCCAGGCGCGCTCGCTGATCATCACCTTGTCGTCGAGATGGATCTTGCCGTGCGCGAGCTCGGCGGAGACCACGTAGGACGTCATCACCTTGGTGATCGACGCGGGCGCGACGCGCGCATCCATGTTGCTCTCGGCGAGCACCTGGCCGCTGGTGTAGTCCATCAGCACCCAGCTCTTCGCATCGATCGACGGCAGCGGCGGCACCGGGGTGGCGCCGGGTGCGGCGCCGGGCGTCGGCAACGGCGCACTCTTGACCACCGGCTGCGGCGTCGGCAGGTTCGGATTGGTCGGCGCTGCAGGGACTGCTGCGGGCGCGGCGGCGGGCGGTGGCGCTTCCTGCGCCGCGACCGGCGCGGGTGCCGGCGTCTGCGGGTGGGACTTGGTACGCGCCTCGGCGCCGGCGGCGAAGAATGCGAAAGCGGTGACAGCGGCGAGGATGGGCAGCTTCATTCTGAGAATCGGTCCTGCAGACGTATCGAATCGGAATTGTCGCAGAGCATGCCGCGTAAAACACCCGATCGGCACGATCGCGGCGGCTGCCATATGCCGCAGGTTCATCGCGGCGTGCGCGTGACGCGCATCAATGTTCGATCGCGACGCGCGGCGCGCCGAGGCCGAGATGCTCGATGCGCGCGGTCATCGCATCGGCCGCATCGACGTCGGCGAGCGGGCCGATGCGCACACGATGCACGGTGCGGCCATCGACTTCGACCGATTTGATGTCGACATGTTCGAGGCCCGCGCGCGTCGCATTCGCCACCGCACGTTCGGCATTCGCGCGCTCGCCGAATGCGCCCAGTTGCAGGTAGATATGCGGCGCGGCGGACGTGTTGCCGGCAGGCGAAGCCGGTGCTGCCACATCGCGTGGATTGCGCGCCGAAGCCGCAGGAACCACAGCGAGCGGCGCCGCTCGCGCGGTCGATGTCGCACGCGACGCACCGGCGGAACCGCTGCGCGCATCCGATCCATAATTCTTGCTGCTGGCATCGTCCGCGACGCTCGCCGGCGGCAGCGCGCCGGGATGATCCGGATCGATCGCGCGCACCTCGACCAGGCCGGTGCCTTTCGGCCACACGCCGATCTTGACCGCGGCGGCATAGGAAAGATCGATCAGCCGATTTTCGTGGAAGGGTCCGCGATCGTTCACGCGCACGATCACGCTCTTGCCGTTGTCCAAATTGGTCACGCGCGCATAGCTCGGCAGCGGCAAGGTCTTGTGCGCCGCGCTGAAGGCGTACATGTCGTAGGGTTCGAACGACGAGGTCATGTAGCCGTGGAACTTGTTGCCGTACCACGAGGCGATGCCGCGCTCGACATAGCCTTGCGGGTTCTGCAGCAGGCGGTAATTCTGGCCGAGCACGCTGTAGCTTTCCTTGTTGCCGTAGCGTGAGCGCGGCTCCGCCTTCGGTACAGGTTCGGCAATCTTGCTGACATCGATCGGCGGCGCGGCAGGTCCATCGTCGTTGTTCTGCTTGTAGCGTTCGGACTGCGCGCGCGCGGTATCGGGCGGCAGCCTCCCGCTGCGCGGGCCGGATAGCGGCGGATTCGGCGTCGACGTGGTGCCGCCGCGTGGCTTGTGACCGGCGCAGGCGACCAGCGTGGCGCCGAGCACGACCACGCCGAGCGCGCGCAGCCCGTTCACGATGCGGGAGTCGCGGCGCCCGCGGCAATCGCCTGGGCAAGCTGCCACACCGCCATCGAATACAGCGGACTTCGGTTGTAGCGCGTGATCACGTAGAAATTCTTGAAGGTGAGCCAGTATTCCGGCCCGCGCTCGCCTTCCAGCTTGAGCAGGGTCGACGGCGTGTCGGCATCGATGCGCTCGATCGGCGCGTAACCCCAGGCTTCCATCTGCTGCAACGGATAAACCGGTTCCGAGCTGGCCGGATTGATTTCACGCGCATCGGCGGCCGGCTGCGCGCGCACGGCGACGGGCTGACCCTTCTGCCAGTCGTGCGCGGCGAAATAGTTGGCGACGCTGGCGACGATGTCCGGCAGTGAATTCCACAGATCGATGCGGCCGTCGCCGTCCTCGTCCTTCGCCCACTGCGCGATACTGGTCGGCATGAACTGGCCCCAGCCCATCGCGCCGGCGTACGAGCCCTTGAGCTCGTCGAGCGGATACGCCAGGTGCTTGTCCTGCAGCAGGAACAGCTGCTTCAGTTCGCCGCGGAAGAATTTCGCGCGCGGCGGATAGTTGAACGCGAGCGTCGACAACGCATCGATCACGCGGTATTTGCCGGCGTTGCGGCCGTAGCCGCTTTCCACGCCGATGATCGCGACGATGATTTCCGGCGGCACGCCGTATTCGGTGCCGATGCGCTCGATCAAGCTGCGGTTGCTGCGATAGAACGCGACGCCGTCATCGACACGCTTGTCGGTCACGAACAGCGGGCGATAGTCCTTCCACGGCTTGGTCGCCTCGGCCGGGCGTGCGATCGCATCGAGGATGCTCTGCTGCACTTTCGCCTCGGCCAGCGTGGCGAGCACGCTGGCGGCGCTCGGCCCTCCGGCCTGTTCCACCTCGAGGGCAAACGCACGCTGGTCGCTGCCTGCTTCGCCGGCCGGCGCAGCGAGAGCCGGCGACGCGCAAACGCTGCCGACGACGAGCGCGCAGACCAGGAGACGGTGCAGGCGGAAACGAATTCGGATAGGCGTAAAACGGACGAGGACGGACACGCCGCTACTTTACCATCGCGCGCGCTTTCAACGCGCGTCGGAATTTCCTGACACGCGACGTCGGCACTCACGCACACGGATGCGCGGACTTGATCGATCGGCAGCACCGCCGTGAAGCATCACGCTGCAAGCGTCCCGCATGCCGGCGCCGCAGCCGGCTGCGCGGACGTCTGTGCGAATCAACATCCGTCCGAGTCAACATCCGTCCAAGGAGGACTTCCGATGCAACTTCGACCACTCCTGTTCCTGCCCGTGCTTCTCGGTGCGCTTGCCGGTGCACCGTCCACTGCCGGCGCGGCGCAAGCCGGCCGCCACCACTTCATCGACATCTACGAATATCTGAGCAGCGACGCCCAGTTCGACGCCTGGTTCAGCTTGACCGACAAGCTGCGCAGCAACTTCGACTACATCTGCGGCGACACCTTCTGCGAAGGCGATTACAGCGACATCCAGTCGATCGATTTCCGCTGTTCGGTGGGGCAGATAACCGGACGCATCGGCCAGTGCGTGTGGGTATTCGCCGGCAGCTACAACGACATCGATTCGAACACCGGCGCGATCAACGTGACTGCGCAAACCTGGAGCTGCATCACGCCGCTCGCGCCGCATACGACGATCGATGAACTGCTGAGCGCGCTCGCCGGCGACGAGCCCCTGCACAGCCCGCTGCCGGATACGCAGACCACGATCTACGACGGGTTGATCGACTGTTTGTAGAAACGCGCGCCACGGGACCTTGCCGGTGGTGAGGTCCCGTGGCGTCACGCGTCGCCATTGCCGACGCAACGGCGCGGCGCGTCGATGCGGCGTTCGCGCATCGTCGACGCTGCGCCCTGACCGTGAATTGATGCCCCCACGAAAAATCGTAAGACTTCCGTAAGCGATTTGGTGGTATCACGAGTGCGTTCGCAGCCCGCCCGTCATCCGAAACGCGCTGACTCCACATGTCCGCCATCAGCTATCCGGAACAACGAACAATCGCGCGCATCCGTATCGCGGCGATGCTGTTCGTGCTGCTCGCCGGCGTCTGTGTCGCGCAGGCCGAATCGGTGCCTGCGGTGAAGCGAATCGCCAGCCGCGGCATGGTCGTCAAGACCGACAAAGGCGAGGCGGAAATTCCACTGGAAATCTCGCGCGACTGGAGCGAGCCACAAGCGCAGATCACGCGTGCGCTGATCATCATCCATGGCAAGGGGCGCGATGTCGAAGGCAACTTCGATTCGGCCAGGCGCGGCGCGCGCACCTCGGATGCCAGCGAATCCACGCTGATCATCGCGCCGCAATTCCTGCGCGAAGTCGATATCCCGGCGCATCGGCTCGGGCCGAAGATCCTGCGCTGGTCGCAGGGCGAATGGTCGGCCGGTGAGGATGCGATGGCGCCGATCGCGCTCAGCTCGTTCGGCGTGCTCGATGCGATCGTGCAACGGCTCGGCGATCGCCGGCTGTTTCCGGCCCTGCAGCAGATCGTGATTGCCGGCCACTCCGCCGGCGGCCAGATCGTTCAACGCTACGCTGTCGTCGGGCTCGCGCCGAAGGCGTTGCCGGCCGATCTGCATGTGCGCTTCGTGATCGCCAATCCATCGTCGTTTCTGTATTTCGACGACCTGCGACCCGCGCCGGGCGGCGCCCTCGTACCGTTCCCAGGTGCCGCTGCGTGCCGGCGTTTCAATCGCTGGCGCTACGGTCCGCGCGACGCACCCGCCTATGTCGCGGATGCCTCGTTCGCCGCCCTCGAACAGGCCTACGCCGCCAGCGATGTGATCTACCTGCAGGGAACTGCCGACAACGATCCGAAACATCCGGATCTCGACACCTCGTGCGCCGGCGAAGCGCAGGGTGCCAATCGCTACGAACGCGGCAACGCGTATTTTCACTACATGCAATCGCGCCATCCTGGCGGCGGCGCGCAGCGCTTCTGGCAGGTGCCGGGCGTTGCCCACGACGCATCGAGAATGTTCAATTCCGAATGCGGCCTCGCCGCCGTGTTCGATCACGGCGCGTGCACGACACCGATGCACTGATTCGCAGCATCCCGAATCGACGCGCTCTCGCGAGCGGAACGAAGTCCCGCCTAATTTCCGACCGCCTTGCGATGCGCATGGATCGACATCAGCACGCCGAACCCGGCGAGCAATGACACCGCCGAAGTACCGCCGTAGCTCACCAGGGGCAAGGGCACGCCGACCACCGGCAGCATGCCGGTGATCATGCCGCCGTTGACCATCACGTAGACGAACAGCGACATGCTGATCGCGCCGGCGAGCAGGCGCGCGTAGGTGTCCTTCGCTTCCGCCGCGATCCACAGGCAGCGCGCGATGATGAACACGTACAAGGCGAGCAGCAGCAGCACGCCGACCAGTCCCCATTCCTCGGCGAATACCGAGAAGATGAAATCGGTGGTGTGCTCGGGCAGGAATTCCAGGCGCGACTGCGTGCCGTGATGCCAGCCGCGACCCCACACGCCGCCCGAGCCGACCGCGATCTTCGACTGGATGATGTGCCAGCCGTTGCCGAGGGGATCGGCTTCGGGATTGAGCAGGGTCAGCACGCGATTGCGCTGGTAGTCGTGCAGGAAATGCCAGCCGACCGGCACTGCGGCAGCGAACGCGCCGAGGAGCAGACCGATGCGCCACCAGGCGAGCCCCGACAGGAACACGCCGAAGGCGCCGCTGGCCGCGATCAGCAGGGCCGTGCCGAGGTCGGGCTGTTCGGCGACGAGGGCGGCCGGAATCGCGATCAGCACGCCGACCACGCCGAGGGTCAGCCAGCTCGGCGGCAGCGGACGTCCGTTCAAATACCACGCAACCATCATCGGCATGGTCAGCTTGAGCATCTCGGACGGCTGAAAACGCAGCACGCGCAAGTCCAGCCAGCGATGCGCACCACGGCCTTCGCCGAGCGCGGCGACCGCCAGCAGCAGCAGCACGCTGCCCGCATACAGCCACGGCGTCCAGTTGCGCAGCGACAGCGGCGGAATCCGCGCGATCAGCAGCATCAGCACGAGCCCGAGCGCGAAGCGCAGCGCCTGCGAAATCACCTGGCCGCGATCGAGATCGCTCGCGCTGTACAAGGTCATCAGGCCGACGCCCATCAGCAAGGCGAGCGCGCCGAGCAGGGGCAGGTCGACGCGCGGCTTGCGCCAGAGCGAACCGGCGCGGTAGCGCAGTTGCGCGACGACCTCCTCGATCATCGCGCGGCCTGCGTCGTCGCATCCGGCGCGGGCGCGCGCGCACCGAGCAGGTTGCCCTGCGCTTCGCGATCGCCGGGCAGCCAGGCATCGAGAATCTTGCGCGCGATCGGTGCCGCATCGTGCGCGCCGCTGCGCCCGGCCTCGAGTGCGACCGCGACTGCGATGCGCGCATCGTCGGCCGGCGTGAATGCCTCGAACAACACCTGGTGGCGCTCGATCGGGCCGGAACTGATGCTGGTCCAGGTTTCGTCGGTGCGCGAATAGCGCTCGGCGGTGCCGGTCTTGCCGGCGATCACGTACGGAAATCCGTCGTTGACGCCGCGCCCGGTGCCGCTGCTGACCACCGCGATCATACCCTGCTCGATCGCGAGCCAGTTGTCCGGCTTCTTGATCACGCTCGGCAGGGCGGCCGCCTTGTCGACCAGTTCCACTTTGCGGTCGATTCCACTTTGCGCGGCGCGCAGCAGATGCGGCACGTGCGGCACGCCGCGGTTGGCCATCGTCGCGACCGCGTTGCCGAGCTGGATCGGCGTGACCACCCAGTAGCCCTGGCCGATCCCGGCGATCACGGTTTCGCCCGGATACCAGGGCTGATTGAAGCGCCCACGCTTCCATTCCTTCGACGGCAGCACGCCGCCGCTTTCGCCGATCAGATCGATGCCGGTCGGCTTGCCGAAACCGAAGCGGCTCATGAAGCCGCTGAAGCGATCGATGCCCATGTCCAGCGCGAGCGAATAGAAATACGTGTTCACCGACTGCGCGATCGCCTGCACCAGATCGACACGGCCGGAGCCGCCGCGGACATCGTCGCGATACGCACGCGACTGACCCGGAATGAAGAACTCGCCGGTCGACAACACCGTGTCGCTCGGCTTGCGCAGGCCGAGTTCGAGGCCGCCGAGCCCGACGAAGGGCTTCATCGTGGAGCCGGGCGCATAGCCGCCGCGCAGCACGCGGTTGAGCAGGGGCTTGTCTTCCGCCGCGAGCAGGGCCGCGTAATCCGCGCCCGCGATGCCGTTGACGAACGGGTTCGGATCGAAGCTCGGCACGCTGACCATCGCCAGCACTTCACCGTTGCGCGGATCGATCGCAACGGCGGCGCCGGCACGCCCCTCGAACGCCGCCTCGGCGACTTCCTGCAGGTGCGAGTCGATGCTGAGATAGAGGTTCTCGCCGGGTTTCGGTGCGAGCCCGTCGGGCAAGGTGCGCAGCGGCCGATGGTCGGCATTGACCTCGACTTTCTCGTAGCCGACTTCGCCGTGCAGGCGATCCTCGTAGTAACGCTCGATGCCGGTCTTGCCGACATGCGTCGAGCCGGCATAGTCGTCCTTGTCGAGCCGCGCCATGTCGTCGCTGTCGATGCGCCCGACGTAGCCGACCGTATGCGCGAATTCCGCGCCGAGCGGATACGAGCGGGTCAGATAGGGCACCACCTCGACGCCTGGAAACTGCCAGCGGTTGATCGAGAATTTCGCGATCTCCTCTTCCGACAATTTCAGGCGCAGCACGATGCCCTGATACGAACGCTTGCCCTTGCGCAGCGTGTTGAAGCGCGCGATGTCGTCGTCGCTGATCGGAATCACGCCGGCGAGCGCATCCAGCGTGTGCTGCAGATCGCCGGCCTGTTCCGGCGTCACTTCGAGGCGGAATGCCGCGACGTTCTCGGCCAGCAGCACGCCGTTGCGGTCGTAGATCAGGCCGCGCGCCGGCGCGAGCGGACGCGTCAGCACGCGGTTCGCTTCCGAGCGCGTGCTGAACTCGTCGTGCTGCTCGACCTGCAGATAGCGGAAGCGCACGCTGAGCGCGAGCAGGCATACGACGATGATCAGAAACCCGGCCAGCGCACGACGGCGGAACAACGCCGCCTCGTGACGCGTTTCCTTGAGCGGGCGAAAGACGCTAGCCATGACGATCGCGGCGACTCATCGCGGTTCGCTGCCGCGCAGACGCGTGCGCAGGTCGTCGATCAGAAGGAACACGAACGGCCACATCAGCATGCCGATCACCGGTGCGACCCAGTACAGCGCGGACGGCATCGCCTCGCCGGAAAAACCGCGCACCATCAGCATCACGATGCGATCGTTGAGCAGCAGCGCGAGCAGGGCGAGCGCCTGCTGCCACATCGGAAAGAAACGCAGGCGCGCGCGAAAGCGCAGCACGATGAAGGCGAGCACGACCAGGCGCAGCGCCTGTTCGCCGAGCAGTTCGCCGGTCAGAATATCGCCGGCGAGGCCGAACAGGAAGGCGAAGCCGAGCCCGACGCGCTCCGGCATCTCGATCGCCCAGTAGATCAGCACCAGCCCGACCCAGTACGGCTTCATCGGCAGCAGCAGTTGCGGCAACGGCATCAACTGCAGCAGGAAGGCGATGGCGAGACTGCCGCCGAACAGCCAGCCCTGAGCGCGCGTGCGATTCATGGCGTCGACTCGGGAGCGCTCGGCGCCGGCGCCGTGGCCGGCGCAGGCGCGGGACCGGCCAGATCGGCCGGCGGACCCATCGCATCGAGCGGCGGCGGCGGGCCGTATGGCTGCACCTGATCCTGCAGCAACAGCACCTCGCCGCTGCGATCGAGCGCGGCCGCCGGACGTGCGGTGGCGGCGGCGAACATGCCGCTCTGATCGTTCTTGACCTCGCGCACCTCGCCGACCGGAAAGCCGGCCGGGAAACGTCCGCCGAGTCCCGACGTCAACAGCTTGTCACCGACCTTGACGTCGGCGCTGATCGGCACGTTCGGCAATTCGAGGCGGTCGATCGCGCCGCTGCCGTAGGCGATCGTGCGCACGCCGCTGCGTTCGTCGACGACCGGAATCGCATGCGTCGGATCGGTGATCAGCATCGCGACCGCCGTGTTCGGCAGTAGCTCGACGATCTGCCCCATCACGCCGTGTGCATCGATGACCGGCTGGCCGACCGCGACCTTCTGGTTGGCGCCGACATCGAGCACGATGCGATGACGGAACGGATCGAGGTCGACATCGATCAGCCGCGCGAACTGCACCGACAGCCCGAGATTCTTCTGCGCATCGAGCAGATCCTTCAAACGCGCATTCTGCGCGACCACGGTGTCGAGCCGGTTGAGGCGCGCCTGCGCCAGCAGCAGCGCTTCGCGCAGTTCGCGATTTTCACTGGCGAGCTTGTCCTGGGTCGCCACGGCCGTGCGCGTCGCACGAGCCACATCGGCCGGAAACGCGGCCAGACGATACACCGGTTCGACCAGCGCGCTGCCGGTATGGCGCAGCAACTGCAGATACCCGCCACGATGATCGAGCACCATCAGCACGACCGCGATGGCCAGATACACGATCAAGCGCAGCGTGCTGACCGCACCCTCGGCGAACAGCGTGGCGGTTTCGGTGCGGGCGATGGCCACGGCGTGAAGTCGGAAGACGGAACGGCTAGTTTAGACGTGAGCGCACGCACGCGTGCGCAAAGCAAAGTGAAGTCGCACACACGCCGCTGCGAGAAAAACCCACCGGAGAAACGCGCTGCGTCCGCCTTCCCTCACCCCTCACAGCTCCGCAAAGCGAGCGCCCTCACAGGGCGCACAGCGCCCGCCCTCACGCTCTCCATCACTCCGGAGCGAAGAAATCGCTGCCATGCTGATCGATCAATTCGAGCGCCCGCCCGCCGCCGCGCGCGACGCAGGTCAGCGGATCGTCGGCGACGTGCACATGCAGGCCGGTTTCCTCGGAAATCAGGCGATCGATGTCGCGCAGCAAGGCGCCGCCGCCGGTCAGGATGATGCCGCGTTCGTAGACGTCCGAGCACAGCTCCGGCGGTGTCTGTTCGAGCGCGCTGCGCACCGCGCTGACGATACCGGACAAGGGCTCGTGCAACGCTTCGAGGATTTCGTTCGAGTTGACCGTGAACATGCGCGGCACGCCTTCGGCGAGATTGCGCCCGGATACCTCGATCTCGCGCACTTCCGACTGCGTGAACGCGCAGCCGATTTCCATCTTGATGCGCTCGGCCGTCGATTCGCCGATCAGGGTGCCGTGGTTGCGCCGCACGTAGTTGGTGATCGCCTCGTCGAAGCGATCGCCGCCGATGCGCACCGACTGCGAATAGACGATGCCGTTGAGCGAGATCACCGCGACTTCCGAAGTGCCGCCGCCGATGTCGAGCACCATCGAGCCGCGCGCCTCGTGCACCGGAATGCCGGCACCGATCGCCGCGGCCATCGGTTCCTCGATCAGATAGACGTCGCGCGCGCCGGCGCTTTCCGCCGATTCCTTGATCGCGCGGCGCTCGACCTGGGTCGAGCCGCAGGGCACGCAGACCAGCACGCGCGGGCTCGGCCGGAACATGCGCGTCTTGTGCACTTTCTTGATGAACTGCTTGAGCATTTCCTCGGTCATCGTGAAGTCGGCGATGACGCCGTCCTTCATCGGCCGGATCGTGACGATCGCGGCCGGCGTGCGTCCGAGCATGCGTTTGGCGTCCGCACCGACCGCCGCGACCGAGCGCGGTCCGCCCGGGCCGCGGTCCTGACGGATCGCCACGACCGAGGGTTCGTTCAGCACGATGCCCTGCCCGCGCACGTAGATCAGCGTATTGGCAGTGCCGAGATCGATCGAGAGATCGTTGGAAAACAGTCCGCGTAGACCTTTGAACATGAGCGCGGCGCAAGCCTTGTCGAATGCGAGAAAAGCGCGCGAGTGTAGTCAGCAAATGCAGGGCGGGCAAGGACGACAAGGTTAAAAAAGCCTTGCGCGGTGCTGATTTGGCGTCGCTCGAATGAGGCCGCGCCGGGTTTGATCCGGACCCGGCGTCGACCACGCGACGCTCATCCGTCGCGCGCGGCGCAGAGGCTTCCGAAGCCATGCCGCAGCCAGCGTCCCCTGCCCCGCGCGCACAGAATCTGCAACAATCCCGGCGTTTGACCGCTGCATGCCGGAATCCTGGGCGCGGCGCGCCCATCGACCTCATCGCCGGACTCAACTCGACCATGCCAGCATTGATCTGCGGTTCGCTCGCCTATGACACGATCATGGTGTTCCAGGACCAGTTCAAGAAACACATCCTGCCCGACCAGGTGCATATCCTGAATGTCTCGTTCCTGGTGCCGAACATGCGGCGCGAATTCGGCGGCTGCGCCGGCAACATCGCCTACAACCTCAAGCTGCTCGGCGACGATCCGATTCCGATGGCGACGGTCGGCCAGGATTTCGCGCCGTATCGCGAGCATCTGACCAAATTCGGCATCCGCCTCGACTGCGTGCGCGAATTTCCGGACCAGTTCACGCCGCAGTGTTTCATCACCACCGATCTCGACAACAACCAGATCACCGCGTTTCATCCCGGCGCGATGTCGAGCTCGCACGAGAACCATGTGCGCGACGTGCCCGACGTCACCTTCGGCATCGTCGCGCCGGACGGGCGCGAGGCGATGCTGCAGCACGTGGACGAGTTCGCCGCGCGCGGCGTCCCCTTCATCTTCGATCCGGGCCAGGCGATGCCGCTGTTCGACGGCGCGGAATTCCGTTCGATGATCGACAAGGCGACCTATGTCATCGTCAACGACTACGAATCGCAGCTGCTGCAGCAGCGCACCGGCTGGAGCGCGGCCGAGATCGCGCAGCGCGTGGATGCCTACATCGTGACCCAGGGTCCGCGCGGCTCGCTGATCCAGTTGCGCGACGGCAGCTCGCACGAGATTCCGCCGGCGCGCGAGCGCCAGGTGGTCGATCCGACCGGCTGCGGCGATGCGTATCGCGCCGGCCTGATCTTCGCGCTGGTGCGCGGGATGGACTGGCCCACCGTCGGTCGCGTCGCCTCGCTGATGGGCGCGTTGAAGGTCGAACATCCGGGCACGCAGAACCAGCATTTCGACTACGCGCAATTCGCCGCGCAGTTCGAGGAACAATACGGATATGCGCTGAAATAAGCGCGCAACCGAGCCGCCACCCACCTTGCCGAGGACGCCGCCATGAAGCACCGCCAGTTCCGCCCCGCCCAGCTCGCCGTGCTGGCCTTGTCGCTGATGACGATCATCCAGGGTTGTGCGGCGAAGGGACCGTCGGTGCAGATCAACGGGCAGACCTACACCACGGAGGTCGCCGAAGACGACGCGACGCGCGAGCACGGCCTGATGGAACGGGCGAGCATGCCGGCCGACCACTCGATGCTGTTCGTCTTCCAGGACGACAAGCCGCGCGCGTTCTGGATGAAGAACTGCAAGTTCGCGCAGGACATGCTGTTCTTCGACGCCGAGCGCAAGCTGATCAGCGTGCAGCGCAACGTGCCGCCCTGCGTTTCCGATCCCTGCCCTTCGTATTCGAGCGGCGCGCCGGCGCGCTACGTACTCGAACTCAATGCCGGTCAGGCAGACAAGCTGGGCGTGCATCCGGGCGACGAGCTGCAGATCCATCGCTGATCGCGCCGAACTGCAGCCAGCCGTCCGCATCCAGCACGAAGCCTTCACGCAGGGCATGCACACAGGCAAGGCCCTGCCGATACGGCACCAGCGCGCCGAAATCGCGCTCGATGCTCGAATCTTCGACGGGAACGAAAACACGCATGACACCCTCCGTTTGATCGACTGCGTGCAGTCAATCAAATCCGGGTGCGTTCATCGCGTCGCGCGAATGACGAAACGAAGACGGCGAAGGGCGTACCGCGGGCGCAGCGCGCCGAAGCGCTGCGCTCAGACCTCGATCATCTCGAAGTCGGCCTTGGTCACGCCGCAATCCGGGCAGGTCCAGGTCTCCGGCACATCTTCCCAGCGCGTGCCGGCGGCGATGCCGTCGTCGGGCCAGCCCTCGGCCTCGTTGTAGAGAAAGCCGCAGACCACGCACATGAAGGTACGGAACGGCGCGGCGGCAGAAGCATCGGACATGCGCGAGGGATTTCGTTAACCGGGGGCGGCGTATTCTCTCAGCTTGCCCGATGACGGGAAAGCACGCCGACGCATGAACGATTTCAACACCTCGCTACGAGGCCTCTACGCGATCACCGACGGCCCGCGCGCCGATCTGCTCGACGCCTGTGAGGACGCCATCGAAGGCGGCGCGCGCATCCTGCAGTATCGCGACAAGACCACCGACGGCATCCGCCGCCAGCTCGAAGCACGCGCGCTGCAGGAGCTGTGCAGCGAGCGCGGCGTGCCGCTGATCATCAACGACGACATCGAACTCGCCGCCGCCGTCGGCGCGGCGGGCGTGCATCTGGGTGAAGACGACGGAGCGATCGCGACCGCGCGCGAACGTCTCGGCGCGCACGCGATCATCGGCGCGTCCTGCTACAACCTGCCCGAGCGCGCACGCACATTGGCCGCTGCAGGCGCGAGTTATCTCGCCTTCGGCACGTTCTATCCATCGCCGACCAAACCGCGCGCGCGGCGCGCGACACCGCAGCTGCTGCGCGATGCGAAGTCGCTCGGACTGCCGCTGGTCGCGATCGGTGGCATCACGCCGGACAATGCAGGCGCCCTCCTCGATGCCGGCGCCGACTGCATCGCCGCGATTTCGGCGGTTTTCAGCGCAGCCGACATCCGCCAGGCCGCTCGCGAATTTGCAGCGCTGTTCGAGGCCGCGCGTTCGTAACACAATAGCGACCCTTCATTCCGTCGTTCCACCGAACGCCGGATCCCGTTCCTGTTGTTCGTTCCATCACCGCGCCGCACTCCGGCGTCGCCCGGGACGACGATCGATGGAAACCCGATGAGCACCAATCACGACCTGTTCCAGCGCGCGCTCGCCCGCATTCCCGGCGGCGTCAATTCGCCGGTCCGCGCATTCAAATCCGTCGGCGGCGAACCGTTCTTCAGTGCGCGCGCCGACGGCGCGTACCTGTGGGACGTCGAAGGCACGCGCTACATCGACTACGTCGGTTCGTGGGGACCGATGGTCGTCGGCCACAACCATCCGCATGTGCGCGCCGCCGTCGAGCGCGCGATCCAGGACGGGCTTTCCTTCGGCACGCCGTGCGAAGCGGAAGTGACGATGGCCGAGACGATCTGCCGCATCGTGCCGTCGATCGAAGTCGTGCGCATGGTCAACTCCGGCACCGAGGCGACGATGTCGGCGATCCGCCTCGCGCGCGGCTACACCGGCCGCTCGCGCATCGTGAAATTCGAAGGCTGCTATCACGGTCACGGCGACGGCTTCCTGGTCAAGGCAGGCTCCGGCGCGCTGACGCTCGGCGTGCCGACTTCGCCGGGCGTGCCGAAGGCGCTCGCCGATCTGACCCTGACCCTGCCCTACAACGATCTCGATGCCGCGCGCCAGCTCTTCTCCGAGGTCGGCGACGAGATTGCCGCGCTGATCATCGAGCCGGTCGCCGGCAACATGAATTGCATCCTGCCGCGCGAAGGCTATCTGCAAGGCTTGCGCGAACTGTGCACGCAGCACGGCAGCGTGCTGATCTTCGACGAGGTGATGACCGGTTTCCGCGTCGCCCTCGGCGGCGCGCAGGCGCTGTACGGCATCACGCCGGACCTGACCACGTTCGGCAAGATCATCGGCGGCGGCATGCCGGTCGGCGCGTACGGCGGCCGGCGCGACATCATGCAGCTGATCGCACCGGCTGGACCGGTCTACCAGGCCGGCACGCTGTCCGGCAATCCGGTCGCGATGGCGGCGGGCCTGGCGATGCTCGAGCTGGTGCAGACGGCGGATTTCTACGCCGAACTCGATCGCCGCACGCGCCTGCTCAGCGACACCTTCGCCGCCGCGGCTGCCGAAGCCGGCGTGCCGCTCAGCGTCAACCGCGTCTGCGGCATGTTCGGGCTTTTCTTCACTTCGCAAAAAGTAGAAACCTATACGCAGGCCACGAGCTGCGATGTGGCCGCTTTCAATCGCTTCTTCCACGGCATGCTGAAACGCGGCGTCTATCTCGCGCCGTCCGCGTTCGAGGCCGGCTTCGTCTCGATCGCACATACCGAACAGATCATCGCCGACACGCTAGGCGCGGCGCGCGGCGCATTCGCCGAAGCGAGGAATGCACCATGACTGCCGCCGCCCACGCATCGCACAAGCGCGACTTCGCGGTCAACGGCCGCCTGCTGCGCGTTGCAGCGATGGCCGTGGTGATCGGCGCGATCGCCGCGGTCGCCGCATGGGCGCTGTTGAATCTGATCCGCTTCTTCACCAACCTGTTCTTCTTCCAGACGCTGTCGCTGGCGAACCGTTCGCCGGCCGAGCATCACCTCGGCGCCTGGGTCATCGTGGTACCGGCCATCGGCGGTCTTCTGGTCGGACTGATCGCGCGCTTCGGCACCGACAAGATCCGCGGCCACGGCATTCCCGAGGCGATCGAGGCGATCCTGTTCGGCAAGAGCCGCATGTCGGCCAAGGTCGCGATTCTGAAACCGCTGTCCTCGGGCATCGTGATCGGCAGCGGCGGTCCGTTTGGCGCGGAAGGCCCGATCATCATGACCGGCGGCGCGATCGGTTCGCTGCTCGCGCAGAATTTCCGACTCAGCGCCGGCGAACGCAAGACCCTGCTCGTCGCCGGCGCCGCGGCCGGCATGACCGCGGTATTCGGCACGCCGGTCGCGGCGGTGTTGCTGGCGGTCGAGCTGCTGCTGTTCGAGTGGCGTCCACGCAGTCTGCTGCCGGTGATCGCCGCGGTTTCCGTCGCCGGCTTCGTGCGCCCGCTGCTGCTCGACGGCGGGCCGCTGTTTCCGCTGCATACGCAGGCGACCGGTTTCGTCACCCTGTTCTCGTGTCTGCTCGCCGGCCTGCTCGGCGGCGCGCTGTCGGCTGGAATGTCGATCGCGCTGTACCGCATCGAGGACGCGTTCACCCGATTGCCGCTGCACTGGATGTGGTGGCCGGCGATCGGCGGTCTCGTCGTCGGATTCGGCGGCTGGCTCGAGCCACGCGCGCTCGGTGTCGGCTACGACGTGATATCCGACCTGCTCAACGCGCGCCTCGCGGTCGAGGTGGCGCTCGGCCTGCTCGCGGTCAAGGCGATCATCTGGATGGTCGCGCTCGGCTCGAACACCTCCGGTGGCGTGCTCGCCCCGCTGCTGATGATGGGCGCCGGTCTCGGCGTCGTGATTGCGCCGGCGTTGCCCGGTGGCGACGTGCATCTGTGGGCCCTGGTATGCATGGCCGCGGTATTGGCCGGCGTACTCGGCGCGCCGCTGACCGCATCCGTATTCGCGCTCGGATTGACCCACGATGTCGACGCCCTGCTGCCGGTGCTGCTCGCGACCGGCGTCGCGTACGGCTTCACGGTGATCGTGATGCCGCGCTCGATCATGACCGAGAAAATTGCGCGGCGCGGTCGCCACATCTATCGCGAATACGGCGTCGATCCGATGGAACGCCAGTACGTCGACGAGGTGATGACGCGCGAGGTGATCTCGATCGATGCCGGCCTCGCCGTCGAAGAGGCGCTGGCACGCTACTTCGGCAACGATCAGACGCATCGCGGCTATCCGGTCGTCGACACCACCGGCCGCCTGCTCGGGATGATCGATCGCGAGTTCCTGCGCAACCAGGACGACGCCACGGCGACGCTCGCCAGCGTGCTCGCCGCCAGCGAAGCGGTCATTGCGCTCGGCCACGAGACCTGCCGCGTGGTCGCTGCGCGGCTGTCGAGCCATCGCCTGGCGCGCCTCGCCGTGGTCGACGACGCGGTCAGCCGTCACCTGGTCGGCATCGTCAGCCGCAGCGATCTGCTCGAACCGGCGCGCCTGTTCGCGGAGGAAGAACAGGTGCGCGAGCGCCTGATCGACGTGCGCCGGTGAAAGTCCTGTCGGCACCGCGGTCCCGAGCTGCAACCAGGCCGGCATTGCGTGCAGACTGCGTCGGAAACTGATGGCATGACTGCCGCGCCTGCAACGGCCGCAGCGGTGGAGCTGCGCCGGATCAATCGCAGTTTCTACGAAGCGCTGTGGTCGCAGGCGCGCCTGATCGCGCCCGAGCGTTTCAATACCTGGCCGCTGGTGGCCGCACTCACTGCCGCTGGCGGCGCCTATCTGGAAGTGGCTCCGGGTTTGCGCCCGCGTCTGCCGCTGGCAGAGACTGTCTTCGTCGACATCAGCGTTCACGCGGCGATGCGACTGCATGCACACGGTGCGAAGGCGAGCGTCGGCCTGATCGATGCGCTGCCGTTCCCCGATGCATCATTCGATCTGGTCTGCGCGTTCGACATCGTCGAGCACATCGATGACGACGAGAGCGCGTTCGCCGAACTCGCGCGCGTCAGCCGCGCGGGCGCGTGCCTGCTGCTGTCGGTTCCGCTGCATCAGAGCGCATGGACCGCATTCGACGATTTCGTCGGCCATCGGCGTCGCTACGAGCGCGCTGATCTCGATGCGAAACTCGCTCGACACGGCTTCGTCGTCGAGCGCAGCGCGGTCCACGGCATGCAGCCGAAATCGTCGCGCCTGCTCGATCTCGGCATGTGGTATCTGACCCATCAGCGCGAGCGCGCGATGTGGTGGTACAACCGCGTGATCATGCCGCTCGGCCTGCGCTTCCAGCCCGTGCTCGCGATGCAGCCGGGATGGATCGACGACAGCGGCGTCGATACCGTGCTGCTGGTCTGCCGGCGCGAGCCGCGCGGATCGAACGCCGCGTAATAGCCGCGCGCGCTCAGTGCGCGGCTGGCGACGCTCCGCCGGAAGTAATCTCGCCGACGATCTCCTTGCAGATCGCCTCGATCTGCTTGGCGGTCATCGGTGAGAACACGCCCTGCCATGCGCTCGACGAGGTGTTGTAGCTGCGTTCGCCGAGCGCCCGACCGCTGCCGAGATCGCTGAATTTCGCCTTCGCATCGACGAAGGCATTGCCGGTCATGATGCCGAATCCGTAACGCGCTCCCGGTGAAATGTAGCGGTAGTCATTGACGTAGATCGCGACCAGGGTCCCGGGCTGACCGCTCGCGTGCGGCTCGCCTTCCTGCGCCGAAAAACTCGCGCCCGCGGCGCCGGCCGCCGACTTCATCGCAGCGAGCCACTCGCCCTTGAACGGCTCCCAGTCCTTCGCCTCGGTCGCCGTGCGGCTGCCGTCGATGCTGAGCGCGATCGCCTTCGATGCATCCTTGCTGACGATGAGCGGAGCTGATCCCGCATCCTTCTTGACCGTGGCGGCGCAGCCGCCGAGCAGTACCGACAACGCGATCGTCGCAATCGTGAAACGCTTCATGCCTGTTTTCCCCTTGAGTCCCCTGGAGATCGGCTTTGCTCGCCGACCCTGATCGAGCGTTGCCTGGCGCCAACGCAATGCCTCACACCGAATCGCGCAACGCCACAGCCAGGCGTTGCAAACCTTCACCCATTTCGCCATCCGTGATCGTCAACGGCGGCACGAAACGCAGCACGTCCGCGCCGGCCTGCAGCACGAGCAATCCGCGTGCCGCGGCGTGATCGAGGATGGCGCCGGCGCGTCCCTTGAACGCGTCGGCCAGCACCGCGCCGATCATCAGGCCGCGTCCGCGTACTTCGGCAAAAAGATTGAGCTCGGCATTGATCGCTTCGAGACCGCGGCGCAGCGCGTGGGCCTGACGCGCCACGTTCGCCAGCACCTCGACCGATCCGAGTTTGCGCAAGGCGACGCGCGCGACGGCGGCGGCCATCGGATTGCCGCCGAAGGTGGTGCCATGGCTGCCGAACTGCATCACCTCGGCGACCTTCGGTCCGGCCAGCATCGCGCCGATCGGAAAACCGCAGCCGAGCGCCTTGGCCAGGGTGACGATGTCGGGCTTCACCGCATCCTGCGTGTGCGCGAACAAGGTGCCGGTGCGACCCATGCCGCATTGAATCTCGTCGAGCACGAGCAGCGCATCGTGCGCATCGCACAAGGCACGTGCGCGTGCGAGAAATCCCGGCGCGACCGGCGTCACGCCGCCTTCGCCCTGGACCGGTTCGATCATTACCGCGGCGATGTCGCCCGGCGCGAACGCCGCGGCGAGTTCGGCTTCGTCGTTGAACGCGGCGTAGCGAAATCCCTGCGGCAACGGCTCGTAGCCTTCCTGATATTTCGGCTGCGCGGTCGCGGTGACGGTGGCGAGCGTGCGGCCGTGGAACGAGCCGCGGAAGGTCAGGATGACGCGACGCTGCGGTTCTCGTCCGTTCGCGGCCGCCCAGCGGCGCACCAGCTTGATCGCAGCCTCGTTCGCTTCGGCGCCGGAATTGCACAGGAATACGCGCTCGGCGAAACCCGACGCGCTCACCAGCTCCTCGGCCAGGCGCAGCGGCGGCTCGGTGTAGAACACATTGCTCGCGTGCCAGAGCCGGTTCGCCTGCGCGGTCAGCGCCGCGACCAGATCCGCATCGCAATGGCCGAGTGCGTTGACCGCGATGCCGGCGCCGAAGTCGATGTAGTCGCGCCCATCGCGATCCCAAACGCGCGCACCTTCGCCGCGCTCGAGGATCACTTCGCGCGGGCGATACACCGGCAGCCAGTAGCGTTTGCCGAGATCGAGAAGGCTGTCGGTGGTGCGAGCGTTCGTGTCCATCGAAGATTTCCCTGCAGCATCCATCACGTGATTGCGTTCCCTCGATGTTTTCTTCGTCGCAGCGACGAAACGCTCACCACACGCCGCTGTTCGGCATCGATGCCCACGGCTCGGCCACGGGCAGCGAACCGTTTTTCTGCAGCAGCTCGACCGAGATCAGATCCGGCGATCGCACGAAGGCCATGTGGCCGTCGCGTGGCGGCCGGTTGATGGTGACGCCGAGCGCTTGCAGATGCGCACAGGTCGCATAGATGTCGTCGACGCGGAACGCCAGATGCCCGAAGTTGCGCGCGCTGCCGTAGTCCTCGCTCAAACCCCAGTTGTGCGTGAGCTCGATTTCGGCTTCCGGCGTTTCATCGGCGGCGAGAAAGACCAGGGTGTACTTGCCGGCCGCGTTGTCCTGACGCCGCGTCTCCTTCAGGCCGAGGCCTTCGCAGAAGAATTTCAGTGCGGCGTCGAGGTCGCGCACGCGGATCATCGTATGCAGATATTTCATTGGGCGTGCTCGATTGCAGATGGGTGATTCAAGGATGCTGGAAACGCGGGATGTGCTGCATCAGTCGCGCGAGCCGGCGCAGCGGATCGGTGAACTGCAGCAGCTCCTGACGTTCCGCCGGCGCCAGCGGCAGCATTTCGGCGAGGCGAAATCCGACCCAGCTGGCGTCGTCGTAACTGGCGCGATCAGCGTTGCCGAATGGGCTGCCGGACGTTTCATGCAGGCGCTCGAGGATCGTCGCGAGCAGGCCGTACTCGGGCGGCACGGAGATCAACGGCTCATCGTCCCAGAAACGTACCTGACCGTGCACGAGACCGTTGTCGCGCACGCGCGTCGTGGTGACCTGGAACCGCGTATAGCCTTCGGCGCCGATGCCGAGCAGGCCATCCGGCATCGTGTAGAAGTCATTGATGCGCGCCAGCGTACCGACCGCGGCCGGTATCGCCGGTTCGTCATCGCTGGAGCCTTCCAGGATCAGGCATACGCCGAAGCCGCTGTTGTTGCGCGAACACTCGCGCACCAGATCGATGTAGCGCGTCTCGAAGATGCGCAGATTCAGCGGGCCACCCGGAAACAACACGGCCGGCAGCGGAAACAGTGGAATGTCGACGAGATCGCTCACGCGTCGAGTTTAGAGTTTCATCGCATCCAATGCAGCGAGAAATTTGCGCGGTGCGTTGTCGAAACCGCCGTTCGACATGAACACGACGTGGTCACCGTCGCGTGCGCCATCGAGCAGACTGGCGACGAGTTCGTCGGCCGTTGCCGCGGTTCTGCCGCGACCACCGAGCGCCGCAACGACGCGGCTGGCGTCCCATTCGAGTTCGGGCTTTTGCAGGAATACCACGGCATCGGCATCGCGCAGCGAAGGAGCGAGTTCGTCCGCATGCGCGCCCATGCGCATCGAATTCGAGCGCGGCTCCATGCCGACCAGGATGCGTGCGTCGCCGACTTTCGCGCGCAAGCCGGCGAGCGTGGTCGCGATCGCGGTCGGGTGATGCGCAAAGTCGTCGTAGACGCGCACGCCGGCGTGTTCGCCGACGAGCTCCATCCGCCGCGCGACATTGCGGAAATCCTTCAGCGACGGCAGCGCGCTGGCGACATCGACACCGGCCGCGTGTGCCGCGGCGAGTGCGGCGAGTGCGTTCATCACGTTGTGGCGGCCGCTGAGATTCCATTGCACCTCACCGAGTTCGCGTCCGCGCTGCGTGACCACGAAGGCGGAGCCATCGGCGGCCGTCAGTCGCGCGCGCCAGTCGCCGACGTCGATACCGAAGGTTTCGACCGGCGTCCAGCACCCCATCGCCAGCACCTCGGCGAGGCGCGCGTCCTCGGCGTTGACGATCAGGCGGCCGTTGGATGGAACGGTGCGCACCAGATGATGGAACTGGCGCTGGATCGCCGCGACGTCGGGAAAGATGTCGGCATGGTCGTATTCGAGATTGTTGAGGATCGCGATCGACGGACGGTAGTGCACGAACTTCGAGCGCTTGTCGAAGAAGGCAGTGTCGTATTCGTCGGCTTCGATTACGAAGTCGGCGCCGCCGCCGATACGTGCGGAAACACCGAAGTTGGCCGGCACTCCGCCGACCAGGAAACCGGGCGCGAGGTCCTGTGCTTCCAGAATCCAGGCGAGCAACGAGGTCGTCGTGGTCTTGCCGTGCGTGCCGGCGACTGCGAGCACGCGTCGCTGCGCGAGCAGGTTTTCGCCGAGCCACTGCGGACCGGAGGCATAGCGCAAACGCGCATCGAGCATGTGCTCGATCGCCGGATTTCCGCGCGAGAGCGCGTTGCCGACCACCACCAGATCCGGCGCAGGCTGCAGATGCGCCGCGGTGAAACCTGACTTCAGCGCGATGCCCAGTTGCTCGAGCTGCGTGCTCATCGGCGGGTACACGTTGCTGTCCGAACCTTCGACGACATGCCCGAGCTCGCGTGCGAGCGCCGCGATGCCGCCCATGAAGGTGCCGCAGATGCCGAGGATATGCAGTCGCATGAGTTTGGTTCCCTGATCAACCCGCGCCGGACAGCAGCACACGATCGAGCGCCCAGTAAGCCAGTATCCACGACACCACCAGCGCGACGGCAAGGGCGGTCGGTGCGTTCAGGGCGCGACGCACGATGTGCGCGTAGACCGCAACGCCCCAGATGAAGAACGCCAGCGCGACGCAATCGAGAAAAAGACGCGCACCATCCGGCGCCGCCGTATCCGCCGGCGCCGGCCCCGCGAGCCAGGCGACGATGCCCTGCAGCAGCGAGAACACCAGACCCGTGGCGAGCAGCGCGCTCGCAGTCTGCACATAGCGATTGCCGAGACGGCGAATCGACAGCGCGACCCAGCACAACGCGAGCACCACGCCGGCCGAGAGCATCGAATCAGCCGCAGCGCCGGCGGCATCGCCGAGCGCGGCACCGACCAGCGCATCGAGAGCGATGCTCGCGCCGATCAGGATGCCGAGCAGTTGCGGCGAATACGCAACGTCCTCGGGTCCGCCGCGCAGGCGGCACAGATCAAGGACGAGCCGGGCAAGAGCGTTGAACGAGAAAGGCATCGGACTCATGAGGCGTGCCGTGGCGGCACGCGCAGGATGGAGTGGTGCAGGAACGTGCGTCGATCCGGACGAGTCGATCAGGCGCGGCGGCGATCGTCGCCCTGGCGTGCCGGCAAGGCCTCGAGCACACGCTGCGTGACATCGGCGAGCTCACCGACGCCGTCGACGACCTTGAGCTTGCCGATCTGCGCAAAGTGCGCGGCGACCGGTTCGGTCTGTTCCGCATAGACGCGCAGGCGTTCGCGCACGGTTTCGGGCGTGTCGTCCTTGCGACCTTGCGCGGCGGCGCGGCCGGCGATGCGCTCGACGATCAGTTCGCTCGGCACGTCGAGCTTGATCGCGACTTCGAGCGGCTGGCCGATGCGCGCGAGCAGACCCTCCAGCGCTTCGCACTGGGTGACGTTGCGCGGGTAGCCGTCGAGGATGAAACCGGCGTCCGCGTCGGCCTGCGCGAGGCGATCTTCGAGCATCGCCAGCACGATATCGTCGGAGACCAGTCGCCCGGCATCCATCACGGCTTTCGCCTTGAGCCCGAGCGGCGAACCGGCCTTGACCGCGGCGCGCAGCAGATCGCCGGTCGAGACGTGCGGCACGCCGAGTTCGGCCTTCAGGATTTCCGCCTGGGTGCCTTTGCCCGAGCCGGGTGCGCCGAGTAGAACGAGTCGCATGGTGCTCCGATGTCGCCGCGAGGCGTTGCATACGCCAAAAAAGTGGACAGGTCCGCGCGGAGTCGACGCGCACGTTCGCAGTTTCCCGCGCGTTCGCGTCGGAGCCGCCTTGCCGAACGCGCCGTGCAAACCGATCCCGCTCAAACCGAACTAGAATCAAGCCAACGCTAGCGGCTGACCGAAACAGTGTCAAACCGCATCGAACCGGAGTCTGGCATGGGTCAGGGCAAGTTGCTGTATGCGCAATCGGGCGGCGTCACCGCCGTCATCAACGCCAGTGCGTGCGCGGTGATCGAGACGGCGCGCGCCGCCAAGGTACCGGTGCTCGCCGCCAGGAACGGAATCATAGGCGCGCTGCGCGAGGAACTGATCGATACCACGAAGGAAAGTCGCCGAAACATTGCGGCATTACGCCACACGCCGGGCGGCGCCTTCGGTTCGTGCCGGTACAAGCTGAAATCGATCGAACAGAACCGTGCGCAGTACGAGCGACTGATCGATGTGTTCCGCGCGCACGACATCCGCTGGTTCCTCTACAACGGCGGCAACGATTCGGCCGACACCGCGCTGAAGATTTCCGCCGTGGGCAAGGAACTCGGCTATGCGGTGAACGTGATCGGGGTGCCGAAGACCGTCGACAACGATCTCGCCGTCACCGACACCTGCCCCGGTTTCGGTTCGGTCGCCAAATACATCGCGGTATCGGTCGCCGAGGCGAGCCTCGATGTCGAATCCATGTGCGCCTCGTCGACCAAGGTCTTCATCGTCGAGGTGATGGGCCGTCATGCCGGCTGGATCGCCGCTGCCGGCGGTCTCGCCGCGCGCAAGGCGGGCGATCCGCCGCATCTGATCCTGTTTCCGGAAGTCGCCTTCGACGAAGCCGCCTTCCTCGCGCGCGTGCAGGCGACGGTCGAGCGCGTCGGCTACTGCACGGTGGTCGCATCCGAAGGCCTCAAGAACCCGGCCGGACAATTCCTCGCCGAAGCCGGCACACGCGATGCATTCGGCCACAGCCAGCTCGGCGGCGTCGCACCGGTGCTGGCGCAATTGGTCAAGGAGCGGCTCGGCTACAAATATCATTGGGCATTGCCGGACTATCTGCAGCGCTCAGCGCGTCATCTTGCATCGAAAACAGATGCGGACCAGGCCTACGCGGTCGGCAAGGCGGCGGTCGAGTACGCATTGGCCGGAAAGAATGCGGTGATGCCGGTGATCGTGCGCACCTCCGATTCGCCGTATCGCTGGAAGATCGAAGCCGCGCCGTTGTCGAAGGTCGCCAACCACGAGAAGAAACTGCCGAAGAGCTTCATCAGCCGCGACGGCTACGGCATCACTGCTGCCGCGCGACGCTACCTGGAACCGCTGATCCGCGGCGAAGATGTGCCGACGTATGCGAAGGACGGCCTGCCCGATTACGTGCGCCTCGACAAAGGCCTCGTGCGCAAGAAACTGCCCGCCTACGAGATCGCCGATCGCTGAGCGCATTCCCGCAGCACTCAGGCTGCACGATGGAGAATCCGCCGGCTCGCCGTGACGCGATACGCGACGGCGTCGATGCACGCACCTTCACTCGAACAGGCGACCGATCTTGAGCACACCCCGTTCCGATGCCTTCGTTTTCTTCGGTGCCACCGGCGATCTCGCCTACAAGAAAATCTTCCCCGCGCTGCAGGCGATGCTGCGTCAGGGCGAACTGGACATGCCGATCATCGGCATCGCGCGCGCGGACTGGAACCTCGACAAACTGCGCGAACGCGCACGCGACAGCCTGCAGAAAAACGGCGGCGTCGACGAGGAAGCCTTCGCCAAGCTGTCGGCGCAACTGCAGTACGTCAACGGCGACTACGCCGACGCCGCGACCTACCAGAAACTCAAGCAGGCGCTCGGCACGTCGAAGCGACCGCTGCACTACCTCGCGATTCCGCCGAGCATGTTCGGCACCGTCGTGCGTCAGCTCGCCGAGGCCGATTGCGCGAAGGATGCGCGCGTGATCGTCGAGAAACCCTTCGGCACCAGTCTGGCGACCGCGCGCGCGCTGAATGCGACGCTGCATGAAGTGTTTCCGGAAGAGGCGATCTTCCGCATCGACCACTACCTCGGCAAGGAAGCAGTACAGAACCTGATGTACTTCCGCTTCGCCAATACCTTTCTCGAACCGATCTGGAATCGCAACTACGTGCAGAGCGTGCAGATCACCATGGCCGAGGACTTCGGCGTGCAGGGACGCGGCGCCTTCTACGAAGAAGCCGGCGCGATCCGTGATGTGGTGCAGAACCATCTGCTGCAGGTCACTGCGATGCTGGCGATGGATGCGCCGGTCGGTCACGATGCCGAATCGATCCGCGCGGAGAAACTGCGCCTGTTCCACGGCATGCGCCCGCTCGATCCGAGCGATGTCGTGCGCGGGCAATTTCGCGGCTACCGCGACGAGGACGGCGTCGCCGCCGATTCGCAAGTCGAAACCTTCGCCGCATTGCGTCTGCACATCGACACCTGGCGCTGGGCCGGCGTGCCGTTCTACATCCGCACCGGCAAGTGCCTGCCGATCACCGCGACCGAAATCCTGGTTGACCTGAAGCTGCCGCCGCTGGCGATCTTCGATCAGACCGAGGCGTTGCAGTCGAACTATTTCCGTTTCCGCCTGAGTCCCGAAGTCGTGATCGCGACCTCGGCACGGGTCAAGCGGCCGGGCGAAGGCATGCAGGGCGAATCGGTCGAACTGGTTGCGCGCCACCATCCGCAGCGCGAGAAGATGCCGTACGAACGCCTGCTCGGCGATGCGCTGCGCGGCGACTCGGCGCTGTTCACCAATGATGCCAGCGTGGAAGCGGCATGGGCGGTGGTCGATCCGGTGCTCGGCGAGGCCGAGCCGGTGCAGTTCTACGAGCGCGGCAGCTGGGGACCTGCAGCCGCGGGGGCGCTGATCGGCGACGGCGAAAGCTGGCACGACCCGGTCGCGGAGGAAGCCGCTTCGTGAGCACACCTGCGGACCTGGTGTTCCTGCTCGACGTCGACAACACGCTGCTCGACAACGATCGTTTCGCCGCCGACCTCACGCAATGGCTGGAGCAGGCGTTCGGCGCGCCCGAACGCGAACGCTACTGGAATCTCTACAACGCGCTGCGCGACAGCCTCGGCTATGCCGACTATCTCGGCAGCGCGCAGCAGTTTCGCGTCGGGCTGGACGGGCATCCGCAGCTGCTCAATCTTTCCTCGTTCCTGCTCGACTATGCGTTCGAGCAGCGGCTCTATCCGGATGCGCTGGCGACGCTCGCCCATCTGCACACGCTCGGCCGACCGGTGATCCTGTCCGACGGCGACGTGGTGTTCCAGCCGCGCAAGATCCAGCGCGCGGGCTTGCGCGCGGCGGTCGACGATCACGTACTGATTTTCCTGCACAAGGAGCGTGTGCTCGATGTCGTGCAGCAACATTATCCGGCCACGCATTACGTGATGGTCGACGACAAGCCGCATATTCTCGCGGCGATGAAACAACAGCTCGGCGAACGTCTGACTACCGTGTTCGTGCGACAGGGACACTACGCTGCCGCCGCCGTGAACGAGACGATCGAGCCGCTGCCCGACCGCGTCATCGATCACATCGGCGAACTGCACGGGCGCTCGCTATCGTTCTTTCTCACCGCTGCGCAGGTCGCCGCGACGGACGCCTTCATCGCGTAGCCGGCACTGCAGCACGCTGCTTCACCGTGTCTGCAAGGTGCAGGCAACCTCACTTCCGCCAACCACAGGCAAACTGGCATGTCCTCCAGCGCATCGACCGAACTTCCCCGCGTGCACCTGCTCTCGAACGGCCGCTACACGGTGATGCTGAGCGCCAACGGTTCCGGCAGCAGCAGTTGGCGCGATCTGGCGATCACGCGCTGGCGCGAAGACCCGACCCGCGATGACTGGGGCAGCCACATCGTGCTGCGCGATGACGAAAGCGGTGAACTCTGGTCGCTCGGCCGTCAACCGCTGCTGCGCGAGGCCGACGACTATCGCTGCGATTTCTTTGCCGGCGGCGCGCGCATTGAGCGCAGCGACGGCAGCCTCGGCAGCGTGCTCGACATCGCCGTGGCCAGCGATGCCGACGCGGAACTGCGCCGACTGACCCTGACCAATCACGGCGAACGCACGCGCACGCTGACGCTGACCTCGTATGCCGAACTCGTGCTCGGCTCGGCCGCCGGCGACGCGGGACATCCGGCATTTTCCAAGCTCTTCGTGCAAACCGAGTGGATCGCGCCGGAGCAACTGCTGCTGGCGACGCGACGTCGACGTGCGCGCAACGGGGCCGCGATCTGGGCCGCACACTTCATCGTGGTCGACGCCGGACAAGGCGACGCCGCCTCCTGCGAAACCGATCGCCTGCGTTTCCTCGGCCGCGGACGCAGCCTGCACACTGCGCAGGCATTGCAGCACGCCGACGCGCTGTCCGACACCAGCGGCTGTGTGCTCGATGCGGTCTTCAGTCAACGCCGCCATTTGCAGATTGCGCCGGGCGCGAGCGTCGGCCTGTCGCTGTGGACCGTGGTCGCGAGTTCACGCGACGCGGTGATCGCGGAGGCTGCGAAGCTGCGCGGCAGACAGGCTCAGCCCGTGCTCGACGACGCAGCGCGTCAGGCTGCGCAAACGCATGCGCGATTCGGCTTCGATGCGAAGCAAGCAGACACGTTCGCGCGACTCGTCGGTCCGTTGCGTTATGCGAGCGCTGCGGCACGCGCGTCGACGGAATTGCTGGCGCAAGGACGCGGCGGCGCGCCGGTGTTGTGGGCAGCCGGTATTTCCGGTGACCGCCCGCTTCTGTTGCTGCGCATCGGTGCCGAATCCGATCTGGCCAAGGTCGACGAACTGCTGCGCGCGCAGAACTACTGGCGCTCGATCTGGTTCGGCGTCGACGTGGTGGTGTTGAACACCGCTGCGCAAACGCACGACGCCTTGCAGACGCAGCTGGATGCGCGCGTGCAGGCTCAGCGTGCGGCGCTGAAGACCGACGATGGCGCCGTCGCCGAAATCTTCCTGCTGTCCGAGCGGGACAGCGACGAAAACCTGCGCCGCGGCTTGCTCAGCTTCGCGCGCTGGGTGATGGATGCGTCGCATGGACTGGCGGCATTGTCGAACGTCTCCGCGGACACAGTCGCGTCGGCCGTCGCGCACGTTGCAGAGCCGCTGCGCGGCCACGCGAGTGCTACGGCAACATCCGCGCCCGCAGCGCCGCTCGAATTCGAGAACGGTATCGGCGGTTTCGATCGCGCTGCGCGCGAATATGTGATCCGCCTCGACGAAGGCGTATGCACGCCGGCGCCGTGGATCAACGTGGTCGCCAATCCCGCCTTCGGTTTCATCGTGTCGGCCGAAGGTGGCGGCTACAGCTGGTCGCAGAACAGCCAGCAGAATGCGCTGACGCCGTGGCCGAACGATCCGGTCAGCGACAGTCCGCACGAGATTCTCTATCTGCGCGACGAAGACAGCGGCGCGCTGTGGAGTGCGACGGCGTCACCGATCCGCGTGCCCGGCGCGAGCTATGTCGCGCGCCACGGCAAGGGTTACAGCCGCTTCGCCGTCGCCGCGCACGAGATCGAACTCGATCTGCTGCAGTTGGTCGCGCCGAGCGACACGATCAAGCTCTCGCGCCTGCGCATTCGCAATCGTTCGCGGCAGACGCGCCGGCTGTCGCTGACTGCCTACGTCGAATGGATGCTCGGACCAAACGGCAATGTGACGGCGCCGTTCGTGGTCACCTCGCGCGATGCGCAGACCGGCGCCTTGTTCGCGCGCAATGCCTGGCGTGCGGAGTACGGCGAGCGCGTCGCCTTCATCGATCTCGGCGGCGCGGCGCAAACGGCTTGTGGTGACCGCACGGCCTTTCTCGGCCACGGCGGCGCGGTCGATCGTCCCGCCGCATTGGCCGATGGTCAGCCTCTTTCGGGACGGCTCGGTGCCGGCATCGATCCTTGCGGCGCGCTGCAGACGCGGATCGAGTTGGCGGCCGATAGCGAGCTCGAACTGGTCTTCCTGCTAGGCGACGCCGATTCGGAAGACGCCGCGCGCGCGCTGATCCGGACCTGGCGCGGCGTCGATGTCGAACAGATCCGCGAACAGGTGAGCGCCCAGTGGAACGACCTGCTCGATACCGTGCAGGTGGAAACGCCGGATCGCGCGATGGACCTGATCCTCAACGACTGGCTGCTGTATCAGACCCTGGCGTGCCGGATCTGGGCGCGCACCGCGTATTACCAGGCCAGCGGCGCGTACGGTTTTCGCGATCAGCTGCAGGACGTGATGGCGGTCTGCCTGGCGCGGCCCGAGGTCGCGCGCGAACAGCTGCTGCGCGCCGCGGCGCGGCAGTTCGTCGAAGGCGATGTGCAGCACTGGTGGCAGCCGCCGCTCGGTCAGGGCATCCGCACGCATATGAGCGACGATCGGCTCTGGCTCGCCTATGTCGGTGTCCACTACATCGAAGCCACGGCGGACGCGGCCATCCTCGACGAGACCGTGCCGTTCCTCAGCGGCGAGGCGATCAAGCCGGGCGACGCCGAAGCGTTCTATCAGCCGCAGACCGCGAGCGAGTCGGCGAGCCTGTACGAGCATTGCGCACGCGCGATCGACATCAGCCTCACGCGCGGCCAGCACGGCCTGCCGCTGATCGGTACCGGCGACTGGAACGACGGCATGAACCAGGTCGGCGAAGAAGGCCGCGGCGAGAGCGTCTGGCTCGGCTGGTTCGTGCTCGCCACGATCGAAGCGTTCACCCCGCATGCGCTCGCGCGCGGCGAGCAGGCGCGCGTGGACACCTGGCGCAGCTACGCCGACGACGTGAAGCAGGCGCTCGATACCGCAGGCTGGGACGGCGAGTGGTATCGGCGCGGCTATTACGACGACGGCACGCCGCTCGGTTCGCGCGAACGCGACGCCTGCCAGATCGATGCGATCGCGCAATCATGGAGCGTGATGTCGGGCGCGGCCGATCCGCTGCGCGCGCAGCAGGCGATGGCCGCCGTCGATCAGCGACTGCTGCTGCGCGATGCAGCGATCGCGCTGCTGTTCACGCCGCCGTTCGATCACACCGAGCAGGAGCCGGGCTACATCAAGGGCTATCCGCCGGGCATCCGCGAGAACGGCGGCCAGTACACGCATGGCTCGATCTGGTCGATCTTCGCCTACGCCGGCCTCGGCCAGGGCGACAAGGCCGGCGAGCTGTTCGGTTTCTTCAATCCGATTCGCCACAGCGACAGCGCGGATGCCGCGGCGCGTTACCGGGTCGAGCCCTACGTCGCATGCGCCGACGTGTATTCGGTCGCGCCGCATGTCGGACGCGGCGGCTGGACCTGGTACAGCGGCTCGGCGGGCTGGCTGTATCGCGCCGGTGTCGAAGCGATTCTCGGCCTCACCCGCAGCGGCGACCGCCTGCGTCTGCAGCCGTGCATCCCGTCCGCGTGGCCCGGCTATCGCCTGGTCTACCGCTGGCGCGATGCGCAGGGCGCCGGGACCCGCTACGAGATCACGATCGAGAACCCGGAACGGGTCAGCGGCGGCATCGCATCCGCCACGCTGGATGCAGCGCCGCTGGCGTCGACCACGGCGACGACCGCGTTCGTACCGCTGCGTGCCGGCGCGCCGCTGCGGCGAGTGCATATCGTGCTGGGGCAGCCGTCGGCCGGCGCGAACGATCCGCGCGACTGACACGGGCAGGGTTCTGCGGCTCCCTGGCTGGGTCTGGACCCGCTACAGAACCCGCCGCAAGCAGACAAATCGCTCTCAAAGCGGCTCACCACGCGCTTTGCGCGGCGCGGATGCGCGTTTTGCGGCGTCATGGCTATACTCGGCGAGATTCGCTCGCGGTTTTCCGCTGTCCGTCTTCATTCCTGGCAAAGCAAGGGAGGGTTCGATGCTGTTCCAGCAATATGGCTTGTTGATCGCGCTGGTGTGCGCAGTGCTCGCGATTCTGTACGGCGTGTGGTCGATCCGCTGGATCCTGGCCAAGCCCGCGGGCAATCCGCGCATGCAGGAAATCGCCGCGGCGATCCAGGAAGGGGCGAGGGCTTACCTCAATCGGCAATACCGCACGATCGCGATGGTCGGCGTCGTGCTGTTCGTCGTGATCGGTTTCGTGAAGGGGCTTGGCTGGTCGACTGCGATTGGTTTCGCGCTCGGCGCGGTCCTGTCGGGACTCACCGGTTACATCGGCATGAACATCTCGGTGCGCGCGAATGTGCGTACTGCCGAAGCCGCGCGCAGCGGCATCGCAGCGGCGCTCGCGGTCGCGTTCCGCGGCGGCGCGATCACCGGCATGCTGGTGGTCGGCCTCGCCCTGCTCGGTGTGGCCGGCTACTTCGTGGTGCTGACGCATCACTTCAACTTCACCCAGGATGAAGCGCTGCACTCGCTGGTCGGTCTCGCCTTCGGCTCGTCGCTGATCTCGATCTTCGCGCGCCTCGGCGGCGGCATCTTCACCAAGGGCGCCGACGTCGGTGCCGACCTGGTCGGCAAGGTCGAGGCCGGCATTCCCGAAGACGATCCGCGCAACCCGGCCGTGATTGCGGACAACGTCGGCGACAACGTCGGCGACTGCGCCGGCATGGCAGCTGACTTGTTCGAGACCTACGCGGTCACCCTGATCGCGACGATGCTGCTCGGCGGCGTGATGGCGGCCGAAGCCGGTCCGAACGCGGTGCTGTATCCGCTCGTCATCGGCGGCGTCTCGATCATCGCCTCGATCATCGGCACCTTCTTCGTCAAGGCCAGCCCGGGCGGCAAGATCATGAACGCGCTGTACAAGGGCGTCATCGTTTCGGCCGTGCTCGCCCTGCTCGCCTTCATCCCGGTGACTCAGCAATTGATGGCCACCAGCGCCTACGGCGTCTGGAACATCTTCGGCTGCGCGGTCATCGGTCTGGTGCTGACCGGCGCGATGGTCGTCATCACCGAGTACTACACTGCGACCGAGTACGGCCCGGTGCGGCATGTCGCACAGGCGTCGACCACGGGCCATGCGACCAACATCATCGCCGGCATCGGCATCTCGATGAAGTCGACCGCGTGGCCGGTGCTCGCGGTGTGCGCCGCGATCTGGGGAGCTTCGTATCTCGCAGGTCTCTATGGCATCGCGATCGCAGCTACCGCCATGCTCAGCATGACCGGCATGATCGTCGCGCTCGACGCCTACGGCCCGATCACCGACAACGCCGGCGGCATCGCCGAGATGGCCGAGCTGCCGCCGGAAGTGCGCGCAGTCACCGATCCGCTCGACGCCGTCGGCAACACGACCAAGGCGGTCACCAAGGGCTATGCGATCGGTTCGGCCGGTCTCGCCGCGCTGGTGCTGTTCGCCGACTACACGCACAAGCTCGGCGCGCAGCATCCGGACCAGATCTACACCTTCGACATTTCCGACCACATGGTGATCATCGGCCTGCTGCTCGGCGGCCTGATTCCGTACCTGTTCGGCGCGATGGCGATGGAGGCGGTCGGGCGTGCCGCGGGCGCCGTGGTCGAGGAAGTGCGCCGTCAGTTCCGCGAGATCAAGGGCATCATGGAAGGCACCACCAAGCCCGATTATTCGCGTGCGGTCGACCTGCTGACCAAGTCGGCGATCAAGGAGATGATGATCCCGTCGCTGCTGCCGGTCGCCGTGCCGATCCTGGTCGGTCTGATCCTCGGACCGAAGGCGCTCGGCGGCCTGCTCATCGGCACCATCGTCACCGGTCTGTTCGTCGCGATCTCGATGACCACCGGCGGCGGCGCTTGGGACAATGCGAAGAAGTACATCGAGGACGGGCACCACGGCGGCAAGGGTTCGGATGCGCACAAGGCCGCCGTCACCGGCGACACCGTCGGCGACCCGTACAAGGACACCGCCGGTCCGGCCGTCAATCCGCTGATCAAGATCATCAACATCGTGGCGCTGTTGCTGGTGCCCCTGCTCTGATCGGCAGCGTGACCGTCACTCCCCTTGTCCGGCGCGTGGAACACGACAACGGATGAGGTTGGTTTTCCGAAAGCCCCGTCCGCGGGGCTTTCGTTTTTTCAGATCGAGTCCCATCTGCACTTCTGGAAATCACCATGAACTGGTTCTGCACGCTCGCGATAACCCTGATGACCGCCACCACCGTCCATGCAGCCGACACGCTGCCAGAAACCGGGACTGCGTCGACCGACGATGCCTATCTCTGGCTCGAAGACATCCACGGTGCCAAACCGCTGGCCTGGGTGGAACAGCAGAACGCGGTCACGAAGAAGGCCTACGCAGACACACCGGCGTTCGAGAAGACACGGGCGCGCATCCTCGAGGTGCTCGACTCGGACGCGAAGATTCCGTTCGTGCAGAAACTGGGGCAGTACTACTACAACTTCTGGAAGGACCAGGCGCATCCGCGCGGACTCTGGCGGCGCGCGACGCTGGCCGAGTACCGCAAGGACAAACCGGCCTGGGAAACCGTGATCGATCTCGATGCACTGGCGAAAGCCGAGGACAAGCATTGGGTGTGGCATGGCGTGCAATGCCTCAAGCCCGCCTACCAGCGCTGCCTGTTGTCGCTGTCGCCGGGCGGCGGTGATGCCGATGTCGTGCGCGAGTTCGATCTCGCCGCCAAGGCCTTCGTGAAAGGCGGCTTCGAATTGCCGGAAGCAAAATCGCAGGTGGCATGGATCGACATGGATCATCTCTACGTCGGCACGGATTTCGGTCCGGGCTCGATGACCAAGTCGAGCTATCCGCGCATCGCCAAGGAATGGAAGCGCGGCACGCCGTTGGCGGAAGCGAAGCTCGTCTACGAAGGCACGCCGGAGGATCTGGCGATCGGCGCATCGCACGATTCCACCGTGGGCTTCGAGCGTGACTTCGTCACCCGCACGATCGATTTCTTCAGCAGCGAAACCTTCGTGCGAAGCGCCGACGGCAAGCTCACGAAGATCGACGTGCCGGCCGATGCGATCGTCGATGCACATCGCGAATGGCTGCTGGTGCAGCCGCGCACCGCATGGACCGTCGACGGCAAGACGTATCCGTCCGGCGCCCTGCTCGCTGCGAAGTTCGACGATTTCATGAAGGGCAAGCGCGAGCTGTCCGTGCTGTTCGCGCCGACCGATGCGACCTCGCTGTCCGGCTACTCGTGGACGCGCCATCACATCATTCTCGACGTGCTCGACAACGTCGTCAGCCGGCTCGAAGTGTTGACGCCGGCGACCGGTGAATGGAAACGCGAGAAGCTCGGCGGCGCACCCGCGCTGTCGACGATCGAAGCCGGCGCCGTCGATGCCGACGAGAGCGACGACTACTTCATGACCGTGACCGGCTACCTCACGCCGACCACGCTGTACTACGGCACGCTCGGTGGCGGCGACGCGCAGCCGATCAAGAAGTCTCCCGCATTCTTCGATGCAGCGAAGAACGAGGTCCATCAATACTTCGCGGCCTCGAAAGACGGCACGCGCGTACCGTACTTCGTGATCGCGCCGAAAGGCATCAAGAACGACGGCAGCCATCCGACCCTGCTGTACGGCTACGGCGGTTTCGAAGTCTCGTTGCAGCCGAACTACAGCGGCAGCGTCGGGCGTTCGTGGCTGGAACGCGGCGGCGTTTACGTGGTCGCCAATATCCGTGGCGGCGGCGAGTACGGTCCGCGCTGGCATCAGGCCGCGCTCAAATCGAATCGCCTGCGCGCCTACGAGGATTTCGCCGCGGTCGCCGAAGACCTGGTCAAGCGCGGCGTCACCACGCGTGCGCATCTGGGCGCCGAGGGCGGCAGCAATGGCGGCTTGCTGATGGGCAATATGCTGACCCTGTATCCGCAGTTGTTCGGCGCGATCGTTTGCGAGGTTCCGCTGCTCGACATGAAGCGCTACACGCACCTGTCCGCCGGCGCGTCGTGGATCGCCGAATACGGCGATCCGGACAAGAGCGAGGAATGGGCCTGGATCAAGAATTTTTCGCCCTATCAGAATGTGAAAAAGGACATGGACTATCCGCCGGTATTGTTCTACACAGCGACCAGCGACGATCGCGTCGGTCCGGTGCAGGCACGCAAGATGGCGGCGAAGATGCAGGAAACTCTCGGCTACCGGAATGTGTGGTTCTACGAGAACACCGAAGGCGGCCACGGCGCTGCCGCGGACAACAAGCAATCCGCCTTCATGCACGCGCTCGCCTACAGCTTCCTCTGGGATCACCTGACGCAGGCATCGAAATGAAACTGACGCTGTCGTTGTTGCTGTTCGCATGCGCGGCAGCAGCGCATGCTGCCGAGTCGCCGGCGACGGTCGACGAGGCACTCGCGCACGCGAAGAAGGCACACGCTCCGGTGCTGCTCGATTTCCACGCGCCATGGTGCTACTCGTGCTACTTCATGGCGACCCACGTGTTGAACGGCAAGGAATGGCAGGCCGTCGAAAACCGCACGATCGTCGCCGCGGTCGATGCGGATTCGCCGGATGGCGCCGCGTGGATGGCCAAACTGCAGGTGAAGGCGTTGCCAGCGTACGTGGTGCTGAACGAGAACGGCGCCGAACTCGGTCGCATCATGGCCGAGCAGCCGCGCGAGAAATTCTATCCCGAGCTCGACAAGATTCTCGCCGGCGCCAACACGCTCGACGATCTCCAACGCAAGGCCGCGGCGGGATCGACAGCAGCACTCGCTACGGTGCTCGGCTCGTACCAGGCGCGCGGGGAAGGCCAGCAAGGGCTCGACTGGTATGCAGGACTGCCGCCGAAAATCCGCAGCCGCACCGCCCATGACAAGGCCATCACGCTGTGGATCGACCGCCTGCAACTCGCACGCGCGGAGAAAGCAAAGGATGACGCCGGCATCGTCAGCGCGGCGCAGCGCGTCCTTGCCGGCGACATCGGCTGCGACCGGCCGTATGTCGTCGATCCTCTGCTCGAAGCCAGCGCGAAATCGCCATCCGGCGACCGCGCGCTCATGCTGGCGCAGCAGAAAGTGCAGCTCGACCAGTTGTTGTGGAAAGAAGTGTTCGTCGCAAAGCCGACGTGCGCGGATCAGCGCAGCATCGTCATGACGACCGCGGATGTCGACGCCGCACTCGGCGACGGCGCCTCGGAAGCCGCTCTGCTGAATCGTGCGATTGAAACCGTGCGCGGCCAGCTCGGCGATGATTTCAGAAAGGATCGCAATGCCGCCGACAATCTGCGCGTGTATCTGACGCGGGCCAAGCGCAACGACGAACTCGACGCGCTGTATCCGAAACTGATTGCGGCGTATCCGGATGACTACGTGTATCCGTATCGCTACGGCCGCAGCCTGCTCCATCGCGGACAGGCGGAAAAGGCGTTGCCGCTGCTGGCGCAGGCCGCCGACAAGGCCTATGGCGAAAACCGCATCGCGGTTGCGATGGTGCGTGTGAAGGCGCTGAAAGCGCTCGCGCGCCAGGGCGACGCCGAAAAAGTGGTCGCCGACGTGCTCGAACAGAACGGCAAGTGGTTTCCGGAACAGGTCGCGAAGTTGAAGGACGCGTTGAAGTCCTGAGCGGCAACATCGAGCGGCGCCGCGAGCGCCACTTGACACCCGGATTCGATCTCATAGACTTGTACCAATCAAGGTACAGGTCTTTCCGATGCGCACCGTCAATTTTTCCGAAGCCCGCAGCAACCTGAAAGAGGTTCTCGACCGCGTCGTCGACGATGCCGACTTCACCATCATCACGCGGCGCGATGCCGGCGATGTGGTCGTGATGTCGCTCGACACCTGGAACAGCTGGAAGGAAACCGAGTACCTGATGGCGAGCCCGGCCAACGCCAGATGGCTCAAGGAATCGATTGCCCAACTCGATGCCGGCAAGGGTGTCGAACGCGAGTTGCTCGAACCGCGTCAGTCCACGCGCGTACAAGAGCCGCGCACCACCTATCGCTCCAAGCCCCCCGCCCGCAAAACCGCCCCGGGTGCGCGTGGGAAAAAGCGTGGCTAGGCGGATCGTATTCGGCCCCAACGGCTGGGCGGATTACCTGTACTGGCAGACGCAGGACCACAAGACGCTCGATCGCATCAATGCTCTGGTCCGCGAATGCCAGCGCGATCCCTTTCGCGGGATCGGCAAGCCGGAACCGTTGAAGCGCGAATACACCGGCTGCTGGTCGCGCCGCATCGACGATGGCAATCGCTTCATCTATCGCGTGACAGCAGGCGATCTGGAAATCATCGCCTGCCGCTATCACTACGGTGATCGCTGAGCGCCAACTGCGGGCTGTAGCGCATGCGCGCTGCGGTCGACCAGTTGCCCCGCAATCACTCGGCCGACGGCGGCTGCAGCTTCTGCAATTGTTCTTCCAGATCGGCGATGACCGTCTCCAGCGCTTCGTGCAGCTGGCTCTGACGGTTCATCAGATCATCGATCTTGTCGGTCTGCTTGAGTTTGGCCAGTTCGCCATCGAACAGCATCCACGCCGCGGTGAGCCGTTCGACATTGTTCTTCGAGTAATGCCGCATTTCCTTCAGCTGCGACAACGTGTCGGTGAGATGATCCGAAACCGTCTTGGCGCCTTCCTCTGACATGGCATTGCTCCGCGTGGAAAGCACCGATGGTTGCCGCGCGAGTGCGAACGTCGGCTGAAGAGGTGCAGCCGGCGAGTAACAGAGTATCGATCGTCTTTCGCCCGATGAAACCCGGCGGCGCGCACCTCCGGTTCCGACATTGCTGCGTCGCAACAGCCATTGCATTATCCTTCGCGCCTTCTCTTCCTCCCGGCGGCGTGCGCGTCGGGGAAAACCGCAATCAGGAGCAAGCTGTGGCTTTGGAACGCGTTTCCGCTGGTGCCGATGTGCCGAACGAGATCAACGTGATCATCGAGATCCCGAAGGATGCCGAGCCGGTCAAGTACGAAGTCGACAAGGCGACCGGCGCGATCTTCGTCGATCGCGTGCTGTCGACACCGATGCGTTATCCGTGCAACTACGGCTACGTGCCGCAGACCCTCGGCGGCGACGGCGACCCGCTCGATGCCTTGGTGATCCTGCCGCTACCGCTGGTGCCGGGCTCGGTGATTCGCTGCCGCGCGGTCGGCATGCTGCGCATGACGGACGAAGCAGGCAGCGACGAGAAACTGGTCGTGGTGCCGATTGCGAAGGTGTTCGAGGGCTACGCCAACCTTGCCGACATCGCGCATGTCTCACAGCACTGGCTCGAGCGCATCGGCCATTTCTTCGAGCACTACAAGGATCTCGAGAAAGGCAAATGGGTAAAGCTCGAAGGCTGGGCCGGAGCGGACGATGCCAAGGCGGAAATCCGTGCCGGTGTCGAGCGTTACGCAGCAAGCGCCTAGAAACCCCATTCCGGCGCGGGCCGGCGCATCACTCAATCGTCCGACGTGTCCTCGGCTTCATCGCTGTGCGACACGTTCGGATCGAGCCCGGACGCGAGCGCATCGCGCACCGTCCAGATCGACACCTCGATGCCGCGAAACGGCTGCGTGAACACCGGCTTGGCGGCAAAACGAAAGCGCCGGTAGAACGACAGCACCAGACCATCGGGATGCTGTTTCGCCCAGGCTTCGAAGTCGGCGACGGTATCGAGTGTCGGCAACGGCTGCTGCAGGCGTCCGGCGAACTCGAATGCACCGTGGTGCCAGCCGAGGCCGACCAGGGGTTGGCCGCGCTGTTGTGCAGCGGCAATCTGGGCGCCGATCGGCTGCATGTCGTAGCGTCGGCCCGGTCCTTCGATCACTGCGAGCTTGATCAGCAGCACCACGATCAACATCGCGAGTGCCGGCAACATCGGATCGCGCGCATAACGCCCCGCAGCGAACAGCAGCGCGCCGAGTGCCGCCAGCGCGATGCCCCAGCCGTAGGAGCCGTCCTCGACGAAGCCCAGGTTGGCGCGTGACGCATAGTGCGGCGCCAGCGCCAAGAAGATGCCGAGCACGATCAGGAAAAGGGCGAACACTCCGCTGCGCACACGCAACGCACCACGCTCCAGCGCGAAGGCTAGCCCGAGCGCTACCGCCGGCACCGCCGGCAGCAGGTAATGCGGTTGCTTGCCGCCGATCACCGAAAACGCGATGAAGGTCGGAACGACCCAGACCAGCGCGATGCGCAGCGCCGGCTCGCGGATGAGATCGCGCAGCTTCGACCAGCTGCCGCGGATCACCAGCGGCCACGGCAACAGCATCGCCGGGAAAACCACGCAGTACCACCACCAGGGGCGGCCATGCGTGCTGGCACCTTTGACGCCCTCGATGCGGTCGAAGGTCTGGTTGAGGAAGATTGCGCGCGCGTAATCCGGCCCGCCGTGCAATGCCGCCGGAATCGCCCATGCCAGTGCAATCCCCGCACCGAGCAGAATCGCCAGACCAAGCTGGCCGAAATAGCGCGCGCGTTTGCCGTCCAGGCGATCGCTCCACCACGGCGCAGCGACGGCGACGAAGGCGATGTCGAGCAGCATCACCGGGCCCTTGACGAGGATGCCGAGCCCGATCGCGACGCCGGTGAGCAGCACACCGCGGCGCGCGCGCCCCTGTGCCAGATCGCAGATGCCGTGCACGGCGAGCAACGCGCAGGTGGTCAGCGGCACGTCGAACATGATCGCGTTCGCGAACGCGGCGAAGTAGACCGCGCCGAGCAGGATCCATATCGACATGCGTGCGGTCGCGGCCGAGCCGGTGAGGCGCAGGGCGAGCCGCTGCAGCAGGATCAGGCTCGCACCCGAACACAGCAGGGTCATCGCGCGCGCGGTCCAGGCATGCACGCCGGTGATGAGCCAGCCTGCGTTGATCAGCCAGAACAGCAGCGGCGGTTTGTGCGCGTACGTGGCGCCATTGAGATGCGGAACGAGAAACTCGCCGCTCTGGCGCATCTCCCACGCCACGGCGAGATAGCGCGTCTCATCGATCGGCACCGGCCACAACAGCCAGACGATCGGCGCCAGCAACAGCGCGCCGAGAAACATCGGGTGATCGAGAAGGCGGCGCCAGGCTGGCGCCAGACCGGCGTAACCGGTTGCATCGTGTGCGGGTATCACGCGGACGGATGATCTTGGGTGAAGGCAAGGGGCGCGACGGTACACCAAGCGCCGCGCGCGCGCAGCGCCGGCCTTCCCGGGATCACCATCGCTGCAGCGGCGATGGCGAGCCGATCCGCGTCACGCACGCTTGCAGATGGCGCAGTCGCAGACGCGACCGACCCGCGCCTCAGCCGCGCCGGAGCAGCTCGCGCAGATCGATGATCGCCGCATTCGCGCGCGAGATGTAGTTCGCCATCACCAGCGAGTGGTTCGCGAAAAATCCGAACGGTCGGCCGTTCAACACGATCGGACTGCCGAGCGGCTTCTGCGACTCTTCCAGCTCGCGGATCACCTGCTCCAGACTCACCAGCGCGTTCTTGCTGGTCAGGATTGGAGCGAAATCGATCCGCACGGCTTCGAGCTGCTCACGCAAGGCCCAGGTGTAGCCGCGCGCCTCGTAGAAGTTGTCGTCGATCTTGGTCCACGGCGTCTGCACCATGCGCGGACCCGGGCCCGGGGTCGACTGCTGTGCGCTGCTGTCGCCGGCAAGATCGGTATCGATACGCACCTGCCCCGCCGCAGCGGACAAGCGTTGCGAGAGCGAACCCAGCCGCGTCGACACGATCTGCAGATAGTCAGCCAGATTGTCGGCACGCGCATAGAACTGTGCATTCGTCGCATCGTTGTCGGCCAGGCGCGTCAGATAACCGTCGACGTGGGCGATCGCCTTGCGGTATTGGCTTTCGGAACTCGGCAGCAGCCAGCGATCGTTCGGCGAACTGAACAAGGGTTCTGCTTCCTGCAGATCGCGATCCTCGAGCGACTGCGTCTGCGAGCGGCTCCAGTCGTTGCGCAAGGTGCGCGCAAGATCGCGCGTCGCGGTCAGCACACCGAATTCCCAGTTCGGCACGTTGTCCATGAACAGGCCGGGCGGAAAGCGATCGTTGCTGAGATAACCGCCGCGCTTGTCGAGCAAGGTTTCCGCGCTGGTCAGCAGCGCCGACGTCGTCACGCTGCCGGTCACCACGGGTTGATGCTTCGCGCTCGCGCGCGCCTGCGCCGCCGCGGTCACATCGAAGTGCGCGGGCTCGTAATCCCACCACCACATCAAACCCAGTATGACCAGGGCGTAGGCGAGCCCGCCCAGTCCGATTCCGCGCAGCAGCCAGTTCCGCATCCCCGATTCCTCGTCGCTCGTGAAACCTCTGAAGACGTCGCCCTTGTTGCGAAGCGCTGCTCGACTGCGCAGCGGTCGAGCGCGAGGCACCTCACATCGGCGAATACCGGTCATCCATGTCGGTTTCCTGCATGGATGCCCGCGTTCGCGAATCCGACGTCAACCGATTCGTTCAATCCTTCTCTGCCGCAGCTCGAACCATCCGGCACGTCACGCATTACGATGATGCACGCGCCGGACCTGCGCTGTCACTTGCGCTTGTCGGACTTCTTGTCTTTCCAACCGGCGTTCTTCTCGACCCCTGCCGGCTTCGCCGGTTCGCCCTTCTTGCCGAAGTCTTCCATCAAGGTCTTCATGTCCTCGGCATGCTCTTCTTCCACCGCAAGGATGCCTTCGAGCATGCGCTTGGTCGTGGTATCGGCATCGCCGACGTAGTTGATGATCTCGCGATAGCTGTCGATCGCGATGCGCTCGGCCACGAGATTTTCCTCGATCATCGCAGCCAGCTCGTCGGGCACGACGAATTCGGCATGACTGCGCGTGAGCAATCCTTCCGGCGAAAAATTCGGTGTGCCGTCGAGCTGTGTGATGCGCTCGGCGATCTGGTCGGCATGCCCCTGCTCTTCGTTCGCATGCTCGAGGAATTCGGCGGCCACGCTCTTGGCGTTGATGCCGGACGCCAGGTAGTGGTGCGCCTTGTAACGCAGCACGCAGACGATCTCGGTTGCGAGTGCCTCGTTGAGCAGCTTCAGCACGGTGTTGCGATCGGCCTTGTAGCTGTCGGTGACGGCGCCGCGTGCAATGTGCTCGCGCGCACGCTTGCGGATCGTCTGGATATCGGAAAGAAACGGTTTAGCGGCCATGCCTGCCTCCTGTGTGGGTGGGATGGAATCTGGTGCCGCTTCGGATCGGTCGGGTCGACTCGATCCGGGCGCGACTGTCCGCCGAGTGTAGCGCCGTTATCCGTACCACAAGTGAACAATGACGCCTGTTCCGAGGGACCCTTCAGCGGCGCGGAATCGCGCAGCGCCTGCGCCCGGTCCGCGTGCGGCGATGTTTCGATCGCTGCAGCGAATATCAGGCGTGCGGCGTGCTGCGCGCCGGTGCCGAACGCGAGCCTTCCTCGGTCGCCGGCGCGATATCCGGACGCTGCACGGCGCGGCGCAGCAGGCCCTTCATCGCCGCCGGAAAATCCACGCCGTTGCGCAGCAGGATGCCGTTAGCCACTTGGTCGATCTGCGCGGTGAAGCCTTCGAGCAGGGCGCGGAATTGCGGCTGCGCCGCTGTGTCGGTGCCGTGCGCGAACCACAGGGTCTGCCACTGCATCATGAAGCCGCTGCACACCTGCGCGACCGCCTGCATGCGTGGTTGCGGTTCCACTTCGCCGAGCAGGAACATCAGATGCGAACGCAGCTCCCAGTAGCTCATCGGCGACTGGCTGTTGATCGATTCGAACAGCGCCGGCGGCGCGGGCGATGCCGGTTCGGGTGCGATCAGGCGACTGCGCCAGCCTTCCTTCGTCGCCGTGTGCGGACGTCCGGCATTGACCAGATTCCAGAACGCGGCGCCGCCGACCGTGTCGATGACCAGATGAATGCGCGGCAGATCCGCGTCGTTGAGCACGCGGTGCATGCGCCAGGTATCGAAGATCCAGCATTCGCCGGCGGCCATGTTGACCTGCGCGTCGCCGCAGTAAAAACGCACCGTCGGCTGGGTCAGGATCGGAATGTGGACCCGGACGCGCTCGCTCCAGTAGTAGTCCAGATCGACGTGTTCCTCGACCTCGGCGCGACCTGAAAGGCGCATCAGGCGCGTGCGTCCGAGCACCGCATCGAGGCTCGCGAGCGCGCGCTGCATGTATGGGCTGGCGCGCAGCGACGGTGTCGCGCGCATCGGACCTTCGAGCGCGTCACCGCGTGCCGGATCGCCACCGACGGTGATCAGCGGCAACGCCGAATTGCCCGGCATCGCACTCGGGTGCGGCTGCCACAGGCTCTCGTCGAACAGCGCAATCTCCGCGGCGAGCGCGGCGACGTCGAACAGCAGCGGCAGCTGGATGAAGGGAACCGGAAGCTTCATGGATGTTCTTCAGGCGCAGGGGCCGGCACGACGGCGCCGGCGACGGATGCGCATCATAGCGACCTTCAAACGCGCCGATAAACGTCCGGCGCTGCGCGAAACTCCGCGGCCTTTTCGGCGAGGCCGTCGCTCAGGGCTTCGCTTTCGCCGACGCCGTGTTCCTTCGCATAGTCACGCACGTCCTGGGTGATCTTCATCGAACAGAACTTCGGTCCGCACATCGAACAGAAGTGCGCGGTCTTGTGCGCGTCCTTGGGCAAGGTCTCGTCGTGGAATTCCTTGGCCTTTTCCGGATCGAGGCCGAGGTTGAACTGATCGTCCCAGCGAAACTCGAAGCGCGCCTTGCTCAGCGCATTGTCGCGCGTCTGCGCGGCGGGATGGCCCTTGGCGAGATCGGCGGCATGCGCGGCGATCTTGTAGGTGATGATGCCGTCGCGCACGTCCTGCTTGTCCGGCAGGCCGAGATGCTCCTTCGGCGTGACGTAGCAGAGCATCGCGGTGCCGAACCAGCCGATCATCGCCGCGCCGATCGCGCTGGTGATGTGGTCGTAACCGGGCGCGATGTCGGTGGTCAGCGGTCCGAGCGTGTAGAACGGCGCTTCGCCGCATTTCTCCAGCTGGCGATCCATGTTCTCCTTGATCAGGTGCATCGGCACGTGGCCGGGACCTTCGATCATGGTCTGCACGTCGTGCTTCCAGGCGATCTGGGTCAACTCGCCGAGCGTGTCGAGTTCGGCGAACTGCGCCTCATCGTTCGCATCGGCAATCGAACCCGGACGCAGGCCATCACCGAGCGAGAAGGCGACGTCGTAGGCCTTCATGATGTCGCAGATATCCTCGAAGTGTTCGTAGAGGAAACTTTCCTTGTGATGCGCCAGACACCACTTCGCCATGATCGAGCCGCCGCGACTGACGATGCCGGTGACGCGGCGCGCGGTCAGCGGCACGAACGGCAGGCGCACGCCGGCGTGAATGGTGAAGTAGTCGACGCCCTGCTCGGCCTGTTCGATCAGCGTGTCGCGGAACAAGTCCCAGGTGAGGTCTTCGGCGACGCCGCCGACTTTTTCCAGCGCCTGGTAGATCGGCACCGTGCCGATCGGCACCGGCGAGTTGCGCAGAATCCACTCGCGCGTTTCGTGGATGTGCTTGCCGGTGGAAAGATCCATCACCGTATCGGCGCCCCAGCGGATCGCCCAGACCATTTTCTCCACTTCCTCGGCGATCGAGCTGCCGAGCGCGGAGTTGCCGATGTTCGCGTTGATCTTCACCAGGAAGTTGCGCCCGATGATCATCGGCTCGCTTTCCGGATGATTGATGTTGTTCGGAATGATCGCGCGCCCGCGCGCGACTTCCTCGCGCACGAACTCCGGCGTGATCAGTCGCGGCAATTTCGCGCCGAATCCCTGGCCGGGATGCTGCTTCAACAGATGCGCTTCGCTGATCGCGTCGAGCTTCTGGTTCTCGCGGATCGCGATGTATTCCATTTCCGCGGTGACGATACCGCGCCGTGCGTAATGCATCTGACTGACGTTGGCGCCGGACTTCGCCACGCGTGGTTTCGGAATATTCGGGAAACGTACTTCGGCCAGTTGCGGCGCCAGTGCATGGCGCCGCGTGAACGGCGAAGTGAAATCGGCGAGTTGCGTGGTGTCGGCGCGCGCGTCGATCCACGGCGCACGCAGCGCCGGCAAGCCCGCGGCGAGGTCGACGCGATAATCCGGATCGGTGTACGGCCCGGAGGTATCGTAGACCGCGAACGGCGCATTCTTCTCGACGCCGAACATCGACGGCGTATCGGCCAGCTCGATCCGGCGCATCGGCACGCGCAGGTCCGGCCGGCTGCCTTCGACGTGGATTTTCTGCGATCCGCGGATCGGCCGCGTGACGGCCTCGGACAGTTCGGCGGTTTCGCGCAGCAGCGCGGCGGGCAAGGCGTTCATCGGTGTCTTCCTGCTCAATTCAAAGGTCCGCACGAGACTGTGCGGGCTGCGGCGAGAAACGCGTGTGCATCGATGCGTCCGCACAAGAATGCGCAGACGCTTGCGCGAGATCCGCCCGAAGCAGAGGCACCGACTGCGGACGCGGCTGCGTCCTGCATCGAAGCTTCCCTACGCCGGGGTCAACCGGATCAGGTTCGAAGGGACTCTCTCAGCCCGCAATGGGCACCCCCGCTTCACCTCGCCATTCAAGCACGTTCGCCGCGCCATGGCGAGCCGACGGCGACGATCCGGCGTGGCCGCGCGTCCTACCCACAACGCCAATGGATGCAGGATTACCCGGCTTCCGGCGAATGCGAGGTGCATCATGAGAAGCATGTTTTCGTCATTCATTCAGCGCTTGCCGCTTCTCGCCGGCATTGCCTTCGCGGGCGTCGCCACGAGCGCGCTGGCAGAGGCGCAGTCGGACGCAGCCGCACGCATCGCCGTCAACTGGACCAATCCCGAGGACTTTTCCGACGTTCGCCAGAATCCGGGCGCAGGTCTCGGCAGCCCCACTCCGAACGCATGGCTGCCGCAGCTCGCGCGTCATCTGCAGACGCGCGCCGATCGCGTGCTCGCGCCCGGCGAGCACCTTGATGTGACGTTCACCAACATCAAGCGCGCCGGCAGCTTCGAGCCCTGGCGCGGGCCGTTGTGGGATGACGTCCGCGTCGTCAAGGATCTCTACCCGCCGCAGATCGATCTGCGTTTCACGCTCACCGGCACCGATGGCGCGACCTTGCGCGAAGGCGAACGCACGCTGCGCGATCCCTCGTTCCTGCATCGCGGCACGCTGAGCCAGGATGATCCGCTTCGCTTCGAGAAACGCATGCTCGATGACTGGCTGCGGCGCGAGTTTGCGACGGCGGCGAAGACGCAAGAGTGAGCAAGCGCGGCCCGACGACCGCGCGCACGATGGCGATGAAGCGTTCCGCGCAACGTTCGCACGCTTGATCGAGTGCGGCCTGTCGCCAGGCCGCAATTCCGCTCACAGGCCGTTTTTCAGCGATGTTTCGAAGCAGCGCCGATTCCGGCGCCGACAACCACGGCTTTCGTGATTGCCGGCGCCGGAGCACAATCCGCGTTCGCCGAAGGACATCGCATGGATACCCATCATCCCGACCTGCATCCGCTGTATGCGGAACACCTCGCCATCCTGACTGCGCGCACCGACAAGGCGCTGCTGCGCGGCGGTTATGATCATCTGGTCGTCGCCGCGGGCCAGCCGACGTATCAGTTCCAGGATGATCGACCGTATCCGTTCGCGGTGAATCCGCATTTCAAGCACTGGTTGCCGGTGACCAAGGCGCCGGGTTCGTGGCTGGTCTACACGCCGGGGCGCAAGCCGAAACTGATTTTCCTGCAGCCGCACGACTACTGGCATGCGGTGCCGGAAGCGCCGGCCGGCTACTGGGCGGCGCACTTCGACATCGAGATCATCCGCGAGGCGAGCGCTGCGCGCGCGCTGCTGCCGAACGATGCCGCGCGCTGCGCCATCATCGGCGCGGCGAATGGCGCACTCGACGGTTTCGCGCCGAACAATCCGCAGGATGTGCTCGACTATCTGCATTACCAGCGCAGCTACAAGACGCCGTACGAACTGGCGATGATGCGCGTCGCGAGCAAGATCGGCGCACGCGCGCATCGCGCCGCGGAACAGGCGTTCCATGCCGGCGAATCGGAATTCGACATCCACATCGCCTACATGGCCGCGGCGCGTCAGACCGACAACGAGCTTCCCTACGCGAACATCATCGCGTTGAACGAACACGGCGCCGTGCTGCACTACACCGAACTCGCGCATGCACCGCCCGCGCAGACGCGCTCGTTCCTGATCGATGCAGGCGCGAGCTTCCACGGCTATGCCAGCGACATCACGCGCACGCATGCAGGCGCACACGCCGACGAATTCGCCGCATTGATCCACGCGGTCGATGCAGCGCAGCTCGGCTTCGCCGCCAGGGTGCGCGCCGGGCAGAGTTATCCGGACCTGCACGTCCACGCGCATCACGTGCTCGCCGGCATCCTGCGCGAACACGGCTTCATCCGCATGAGCGCCGAAGGCGCGGTCGAATCCGGCCTGTCGTCGGTGTTCTTCCCGCACGGTCTCGGCCATCCGATCGGCCTGCAGGTCCACGATGTCGCCGGTTTCCAGGCGAGCGACAGCGGCGGTACGCTGGCGCGGCCTGCGGGTCATCCTTATCTGCGCATGACGCGCGTGCTCGAGCCGGGCATGGTCGTGACGATCGAACCCGGCCTGTACTTCATCGATCTGCTGCTGGCAGAGCTGAAGAGCACGCCGGCGGCCAGGGACGTCGACTGGAGCAAGGTTGATGCGTTCCGCAAGTTCGGCGGCATCCGCATCGAAGACGATGTCGTGTGCACGCAGGATGCGCCGGAGAACCTCACCCGCGATGCGTTCGCAGCGCTCGCCTCACAGCCGAAGGAAAAGACCGCTTGATCATTTCGCATCATCGCCGCTTCGTGTTCTTCGCGGTGCCGAAAACCGGAACGCATTCGGTCCGTCACGCCTTGCGCGCGATCCTCGGTCCCGACGATCTCGAACAGGTCGGACTGTTCGTACGCAAGCGCTTCCCGTATGCGGAAACCGAAAGCATCCCGCACGGCCACATCAGCGCGCTGCAGATCCGACCGGTGCTCGGGGCGGAAACCTTCGAGGCCTATTTCAAGTTCGCCTTCGTGCGCAATCCGTTCGACCGCTTCGTTTCGTACTGCGCCTTCATCAGCCGCGACAGCGGACATTTCGAACGCGCGCCGCTCGCCTTCATGAAGCACGTGATCAAGGAAATGCGCCCGCTCGATCACATCCTGTTCCGCCCGCAGAGCGAGTTCCTGGTCGATACCGACGGCCGCCTGCTGCTCGATTTCGTCGGCCGCACCGAACAGATGCAGGCCTCCTACGATACGATCTGCACGACGATCGGCGTGCCGACGACCATGCTGGAGCGCGTGAACGCCTCTTCGCATCGTCCGTACGGGTCCTACTACGACGACGAACTGATCGAACTGGTGACCCGCCAGTATCAAACCGATCTGACCTTGTTCAACTATCGATTCGAGCCTCATGCAAGCCAATCCGCGCAAGACGAAAGCCGTCAGGTTTCTCGGTCCGGTTGAACTCGGCGGCATTCGCGAGGAAATTCTCGCGATACCCGAGCACATCTGGGAACGCGAGAACGCGACGAAACCGAACAAGTTCGGTGCGCTCGACCTGACCCAGCACATCGTGTTCCGTTTCGTTTCCAGCTTCGAGGACTGGCGCCAGTCGTACGACGGTGCGCTGTGGGGCGAATGGCAGGCGCGGCTGGCGCCGCTGCTGGCCGCGGCGACGCACTCGTACGGCTACACCAATGCCGCGTTTCCGCGCGTGATGCTGGCGCGAATGGCGCCGGGCGGCGTGATCCATCCGCACATCGATGCCAATCCCGCTGCGCGCTGGCCGCACAAGATCCATATCCCGATCCAGACCAATCCCGAGGTGACGTTCTTCGTCGATCCGGATACGCACCACTTCGAAGTCGGCCAGGCCTACGAGGTGAACAATCTCGGCCGCCACGCGGTGCACAACGGCGGCACCACGCCGCGCATTCATCTGATTTTCGAATACTACGATCTCGATCAGCCGGTGAGTTGATCCGCGCGCGGCGAGCGCGCTGTCGCGCCGCTGCGCCTCCACGCCGATACGAATATGCAACGCGCTGCGGCGAATGCGCGCGCGTCGCCGCGCCGTTGCGACAAGCCGTCGCGCGCCGTGGTCGCCGCGAGCGCGTACACTTTGTGTCGACAGCATGGACATCCCCGATGCGCCGAGCTTCCCCTTCCTGGTTCCGCAGTCGTCTCGGCCGCCGTTTCGGTCTGGAATTTGTGGCCATCGTCGCCGGCAAGCTGGTCTTGCTGACGCTGATCTGGTTCGTCTGCTTCCGCACGCATCCGCGTATCGACACGACGCCCGACGCGATCGAACGTCATCTGCTCGCACCGGCTGCGGAGCCTGCACGTGATCGATGAAACCGTCGTCACGCTGTCGCGTCTGCAGTTCGGATTGACTGCGCTGTACCACTTCCTGTTCGTGCCGCTGACGCTCGGCCTGTCGTGGATGCTCGCGATCATGGAAGCGGTCTACGTGATGACCGGGCGCGAAATCTGGAAGCGCATGACGCAGTTCTGGGGCGTCCTGTTCGGCATCAACTTCGCGATGGGCGTGGCGACCGGCGTCACCATGGAATTCCAGTTCGGCACCAACTGGGCCTACTACGCGCACTACGTCGGCGACATCTTCGGCACGCCGCTGGCGATCGAAGGGCTGATGGCCTTCTTCCTCGAAGCGACCTTCATCGGCCTGTTCTTCTTCGGCTGGGACAAGCTTTCGCGCGTGAAGCATCTGATCGTCACCTTCCTGCTCGCGCTGGCGACGAACTTCTCCGCCCTGTGGATCCTGATCGCGAATGCGTGGATGCAGAATCCGGTCGGCGCCAGGTTCAATCTCGACACCATGCGCATGGAAGTCACCTCGTTCAGCGAGGTCCTGTTCAATCCGGTCGCGCAATCGAAGTTCGTCCACACCGTCAGTGCCGGCTATGTGCTCGGCGCGATGTTCGTGCTCTCGATCAGCGCCTGGTATCTGCTGAAAGGTCGCAATGTGGAATTTGCGAAACGCTCGATGACGGTGGCGGCGAGCTTCGGCCTCGCCGCCGCGCTCAGCGTGGTCGTGCTCGGTGACGAATCCGGCTACACGGTGTCGGAAAACCAGAAGATGAAACTCGCCGGCATCGAGGCGATGTGGGAAACCGAGCCGGCACCGGCGTCGTTCACCTTGTTCGGATTTCCCGACGTCGCCGAGCGCACGACGCACTTCGCGATCCGCGTGCCGTGGGTGATGGGCATCATCGGCACGCGCTCGCTCGACGGCGTGTTGCCCGGCATCAAGGAGCTGGTCGAGGACGCCGAGCGGCGCATCGCCAGCGGCATCAAGGCCTACGACGCGATGCAGGTCTTGCGCACCGATCGCAACAACGCGCAGGCGCGCGCCGAGTTCGAGGCGCACGAACAGGATCTCGGTTATGCGCTGCTGCTGAAACGCGTACTGGCCGATCCGGCGAAGGCCAACGCCGCCGACATCAAGCAGGCCGCGGACCTGACGATTCCGAACGTGCCGGTGCTGTTCTGGTCGTTCCGCATCATGGTGGCCTGCGGGCTGTACTTCATCGCTCTGTTCGCGTTCTCGTTCTGGCTGGCGAGCACGCGCCAGCTCGAACGTCATCGCTGGTATCTGAAGGCCGCGGTGTGGAGTCTGCCGCTGCCGTGGCTCGCCGCCGAGCTCGGGTGGATCGTCGCCGAACACGGCCGCCAGCCGTGGGCGATCGAAGGTGTGCTGCCGACCTCGCTCGGGGTCTCCTCGGTGACCGCAGGCCAGGTTGCGCTCAGCCTCGCCGGCTTCGTGATCTTCTACACCGTGCTCGCCATCGTCGATGCGATGCTGATGCTGAAATACGCGCGCAAGGGGCCCGACGGGCTCGGCATGTGGCCGGAGCAGCGTTGAGCGCCATGGTCGACTACGAAACCCTGCGCGTGATCTGGTGGCTGCTGCTCGGCGTGCTGTTGACCGCTTTCGCGATCATGGACGGCTTCGATCTCGGCGTCGCCGGCCTGTTGCGTGTGCTGACGCACGACGACGACGAACGCCGTGCACTGCTCGAAACGATCGAACCGACCTGGGAAGGCAATCAGGTCTGGCTGATCCTCGGCGCCGGTGCCGTGTTCGCGGCGTGGCCGCTGCTGTATGCCGCTGCGTTCTCGGGGTTCTACTTCGCGATGCTGGTCTTGCTGCTCGCCTTCATCGTGCGACCGGTCAGCTTCAATTTTCGCAACAAGCTGACCGATCGCCGCTGGCGCGAAAGCTGGGATTGGACCTTGAGTATCGCCGGGGTGATCCCCCCGCTGATCTTCGGCGTCGCCTTCGGCAATCTTTTCCTCGGCGTGCCGTTCCGCTACGACGACACCTTGCGCATGACCTACGCCGGCGGTTTCTTCGATCTGTTGCGACCGTTTCCGCTGCTGGTCGGCGTGGTCTCGATCAGCCTGCTGCTGATGCACGGTGCCGCGTGGGCGAGCGTGAAGGCCGATGAATCGATTGCCCGGCGCGCCGAACGCGTGCTGCGCATACTCGCGCCGGCATTCGTCGCGCTCTACGCGATCGCCGGCGCATGGCTCGCGTTCGGCATCGGCGGCTACGCGATCGATGGCCGCATCGATTTCAACGGCCCTTCCAATCCGCTCGTGAAACAGGTCGTGGTCAGCGCCAACTGGCTGACCGATGGTCCGCTCGGATCGTGGGCTTGTCTCGCCGCCGCGCTCGCGATCCTCGCGGCGCTGGCAACGCCGCTGCTCGCGACGCGCAAGCGTCACGTGAGCGCCTTCATCGCCAGCGCCATCGCGGTCGCCGGTACGATCTTCTCGGCCGGTCTCGCGCTGTTTCCGTTCCTGCTGCCGTCGAGCCTCGATCCGCGCAGCAGCCTGACCATCTGGGATGCATCGAGCAGCAAGACCACGCTCGGTCTGATGCTGCTCGCGACCGTTATCTTCCTGCCGCTGATCCTCGCCTACACGACCTGGGTCTACCGCGTGCTGCGCGGGCGCGTCACGCTCGAACATATTCGGCAGACGCATGGAATGTATTGAGGGCGGTAAAGGGTAAATAGTGAAGGGTGAAGAGGGACAGCATGCTTGGCGATCATTCGCGGTCGACTCTACTGTTCTTGTCGGCTTGTGATAATTGAACTTTGCGGGGTTTTCGATGTGGTATTTCAGCTGGATTTTGGGTCTCGGACTTGCGCTCGCCTTCGCGATCCTGAATGCGATGTGGCTCGAACTGCACGCGGATGCTCTCGCCAAGCGCAAGGCAGACGAAGAAAATCCGCCGCGGTGATCTCCGCGGCACTTCAGCATCGCGTGTGCACGGCGAAGCGCGCGTGACAGCGGTTCGCGCTTCGGCTAGCGTGCGACGGCAATCTCTCGCAGGAATTCCGCTTGATGCGCCTTCTTCGCACGCTGCTCGTCGCGCCCTTGTTCGCGCTCGCTCTTTCATCCGCTGTCCATGCGACGGAACCGAACGGTTCCGCCGGCGCCAAATCCACGGTGTCGGCTCCCGCTAAACCGGCCAAACCCGCCAAGCACAAGGCACCGCCGCCGCGCGATCCGCAGGTCGAGCGCTGGATCAATGTTGCCGGCTTCGGCGAAGTCGCGCTGTACAAACCGAAGGACAACGCGCGCGGGCTGGCATTGTTCGCATCCGGCGACGGCGGCTGGAATCTCGGCGTCACCGACATGGCGCATCAGGCCGTCGCCGCCGGTTTCTGGGTGGCCGGTTTCAGCACGCCGCAATTCTTGAAGGCACTCGATGCCGGCGAAGGCGACTGCAGCGATGCCGATGGCCGGCTCGCCAAACTCGGCAACGACCTGGTTCGCCAGCTCGGCCTGCCGCTGGACACGCGCCCGATGATCATCGGTTATTCCTCCGGCGCCACAGTCGCCTACGCGGCGCTCGCGGCGGACGCAGGCAAGCGCTTCGGCGGCGGCATCAGCCTCGGCTTCTGTCCCGACCTGCTGATCCGCAAGCCGTTCTGCGCGGGCAGCGGCGGCCTGACCCAGCAGAAACAGCAGCAGTCGCCCTTCGGCTACGTGTTCGACAAGCGCGAGACGGTCGATGTGCCGTGGCGCATTCTGCAAGGCGAGTCCGACCAGGTCTGCGATCCCAAATTCGCGCCCGATTTCGCAGCCGGACAGAAGGATTCCAAGGCCGTCATGCTGCCCAAGGTCGGCCACGGCTTCGGGGTGCCGAAGAACTGGATGCCGCAATACGTGCAGAGCGTGAAGGATCTGCTCGACAGCGGCACGCAGCACTGAGCGATCGAACCGCTACAAACCTTCACCAAGACACCGCTAGACTTGCAGGTGTCGCAGGGAAGAATCGTTTTCGCATGAGCACCGAATCCGTCAGCACGGATCATCCGACCTCGTCCGGCTGGGCTGCCTGGCTGCGCTGGCTGGTACCGATCGCCTTCATCGGCATCGTCGGCTGGCTGGTCGTGCGCGGCATCGACGAATTCAGCCTGCCCGAAATGCAGCGCACGCTGCTCGACGTGCCGACGCTGTGGGCGCTCGGCGTCGCCGCACTCGCGCTGTTCGCGGTCGCGTTCACCGGCCTGATCGACGTCTTCATCGCGCGCTGGCTCGGCATGCCGATGCCGCGGCGCGAGGTGCTGCGACTCGCCTTCGTCGCGAACGCGCTGGCGAATACCCTGAACCTGTCCGGCGCGGTCGGCTCCGGCGTGCGTCTGCTCGGCCTGTCGGCGCGGCGCATCGAACTCACCGTCAGCATGGCCTTGATCGGCCTGCAGGTGCTGTCGTTGCCGCTCGGCTTGTCGGTGCTGATCATCGCGACGCTGGCGATGGGCGCGAGTCCGATCACGCCGTCGGCGACGACGCACTGGATCGCGATCGCCGTGCTGGTCGCCGCCGCGCTGTACCTGCCGGCATTTTTCATCCTGACGACGCGGCGACGTCTGATGCGCTGGTTGCCGCGCGGGATGGAGCTGCCGCCGTTGCGGCTGAAGTTGATCCTCGCCGCGCTGTCGTTCGTCGACTGGCTGCTCAGCGCCGCGGTGCTGTATGCGTGCCTGTACATGTCCGGCGTGCATGTGAAGCCGCTGCCCTTGCTCGGCAGTTTCGCGATGGCGCAGACGCTCGGACTGCTGAGCCTGATTCCGGGCGGTTTCGGCGTGTTCGACGGCCTGATGCTGCTAGCACTGACGAGCGCCAACGGCTACGAAAGTGCGGCGGTGCTGTCCGCGCTGTTCCTGTTCCGCATCGCCTATTACCTGTTGCCGCTGCTGGCCGGACTGTATTTCGGTTCCGGCATGCTGGCCGAACGTATGCCGGTCGTCGCGCGTGCGACCGAACGCCTGCGCGTGCATCCGCTGTTCGGCATGCTCGGTCTGCCGGCAAGTCTGCTCGCCGGTTTCGGCATCCGCGTGCTCGCCGTGCTGACCTTCGTCGCCGGTCTGGTTCTGCTCGCCTCGGCGGCGATTCCGGCGGTGCACGAACACATCGAAGTGGTGCGCGAACATCTTCCGCTCGCCGCGGTGGAAAGCTCGTACTGGCTGTCGATCATGACCGGCGTGCTCCTGCTCGGTCTCGGTCGCGGCATCGACGGGCGCCTGCGTGTCGCGTATCGACTCGCCTCGATCACCCTGGTGGTCGGCGCGGTGCTGGCGGTGACCAAGGGCCTGCATTTCGGCGAGGCGCTGTTCCTGCTCGCGATCGCGGTGCTGCTACGCACGCGCAAGCGCGAATTCACCCAGCGCGCGATGAGTCTGACTTCGCTGACCACGTTCACCTGGCTCAGCGGACTCATCGTCGTGGTGCTCGCGTTCTTCGCGATCGGCGTGTGGGCGGTGCTCGGCGACGACAGTTTCGACCTCTGGTATTTCGGCGTCGGCGAGCACTCCTCGCGCATCGCGCGCGGCCTCTTCGCCGCGCTGCTCGGCGTTGCGGTCTATCTGATCTGGCAGTCGTTCTCGGTACGCCGGCCGCCGCTGAAACTGCCCGCGCACGCCGAACTCGAACGCGCGCGCTGCGTGTACGACGAACACGGCGGCGGCGAGTTCGCGCACCTGTCTTTCATGGGCGACAAGCATCTGTTCTGGTCGGCCGACAATCATGCCGTGGTCGCCTATGGCGCGGTGCGCGACCGCCTCGTCGCGCTGGGTTCGCCGAGCGGACCGGAGCCGGCGATCAAGCGCGCGATCCTCGATTTTCGCCAGTTCGCCGACGCGCAGGACCGCGTGCCGGTGTTCTACGAAGTGCTCGAACCGGACCTTTCGCTCTATCACGATCTCGGCTTCGATCTGTTCAAGCTCGGGGAACTCGCGACGATCCGGCTCGATGAATTCACCCTCGCCGGCAAGCGTTGGGAAGACCTGCGCCAGGCGGTCAATCGCTCGACGAAGGAACGCCTGACCTTCGAGCTGCGCGAACCTCCGTTCGACACCGTGTTGATGAGCGAACTCGAGCATGTTTCCGACGCCTGGCTCGCGGACAAGAATGCGCACGAGAAGAGTTTCTCGCTCGGCCATTTCGACGTCGACTATTTCGCCTGGAGTCCGCTCGCCCTGGTGCGCCGCGACGGCGCCTTGATCGCGTTCGCGAACGTGCTGCCGCCGTACGGACCGAACGGCACCGCCAGCGTCGACCTGATGCGCCACCTCGATGGCGCGCCGCGCGGCACGATGGATTTCCTGTTTGCCAAGGTCATGCAGTGGGCGAAGGATCAAGGCCACACGACCTTCAGCCTCGGCATGGCGCCACTGTCGGCAGTCGGCGACAACCCGTATGCACGCGTCAACGAACGCCTTGCCGCGCTGGCGTTCCAGTACGGCGGGCGCTTCTACAACTACCAGGGTTTGCGCCGCTACAAGGAAAAATTCGGACCTGACTGGGTCGGCTCGTATCTCGCCTATCCGCGCGGATTGTGGGTGCCCGGCCTGCTGATCGACATCGCTGCGCTGGTCGCCGGCGGCTACCGGCGTTTCATTTTCGGCGGGCGCTAGTTGCAGTCAAACTTCGATCAGCGCAGATCGATGTGCAGCACCTGCTCACGGCGCAGTGCATACGTCGCGTTGCCGCCAGCGCGCTTGACCTGCAAGGTGACCTGACGCCCGTCGGCCGATTTCACCACGCCGCGATGCACGCGCTCGCCGGCCGTCGTGATGATCACGATCTTGCCGATGTTCTGGGCGAGGTCGCTGAAACTGAGGCCCGCATCGCCCGTGGGCGACGACAGCCACTCTTGTCCGGCAGGTCGGACCGGCGCCGGTGCGATCACGCTGGCCATGACAGGCGCTGCGACGCGCGGGTTTTCCGCAGGCGGTACCGGTGCCACGCCTTGGCGCGCGGCATGCTCGGCGCGGATCAGGGCATCGATCTTGGCTTCGTCCTGTTCCAGCGTGGCAGCGCCGGCACTGGCCGCGCAGAGCAGTGCTGCGAGAAACAACGACGCCTGCTGCAGTGGACTTGCCATTCGGTGCCTGTCCCGGCGTCGCCGGGCCTCGGTTGCGCTGGATCGCGAGGCCGGCACTTCAGCACGCCGCGACGACGCATTCCGAGGCAGCGATCACTGACCGCGATGTTTATCCGGCGCTGAGGAGTTCGCGGCGCTCACGGCAGGACGTCGCTGCGTCCTGCCGTGCGATCTGTTCAAGGCAATGCCGCCACCGTGCAGGGACGATCGAAACCGTCGGCGAAGATCAGCGATTCGATATTGCGCAGCGCGAAGCTGACCGGATCGACATTCACGCCGCCGACCAGCTCGGCGCTGACGACGTAGTCGCCGGCGTTCGCATTGGCGACGGCGGTGACGACCGCATCGCCATTCTCATCCGAAGTCGCGGCGACCGCAGCGCCGCTGTCGCTGCCGTTCGACAAGGTCGCCGAGGCGCCGCTTGCCGGCGCGGTGAACAACACCTGCACGCCCGCATACGGCGCGCCGCCCGGCTGCGTGACGTGCACGACGAGGGCGCAGCTGAAAGCGGTGTCGAGGTCGGCCGCTTGCGGATTGCCGCCACCACCGTCGTCGATTCCGCTGCCATCGGGCAGCGCATTCGACAACGCGAACGACGTGCTCACGTCGAGACCGCTGACGCGCGCCATGACGTCGTAGTCACCGGCTACCGCGTTCGCGGTTCCTTGCGTCTGCGCCAAGCCATTCGCATCGGTGACCGCGCTGGTCGGCGACAAGGTCGCCGATGCACCGCTGTCGGGCGCGCTGAAATCGATCGTCACGCCCGGCGTCGGATTGCCGAAGGCATCGGCGGAACCGACCACCAGCGGCTCGTCGAACGGCAGCGAGACGGTTGCGGTCTGCGTCGCGCCAGGCCCGACCGGCGTCAATGCCGCCGGTGCGCCGGCGAGATTGGTGAACGCGAAAGTCGCAGGCGCGTCGACGCCGGCGACGCTCGCACTCACCGTGTAACTTCCTGCGATCGTGTTTGCAGTGGCCTGGGTCGAAGCCATGCCGTTCGCATCGGTCAGCACGCTGCTCGGCGACAGCGTCGCCGATGCTCCGCTCGCCGGTGCGGTGAAGGTCACTTCGATGCCGCTGACGCCGTTGCCATCCGCGTCCTGCACTTCGATGGCGAGCGGATCACCGAAGGCTTGCGCGACGACGGCTTGCTGCGTCGTCCCGCTGACGCCGACGACGCTGCCTGCCACCGGGTCGATCGCACTCGCATCCAGCGTCACCTCGCTGTAGGTAACCGTACTCAGCAAGCCGAGACCGATCAGACCGTCCGGCGTGCCGAGCAGCTGGATATCGATATTGCCGGCCACCGTATCGGGCGCATCGTAGGTCAGGCTCAGTTGATACTCGGTGCCGCCGAGCGCCGACAGCGTGATCAGCTGCGGCGGCGCGGTCGCCGTCGATGCGAGCGTGTTGCCGTCGCTGCGCAACGCGAGTCCGACGTTCGCCGTGCCGAGCACACCGAGATCGAGCACGGTGCCGGCATCGACATGGGCGCTCAAGGTGTAGCGCAGATCGGCGACGTAGGGCACGCCGAGGGTCTGGCTGAAGTAGCCGCCGTTGTCGAGCACGCCGAGCAGATTCACGCCGGCAAGTCCGCCGATTTTCGCCATGCCGCTGGCGATGCTCAGTTGTGGCGGCGCGAGCAGTCCGAGCACGCCGTGATAGCTCCCCGTCCACGGACCGCTGCCGATCGCGACATCGGTGCCGCTGGCGCCGATCAGGCCACCGCCGACCTGACCGATATTGCCGGCGGCGGAGAAATCGCCATTCGGGACCGCGATGCTGGCAGCCTGCAGCGACGGCGCCGCAGTCGCCAGCATGCTCGCGAGCATGCCTGCGCGGACGCAACGCTTGAAGGTGAAAAGTGGGGTCCGTTGCGCACGCTGCGGCGCGTTTGGAAGAGTCTGGCCAGTTTCGAGCGTCATGATCGCACCTCGCAGAAGAAGTCCTCGGCGTTGGAGATGCGACGGACCGCAGTCCTAAAAACATCCGGCGACGAACGCTGCCTTGCGACCGCCGAAGCAACCGCAGGCACCTCGACGCACGTTTTCTGCCTGTTCGCGCCGGTTCGACTCGAGCGTCGTCCGACGATGCGTCTCCAACAACTTCAACAGGAATAGCCAGCGCAGCGGTGCTGCATAACCTGTCGGTTCTTGCAGGCTGTGCAAGGCCGCTCTTTCACGCGTCATCGACGCGCGAGATGCTGGAATGAAGGATTGCCTGCTCCGCTTCAGGAATTCGCTTCGAGAAACGGCGGGGCCTGCGGTGCTATTTCGCCGGCGGCACGGGCGATGCGCCCGGAAGATTCTGCAGGATCAGCGCGCCGAGCTTGTCGTAATCGCCGTCGTAGTGATGACCGCCCGGCAGCGCGACCACGCGCACCTGCGCAGGCTGCGGCTTCAGACAAAAGCTGTCGTCCTCGTCGACGCCATGCACGCACACCAGCGCGACCTTGGACGCCGCGATTTCCGGACCGATCGGTATCGCCTCGTCGTGATGGGTCGAGCCGAACCAGTCGCCGACGTGAATCTCGAACACCGCTTCGTCGTCCGGCGAAATCATCACGCCGCCCTGCACGCGTCGGCGCAGCAGATCCGGCAGACGATTGATCACCACCGGCACCAGGCTGGCACCGAACGAATAGCCGATCAGCACGAAGGTGACAGCCGGATCGTCCTTGCCGAAATGCGCAATCACGCGCGAGAGCGCCTGCGCGGTCGCATCCGGCGTCTGCTTCTGCCAGAAGAACTTGAGCGTGGAGAATCCGATGACGTGGACGCCGTGCGCCGTCAGCGCGTCGGCGATACCGCGATCGAGGCCGGCCCAGCCACCGTCGCCGGTGATGATGACGGCGATGCGATGGCTGTCGCCGCTGTTCGCTGTCGCCGCGATATCGGTCAGCGGCAGATCGGCGACATCGTCCGGCAGCGCCGTGGTGGCCGCGGCATCGCGCAGGCGCCAGGCGGCGTAAGTGCGAGCGAGCGCGGCGCTGGCATCATCCGGCACCGGCAACGGCCAGAGTGCGCCGAACATGCGCACGATCTGCATGAGGTGTGCACCGAACTCGCCGGCACGCGCGCGCGGAGCGAACGGCTGCGCCACCCACGGCAGCGGAAATTTCGGCAGTGGCGCGACGCGAAAGCGCCCTTTCTCGGTCGCAATGGTCATGCCGCCGGCATCGCCGGGACAAAAAGGTTTGGCGAAGCGCAGACCCGCGTCCCAGCCCAGCGTGAGCAAGCCCTCGAAGGTTCCGGCCGGCGCCTGCGCGGTCATTGCATAGGCAAACGTTGCACCGCTGCCATCGCCGATGACCAGCGGATAGGAATAGCTCGCAAGGTTTTCATGACGCTCGACCCAGTGCGCGACTTCCTCGAAATGCGCGGCCGGAAACGAGCAGTGATCGTCGATCGCTGCCATCCGCTTCAGATACACCGGCAGATCGATGCCGATGACGAAAGCGCCCTCGCCAGCCAGCGCAACGGCGAGAGCATCCTGACGCGCGCTCCAGCCGTCGCGATCGGATACCAGCATCACCGTGTGTGTGATGGCGTTCGGCGGACGGCGCAGATGCAGGGTGCCGAAGAGGCCGTAGTCGAGGGGTTCGGTTGAGGGCTGAGGGCTGGGGCTCGAGGGCTGAGGGCTGAGGGCTGAGGGCTGGGCGGCGCTGGCGGCTTGGGTTGCGCAGAGTGCTGCCAGGACTATTGGAAGCCAGCGCGTGGCGATCATCGTGCGGCGGCCATCAGGGCTTCGATGGCATCCACTTCTTTCGGTGCGCCGGCCGAGATGACTTGCGGGCCGTTCGGGGTCACCACGACATCGTCTTCGATGCGGATGCCGATGCCGCGAAATTTCGCCGGCACGCCTTTCATGTCCGGCGCGAGATACAGGCCGGGTTCGACCGTCACCACCATGCCGGCTTCGAGCACGCGGAATTCGCCGTCGATGCGATAGTCGCCGACATCGTGCACATCGAGGCCGAGCCAGTGTCCGGTCTTGTGCATGTAGAAGGCGCGATAGGCATGTTCGCGCAGATTCTTTTCGAGACTGCCGCCGAGCAGGCCGAGCTTGAGCAGGCCGCGCGTGATCACGCGCACCGCCGCTTCGTGGTAGGCATCGAATGGGCGGCCGACGCGCACTTCGTCGATCGCGGCCAGCTGCGCTGCAAGCACGATTTCGTACAGCGCGCGCTGCTCGGGCGTGAAGCGGCCGTTGACCGGAAACGTGCGCGTGATGTCCGATGCATAGCATTCGAATTCAGCGCCGGCATCGATCAGCAGCAGGTCGCCGTCGCGCAGCGGCGCGTTGTTCGCGCGATAGTGCAGCACGCAGCCGTTCGCGCCACCGCCGACGATCGGCTCGTAGCTCGGCACCGCGCCGCGGCGGCGGAACGCGTGCAACAGTTCGGCCTCGACCTCGTGCTCGTTCATGCCCGGCCGCGTCGCCTGCATCGCGCGCACGTGGGCATCGGCGGCGATCTTCGCGGACTTGCGCATCAGGCGCAGCTCGTCGCGCGATTTGTACAGCCGCAGGTCGTGCAGCAGATGCGACAGCGCGACGAATTCGTGCGGCGGCTTCGCGCCGTGCCGCACCAGGGCGCGCACGCGATTGACCCAGCCGATCAGCTTGAGATCGAATTCGGTGTCGCGACCGAAGTGGTAATAGACGCGCGTGCGTCCCTCGATCAGGCCGGGCAGGATGTCGTCGATGTCGTCGATCGGGAAGGCATCGTCCAGACCGTAGCGCGACACCGCGCCTTCGGTACCGGCGCGCGGACCGTCCCAACGCTCGCGTTCGGCATCGCGTTCGCGGCAGAACAGAATCGTTTCGCTCGCCTCGCGTCCGGGCACCAGCACGAGCACGGCGTCGGGTTCGGCGAAACCGGTCAGATAATGGAAGTCGCTGTCCTGACGATACGGATAATGCGCATCGTTGTTGCGTACACGTTCCGGTGCTGCCGCGACGATCGCAATCGCATCGGGTCCGGCCATGCGCATCAGCTGCCGTCGGCGCCGCGCGTATTCCTTGGCTTCGATCATCGTGAGAGGTTTCGCCGGGCGCGGCTCGATCGGGGACGACCGCGCCATTCTAAGCGCAGGTTCGGCAATTTGCGCTGGAAACAGAAGCGCTAGTGGAGCGACCGCGCCGGCACGCCGCGCTGCCGTTCCCGGTACAGGACGGCGGCTGCCATGCGCGCGAAATCGAGCAAGTCCTCGAACGCCGCGGCGTCTTCGCGGCTGTTGCCCGGTTCGAAATTCGTGCCGGCAATCGTGCCGATATCGGCCAGGATCTCGCTCGCCTCGGCCGACAGCGTCGCGCGCGCGGCGGCACCGGACAAACCGAAGCCGCCGAGAAAGCCGCGGCACCATTCGGCCAAGGCCGCCGCACGCTGCGCGAGGCCACCTGCTTGTGGCAACAGCGGATCGACGCTGGCGGGCGACTGCGCGAACTGTGCGCGGCATTCGCGATAGAACCGGCGCAGCGACACCGATCGCGCTACCCCCGGATCGTCCGGTTCCAGCGCCAGCGCCGCCAGCCAGTCGCCCTCGCCCGGATCGCCGCCGCCGCAGAAATAGCCGCTGAGCGAGCCATGCAGGTCGCTCGCATCCACGCCCAGACGCATCACCCGCAGCGCCTGCGCTAGTTCGGAATGGCCGAGACGGGAATCGATTGGCGTTTTGTCGGACATGGCACGGACCAGTGTAACGTCCCGTCGAACACGCGTGGCGCGGCCGCACGCGTTTGCCTACACTGCCACGGCTCTGGGAGGGTTTCACGTTTGCGCATGCGCGGTTTGACTTCGCCTACGAATCGGTGCGGCTGGCATTGCGCCTGGCGTTTCGCTCTGGTGCTCGCCTGCATTCCGCTGTCGGCCCGGGCCGACAGCGAGGCGCTGCGGCGGGATTTCTACTTCCAGACGACCGACACCGAACAAGGCCTCGCGCAGAGCACGGTGATGGCCTTCCTGCAGGATCGCAGCGGCTTCATCTGGATCGGCACCGTCGGCGGGCTGCAGAAGTACGACGGCTACGGCTTCGATTCCTACGAACACTCCGGCGACGACCCCGGCAGCCCGCCCGAAGGGCCGGTGTCGGCGCTCGCCGAGGACGACAGCGGCACCTTGTGGGTCGGCACCACGACTCTCGGCCTGTTGCGACGCGCGCCATCCAGCGACGTGTTCCGGCGCGTCCCGACCGGGGCAGGCGGCGCCGTTCCGACCAATGTGCAGGATCTTCTGTTCGATCCCGGACGCGGACTGTGGGTCGGCGGCACCGCTGGCGTGGTGCTGCTCGATCCGACCGACGGACGCGTGCTGCGCAACCTGCCGATCGTCACTGCCGACAAGAACGTACTGCAGGTGCGCCGCCTGTGTCTGGGCGCGGACGGCACCTTGTGGGTCGCCAGTTCCGCCGGCCTGTGGACACTGCCGCCGCACGCCGAAAACTTCGAGCCGGTTGCAGAAGGCCATCTCGGCAACGTCGACGATCTGCTCATCGATCGCGACGGCGTGCTGTATGCGGCGGCACGTGAAGGCTTGTTCCGGATCGCGAACGCGGCGGCCGAGCACGTCTGGCCGACCCACGGCGACAGCCCGGTGACCGCGCTGGCGCAGGACGCGCGTGGCCGGCTGTGGCTGGCGGTGCGACGCGAGGGTCTGGTCCTGCTCGACGCGCAGAGCGGTGCCACGCAGTGGCTGCGGCCCGGCGGTGGTCTGCCCGGCAGCCCGCCCGATGCGATCGTGAAGAGTCTGCGCATCGATCGCTCGGGCCTGCTCTGGATCGGCACGTTCGAGCACGGCATCAGTCGGGTCGATCCGAACGGCACCTTGTTCAGCTACATCGCCGATCGCAATCCGCAGCGCGAGCAGACCGCCTCGAACTACATCCGCGCGGTGCTCGAAGACGCCGACGGCCGGCTGTGGCTCGGCACCGAGGGCGACGGACTCAAGCGCTACGACCCGGCGACGAATCGGTTCGACTACTACAGCGACGTGATCCGTCGTGCCGACCCGGACGTCGCACCGGTCAGTGTCGGTACGCTGGCTGCCGCGGACAACGGAAATGTATGGGTCGGCACGAGTAGTCAAGGCGTCGCCCTGCTCGATCCGAAACGGCGCGAAGCGACCTTCCTGCCGATGGACGCGAGCGGCACTGCCGGAGTGCCGGACACCGAGATCCGTAACCTGCTGCACGCACGCGATGGCAGCCTGTGGATCGGCACCGGCCACGCCGGCCTCGTGCAATACGATCCCGCGCGCCAGACCTGGCGACCGTATCGCGCCGGCACCTCGAGCGCAGGCGGCGGACTTACCGACGATCGCATCATCGCCCTGCGCGAGGATCGCGCCGGCAACATCTGGGCCGGCGGTCTCACCGGGCTCAATCTGATCGATCCGCACACACACAGCGTGCGTGTATTCCACAACGATCCCGACGACGCGCATTCACTCGCCGGCAACCTCGTGCGCACGATCCAGGAAAGCGCCGACGGCAAGCTCTGGATCGGCACGCAGGCGGGACTCAGCCGGCTCGATTCACTCGACCCGCTGCGCGCGCATTTCACGCGCTGGCTGCCGCGCAACGGGCTGCCGAGCGGCACCGTCTACGCGATTGCGGACGATGGCGCCGGTCGACTCTGGCTCAGCACGAATCGCGGCATCAGTTCGTTCGACCGCATCGGCGAAACCTTTCACACCTTCGCCCTCGCCGACGGCCTGCAGGGCATGGAATTCAACGGCAACTCCTCCGCGGTTCTGCGTGACGGCCGCCTCGCTTTCGGCGGCATCAACGGACTCAACCTGTTCTCGCCGCAGGCGGTCACCGCCAGCCGCTATGCGGCGCCGGTGGTCTTCACCAACGTGCGTATCGGCAACGCGCAGGTGCGCATTCCCGAAGACGGCAGCGGATTGAGCATGGCGGCGGCCGATCGCGTGGTGCGCTTCGAATTCGCCGCGCTCGATTTCGCTTCGCCCGAACGCAACCGCTTCGCCTACCAGCTCGAAGGCTTCGACGATCACTGGATCGAGGCCGGCACGCGCCACGATGCGACCTACACGAACCTCGACTCCGGTCGCTACACGTTCAAGGTGCGCGCGAGCAATCACGACGGCTACTGGAACGAGCACGCCGCCAGCCTCGACCTGCAGGTGACGCCGCCGTTGTGGGAAAGCCCCGCTGCGAAAGCGGCCTATGTGCTCGCGCTCGCGTGCGGCGTCCTGCTCTGGTGGCGTGCCCTGCGACGCCGGCGCAGCGAGCAGCTGCTGCACCACCGCGACCTGCAGGAGCGTGAAGACCGCCTGCGCCTGGCCTTGTGGGGATCGGGCGACGATTTCTGGGACTGGGATATTCCGCGCGGCGAATTCGTCGTCACCGGCTCCGGCGATCTGTTCCAGAATGCGTCGAGAAAATCGCGCGTGTTCAGTCAGGCCTGGTTTCGCGAACACCTGCATCCGGAAGATCTGCCCAAGGTCGAGCAGCGGCTGGAAGAACACATCAACCAGAAGACCGAGACCTTCACCTCGGAGCATCGCCTGCGCAATCACAACGGCGACTGGGTATGGGCGTTTTCGCGCGCCAAGATCGTCGAACGCGATCAGGACGGGCAGCCGGTTCGCATCGCCGGCACCGCGCGCGACATCAGCGCGACGCGCGCCGCCGACAGCGACCGCCGCATCGCCGAGGAAGTGATCCGCAGCATGACCGAAGCGGTCGCCGTGAGCGATCTGGATTTCGGTTTCCTCCATGTCAATCCGGCCTTCACGCGGATCACCGGCTGGCGCGAAGAGGAAATCATCGGGCGTTCGACCGCGTTGCTGAACTGCTCGCAGCATCCGCCGGAACTCTACGCGGCGATGCGCGAAACCTTGAACCACAGCGGCCACTGGCGCGGCGAACTGTGGCAGCGACGCAAGGACGGCGACGAATTCCTGAGCTGGATCGAGGTGTCCGAAGTGCGCGATGCGCTCGGACTGCGCACGCATTTCGTCAGCGTCATTTCCGACATCACCGATCGCAAGCGCACCGAGCAGGAACTGCGCTATCTGGCGAATTACGATGCCTTGACCGGCCTGCCCAATCGCACCCTGCTGAGCGAGCGCATCGGCCATGCGATCGTGCGAGCGCGCCGCGGTGCGCGCAAGGTCGCGCTGCTGTTTCTCGATCTCGATCGCTTCAAGCACGTCAACGATTCGATGGGCCACGCGGTCGGCGACCGCATGCTCAAGGCGGCCGGCAGCCGCCTGCGCCAGGTCGTGCGCGAGGGCGATTCGGTCGCGCGTATCGGCGGTGACGAGTTCACCGTCGTGCTCGAGGACATCGCCAACGGGGCGGAAGCGGAGCGCGTCGCCGAAAAGATCATCGCGGCGTTCGAGGAGCCGCTCGAACTCGACAACGGCCAGGAGGTCATCATCTCGCCGTCGATCGGGGTCAGCCTCTATCCGGACCACGGCCACGTCCCGTCGGACCTGCTGAAATTCGCCGACACCGCGATGTATCAGGCGAAGGAACGCGGCCGCAAGACCTACATGGTCTACACCGAAGCGATGGATGCCGCCGCGCGCCTGCGCGCGACCACGGTGACCGCGCTGCGCAAGGCGCTCGAACGCAACGAATTCTCGCTGGTGTACCAGCCGAAGCTGTCCCTGCTCGACGAGCGCATCACCGGCGTCGAGGCATTGCTGCGCTGGCGCAGCGCCGATCTCGGCAACATCACGCCCGGCGTGTTCATCCCGATCGCCGAGGAAACCGGAATGATCATCGAGATCGGCGATTGGGTCGTCGCGCAGTCGTGCGCGCAGCTCGCGCGCTGGCGCGACGCCGGGGTCAGCGACATCACGATGTCGATCAACGTGTCGGTGGCGCAGCTGCTGCGCGGCGATCTGATCCAGCGTCTGTGCGACGTCCTCGCCGAGCACGATATCGCGCCGAACCAGCTCGAACTCGAACTCACCGAAAGCATGGTGATGGCGAACGCGGAGCAGTCGATCACCACGCTGCGCCGCCTGAAGGCGATCGGCGTGACCCTGGCGATCGACGATTTCGGCACCGGCTATTCTTCGCTCAGCTACCTCAAGCGTCTGCCGATCGACACTCTGAAGATCGACAAGGAATTCGTCGGCGACATCACCACCGATCCGGATGACGAGGCGATCACCGCGACGGTGATCACGATGGCGCATTCGCTCGGACTGAACGTCGTCGCCGAAGGCGTCGAGATCGCCGAACAGGTCGAATACCTGCGCGAACAGGACTGCGACGAGGTGCAGGGCCACTGGCTGTCGTATCCGCTGCCGCCGGACGAGTGCCTGGTGTTCCTGCTGGAGCGTGCGCAGCGCCGCCGGGTCACGCTGGGCGAGCCTCATTAGTCCTTCGCGGCGACATTCCCTGGATTCAATCGGCGGATTCAACAAGGTGTCGGGCAGCGTCCGCGCGGGATGACAAAGCGTCCCGCGGCGATGCTATATTCGCGCAATGTCCGCGCATGAACAGAGCCTCTCCGCGATCGGGGACCGACTCGATCGGCTGCTGGATTTGTGCCGTTCGCTGCAGGATGAAAACCGCAGTCTGCGCCACAGCCAGGAACAGCTGAGTCTCGAGCGCGCGCAGCTGATCGCGCGCAACGAGCAGGCGCGTTCGCGTGTCGAGGCGATGATCCTGCGCCTGAAATCGCTCGAGCAGAATCACGCATGAGCGACAACCCGATCGCGGTCAACATCCTCGATCGCGAGTTCCTGATCGCGTGCATGCCGGAGGAACGTGCAAGCCTGCTGGTCGCTGCACGCTATCTGGACGACAAGATGCGCGAAATGCGCGCGAATGCGCGCAGCGCCAGTTTCGATCGCATCGCGGTGCTGGCGGCGCTCAACATCAGCCACGAACTGCTCGCCGAACGTGAACGCGGCTCGACCGAAGCCGTGCATCTGGCCGAAAAACTGCGGATGTTGAACGCAAAGCTTGAACGCGCGTTCGTCTGATCACTACAATGCAGGCAGGTGTCCTCTGCGGTGCCCGACAGCGCACCTTACATATTGCCTTGTTCCTATAGACGACCCCGGGACGGCGAAGCGACAACCCGTGTGCAAGTCCGCCTCGTGCGGAAAGCCTGAAGGTTCCGTCAGCCCTCCCACCTGATCCCATTGGATCAAGGTCGTTTGTTGTGCATCGACACGGCGGAGGACGCCACTTTGCTTTTGCGATCGTCCTTGATCGCTGAGGCCCGGAACTGGCGTCGATTTTCTGAGGCGACGCGCGAGTGGGGTCCGGAAGCGGCCATCCTTGGCCGCACTTTTCAATTGGACGCCGGCTTCGATGGGAGGCGTCTTGGGGTGGTTGACGACCTTGCGCGGCTTTGCCGGTAGCTGATATGAGTAACGGCGGCGACAGGCGATTTCCCGACCCTCACTTGTGCGATTGCTCATCGGCGCGTTTGCCGCGCGCGGTTCGCCCGACCGGAGGTTGTTGTGGGAGTGCTTGAGGGCGAGGACGAGCGCCGGGTGATTCTGCGCGGCGAGCTTCGCCAGAGACGCGCCTTGCTCAGCGCGCAGGAGCGCATTGCCGCGGCCGGCGCCTTGATGGCGGCGCTCGAGCAGATTCCCGAATTCCTTACCGATAAAAGCATCGCGGGCTACTGGGCCACTGCGGGCGAGTTGCCGTTGATGGCTTTGGTGCCGGGGCTGCGCGAACGTGGGCAGACCTATTACCTGCCGGTGATCGGTGAGAAGCGCAGCTTGCGCTTCGGGGCCTGGCGACCGGGCGATGCGATAGAGACCAATCGCTTCGGCATTCCGGAACCGGTGGTACCTGCTTCCGACCTGCTCGAACCGGCGCAGATCGATGTGGTGCTGCTGCCGCTGCTCGGCTTCGATCGCCGCGGCGGTCGCCTGGGTTTCGGCGGCGGCTACTACGACCGCAGTTTCGCGTTCCTGCGCGAGCGCAGCGAAGTCGGCAGGCCCGTGCTGGTCGGGGTGGGTTATGCGTTGCAGGAAGTCGCGTCGATCGAGCCGATGCCCTGGGACGTGCGGCTGGACTACATCGCGACCGAGCGCGAGCTCATCGAGGTGGTGCCGATGTCCGAGCCGACTGCGTGAAGCCGGCGTGCGCGTGCTGAGCGCGCGCTGCTAAAGTCGCGCTTTCGGCACGACGGCGGCGTGAAGCCATGCACTACTGGTTGATGAAGAGCGAACCCGATGCGTTCTCGATCGACGATCTCGCGCGCGTCAAGACCGAGCCGTGGAGCGGCGTGCGCAATTATCAGGCGCGCAATATCATGCGCGACGGCATGCAGGTCGGCGACGGTGTGCTGTTCTACCATTCCAGTTGTGCCGAACCCGGCGTCGTCGGCATCGCCGAAGTCGCCAGCAGTGCCTATCCGGATCCGACCCAGTTCGAACGCAAAAGTCCGTACTTCGATGCAACCAGCACGCGCGAGGAGCCGCGCTGGATGCTGGTCGACGTCGCGTTCAAGCGCAAGCTCGCACGCACCATCACCTTGACCGAACTCAAGCAGCAATCGCGGCTGGAGGATTTCGCCCTGCTCCGCCGCGGCACTCGCTTGTCGGTGATGCCGGTGTCCAAAGCGCACTGGAATGTGATCCTCGCGCTCGAATAGCCGCACGCACACCCAGCATTCCGCTCGCGCGAACGCGCGCCTGCAACAGTCACGGAGAATCAGCAATGTCGAAAGACGAAGAAAAGCGCCTCGCCGCGCGTGCCGCCTTGCGTTACGTCGAGGACGGCATGATCGTCGGCGTCGGCACCGGCTCGACCGTCGCGCATTTCATCGATGCGCTGGGCGAACGCAGGCATGCGATCAAGGGCGCGGTATCGAGTTCCGAGCAGTCGACCCGGCTGCTGCGCGAACGCGGCATCGAGGTGCTCGATCTCAACAGCGCAGGCGACATACCGCTGTATGTCGATGGTGCGGATGAATGCGATGCGCAGCGCTGCCTGATCAAGGGCGGTGGCGGCGCGCTGACGCGCGAGAAGATCATTGCCGCCGTCGCGCAGAAGTTCGTCTGCATCATCGATGCGGCCAAGCGCGTCGATATGCTCGGAAAATTTCCGCTGCCGATCGAGGTGATTCCGATGGCACGCAGCTACGTCGCGCGCGAAATCGTCAAGCGCGGTGGCCAGCCTGTGTGGCGCGACGGCGTCGTCACCGACAACGGCAACTGGATCCTCGACGTGCACGGATGGCGCATCCAGTCTCCGCGCGAGATGGAGCGCGATCTGAACCAGATCGCGGGTGTCGTCTGTGTCGGATTGTTCGCGCAGCGCGCAGCCGACATCGTGCTGATCGGCGCCGAGGAAATGCGCTGACGGCGCACCCGGGCCGCGCATCTTGCCGGCCCGGATGTCCGCTACGACCGCCGCATCGCGTCTCCAATCAAGGGCTGCACGATTCCGCGGCCAAACCTGGGGAAGGTGCATGAACCGCGTCTCGATCCGCTCCACCTCGCGCCATCGCGCAGCACGACCACAGCCGCTGGCCGCCGCACTGGCGACGATCCTGCTGGCCGGAGCGATGACCTCTGCACAGGCGCAAACCGCTGCCGCTACGCCGTGGCCGCGCTTGCGCAGCGATGCGACGTGGCCGTTGTTCGGGTCCTTGTCGACCTCGCAGACGCGGGTAAGTCCGCCATCCACAGCGGCCGCGACCTTGCGCGTCAGCAACTGCAACGACGACGGCCCCGGTTCGCTGCGCGCAGCGGTTACTGCTGCCGGCGAAGCGGATACGATCGATCTGCAAGACCTGCGCTGCGGCAGGATCACGCTGGAAACCGGCGCGATCCCGATCATGCTGGACAATCTCGACATCGTCGGTCCGGGGCCGACGCACCTCGCGATCGACGGCGGCGACAACGACCGCATCTTCATCCACTACGGTCACGGCACGCTCAGCCTGCGCGAGGCGACGATCAGCGGCGGCTACTATCGCTCGACCGGACATGATGTCGCGATCGGCGCCTGCATCGCGGCAAACAGCTACGTCAGCCTCGATCACGTCGTCGTGCGCGACTGCCACGCCGTCGGCGTCGGCGCCTACGGCGGCGCGATCTTCGCGTATGGCCTGACCATGACCAACAGCACCCTGAGCGGCAACACTGCCACCGGCATTCTCGATGATGCGACCACCGCCGGCTTCGGCGGCGCCGCCTACGTCTACACGATGCAGCTGTTCGACAGCACCGTGACCGGCAATCGCGTCAGCTATCAGGTCGACTCGCGCTTTCGCAGCTACGGCATCGGCGGCGGCATCATCACGATTCTCGGCGGCAGCGTGACCAATTCGACGATCGACTCGAACTACTGCCAGGGTCGCGGCGGCGGCATCGGCACCTTCAGCAACCTTGGTGTGTACAACAGCACGATTTCAGGAAACACCGCTGCGAACGAGATCGGCGGTGGCCTGTTCCTGCGCCAGCCCGCGGCGCTGCAACTCAGCAACAGCACCGTCGCTGCCAATCACAGCTCTGGCAGCGGCGCGGGCATCTGGATGAACGCACCGGGCTCGGTGTTCCAGAGCAGTATCGTGGCGGACAACCTGCCGGCGTCGGCCGACGACGTCGGCAATCGTTTGAACGAGCCGGGACCGCCGCTCGCACTGACGATCGACGGCGCGAACAATCTGATCGGATCGGTCGGCGCGCCGTTGATACAGCCTCCCGACACCTTGCAGTTCAATCCGCAATTGCAGCCGTTGGCCGACAACGGCGGACCCACGCGCACGCATGCATTGCGCGCAAACAGCCCGGCTATCGATGCAGGAAACAACGCGGCGGGATTATCGTTCGATCAACGCGGTGGAGAATTCCCGCGCGTGTACGGCAAGGCGCCGGATATTGGTGCGTTCGAAAAACAAGGGACGCCGCCACCATTGACCGAAGTGGCCGTGCCCACGTTGTCCATCTGGGCAAGCGCGCTGCTTGCGGCACTGCTATCCGTGTTCGCCATCAAGCCCTATGCCTTGCGGCGAAGATCGATGCGACGCGTTCGCTTTTGACTTGTTGTGCGCTCAACGCGTAGTTGATTGAGCGGCGGCGACGGTGTCGATTGGATTGCGACCGTCGCTTCACTGTCCGAAGCCAACGTGCCCGTCAGCGCATGCTCAGAACGAGCGAATGCCGTTCGTCGGCCCCGCACTCTCGACCATGCCGGCCATGTTTTCCGAAGGCGCAGTCTTCGTCATTACCGGCCACCACGCGTTCCACTCCGCGCGCGAAACCTGACCATCGCCATTCGCATCGGCCCAGCGCATGTCGCGCAACAGCCCGACGGCGTGCTGACGGTCGAGTTCGTCGACGGACAGATAGCCGTCGTGATTGGTATCCAGTTGCGCCCAGGCGGCGTCCGAGTTGCTGCCGTCACCCGAGCTGGTCGAACGACGCGTATCAGGTCCGGTGCTCGCACATCCGGCGAGGATGCAAAGGCCGAGTGCGACTGCGGCATGACGGTGGTGACTGGCCATGGCTATGTACTCTTGTGAGGGACGGCCACGATGCGCTCGTCATGCCGGCCACTGAATGAACGATGCGGGCGGCGAGAGTGCGTTCGATTAAGGTCGCCCATCGCACATGGATTCACGTCACAAGCACGCCTCGTTCGCCTGCCTCAAAACTCCGGCAACGCCTGCTCGATTTCGTCGATATCGCGCCATGGATCGACGCGCCGCCGCTGCACGAACTTCACCGCGTTTTCGATCGTGTACGCATCGCCGCTCTTGATCTTCGCCAGCGCACTCCAGGCAAGCGGCATCGCGACACCCGGCGTCGTGCGCGCGCGCAGCGAATACGACGCCACGCTGGTCGCGCCACGTCCATTGCGCAGCCAGTCGATGAAGATGCGGCCGCTGCGATTCTTCTCCCCGGCAACGCTGACGAATTCCTTCGGACGCAAGCTCGTCATCGCCTCGGCGACCGCCTGCGCGAAGCGCTTCACCGCATCCCACGGCGCCGGTGGATTGAGCGGCACGACCACATGAAATCCCTTGCCGCCGGACGTGCGCAGGAACGAGGTGAGTCCGATCGACTCGAGCTGCGCACGCAGGTCGCGCGCCGCGGCGACCACGCGCGGCCATTTGACGCTCGGATGTGGATCGAGATCGAACACGATGCGGTCGGCTTTCGCGGGATCGGACGACGTCGCTCCCCACGGATGAAACTCCAGCACATTCATCTGCACCAGTTCGAGCAGGCCGGCTTCGTCCTCGATGCAGAGATATTTCTGCGTGCCGGCTTTTTCCTTGATCGCGACGCCATGCACATGTTCGCCCCATCCGGTCGCCAGATGTTTCTGGAAGAAACACGCCTTGCCGGCGCCGTCCGGGCAACGCACCACCGACAGCGGTCGCCTGGCGACGCCGGCCAGCAGCAACGGCGCGACGGCACGGTAATACGCGGCGACATCGCCCTTGGTGATGCCGGTGCCCGGAAAGACCACGCGCTCGGGGTGGGTGATCGCGACCGCCTCGGCAGTGCCGGTGGCAGCGCTTCGAGCGGATTTCGCGCGCTTTTTCGGCGCCGGTTTGCGTGATCGACTCGCGGCTTCGTTCTCGAGATCCGGCGGCGTCTTGTCCGCACGCAACGTCTTGAACGCAGGCTGGCGCAACAGGCCCTGACCGCCGATGCCCTGATGAAACACTTCGACCACCAAGGTCGGTTTCACCCAGATCGCGAGCGCGCGATCCTTGCGTGCCATCAGCTCGATGTCGGCCGGCGGCGTCTTCACGCCCGTACCGCTCAGCGCCTTGCGCAAGGCGCGCAATTGCGCATCGCCAAGTCCGGTGCCGACACGGCCGATGTAGACCAGCTGGCCGTCTTTCGGTTTTGCCAACAACAGGGCGCCGATGCCTTTGCGACTGCCCTTCGGTTCGGTGTAGCCGACGACGATGAATTCGTCAGATGCACGCGCCTTGATCTTTATCCAATCGCCATTGCGACTGCCGTGGTAGCCGCTCTCGATCCGTTTGCTGACGATGCCTTCGAGCCCGGCCGTGACCGCTTGCGAAAACACTTCACTGCCATTGCCGATCTGGTGTTCGGAATAACGCAGCAGCGGATTCGCGCGTTTTTCCAGCAGCGCGGCCAGCGCGGCCTTGCGTTGGATCAGCGGAACCTCGCGCAGCGATTGTCCGTTCAAGTACGGCATGTCGAACAGCATGTAGATGGCCGGCTCGCGGTTCTCGGCGGACAAGCGACCCTGCAGCGCATTGAAGTCGGACTGACCGTCGCGCAGCACCAGCATTTCGCCGTCCAGTTGCGCGCTGTCGAGTTTCAGCGAGGCGACCGCCGCAGCGAGCTCGGGCACTTTCGCCGTCCACTCGATCGCATTGCGCGACCACAGCCGTGCCTTGCCCTTGGTGATCGTCGCAAGAATTCGATAGCCGTCCCATTTCACTTCATGCAGCCAGGCATCGCCCGCTGGTGGCTCGGCCTGCGAGCGGCACAGTTCCGGCGCGAACGCGGCGTCCTTCATCGCCTGCTTGCTCGCACCGGTGAGCAGCATTTTCGAGTGCGATGATTTGGCTGGCGCCCGCGCTGCGCTCGGCGTGGCGGAAGTCTTCGCGCCCTTCCAGATCTTCTTGCGCTGCGCCGGCGGCAACGGTCGGTCGGTCGCTGCGTCGACGAATGCATCGGCGTCGCGTTCACCGGCGAATTCGTCCTGATGCTTGATCAACAGCCACTGCTGCTTCGAGCCCTGCCTGCGCGTGCGCACCAGCACCCACGAACCGCGCAGCACGTCACCGTGCAGGATGAATTTGAGATCGCCGCGCGCGAGGCCCTCCTGCGCATCGCCGAGCGGCTCCCAGGTGCCATGGTCGAACACATCGACATGACCGGCGCCGTAGTTGCCTTTCGGGATATGGCCTTCGAAGTTCGCGTACGAGATCGGATGGTCTTCCACTTCCATCGCCAGGCGCTTCACGCTCGGATCGAAGCTCGGCCCTTTCGGCACGGCCCAGCTCTTCAGCACACCGTCGAGTTCGAGGCGGAAGTCGTAGTGCCGATGCGATGCATGATGAAGCTGGACCACGAAAATGCGCCGGCCACGCGAACCGCCTTCGGCCGGTTCGGGCGTCGCCTTGAAGTTGCGTTTGCGCTTGTATTCCGCGAGCCCCATGCGATTCCCGTCTTGATCGTTTGCGGCGCACGGAGCCTTCGCTCCGGCACCTCGCGTCGAAGTGTGTTAGCAGCGCCGGCCTGAACGCGCGGCAACAAGCGCCGTTTACTTCCGCCGCGCTGGGCCTACCATCCAGCTTCCTGCCTTCATCGCGAGCACGTCATGGCACGTCCCATCTGGAGCGGTACATTGTCGTTCGGATTGCTCAATGTTCCGGTCGCATTGATGAGCGGCGAGCGCCGCGTCGATCTGCATTTCCGCATGCTCGACTCGCGCAACAACAAGCCGGTGCGGTATGAACGCGTGAACGCGGAAACCGGCGCCGAGGTTCCGTGGAAGGACATCGTCAAGGCGTTCGAGTACGACAAGGGCAGCTATGTCGTGCTGAAGCCCGAGGACATCAAATCGGCGGCGCCGGAGAGTCACGAATCCATCGACGTCGAAGCCTTCGTCGATGCCGATGCGATCGGTCCGGAGTTCTACGAGAAACCGTATTTCCTGGTGCCCGGAAAGAAGGCCGAGAAAGGCTACGTATTGCTGCGCGAAACCCTGCGCAAGACGAAGCGAGTCGGCATCGCGCGCGTGGTCATCCGCACACGCGAATATCTGTGCGCGGTGATGCCGAAAGGCGATGCGCTGGTGATGAACATCCTGCGTTATCCGCAGGAACTCGTCGATGCCGACGACTATCAGTTTCCGGCGAGCGGCACGAGTGGTTTCCGCATTTCCAAGGCCGAACTCGACATGGCCGAGAAGCTGATCGAATCGATGGCCGGTGAATGGAAGCCCGGCGATTACAAGGACGAATTCCGCGCACGCCTGAGCAAGGTCATCGAGAAACGCATGAAGAGCAAGGGCGTGGTCAAGGCGGTCGACGACGACGCCAAGGTGCCCGAGCACGCGGCGACCAACGTGGTCGACTTCATGTCGCTGCTGCAGAAGAGCATCGCCAGCGACAAGCGCACGCCGGCGAAGAAAGCGGTCGGCAAGGTCGTTTCGACCAAGCCGGCACGCAAGGCGGCGAAACGTTCGCCGCCGAAATCGAAAGCGCGCAGCAAGGCGCGCAAGCATGCGTGAGCGATCAGGCGCCCGGCTTGACCGATGCCTGCAACGCGGCGGCGACCGCAGCGTCGCCGTTGACGAGCGCCGCCCAAGCCAGCGTGGTGCCGTTGCGGTGTCCCTTCTCCACCAGTTTGAGACCGTCCGGATCGATGGTGAGCGTGTAGACCTTTTCGGCAATCGTCAGCTCGCGCCGCAGTGGCTTGTCGAGTTTCGTCATGGCGTGTCTCCTCGTGGTTGTGACGCAGGGCTGCGATGAAACTCGCAACTTACAACGTCAACGGCATCCGCTCGCGCCTTCCCAATCTGCTCGAATGGCTGCAGCGGGAATCGCCCGACATTGTATGCCTGCAGGAGCTGAAGGCTGCCGATGCGGCATTTCCGATCGACGCCGTTCAGGCAGCGGGTTACGGTGCGCTCTGGCTGGGTCAGTCGGCGTGGAACGGCGTGGCGATCCTTGCGCGCGATTCGCAGCCGATCGAAAGCCGGCGCGGCCTGCCCGGCGGCAAGGACGATACGCAAAGCCGCTATCTGGAGGCCGCCGTCAACGGCATCATCGTTGCGTGCCTGTATCTGCCGAACGGCAACCCGCAACCGGGGCCCAAGTTCGACTACAAGCTTGCGTGGTTCGAGCGCCTGATCGCGCACGCGTCGGCGCTGTTTTCGAGCGGCCATCCGGTGATCATGGCCGGCGATTTCAATGTGATCCCGACCGATTTCGATATCTACAACACGCGTTCGTGGTTGAAGGATGCATTGCTGCAACCGCAGACGCGCGCCTGCTACCAGCGCCTGCTCGCGCAAGGCTGGACCGATGCGATCCGCCATGTTTTTCCGGACGAGCGCATCTACACGTTCTGGGATTATTTCCGCAAACACTGGCAGACCGATTCGGGATTGCGCATCGACCATATCCTGCTCAACAAGGAAATTGCCGGTCGTCTGAAAAGTGCCGGAGTCGACCGCTGGGTACGCGATCGTCCCGGCGCGAGTGACCATGCACCGACCTGGATCACATTGAAGGCCGCCGCTCGATCGACGAAGACAGCCGCCGCGCCACGTCGTCGGCGAGCGCCTGCGAGATCGGAAACTTGAATCGCTTGCCTGCGCGCATGCGTGTCGATGAGTGCCTTCCTTCAAGGTTCGGCTTGGATGCGCGTGATGGCGGAACGAACCACGACGCACGATCGCCCGTCGTCGACGCCGCGATCGGCTGAGTTGTAGCCATGGCTCGCTCCGAAAATCGCAGCGTCGTTCTCATCGCCCTGACCGGCAATCTGCTCATCGCGGTGAGCAAGTTCGTGGCAGCTGCGCTCACCGGCAGTTCGGCGATGTTGAGCGAGGGCGTGCACTCGCTCGCCGACACGGCGAACGAATTGCTGATGCTGTACGGACTGAAACGTGCGCAGGCGCCGGCCGACGTCGCGCATCCGTTCGGGCATGGCCGCGAGGTGTACTTCTGGAGCTTCATCGTCGCCCTGCTGATCTTCGCGGTCGGTGCCGGCGTTTCGTTCTACGAAGGCGTGCAGCGTTTGCTGGTGCCGCACACGGTCGACCACGTGCTGACCAACTACATCGTGCTCGGCGTTTCATTCGTCTTCGAAGGAATTTCCTGGGGCGCAGCGCTGCGACGGTTGCGGCGGAGCAAGGGCGAGCGCGGCTATCTGGAGGCCATGCGCCGCAGCAAGGACCCGACCGTGTTCACGGTTCTGCTGGAAGACAGCGCTGCGCTGACCGGCCTGCTCGTCGCGGCCATCGGCATCACGCTCGCCGCCGTCACCGGTTACTCGCAATACGATGCGGCGGCTTCGCTGGTGATTGCGGCCATCCTCTGCGTCACCTCCTTCTTTCTCGCGCGCGAAACCAAGGCGCTGCTGATCGGCGAGCCCGCGCATTCACACGTACAGGCTTCCCTGCTCGAGATCGCCAGCCGCGATGGCGCCGTCGCGCACGCGAACGGCGTCGTCACCGCACAACTGGGTCCGGACCATGTACTGGCCGCGCTCAGTGCCGAATTCGAGGATGCGTTGACGACCCCGCAGATCGAGGCCTGCGTCGAACGTCTGGAAACTGCGTTCAAGTCGGCACATCCGGAAATCGTCGCGGTCTTCGTCAAGCCGCAGACGAAATCCGTGTGGGCGTCGCGGCGCGCGGCGCTCGAGGATGGCGAACAATAACCGATGGGCTTGGAGCGTCTCCGCGCGAACGCTGCGTCGGCGCTGCTGCAGTCATCGCGGTTTGGTTTCAGTCCTTCGTCATGTACCCAAACCGACGATAACCGCGGGCGCGACGTTTGGTGTCGCCTCAGGCTCGGAAGTGGAAGATACGCGCATGAATCTGCTCGATGTTCACTACAAACACGAAGTGCGTTGCCCGCGCTGCGCAGGCCGTGACTTCTTGATGCCCGCGCATCCGAAACCGCTCGACAGCGTGGTGTGCGCTCATTGCGAGCGACCGTTTCAATACGCGGAACTGGTCGCGCCGCTCAGCTTTTTCGAGCGGGCTCGCCGTGTGTTGTTGCATCGGCTCTGACATCGCGCGGATCGCGACGCAGCTCGTCGGACTGAGTAGTCCGAAGTTTTTTCGGCGTGAGGTTGCCGGTCCGAACTCGCTCGATCTAGAAACTCACGCCCGCGAGCAACATCGTTTCACCGTAATTGCTGCCCTTCAGACCCCCATTTGAAACATGGCGCAGCGAGACGACGAAATGCTCGTACGACCATCCGAGCGACGTGACGAATTGGTAGGTTGAACTGAATGCCGGTGTCTGCGAACTCACCGCGCCGAGCTCGAAGCTCGTGAAGAAGCCGCGCCAAAGGTTGAGGCGGGCGCCCACAGCGCCGAGCCAGACCGTCTCGTCGCGCGCATCACCGAAGCGGGATGTCCCACCGATCGCACCGAGGCTCAGCATGGGTGACCACGAAAATCCGCGCGCCAGCGGTCGCTCGGCACCGATTGCATCGACAAAGACGGCATCGCTCTGCGCATCGTGATAGGTGATTCCGCGCCCGGCCAGTGCTTCCACGTGCCACGCTCCAACATCATCGGCGATCAGCGGCATCGGCTTGCTCCAAAGTTGATCCGAATTCGGTTGGGCCGTGTTCGTGATGAATCAAGAGATGCGTCCAACGCGAAGAACATATCTGTCGAATTTTTCTTCGCACGCACGACCGCGTCAGAAGCAACCGCCCGCATCCAGAGCGTCGACGAGCGACCCGCCGTGAATTGCTTACTCTCGTGGTGTAAAAAATTGCCACGGCACGGACCTTGGGCAATGCTCTGCCCTATGCTTGCCCGTGTTCGCCTCGAACATTTGACATCCAGCCTGCAAACCGCGTAGTACGCGGCTTGGTCCCTTCTCTGCGCGAGGTCGCAACTGCAGTGACATGCTCCGATCCGACATCCTCTTTTCGACAAGCCCTGCGATGATGACGCGGCGGCTGTCTCGCGTTGCGTGTGTCCTGTTGCTGCTGGCGAACGCGAGTGCGTTCGGCGCCGGCACGGCGCTGCCGACCGCGCCCGGTCCGGCTCGCGGCCTCGCCGATTCGGCCGCCTTGCGCGCGACGATCTTCGGCGTGCCGCCCGATCAGATGGCGACGATCCCGGCGAATGTTCCGCTCGATGAAATCAATATCCGCCTGCACGGTGCGCAGCGCGTGCCGGACGTGTTCTGGTTCGATCGCCGGCTGCGCGTCTGGTTTTCTCCGCAAGAGAAAGCGGCGCCGCTGGCGATCGTGATTTCCGGAACCGGCTCCGACGGCAACACCGGCAAGCTGGCGACCTTGCGCGGCGCGTTGTACGGCGCCGGCTATCACGTCCTCACGCTGCCGTCGCCGACGTTTCCGGGTTTCATCGTGGCGGCGTCGAGCACGGGCGTCGCCGGTGATCTGATGCAGGACGGCCGCGATCTGCACAATGCGGTCGCGCAACTCGTGGCCGGACTTCCTGGGGCGCCGCAGATCACCGATGTCGACGTGATCGGCTACAGCCTCGGCGGAGCCAACGCCGCCATATTGAAGGCGATCGACAACGGACCGGACTCGCTGCACATCCGCCGCGTCGTGATGATCAATCCGCCGGTCAGCCTGTTCAACTCGATCGGCCGTCTGGACAAGCTGTTCGCGATCAGCATCGGCGACGGCGACGCCGGCATCGAACGCCTGTACCAGAAACTCTACGCGCAGCTGGCGAACCTGTATCGCGCATCGGATGCGGTCGAGATCGACGAGAATTTCATCTACGCCGCCGCTGCGGCCGTGCTCAAGACCGACGCGGAATACTCCGCGGCGATCGCCCTGACCTTCCGCATCGCGCTGATCAACATGTTCTTCGCCGGCGACCTGTATGCCGGCACCGGCGTCGTGGTGAATCCGCAGCATCCGCCGAAGGTCGGCGATTCGCTGGAGGAGACCATGCGCATCCTGCGCGGCAAGCCGTTTTCGGAATACTTCGACAAGGTGTTCGCGCCGTACTACCTGAAACACAAACCCGGTTCGACGCGTGCTTCGCTGATCGCGGAAAACAGCCTCGACATCATCGGCCCAACCTTGCGCAGCAATCCCGACTACTACGTGCAGACCAACAGTGACGACCTGATTCTCGACGAGCCCGAACTCGACTGGCTGAAGCAGACGCTCGGAACGCGCATCGCGGTGTACGACCACGGCGGTCACCTCGGCAATCTCGGCGAGCGCCGGCAGATTGCGGACATGCTCGACATGCTGGCGGGTCGCTGGACAGGAGCGCCGCGATGAAGGCGCAACTGGCGATGAAAACGATGTGCCTGCTGATTGCTGCATCGTGCCTCGGCGCATGCACCGGTCAACGCGTGTCGGTGCGTGCCACTGCGCCGACACCGGTTTCCGCCAGCGCTCCGCCAGCACCGATCGGCGCGATACCGCCGACCCCGCTCGCACCGGATGCCGCGCCGAACGCTGAAGGCGGCGCCGCGACGGCGGCGGCGCTCACGCCGCAGGACGCGCCGTCGATGCGCACCTATGATCCGTGGGAGCGATTGAACCGCGGCACCTATCGCTTCAACGCGCGCTTCGACGAAGCGATCTTCTTTCCGGTCGCCGACACCTACAAGCGTGTTTTGCCGGAACCGGTGCGCGACGGCGTGCACAATTTCTTCGGCAACCTTGCCGAGGTCGACAGCATCATCAATTACGCGTTGCAGGGACGCCTCGGACTCGGCGCACGCAGCCTCGGTCGCTTCGCGCTCAACAGCACGATCGGCATCGCCGGCATTTTCGATGTCGCGGCCCGATTGAATCTGCCGCGCACACCGACTGGCTTCGGCACCACACTGGCCAAATGGGGCATGCATCCCGGCCCCTTCCTGGTGATTCCGCTGCTCGGCCCGTCGACCTTGCGTGAGGGCTTCGGCCTGCTCGCCGACTACGGTACGTCGTATGCGATCGACACCGGCGGGCTGTACCGCAGCACGGACAAGTCATGGGTCATCGGTGGCGCCAACGCGGTCGATCAGCGCGCGAACGTCGACTTCCGCTACTACGCCACCGGCTCGGCCTTCGAGTACGAAACGATCCGCTTCCTGTACATGCACAAGAAGCTGCTCGAAGACGAAGGCCTGCACGCCGACGAACCACGCGAACAGCCCGTGCCGGGCGAACCTGCCGGCAAGTGATGACGTGCGCCAGCTGCGGGGCGCGTACGTACGAAGCCGACTGCTGACTATCAGAGCTGCTGCGTCGAGCTAGCCGCAGCGTGCGGCCTTGGTTCTCCGAGAACGAGACATTCTTCCTCGCGGTGCGAAAGAAGTTCGCACTGCCACGACCACAAACCGCACAACAGCGGCGTCATCGCGCTGGCACGGTCCCTGCTCCGTCTCAGTCGTTCTTGTTCTCATGGATAAGCAGCGATGAGCCTCGCACAGACAATTCACAGCCAGCGCAAATCCATCGATTCCGCTCGCCTGCACTCAGCGTCCGGCGCCACAACGACGCAGAACCTCTGGACGTCGACGACCGAAGCGCTGCCGGAGGACGGCCACGTCGTCCAGTTCGTGCTCGACTATCGCGACATCGCGATGACCGGCATCTACAGCCGCCGCGAATTCTCCTCGCGCTGGTCGCGCTACGCACCCGCGTCCATCAGCGAATGGCGCTATGCGCCGGAGCACGCGACATTTCCAGCTGCACCTGCGCTGCTCGATTGCGCTTGAGGCAAATGCAAATCGGCTGCATGCGTTCGCGTGGAGCAATCGCAGACCGGACCACCGCGACATCAATGCATCGAGATCAACAAAGGGAGAAATCACATGCGCATCGTTCTTCTGGTCATCGTCCTGCTGCTGGTTTTCGGAGCATTGCCCACCTGGCCGTACAGCTCCGGCTGGGGCTACTACCCGAGTGGTCTCGGACTGCTGGTGCTGATCGTGCTGGCTGTGCTGTTGCTTCGGGGCAGGTGATGGCGTAAACGTGATGACGCACCGAGTCTTCGTATCAATCTGAAAAATTCAGCCGCGGCGGTGACGGGTAGTCACGCCGCTGGCTTGAACGCTCGGCGAAATAGTGATCTTGCTGCCTAGCTCAGGGCAGCCGCTACCACACGTGACGAACACGTGCACCCATTTCCCCTCAGTATCTGCATCCAGTTGTGGTCACTTCCTAGATCAAGTGTCGATGGCGCACAGTCACGACGCTGCGCTTGGAATTGCCCGGCGTAACGCCCAGCACGCGGCATAATCAGACGAGAGCTGGGCTGGTCTACCGCTAGCATCGAGCGATGAACATCTTCCGTCTTTGCAGGCAATCCGGCCGCTGCTTTTTCCTTGGGCCGGGCTCCCATTGCCAGCAAGCGTTTGCGAAATCTATTCTCCAGCTCTTGACGCGCCTGAATAGACGGTCAGTTTCGCTACGCAGTTGCTCTATTTAGCATTTCAGCTGCACTCCGCTAGCAGCTACTACATTACATATTACGGTTGAATTTACTGAATTATTAGCGCTAAGGTGAAATTGCTTTTTTGCTCCAGCCTCAACCACTGTAATTTTATTGAAACACGCATCAAGTATTCTCGATATATTTCTTCTGCTATCGATCGAGTCGGCGCAAAACGTAGCGTTGAAAAAATTTGGTACAAGAACTCGTATGCCGAAAATGCTGCGCCCATGCATCGCCGCCGATCTCTCGTGTTCGCAACCGTGAGAACTGCGCTGAAAGCGCATGGGATTCACACAGTCCACAGTTGTGACAACACGCACGCCTGGTCTTGAAAGCCAGCAAATTACAACTTGTAACAATTTGTTCGCACTTGCGCACGCGAAATTTTGACAAAATCTTTGCCACGCGACGCATGTGACTCCCGTGATGACACGGACGCGGTCCGCGTATGGTCCGAATTGGAATCGCAAGCCGCCCGAGCGTCCACCTACGTGGCTTCTCGATCAGACAAGGAGTCACCGCTTGCTATCACCCGTTGGCAGGCCTGAAATTTCACCATCGCCACTTGCGCATTTTCGTCAAATCGGCCCGCGTCTTCTGGTCTGGGTCGGTCCGCTTGCGTGTGGCGTGGGGTTGCTCGCCTATCGGATGTGGCATGTGCTGCCGTGGGACCGATTCGAGGAAAGCCTCACGCTGACACTCGTCTCGCTCCTTTTCGCCGCCGCATTGCATCGGTTGCGCGGCTGGAGCTGGGCGCATTCCTTGGCCGGTATCTGGTGTGCCGCGCTCGTGTTCTTCGTCGGCGTCTTGCCGGTGGCGGCGATGCTTGCTCTGGCAGCGACCGCCGTCGCGATCGGCAGCCTGCTAACTGCGCAGCGTAGTGTCGATGATGCGTTGGTCGCCCTGCCCATCGGATTGGCGCTGATCGCAAGCTGTCTGGGCTGGCTACTGCCACTGCACCTGCATCATCGTCTGGTCTATCTGATTGTTGCGGGCGGCGTCTGCATCTGGCGTTGGCGTGAATTGCGCAAAGCGGGACTGGCCCTGTACGGCGGGTGGCGCGACAGCGTCACTGCTGCGCCATTGCATGCCGCCATTGCGGTTTCGTTGCTCGGCCTTGCCTCGACCGGCGCCTGGCTACCGACGATGCAGGCAGACGATCTTGCTTATCACCTCGGACTGCCCTCGCAGCTGCAGAGGAACGGCTTTTACGCGCTCGATCCGTCGCAACAGATCTGGGCACTGGCGCCGTGGCTCGGCGATGTGGTGCAGGGCGTAGCGCAGGTACTTGCTGGCCGCGAGGCCCGTGGTGCGGTTGATGCGATGTGGCTGCTGCTGGCAGCAGCCGGTCTCGGTCGCCTGGCAATCGCGCTTCGCGCTGATGCACGCATCGCGTGGTTGGTGGTCGCCTTGTTCGCAAGTCAGCCGTTGCTGGCTGCGCTCGCAGCCGGTATGCAGACTGAGTTGCCGGCGACAGCGATGCTTGCAGCGCTCGCGCTCGTCATCATGCAGCCGCCGGAGCAGCGCGGACGCAAGACGCTCGCCGGTGCGGCGCTTGCCGGAGGCTTGTTCGCGCTGAAATTCAGTCAGGTCATCGCTGCGCTGGTGATGTTGATCTGGGCGTTGGCGCGCTTGCGCGCGCGCGTCGATCCAAAGCATCTGCTCGCGGGAATGCTGCTGTTCGCAGTCGTCGCCGGCTCCAGTTATTTCTACGCCTGGCAGATCAGCGGCAACCCGATGTTGCCACTGTTCAACGACCTGTTCCGCTCGCCGGTGATGGCCGCACACCAACTCCTCGACACGCGTTGGCGGACCGGATTCGATGCGCTCCTGCCGTGGTCGATCACATTCGATACCCCGCGCTATCTGGAGGCAGAACCAGGCGGTTTCGGTTTCGTACTCGTGATGTTCATCGGCGCATGGCTTGTCGCGCTTTGGCACTCTCAAACGCGCGGTCTCGCGGTGGCCGCGAGCGCGATCATGCTGTTGCCGTTGCTGCCCATGCAGTACGCCAGATACGCGTTTCCCGGAATGGCGTTGCTGTTGCCGGCGCTGCTGATTGCCGGCAGCTCAACGATCGGGGCGAAACGCTTCGCCGGCATTGCGCTCGCGTTGTGCGCGTTGAATCTGGCATTTCAGGCCAATGCGCCGTGGCCGCTGACGACCGTTGCGCGCAAGCGCCTGTTGACGAATCTCGGCGACGCCGATGTCGTGCTGCGGCGTTTCGCACCGGAACGCGTATTGATTGCAGACCTTCGAAAACTCGATCCCACCGAATCCATCGTCCTCGCAATGGACGGGCGTGCGGCGAACATCGCCGAGCTGGCGGGGCGTGGACGCACGGTCTCGTGGTACTCGCCGTCGTTCGAGGGTGCACGCATCCAGGCCGACACGGACCCGAGCGGCGAGCGCTGGCTGCAGCTGATCGACAACTCGGGTGCAGCGTGGCTGTTGGTGCGTCCGGATCATCTCGGCGATGCGCAGCGCGCTGCACTCATGTCAGGGGCAGCGCAGCGGGTGGCGGCGGTTGGCGAAGCCGAACTGTGGTCATGGAAGGGTCCGACTGCACGTCGATCCCCGGCGCCATGAGCTGGCTGCGGCAGGGCCGCCACTTTGTGCTGATCGGCATTCTGCAGTGGCTGGCGGACTGGAGCGTGATGGTCGCGCTCAGTCATGCCGGGGTCGCAATCGCGTATTCGAACATCGCCGGTCGCATCGGCGGCGCACTCCTGGGTTTCTGGTTGAACGGACGCATTACGTTCTCGCGCGATGGCAGCAGACCAGGCAGCAAGCAACTTGTGCGCTACATGGTCTTGTGGTGCTCTACGGCCACACTGAGCACCCTTGCTGTGATGCTGGTCGACGCCTGTTGCGGCCTGCACGGCGCGTGGCTCGGCAAGCCGCTGATCGACACCGTGCTGGCAATTGGCAGCTTCCTGGCGTCGCGGTATTGGGTTTACAACTGACTCACGACCGGATGGCCGAACAAAGTATCGAGCAGCTACTGGATTCAAGAGGATTCAGTGGAACACGACGTAGTGACCCGGTCAGGCAGTCGCTCCAAGCCTCTGCTCGATCCGTTCGCTATTTCGCTCGAGCGTCGACGCGATGTACCTGGTGAATGCCGCCGAGGCGTTCAAATCTGCCAGCAGATCGTCCTTGTATCGGCCCGCCTTTGCGCACAGATCGAGCGCGCGACGCCTCAGCTGCGTCGAATTGAGTTCGACACTCTCACACAATCTTTGCCAATGCCGCGCGTGCACCCAAGCCGGCCGGCGCTCGCCGCCGATCGCCATCGCCATGCGGCTCGCGACTTGCGGCCAGTGACCCGTCGCGAGCAGGTCGTAAGCGGGCGCGAAGCGCAGGCTGCCATCGGCTGCGTACAGCATGGAAAGGTTTTTCGCGTGCGCGTCCGCGTTGCCGATCAGATAGTTGAATATCATTCTGTCGACGAGGCGCAGTCGGTCCGGTGCAGGCGCCGCGCTCCATGCATTGATCAGTTCGAAGCACGTCTTGAAGCCGGGGCCGCCGTCGGATTCGTACTTGTTTGCCGGCAGGACGCCCGCGAGTTGGCAGAAGTCCAGCTGGTGCAACCGTTCCACCTGTCCATCGGAAACGATGCGATCGTATCGCTCGATCAGCAACACCGGCTCGGGATCGGAGAGCACGATGGTGTCGGGTACGCTCAGGCCGAGCGCAGCTGCGAGGCGGAGACAGAACGCTTCATTGACGACCGAATCGGGAAACAGCTTCTGCGGTTGCAGAGCTGGCTTCAGGATATGTGTCGACGGCGCATCGCCCACCGGAAGCGACAGTTCTCCATCCAGATAGCGCACGGGAATCTTGTTCTGCGCACCGGCGAGTGACAGGCGCAATTCGGCGTGGCTTGCGAGCAACGGAATGTTGTCGCGCAATTTGGCGATGTCGGCGGCAAGTTCGGCGCGGGAATAGGGACGGTAGACCGGCGCGCGATCGACATGCCGGGATTCCTCACTCGCCGGCACGATCTCGAATGCACCTGCGCACTCGCGGCCGAACGCCTGCAACAGGCGCAATACGTTTCCACGCGGAAGGTGACGCAGCTTCGTCAGCGTGTCGAGCACCATGCCTTCGGGCAGCAGATTGGCGAAGAAAAATTGTACTTCTGCACCTCGCCAGACTTCTTCGCGCAAGGGAAGACGAGGCGACAACGGAAACGCGCTCTTCATGCGCAGCCACTGCGGCGCGTAGACGAATTCCATTCCAGCCGGGTTTGGACGCAGTGTTCCGACGTGGCCTCGGGCATGCACGACAGCCAGCATCAGCGCTTCACTGCGGCAGGAACGATCGTGAGGCCGAGGCCTTTCATCACGCTGAGCGTATGACCCAGCGAAACGCCGGGATGGCCGTTTTCGAGCGCCATGACCGTATCGCGCCCGACACCGGACACGAGTGCCAGGTGAGCCTGCGTAAGGCCGAGGCCGGTGCGCGCCACGCGTATCGCCGCTGCGAGCGCGAGCAAATCGGCATCCTCGCCTCGCTTCGCATGGCGGCGTGCGTTCGGCGAAAAGTTGGTTTTTTCCGACTTGATATTCAATACTCCTGACACGGACGGTAAAGTTGGTGAAAGCCGACTTTCGTGGATTTCGGCCAACTTTTACGCTAAATGTCGGATATCGTCAACTTGCTGTCGAGGCTCGTGCCCTGATCACCAGCGAACATTTGGCGACAACGACAGCGCGCTCCGAGCGGGCCGCGCCATTGCCGCGATCGACGCAGGTCGCACAAGTGAGCGGTCGACTCGCGCCCAAAGAAAAAGGGCCCAGCATCTCTGCTGAGCCCTTGTTCTTGTTGGCTGGGGGACTAGGGCTCGAACCTAGATTAACGGTGTCAGAGACCGTTGTCCTACCATTAGACGATCCCCCATCGAGGGTTTCGGGTCGCGCCTCGTCCAGCTCACCCGGGGATGGTCTGGACGTTTCACTTCCCACGAACCGCTTGATCCGGTTCGCCGCCCCTCCACTGACGAGGGGCTGAAAGATCGCAGCGCTTAGCGCTTCGAGTACTGCGTCGCGCGACGGGCCTTGTGCAGGCCGACCTTCTTGCGCTCGACCTCGCGTGCGTCGCGGGTCATGAAACCCGCCTTGCGCAGCGGCGGCTTCAGCGCTTCGTCGTATTCGACCAGCGCGCGCGCGATGCCGAGGCGGATCGCGCCGGCCTGGCCGGTCATGCCGCCGCCTTCGACCGTGACCATGACGTCGAACTTGTCGTGGTTCTGGGTCAGCTCGAGCGGCTGGCGCACGATCATGCGCGAGGTCTCGCGGCCGAAGAACTCGTCGAGCGGCTTGCCGTTGACGACGATGCTGCCGCTGCCCTTGCGCAGGAACACGCGCGCTGCGGAGGACTTGCGACGGCCGGTGCCGTAGTTCTGCTGAATAGCCATGTGTGATGGTTCTGCTTTTTGTTGAAAAGTCTGCACAAGGATGTGCAGGCTCTTGCGTGGGAAACGCGTTACTGCTTGCTGGTAGCGGTGTTGATGTCGAGGACCTGCGGCTGCTGCGCGGTATGCGGATGCTCGGCGCCGGCATAGACCTTGAGCTTGCGGTACATCGCGCGTCCGAGCGGATTCTTCGGCAGCATGCCCTTGACCGCGATCTCGATCACGCGCTCCGGATGCTTGTCCAGCAGATCCTTCAGCACCGTCGTCTTGAGGTTGCCGACGTGACCGGTGAAGCGGTGGTACTTCTTGTCGTCCAGCTTGTTGCCGGTGACCGCCACCTTTTCCGCATTGATCACGACGAGATAATCGCCGGTATCCACGTGCGGGGTGTAGATCGGCTTGTGCTTGCCGCGCAGGCGGTGCGCGAGTTCGGTGCACAGGCGGCCAAGCGTCTTGTCGGTGGCGTCGATGACGTACCAATCGCGTTTGACGCCTTCTGCTTTGGCGCTGATCGTATTCATATCCGAAAGACTCTGGCTGGCCCGAAAATCAGGCACGACGTAAATGAGGGCGCGGGAGGATAGCGGAAGCTTGCCGCACTGGCAACTGCGCCACCCCGTCCGGCGAAGCCGCGAATGGTAGCATGATTCCCATGCCCGACGCCTCCACGGCCCGCGCCGCGACCGATCCGCAGCTGGCCCGTCTGACCGACCAGTGCGTGATGTGCGGCCTGTGTGTGCCGCACTGCCCGACCTACCATCTCGATGCGATCGAGGCGGAATCGCCGCGCGGGCGCATCGCGCTGGCGCGCGCGCTGACCCTGGGCACGCTCGCAGCGACTCCGAAGATGCTGGATCACCTCGACCACTGCCTCGGCTGTTTGTCCTGCCAGAAGGTGTGCCCGTCGCAGGTCGACTACGACGAGATTCTGGTACGCACTCGGGCGGCGCTGGCTGACGCGCCGCGCGCGAACGAGGCCTTGCCCGGCTTCGTCGGACGGACCCTGCGCGATCCGGTTCGGGCGACCCTCCTGGCCCGGCTGGCCTCCTTCACGCACGCGGGCCAATGGCTGCCGCGGTTCGCGCATTTGCTTCCGCGCCGATGGCGCAGGCTTGCGCAAGCGCTGCCGGCGCGGCCGCGGTCCGCCCGTTTTACGACAGCGCCGGCAGCAGCGCCGAGGCGCGGACGCATCGGCCTGTTCCGCGGTTGCGTCGCCAGCGTCTACGATCGCGACACGCTGGCCGCTGCCCAGCATCTGCTCGAAGCCATCGGCTACGAGGTGTTCCTGGCGGCGAGCACGACCTGCTGCGGAGCACTCGAACGCCATCACGGAGCCGTCACCGCGGCGGCGCAAACCGCAGCCGCCACCCGCGCTGCCTTCGAAGCCGCCGGCATCGACACCGTGCTGGTCGCCGCGAGCGGCTGCCATGGCGACTTGCGCGACCAGGTTTTCAACAGCAGCACCATTCACGTCGTCGATGTGCATGCGTTCCTTGCCGCGGATCCGGCATTTGCCGCCTTGCGTTTTCGCGCATTGCCACAGCGCGCGGCGCTGCATCTGCCGTGCACGCAGATCAATGTCGTCGGTGCGGTCAAGGAAATCCACAGCGTGCTCGCGCGCATCCCCGAGCTCACGCTGCTGGCGCTGCCCGCACAACCGCGCTGCTGCGGCGCGGCCGGCAGCTATTTTCTGGAGCAACCGGAATTTGCCGATCGCCTGCGCGACGAGAAACTCGATCAAGCGGCGGCGCTGGCGCCGGACCTGCTGCTGACCACGAATATCGGCTGTCGCATTCATCTCGGCAACGGACTGCGCGACCGCGCGCAGCCGTTGCGTACGTTGCATCCGCTGGTGTTGCTGGCGGAGCAGCTCGGCGATTGAAGCGTCGGGGCGAGCGCTGTGCGTGCTGCGAGACGTTCCACTGCGCGAGCTGCGAACAACGACGAAGAGCGAATAACATTCGAACCAGCGCGTTTTCACAGCACACACAATGCGCGGCTTCACGCCGTATTCCTTTCAACAAGATCGAGCATCATCACGCCATGACCCAGCACCCGCTCTCACGATTCGACCGCCTGCTCGTGGAGTTCGAGCGCGCGCTGGAAACCGTGTTCGTCGCGGCGCCTGCAGCGACGCAGCCGTCACCGGCGGAGCACGTCGTCGACGGCGAACTCGACGACGATGCGCGTCGGCACGCCGCCGGGCTGATGCGGGTCAATCACGTCGGCGAGGTCTGCGCGCAGGCGCTCTACTTCGGCCAGGCTGCGGTTGCGCGCGACGAAACCCTGCGCAAACAAATGCTCGATGCCGCAGCGGAGGAAACCGAGCACCTGGCCTGGTGCGGCGAACGCCTCGGCGAACTCGACAGCCGTCCGAGCCTGCTCAATCCGCTCTGGTACGCCGGCGCCTATGCGATCGGCGCGATCGCGGGCGCAGTCGGCGACCGCCTCAGTCTCGGCTTCGTCGTCGAGACCGAGCGCCAGGTGGAAGCACACCTCGGCGAGCACCTGCAGACCCTGCCCGCGGGCGACGAGCGCAGTCGCGCGATCGTGCGACGCATGAAGGACGACGAAGCCGCGCATGCCGAACGCGCGCTCGCGGCCGGCGCGCGCGCGCTGCCCGCCGGCGTGCCGAGCCTGATGCGCTTGGCATCCCGCGTGATGAAGACGGTGGCGTACCGGGTTTGAACCGCGCTCGATCAGAACGTTGCAGGTAGCGACCTGCCAGGCGCTGATCGGTTTTGCAGGAAATCCTCATCGCGGCGAACGCCGTGATGCCGCCACCGAAGGTCGAGCGCAGCGCTCGCCCGCGGCGGCCGATTTCCGCTCAGGCTCACATCAGATTGCGACCGTGGAACAGCTCTTCGATCTCGCGCTTGAGCAGCTGCTCGATGCGCTGGCGTTCCTTGAACGAGAGATCGTCCGCGTTCGCTTCGAAAAGATACGTGTCGAGATCGAAATCCTTGATGTGCATCTTCGTGTGGAAGATGTTTTCCTGGTAGACGTTGACGTCGAACATCTCGTACTTCTGACGGATGTGCTTGGCCAGGTAGTCCTGGATCGAATTGATCTTGTGATCGATGTAATGCTTGCGGCCCTTCACGTCGCGCGTGAAACCGCGCACGCGGTAGTCCATCGTCACGATGTCGGACTCGAAGCTGTCGATCAGGAAGTTCAACGCGCGCAGTGGCGAGATGACGCCGCAGGTGGCCACGTCGATGTCGGCACGGAACGTCGCGATGCCGTTGTGCGGATGCGTTTCCGGATACGTGTGCACCGTGATGTGGCTCTTGTCCAGGTGCGCGACCACCGCATCGGAAATCATGTCGCGGCCGAGTTTCTCTACCACCGGATGCTCGGAGATCAGGATCGTCACCGAGGCGCCCTGCGGATCGTAGTCCTGACGAGCGATATTGAGGATGTTCGCGCCGATGATCTCGGCGACGTCGGTCAGGATCTGGGTCAGACGATCGGCGTCGTACTGTTCGTCGATGTAGTCGATGTAGCGGTCGCGCTGGTTCTCCGACACCGCATAGCAGATGTCGTAGATGTTGAAACTGAGCGCCTTGGTGAGATTGTTGAAGCCCTGCAGTTGCAGGCGCGGAATCGGTTTGACCACGGCGATCTACCTCGTTGCGAGCGGTGGTTCGGAAGGGCGCGGATTATGAGCCAAGCGGCACCGCGAAGAAACCGATCGTCGCTGCGCTTGCTTACAGTTTGCTGACGGTGGACGCCGCATCTGCACTCGGAGCGCTGCTCCTCTTATACAACGGAACATTTACCTTTCGCCGTGACGCGCGACGTGTCATTCAATATGCAATAAGATGCGCCCACGTCCACTCACGCCGGGCTCGCAAACGCAGGGATATCCCGCGTTCCGTCGTGACGCGGTGCACGCCGCGGTGGGACGCACAAGGGGCCTTTAGTGGAAGCACCGGGCAAGATTGCCGATTTCCGTTACACGCTGCAACGCGAGGTCAACCGGGTCCAGGCACCGGCCATGCTCACGCCGGACCGCGCAGCGATGGAGCGTTTCCTCGCCGCCTGTCACCGTCGGCGCTATGCGAGCAAGACCGCCATCATCCGACCGGGCGATTCGGCCAACATCCTCTACTACGTGATCGACGGTTCCCTGACCGTCTCTTCCGAAGACGAGGAAGGCCGCGAGCTGATCCTGGCGTATCTCAACCGCGGTGAATTCATCGGTGAAATGGGCCTGTTCGTCGAGACACCTCGACGCGAGGTCATGGTGCGCACGCGCACGCCGTGCGAACTCGCCGAGATCGGCTACGAACGCATGTTCAACCTGTTCGAAGGTCCGCTGCGCGACGAATGCCCGAAGATTCTCTTCGCGATCGGCTCGCAGCTGACCAACCGCCTGCTGCACACCTCGCGCAAGGTCAGCCGACTCGCCTTCATGGATGTGACCGGTCGCGTCGCGAAGACGCTCATCGATCTCACCGAAGAACCGGATGCGATGACTCATCCGAGCGGCAAGCAGATCCGCATCTCGCGTCAGGAAATCAGCCGCATCGTCGGCTGCTCGCGCGAGATGGTCGGCCGCGTCCTCAAGCAGCTCGAGGAACAGGGCATGATCTCGGTGTCCGGCAAGACCATCGTGGTGCTCGGTACGCACTGACGCGGCAGCGTCATCGGACGGCGCGGCGCTTGCCGACGGCAGACGCCGCTCCGGCGCCGCGAGCGGACTCGGGTTCGTACACCATGTACACGTCCGCACGCTGATAGTGACTGCCCGGCCGCGGCGCCGGGTGGTGCACGAAGCCGGCACTTTCGTACAGCGCCAACGCCGTCTTCAGGCGCGCGCTGGATTCGAGAAACAGCGTCCGGCCACGCAGACGCCGGAACTGCGCGATCGCCGCATCGAGCAGCTTGCGGCCCGTGCCGTAGCCGCGAAAACCGCTTTCGACTCCCATCTTGGATAGTTCGTACACGCCGGGCGCTTCCTTCAGCAGCGCGCAGGTACCGATCACTTCGCCATCCAGAACCGCGAACAGGATGGCGCCGCCGCGATCGATCACCTGTCCCTGCGGATCCTGCAAGGTCACGCGATCGATCGCCTCGACGCGAAAATCGCGCTGCAGCCATTCGAGATTGATGCGCTCGAAATGCGATGCGAGCGCAGGTCGGAACGGGCGTATTTCAACCTTGGCCGTGCGCAGGCGCTCACATTGTTCAAGGATGTCAGCCGCGAGCCTGCCGCTGGCGACCTCGATTCGAAGCGCGATAGCTGCTCGAGCAAGCTGCCGGAATCGCGCCCGGCTGCGGCTGCGGCACCGCGGCGGATCGCGCACCAGACCGGTCCCAGGCGGTCGAGTTCGCGTTCGGCTTTTGCGCTGAGTTCGAGCAGGCCGCGACGCGCGTCGGCGCGGTCGGTACGGCGCGTGATCCAGCCGCTCTTGCGCAGTTTCGCGGCGAGCTGGCTGACGGCCGGATGGCTCTGGCCGATCGCAGCCGCGATCGCGGTCACGCTGGCCGGACCCTTGACCTGCAGATAGCGCAGCACCGGAAACCAGTGCGCGTCGATCTCGACGCCGCTGGCGCGATAGGTCGCATTCGCGACCGCGTACAGACTTTCGCTGACCGCCTTGAAGCGGCTGCCGAGCGCCAGTTCACCCTGGGTGTGCAGGAACATCGGATTGCGTAAGTAGTTACGGAAGTGCTTACGCTAAGACGATTGGACGGCGCACGCAAGTGCGGCGGCGCTTGATTTCGACTCGACAACCGTGAGTTATCTTCGCAGCTGCGAGCGCGGCTGCGACGCCTTCAAACCAGCCGGACGAACGGGAAATCAGCCGCGACGAGCGATATCGTGTGGATTGCGAAGCCGCGATACGCGCCAGTCCGCAGCTACCCGAACAGACGTGCGAGTTCCGCCCCGGGATCTTCCGCGCGCATGAAGGCTTCACCGACCAGAAATGCATCGACGCCGGTCGCACGCATGCGCGCGACATCGTCCGGCGTATGGATGCCGCTTTCCGTGACGAGGATGCGCGCATCGTCGACCAACCCACGCAGCCTCACGGTGGTATCGAGCGAGGTCTTGAACGTGCGCAGATCGCGGTTGTTGACGCCGATCAGCAGCGCGGGAATATCCAGTGCGCGTTCCAGCTCCGCCTCGTCGTGCACCTCGACCAGCACATCCAGATCGAGTTCGGCCGCCAGCAACGCCAGTTCGAGCAGACTCGCATCGCCGAGCGCGGCGACGATCAGCAGGATGCAGTCCGCGCCGATCGCGCGCGCTTCGTACACCTGATACGTATCGATCATGAAGTCCTTGCGCAGCACCGGCAATGCGCAGGCGCCGCGCGCCTGTTCGAGGTAATGCTCGCTGCCCTGGAAGAAATCCGCATCGGTGAGTACCGACAGGCAGGCGGCGCCGCCGCGCTCGTAACTGCGCGCGATCGCGACCGGATCGAAATCGGCTCGGATCACGCCCTGCGACGGACTTGCCTTCTTGATCTCGGCGATCACGGCCGCTGCACCGGCATCGATCTTCGCTTCGAGTGCGGCGGTGAAACCGCGCGTGGGCGGAAGGTCCGCGACGCGTGCGGACAACTCGCGCAAGCTGACGCGCGCACTGCGCTCTTCGATTTCCTCGACCTTGCGCGCGAGGATGCGTTGCAGGATATCGTCCATCTCAGTTGCCGGCGCCGGTTCGGGCGAGTTGCCGCGTGGCGGCGACGAACTGCTCCATTTTCGCCAGCGCCGCGCCGCTGGCGACCGCCGTGCGAGCGCGGATCACGCCTTCGCCGATCGAGGAAACGACGTCGGCCGCATACAGGGCGGCACCCGCATTCAGCAGTACGATGTCGCGCGCGATGCCGGGCGTGTTGTCGAGCGCTTCGAGCAGCAGGCTCTTCGATTCGCCGACGTCGGCGACGCGTAGATTCCGGCTCGACGCCATGACCAGGCCGAAGTCTTCCGGTTCGATTTCGTATTCACGGATTTCGCCGTCGCGCAATTCGCCGACCAGCGTCGCCGCGCCGAGCGAAATCTCGTCCATGCCGTCGCGGCCCCAGACCACCACCGCGTGGCGCGCACCGAGGCGCTGCAGCGCACGCACCTGGATGCCGACCAGATCCGGATGGAACACGCCCATCAGGATGTTCGGCGCGCCGGCCGGGTTGGTCAGCGGCCCGAGGATGTTGAAGATAGTGCGCACACCCAGCTCGCGCCGCACCGGCGCGACGACCTTCATCGCGGGGTGATGATTCGGCGCATACATGAAGCCGATGCCGGTCTGCTCGAAGCAGTGCGCGACATCGATTGGCGCCAGGTCGATCACCGCACCGAGCGCCTCCAGCACATCGGCGCTGCCGGACTTCGACGACACGCTGCGATTGCCGTGCTTGGCGACCCGCGCCCCCGCCGCCGCCGCGACGAACATCGATGCGGTCGAGATATTGAACGTGTTGGCGCCGTCGCCGCCGGTGCCGACGATGTCGACGAAATGCGCGGCATCGATGTTCGCGCCGAGCGGCACCTTGGCGGCGAGTTCACGCATCACGCGCGCGGCGCCGGCAATTTCCCCGATGGTTTCCTTCTTCACGCGCAGGCCGACGATAATCGCTGCAATCAGCGTCGGCGCCACCTCGCCGCGCATGATCTGACGCATCAGATCGACCATTTCGTCATGGAAGATCTCGCGATGTTCGATGGTGCGCTGAAGTGCTTCCTGCGGCGTGATCGGCATGCGAATGTCCCTGCGTTGAAACGCTAGCATAACGTCGACCGCGCCAGGCCGAAATCCGCCGCGCGACTCAGTCGCCTTGCAGGCGATAGCGGATCGCGTGGATATCGGATTTGCCGCGCTGCGCATCCGGGCGCAGACCGGAAAACAGCAATACGCCCGGCGTGGACGGCGGCGTCGATGGGCCGAATATCCAGCCGCCTTCGACGTTGGTGCGTTGATCGAGCCGCGTCGGGCGCACATAGCGATCGTCCTCGCGCACGGCATACCAGAGCGCGATCGGCGCGTTGTCGGCGTCGTCCGAACGCGAGAACACGAGGGCGCGCCCCTGTGCGATGAAGGCGGCGTCGAAATCGTCGCCGGCCGAGTTGACCTCGCCGCGCAGCGCCTGCGCCGGCTGCCACGCACCCTTGCGATAGTCGCTGACGAACAGATCATGACGGCCGCGGCCACCGCGACCGTTCGTCGCGAACAGCAATTGATGCCCATCCGGCGACGGCGTCGGCGCCCATTCGTCGCCGGCCGAATTCACCGCGGCACCGAGATTCTGCGCAGTGCCGAATTCGGCGGTGTTCGGATCGAACGCGACCGACCAGATGTCGTCGCCGCCGAATCCGCCGGGGCGATTGGAAAAGAAGAAGACGCGGCGACCATCGCGGCCGAAGGCCGGATCGAACTCCTTGTCCGTGGTATCGAACGCGACGGCGCTCGGCGCGCTCCAGCCCGCGCCTTCGCGTCGAACCATCCAGATATCCCAGCCGCCAGGACCGCCCGGGCGATCGGTGCTGCCCCACAGGATCGTGCGCCCGTCCGGACTCACCGCTGCACGCACCTCGGAGTATTTCGTCGACACGATATCGGGCAGATAGAGCGACGCGTCGCCGTCGAAACTCAACTGCGCGTCACGCGCAAACGCCGCGTGGACTGCGCAGACAGCGAAGGCAAGCGGCACCAGCACTCGTCTGTTCAAGAACTCGGCTCCGATGACGGCAGGAGAAAGCGGGTGACGTTCAACGACATCGATGACGGGGGGTGGAATCTTCACGCCGCCCGCTGCAAGGCCTCGCCGAGGAAATTCCCGAGCAGCGCATGCCCGTGCTGGGTCAGGATCGATTCCGGATGAAACTGCACGCCCTCGATCGCGAGCGAGCGATGACGCAGGCCCATGATCTCGTCGATGCTGCCGTCCTCGCGCAGGGTCCACGCGGACACTTCGAGCTCCGCCGGGAACGTCGACTTCTCCACGACCAGCGAGTGATAGCGCGTCGCCTCGAACGGGTTCGGCACGCCACGAAATACGCCCTTGCCATCGTGATGAATCATCGAGGTCTTGCCGTGCATGATCTCGCGCGCACGCACGACCTGCCCGCCGAACGCCTGCCCGATTGCCTGATGCCCCAGACATACCCCGAGGATCGGCAGCGTTCCGCCCAGCCGTTCGATGATCTCGAGCGAAATGCCCGCCTGGTCCGGCGTGCCCGGCCCCGGCGAAATCACGATCGCCGACGGCGCCAGCCGGCGCAGCGCATCCAGCGTCATCTCGTCGTTGCGGATCACGCGCACCTCTTCACCCAACTCGCCGAAATATTGCACGAGGTTGTAGGTGAAGCTGTCGTAGTTGTCGATCATCAGGATCATGGGCGGCTTTCTATTATTGATTCAAATTGAATCGTCGTTTCTGAAATTCGAACTATACCTGCATCTGCGCTCGCGTCTTCCGGTACAGGACGAAGCAAATGCGGCAGCCCGACATTGTAAGGCGTGGTCGCTACCGGCTGTTCGCTGGCTGCGTCTCGCGGTTGCCTCAACTCGTTCGGAACTCGCACCCGACCTTCCATGACTGACGCGATGGCGGCTATCTCCGCCATTTGGCGTATCCCTACCCGAACCCGCCATCCGAACGCCGCAGACAGCGCGCTTCGGAGGGCGGTCGTCTCGCCAGGATCTGCCAAGGAGTTGTCGCTATGCATTCTCGTCATGTGGTTCATTGTCGATCGGCGGTCCGGCGGCGCGCGCTGGGTCTCGTGCTCGGAGGGTTGCTGACGGTTTGCGCTGCGTCGCCGCTGTGGGCGCAGGAATTGATGGCGCCGGCCAGCACCGGCGATCTGGTCGAGCAGGCCGAGTGGATCGGCGTCGCGGATCTGGTGGCCGCCGTGCCGCGCATGAATGCGCGCGGCAATCTGATCGTCACTGATTATTCTTTCCACCAGCAGCAGACCTTGCTCGGCGCAGCGCCGTCGCTGGACTTCGTTCTGTCGCAGGGCGGCGGAACGTTGGGCGGAATCACCGATCACATCAGCGACGCCGCCGATCTCGTGGTCGGCAAGCGCTATCTGATCTTCGTGCGTCCACACCGCGGCGAAGTGTTCCCGCCATTCGTCGGAGGCGCGCAGGGCGCATTCGAATTGACGTCCGACGGTGTCGCGGCATCACTCGGAATCGCGCACGCTGCGACCGATGCCGCGCAGCTGATCGACCAGGTCCGCGCGCTTGCCGCTGCTCGCGGCGCAGCGCCCGCGCGCGAGCCGCGCCTGGCGACTCCGCCCGCGGGTGTCGCGTATCCGGCCAAGACCTTTCTTCCGCTCGCGATGACGCCGCCTGCGGCCGCGAGTGTCGCGACGCCCGAACTCGCCGTCGATCGTGTCGGCGCTCCACGGGTCGTGCACACGGATGCGGCTGGTACAGGCGAGCAGCGATCGATCGGCGGCAGTCCGGCGCGCGTGATCGTGCAGCCCGACTGGCATTACGACCACCGCATCAATCCCCCGGTGACGATCAATGCGTTTCCGCATGACTGGACCTGGCATCCGTTCGAAGAGAACCAGCTCGCGTATTGGAACCAGTACGGCGGCGATGTCTTCCGCGTCTACCAGACGCCGACCGGCAACTGGGCCTGGGGCAACGGCGTATTCGACCTCGCCGGATTTCCGTCGAACGACGACATGGTCGCGCAGTTCGGCGAAGGCTGGGGCGCGGGTGCCCTCGGCATCACCTATTCGCGCTGGGACAGCAACAACGTGACGATCGAGGCGGATACCGCGCTCAATCCGGCGCAATGCTGGACACTCGACGATCGCTACGGCACCGATGACACGGGGGCGTGCTGGAGTTTCCGTCGCACCATGCTGCACGAGGTCGGCCACACCTGGGGCCTGCGCCATCCGTGGGAGACCCAGGCCGTGAGCTGGGACACCGTCCTCAACTACACGCCGCATGAGTATCGTTTTCCGACGCTGTTTCTCGACGACACCGCCGCCACGCGCGATGCGTTCGGTGGCCTGTCGATCCACGATGCCGCGATCAGTCTGTACACGACGGCGCTCGATACCTCCGCGGGCGCGCAATCGGCGCTGTATACGCCGACGCAGACCAACAATGTGTCGATTCATCACGGCGACGATCTTGCGGCCTACATGCCGAACCAGTTCAAGATCGAGAACACCGGTACCGACGATATCGTCTCGCCGGAAATCGATTTCTACCTGACCCAGAATCGCATGAGCTGGAGCGATACGACGCCCTTCATCGCCAGCGCGATCGGAACGACGGTGCCGGCCACCTGGGTCTACAACTACTCATTGCCGTCGCTGCCGATCAGCAGTTCGATTCCGACCGGCGATTACTGGCTGGCGGCCTATCTGCCGGCGACCGATGCCGTGGCGGCCAACAACAGCGCGTGGGCCAATCAGGCGACGCGCGTGCACGTCGACAACAGTCCCGACACCTTGTTTCCAGGCTCGAGCTGGCAGCTCAGCGAGGTCGGCAACCTCGGGCCCGCCGGAACCTGGTCGTTCTACTTTTCCGCGAGCGGCGGCACCACCTACGATCTCAGCCTGTGCAGCGCCGACGGTGGCTGGGCCTCGTTCGATACGGTGTTGACCGTCTACGACAACGGCAGTGTGGTGGCGAGCGACGATGACACGTGCGACCTGCAGTCCCGCGTCACCTGGACCGCATCGCATTCGGGTACGTTCACCGTCGAGGTCGCGAGCTATCAGGGTGAATACCAAGGTTCGTTCCAGCTCGCCTATATCGCGGAAGTCGTCGATACGGTTTACCGCGACGGCTTCGACGGCGTCGAATGAGAGGGACGCGAACCGCTGCAGCAGCGGTTCGCGAGGCATGCAGATGCGCCGGTCCGAGCGATTCGTCCGCGTAGCTCGGGTGACTTCAGACCGGCGCCCACATGCGTGCTCCATTCGCGCTGTGCCTTCGCGAACCATATCGACCGAGCGGCCGAGCCACGCGCAATGTCTCGCAAGTCCGCGCAGCACGGCAGACAAAGGACCTCCAGCCATGACGACCGCCGAACGCTCGCACGCAATGGGCATCCACTGCGCGCCAACACAACGGCTTGCAGCGACGCTGTCGCTGTTGTTGTTGAGCATCGGCTTTGCAACATCGGCGCACGCGCAGTGCGATGACTTGTTCGGCGATGGTTTCGATACCACCGGCCTGCCTTCGACGCTCTCCGGTTCCTCGACGCTGACGACCACGGACGGTCAGACGCACACGTGGTTCTACCGAATTCCTTCGACGGCACCACCCGCGCACGGACACGCCGTACTGATCTGGCTGCATGGCGACGGCGGCTCCGGCGCCGGATTCGGCAGCGGCTTTTATCCGATCACCGATGCCGCATCGGCCATCCTGGTCACGCCGAGCGGCATCGATCAGACATGGACGCACGCCGCCGGTGATCTGCCTGGGCAGCCCGAGGATTCGCAGTTTCTCAGCACGCTGATCGACACCATGATCAGCGACGGCATCGCCGGTGCCGCGGTCGATCCGGATCGCATCTATCTCGGCGGTGAATCGCGCGGCGCGTACATGCCTTATTACCTGTTGCAGCGCCCGTCGACGAAGAACCGATTCGCCGCCGTCGCGGTCAACGCCGGCCTGCTCTATTGCCAGGACGGCGACCTTGACTGCGAGGCCGATGATTCCAGTCCCGAGCATCATTCCGCCGCAACGCCGATCCTGCATCTGCACGGCACCAACGACACTGCGGTTTCGCCGCCGCCGCTCGCGCGGTTTCACGATCCGATCGACTGGGATCTTGATTGGGACGTGTTCTACCCGATGAAGCTTTGGGCCGGACAGAACGGCTGCTTCAGCGGCGACAATCCCGGCGGCATCGACAACGGCGTGCTCGAAGAGAGCTACATGGCCAATGGCCACGTCGCGAACCGCTACGACCTTGCCGGTCACGCCGCCGGCTGCGGCAAATACCAGTTGATCCTGGTCGACGACGGCGGCCACGTGATCGGCAATCAATACCAGCGTATCTGGTCGTTCCTGTCGCAATACTGCAAGGCTGGAGGATGACGGGAAGCCGGCATGGGCGAGGATGAAGACCGTCGCCCGCGTTGCGTCGGTCGACATGCTGCGAGCACGCCATCGCATGACGCCGATGGTGTCCCGCGGCGCACGCCATGAGTGAGAAGATGGACCACGGGATGAGCGGCCGCGAGATTTCATCGGAGATGCCATGTCGATCGTGCAAGCGCTGAGCGACGTCGAAGAGGCGATCTTCGAGCGCGCGCTGGCTGAACTGCCGGCACGCCGCGGCGCCTTGCTCGATCGCGCCTGCCTCGGCGACACGACACGGCGCGCGCGGATCGAACGGCTGCTCTGCATGGCGGAAACCACCGACGGATTTCTGGAGCACCCGCCGCTCAACTCCGCCGTCGAGACCCACGCGGTCGCCGCGCTGCATGCGCCCGGTCGCATGATCGGTGCGTACCGGCTGCTGCGCCGGCTCGGCGCGGGCGGTTCGGCCGAAGTATGGCTGGCCGAGCGCAGCGAGGGCGGCTTTCGTCAGCACGCTGCGGTCAAGCTCATCCGCGACGCGCACGGTGCGATGCGTGAGCGCTTCGCGATCGAACGCGAGATCCTCGCCTCGCTCGCCCATCCCGGTATCGCCCGCCTGTACGACGGCGGCGTGGATCCGGACGGAAGCGCCTACATGGTCATGGAGTATGTCGAGGGCGAGCATCTCGGCGCGTATGCGCAGACGCATGCGCTGTCGTTGACGCAGCGCCTCGACCTGTTCCTGCAGATCTGCGACGCGGTCGCCTACGCGCACACGCGGCTGATCGTCCATCGCGACATCAAGCCGGCCAACATCCTCGTCACCGCCGATGGCCAGGCCAAGCTGCTCGACTTCGGCATCGCCAAACTGCTCGGCGCCGAGGACGATCACGACGTCACCCGCACCCTGCATCTGTCGCCCTCGTATGCAGCGCCCGAGCAGTTGACCGGCGACTACGTCAGCACGGCGACGGACGTCTATGCACTCGGCGTGACCTTGTTCGAATTGCTCGCCGGCCGCCTGCCCTGGGCCGAGCAAAGCGCCTCGCTCGCCACCGCGGTCAAGCGCCTGGTGGAAGCGCCGACGCCCTTGCTGAGCCGGGTCGCATCGGCCGATGGTCCGGTGCCGCGGCGAGCGCTCCGGGGCGACCTCGACGCGATCGTCGCGCGCGCCCTGCGCAAGGAAGCCGGTGCGCGCTATCCGGATGCGCGCGCGCTCGCCGATGATCTTCGCCGCCATCTCGAACATCAGCCGGTGCTGGCCCGCACCGGCGCACGCACGTACGTGATGCGGCGCTTTCTGCGCAGGCATTGGCTGGCGCTGTCGGCGGCGGCAACGGTCTTTCTCGCGATGGCGCTCGGCCTCACCGTGTTTGCGGCGCAAGCCGAAAAGGTGCGGCGCGAAGCGCAGCGTGCGGCTGCGGTGCAGGGCTTCATGGTCGATCTGTTCCGCCGCAACAGCGGACGCCAGGCCGATCCGATCAAGGCGCGCCAGACCACCGCACGCGAGCTGCTCGACATCGGCGCCAAGCGCATCCAGACCCAGCTCGACGATGCCCCCGAAAACAAGCTCGCCCTGCTGCATCTGTTCGGCGATCTGTACGAGGAGTTCGCGCTGGAATCCGATCAGTTGCCGGTGCGGCAACAGGCGGTCGCGCTGACCCGTCATCTCTACGGCAAAGATTCACCCGAACTGGTCGCCGACCTGATCGCGCTGACGCATGTCAGCTCCGATCATGCGGAGATCGAGCGGCTGCTCGACGAGGCGCGCGCGATCCTAGATCACCGGGGAGAAGCACGTTCATTCCTGCGCGGGCGCCTGCTCGGCGCGTCGGCCGGCAACCACTACACGACGCATCTCGAGCAGGCGCGCAGCGAATCCAGTGAAGCGGCCGCGATCCTCGAAACCTTTCCCGCTTCGCCCGATCTCGCACAGGCGCTCTTCATGCAGGGCGCGGTCGCCTCGTACAGCGGACACGCCGAGCAAGGCATCGCGCCGTTGCGTCGTGCGATCGAGGTTTCGATTTCCGCCGAGGGTCTGTACAGCCCGATGTTGTCGACTTATTACCGTCAGCTCGCGGAAAACCAGAGTTATGCGCTGGAGCACGCCGATGCCGAAGCCTCCGTGCGCAAGGCGATCGAGATGGCGCGCGCGGATACCGCCGAATTCAAGTATGACGAGGTCCGCGCACTGTCGACGCTGGTGGTGGTGCTGGTCAACGCCGACCGCCCGCGCGACGGCTTGCCGATCGCGCTGCAGGCCAAGGCCACCGCACCACCACTGTCCGAAGGCATCGGCGCGGGGCTGCTGCGCGCCTCGACGCTGAACACCAGCAGCAAGACGCAGGTGCGCGCCGGCGAACTCGATGGGGCTCTGATGGATGCGCAGGCTGCGGTCAACCTCGGGCGCACCGTCGATCCGAACGGCACCATGCTCGGTGCGGCATTGCAGCGCGAGGCCGAGGCGCTGGTCGAGCTCGGACGCACGACCGACGCCGAACGCGCGTTGGATGAGGCAACCGAAGTGCTGAAAGGCACCGGACATTCGCCGAGCGAATTCAATTCAATCCTGCAGATTCGCCTGGCGCTGGATGCAGGACGCACCGAAGACGCACGCGCACAATTCGCCGCCCTGGCTCCGGTTGCCGGCGAGTCGCAGACCGCGGCGATCGCATCGATCCGGCGCGACCTGATCAAGGCTGAAGTCGAACTCACCGCCGGCAATCGCGAGGTCGCCACCCAGATCGCTTCCGCTGCGACGGCACGCGCGCGCGCGAGCGCACTCGCCCCCTATCTGCGCTCGGCCATCGCCGATGGACAGATGCTGCAAGGCCTGGCACTGCTGCGCGAAGGCAACGCGGCCGATGCGCGACCGCTGCTGACCGATGCGCTGACGACGCGCTCGGCGCTGTACCTGCCGAAGAGTCCGCGCATCCTCGAAGTCGACCGCGCGCTGGCTCAATGCGAACGCGCGCTCGGTCATCGCGTCGAGGCGGACGCCTTGACGTTGCAGGCGCATGCGATCGAGGCGCAGCACAGTTCCCTGCCCACGCGCTATCGCGAGTCGGCACGCGGCTTGGATCCGATTTTCGAAAGCAGCTCGCCGAGCATGCGCGATCGGCTACGACCGTGAGCGACAGGCTGCGGCTTCGTCCGCCGCCGCCGCTGTCATCGTTTGCAATCAGATGCCGGCGCGACGACCGCTGTCGGTCTGGACCGGACTCGAAGCCCGGCGCACCACACCACGCTCAGGCGCCGAGCGCGTCGTAGAGCAGCGCCTTCGCCATCATCCAGTCGCGTTGAACGGTCCGTTCGGCGATACCGAGCGCGAGCGCGGTTTCCTCCACCGAATAGCCGGCGAAATAGCGGCATTCGACGATACGCGCCAGGCGCGGCGAGGTGGCTTCCAGCACGTTGAGCGCCTCGTCGAGTTCGACGATGCGCTCGTCGGTCTCGGAGAGCACATCGACCAGATCGATATCGATCGCCGGTTCGCCGCCGCCGCGCTTCTGGCGCAATCGCGTGCGCGCATAGGTCACCAGAACCTGACGCATCGCCAGCGCCGCGGTATTCAGGAAATGCGCACGGCTTTCGAAACCGCCGAGCTTGGCGAGCTTGAGATACGCCTCGTGCACGAGGGCCGTCGTGTTGAGCGTTTCGCCGGAGCGGCTGCTACGCCGACGCTCGCGCCGCGCGATGGTCTGCAGGTCGGCGTAGAGCACCTGCACGAGCAACTCGACCGCTTGATCCTTAGTCGGGGCTACGGCGTCGGACATGTACCATTGTGCAAGAAATTGCGGCCCGAGGTGAAGGGCGCAGGCGGCTTCGCGGCCTGTTGAAAGAAATCGGCTGCCCCGGTTCCTTCGGCGCTAGCGATCGCGCGTGAAGAAAGCCGACTTTGGTCGACCCGCCGCGCGGTCACAGCCGCCATCGAGCGCCCGGACCCTAGTCGTGCAGCGCCGGCGGATGACCGAGCCGCCCGTGCAGGTAGTAGCGCACCGGCTCGTAGTGATTTTCGGACGTGAAAGGAGCGAGGAAATGCTCGCCGACCAGGTCGTTGCGGACGAAAAACGCATTCACGCCGGCGAGATCGCAGCCGACGAGCGCGTAGCCGAGCTTGGCTCCCATGAGCTCCAATGCCTTGAGGCTCGCGCCGAAATACAAGGTGCCGTTCCACCACTTCGCCGGGTCGTAATCCGCCGTCCAGACCACGTCTGCCGGAAACACGGCGTTGTACTCGATGACGGCGACGCGCGGCTTCAGTGCAGCGAGCGCGGCCCAGATATGGTGGGTATTGCGGTCGACATCGAGACTGAAAAGATCGATCGGCGACGTCGTCGCGGCCGCGATCAGATTCGAGACATTTTCCGCGGCCACCAACGACTCGACCAGGGTCAGGCGGCCTGCCGCGATATCGCTGGCACAGGTCGAACGGATCAACGCGGCGTTCTTCGCGCTTCCATCGATCCACACACCGCGCCAACCCTGCATCAGCAGGAAGGCGGTATTGTTTTCGAGGCCGTCGCCGACGCCGATCTCGAGGAAGGTGCGATCGCCCTCGCCGATGCGGCGGAAAATCTCGCGAACGACACCGTCTTCGCCGCCCTGCGAGAAGACACGATGCTCGAAGCGCGCGAGCCGGCGCGGATCGGCGTAGCGTGGTTGCTGCTTCAGCTCGTCCAGATATTTCTGCCGGAATACCTGTGCCCACGCCGCGCGCGATACATGCCGGTCCATTGCGCGCTCGATGATGCGGCCGAGCCAACGAGACAGTCGTGCCACTCCACTTGCTCCCCTCAAACCGACGATGGCGAGTTTAGCAAAGCTGCGCTGAAGCAGCTGCGCAAAAGTTCTTGGCGGCGAATAAGAGAATCAGGAATCGGCACTAGATTCATGATTAGGCGAAGCCGTCTTGACTCGTCGCCTTCATCGGTCGTGTCACGGAGATGATCGCGACGCCGCATCGATGACGCATCGCGTGATCGCTGCCAGAATTGGCAGCTCGACATCGCACGCGCCGTTCCTCAACCTCCAAGCTTGCCGCGGTCAACCGCGGCGGCACGACCGGCACGCTTTTCCGGCGCGCAATACAGGCGAAGAAAATCCTCGCAGGCTTTCTTGACCCGGCGATCGATTTCGGCCTTGCCCGGTGCCTCGCGCAGACGCAGCAGCAGGCTCATCATCAGATCGCCCCACAGCAGTGCGAAATAACGCCCGCCCATTTCGGCGGGATCGCCTGCAGCGATCAGCCCGAGCGACTGCGCCTGCACCAGCACGTCGTGCACCGCCTTGCGTGCCGACTGCCGCGCGGACTCGAGCGTCGCTGCCACTTCCGGCGCACGCTGCGCTTCGGCGATGGCGAGCCGAAAGACGGCCATCACGGCTGGATGGCTGACCTCGCCGAGTACGTTCGCACCGAGCCTGGAAAGTACGGCGCCAAACTCGTCACGATTGCGTGGCGGCGGCAGCGCGCTTGCCGGGCGCATGCGGCCGGCGCGATCGGCGACACATGCCGCGAGCATCGCTTGCTTGTTGCCGAACAGCGCATACAGCTCGCGCTTGGATACCTGCGCACGCGTGGCGATTTCCAACGTGCTCGAGTCGGCGTAACCGAGCTGCATGAAGGCCTCCATCGCGGCACTCAATATGCGCTCGCGCGCCGGTCGCACCTCTGCTTCGGAATTTTTCTGCTTTTTCACGCACGCCTCTTGCGTTGGTACCGATCGGTACCGTAGGATGTCGATGGCGGTACCGAACGGTACCACATTGCAGGAATACGCAGACGCCGCCCGCTGCCGGATGCATCGGGAACGTGAGTCCCCCGTTCGCCGCCGTGCCGGCAGCGACGATATCCATTGACCGACAGGAGGCGACATGTCGCCGCAAATCATCTTCACTGTGCAGCTCGTGCTGGGCTACGTCGCCTGGCTGCTGTGCTACCGCGTCTACCTCTGGCCCCGGCTCAACGTGATGGACCGGATCGAAGCGCAGCGCCTGATCGCCACCCTGCACAGCTTCCGATTCTTCGGCCTCGTTTTCGTCCTCCCGGGCGTGGTCGGCGCGCATCTGCCGGAGAGCTTTGCCGCATTCGCCGCGCATGCCGACTTCGCGACCGGCGTACTCGCCCTGCTCGCGCTATTGACGGTCAGGATGCGAGCGCTGTTCTGGCTGTTCGTCGTCGCTTTCAATCTTGTCGGAATGGCCGACCTTTTCCTCGACTACTACCACGCCATCCAGGCCGGCCTTCCCGCATCGGCGGGAGAACTCGGCGCCGCCTACGCGATCCCGGTGATCTACGTACCGCTGCTGATGATCACGCATTTCGCTGCGTTCTATTTCATGCTGCGTCCTGCGGCCCGACCAGCGCCGCCGCAAAACGAAGTTGCAGGTGCCGCCCCGATGCGCGAACTCGCTTCGACGAGATGAGGCACGCGACCGCACGCATTCGCGTCGAAACCGCAGCCGCAGCCATCATCGTGGATGCGGCATCGTGGGACGACCTCGAAACCGTCATCGCGCCCGCGCCATCAGCGGCCGGCGAGCCGCGCGACGCTGCGTCTGCTCAGGTCACTCCATCGCGGTCGCGCGAAAAATAGCGCGTCAGCCCATCGACCGATTCGCACATGCTGCGCGCAATCTCGCGCTCGCCCATGATCGCCGCGTCGGCGCCGCAGCCGAGCAGATAGGCAACCTCGTCGTCGGAATGCGCGCGTGCCAGCACCGCGATGCCGGGATTGAGCGCGCGTGCATGCTGGATGATCTGACCGGCCTCGAAGGTCTGCGGGATCGCGACGAGAATCGCGCGCGCGCCGGCCGCATGCGCTTCGACCAGCGCGTCTTCCGCGGCGGCGTTTGCGCGCACGCCGGCAATGCCGAGCGCACGTGCCTGTTCGAGACGGTCGCGACTGGATTCGATCAGCGCGAGCGCATGCCCGCTGTCGTGCAGACTGCGTCCGACCAGCGCGCCGACGCGACCGAAACCGACCAGCACGATATGACCTTGCAGCGGCAGCGGCGGTCCGACTGCGGCATCGTCGGCTGGCGCATCCATCGCGGCGGCGGCTTCACGTCGCGCCTGCCAGCGATCGAGCGCGACGAACAGCAGCGGATTGGCGATGATCGACAGGATCGCGCCGGCCAGAATCAGATCGCGGCCATCCTTCGGCAGCAGCCCGAGTTCGACGCCGAGCCCGGCCAGGATGAAGGAGAATTCGCCGATCTGCGCGAGGCTCGCCGCGATGGTCAGACCGACGTCGAGCGAGCGCCCGGATATGCGCACGATCAACAGCGCAGCCAGTGACTTGCCGACCACGATGATCAGGAACACGCCGACCAGCGGGAGCGGCTGGCGGATCAGGATCGCCGGATCGAACAGCATGCCGACCGAGACGAAGAACAGCACCGCGAACGCATCGCGGAACGGCAGCGATTCCTCCGCCGCCTGATGGCTCAATTTCGACTCGTTGAGCACCATGCCGGCGAAGAACGCGCCGAGCGCAAACGACACGTCGAACAATCGTGCCGAGGCGAACGCGACGCCGAGCGCGATCGCGAGCACGGCGAGCGTGAACAGTTCGCGTGAACCGACGCCCGCGGTACGTTCGAGCAACCACGGAATCACGCGCCGGCCGACGATCAGCATCAGGGCAACGAAGGCGGCGACCTTGCCGAGCGTGATCGCGAGCGCCGCGAACACGCCGACATCCGCATGCGCGGCATCGACCGTGCCGCCGAGCAGACCGGCCAGTGCCGGCAGCAGCACCAGCACCAGCACCATCGCCAGATCCTCGACGATGAGCCAGCCGATCGCGATGCGGCCACGGCTGGATTCGAGCAGCCGGCGCTCCTCGAGCGCGCGCAAGAGCACCACCGTGCTGGCGACGGACAAGGCCAGGCCGAACACGAGCCCGGCGCCGAAGGACCAGCCGAGCAGCCACGACAGCAGCAGTCCGAGCACCGTTGCAATCGCGATCTGCACGATCGCGCCGGGGATCGCGATGTTCTTCACGGCGAGCAGATCGCCGAGCGAGAAATGCAGGCCGACGCCGAACATCAGCAAGATCACGCCGAGTTCGGACAACTCCGGCGCGATCGCCTGATCGGCGACGATACCGGGCGTGAACGGTCCGATCACGATGCCGGCAACCAGATAGCCGACCAGCGGCGACAGCCGCAGGCGCTGCGCCAGCATGCCGGCGATGTAGGCGAGTACGAGCGCGGAGACCAGCGTCGCAATCAGCGGAGTGTCGTGGGTCATGCATGCGTCCTGGTGGGCGCATCGCGGCCGCGATGAAGCCGATTTTTAGCACATCGCCCGCGGCGATAGAACCGCTGCACGTTCAGCGTGCGATGCGGCGCAGCCAGGCTGCGCGTAGCGGCAGCGCAACGCACAGTGTCGCGAGGAAGGCTGCGTAGGCGAGCAAGGTCGCGATGATCTGTTTCCACAAATGCCCGGCGACGCCGGTCGCCGCGTGGAATCCCCAGCGCATCGCGAGCAGGCTGAGCACGGCGGCGATCACCAGCGTGGCGAGATCGGCGAGCAGTCGCAGCGCCCCGCGCGGCGTGCGCGGATACAGGCAATACAGCGCGCCGATGATGCAGAACACCGGCAGAAACAGAAAAAACGCGAGCACACTTTCAACGCTGGAGTTCATGCCGAACCTCGCTGGTCGACGCCGCAATGCCGGACTGGAAACAGGCTTCGATCATTCCGCATCGATCGAACGTCGCCGCACCGATTCTCGACCGCATCATTCGATGCCGCAGCGCGCATGGGTCAATCGATCTCGATGCCATGCATCGCCTCGATATCGGCGGCGCGAAGATCGGAAGGCCGTCCGCCCCAATCGTGTCGCAGCAGGTTCACGACCGCCGCAATCTCGGCCGAACTCAGGTGCTGCACGAACGGCGGCATCGAATGCGGTCGCGGGTTGCCTTGCGAGGTGATCGGCAGGCCGCCGTAGAGCACCATGCGCACGGCATTGAGCGGATCGGGCGCGGTGATCGCGACCGCTCCACGCAGCGGCGGATAGACGCCCGGCTTGCCTTCGCCGTCGGCACCATGACAATCGGCGCAGGCGCGCTTGTAGACCGCGCGGCCATCGACGGCGACGACCGTGTCGGCCGGTGGCGCTTCGGTCGATGCGGGCTGTGCCGGCGGTTGCGCATGTTCTGCAATCGTCTTCAGATACCCGGCCATCGCGACGGCGTCGTCCGCGCTCAACACGCGCAGGCCGTCGTAGATGACTTCGGCCATCGGCCCGTATGCGCTGCCCTGGTCCGATGTGCCGTAGCGCAGATAGTCGGCGAGCTGGGCGACCGAATAGCGGTCGAGCTGACGCCGGTCCAGCGGCGGCGCATACCAGCCGACACCGGGAATGCTGCCGCCGGCAAGATAGCCTTCCGCCGGCAACGATCCGCGCGGGCCACGCGCGCTGTGGCACATCGCGCAATGGCCGAGCGCATCGACCAGATAGCGACCGCGTTCGTCCGGCGCCGTCGGCGGCGTCGCTGGCGCGGAAGCGACCGGACGGTAATAGAGCATGCGCCAGCCGATCAGGATCGGGCGCCAGTTTGCCGGGAAGTCGAGGCGATTGGCCGGGATCGTTGAAGCCGTCGCCGGCAGACTGTGCAGATACGCGTACAGGGCATCCAGATCGGCATCGGCGAGACCGGCGAAATGCGCATACGGAAATACCGGATAGAGCACGCCGTCCCGACTGACGCCGTTGCGCATCGCATGCGCGAATTCGTCCGCCGACCAGTCACCGATACCGCGATCGCGCGTCGGCGTCAGGTTCGTGCTGTAGAGCGTGCCGGCATCGGTCTTGAACGCGCGACCACCCGCGAACGCGACGCCGCCGCGCGTCGTATGGCAGGCCGCGCAATTGCCGACATGCGCCAGATACTCGCCGCGCGCAAGGATCGCCGGATCGACTGCAACCGTGCGCTGGCTGTCACGCGGAATGCGATACGGCGCGAACCCGCCCTGGCGCAGGAACAGCACCCCGCCGACGGCGAGCACGCCGAACAGCAGCGGCAGCAGGAGCAGACCGAACAGACGCAAACCCTGCCGCGCGCTCACGGCGCAGGCTCCGCATGCGGCAGCGAACCGCAGGCCAGCGGCGGCGTGAAGCTGCCCGCAGCGGCCGGCCGCTGTGCGTCCGCATTGGACTGCTGCGACAGCCAGACTGCGATCGCGCGAATGTCTTCCGGTGCGATCCGCGTCGCCACCTCGTGCATGCAGTCCGGCGCTGCGCCCTTGCGGATGCCGTCGCGCCAGTTGCCGAACTGCGCGATGACGTATTCGGCCGGCAACCCGACCAGGGCCGGCACACCAGGCTCGAGACCCGCGAGATTGCTGCCGTGGCATTCGCTGCAGGCCGGCAGCGTGCGCGCCGGATCGCCGTGCTGCACGAGCTGCTCCGCCGTCGCGCGCCGCGCCGCGGTGAGTTCCGCCGCGCCGGTGTCGGCCGCACGTGTGCGCGCAGGCAAGGCCGCATAGTAATCGGCAATTTCGTGCAGATAGGCGTCATCGGCAAACTGCACCAGCCAGGTCATCTGCGCATTGACGCGACGGCCTTCGCGAAATCCCTGCAGTTGCTCGAACAGATAACCGGCCGGCTTGCCGGCGAGGTGCGGAACGTATTCGCTGCCGCTGACGCCCTCGCCGTGCGCGCCATGACAGGCGGCGCAGGCAGCGAGGCGCTCGTCGAGTGCATCGCCCGCGTTCGCGGCGCTTGCGAACAACAGCAAGCCCGCCACGACAATCGCATGCAAGCTCTTCGACATGTTCGCCTCGATGTCGTCGCGATACTGCGCGCAGGCAGAGTTATCGACCCACGCCGTGCGGCTGGATCCAGCCCATCCAGATGCCGACGATGACCAGCAGAATCAAGCCGACCGACAAACCAATGCGCCACGTCAACGCGTTCACGGTGCGCCCGCTCGAACCACCGTCGACCATCATGTAATACAACCCCGCACCGAGGTTGTAGAGAATTGCCGCGAGTACCGCGACGATGAGAATCTTGCCGGCCACGCGGCACTCCTGACGTTTTTCGTGGGAGCATTCTAGTGACCCACGGATAGCGCCATCTGCGGCGGAATGACTCGACGCGCGCGGCGGCGACGCGGCGCAAGGTCGCAGCATAATCGCGCAGTATCGCCTCGTCGGGTGCCGAACTAACCCCTTGTCGCGCCGTGCATCGATCAACTCTGCAACATGCGGCGAGATGGCAAGTGACTCGATGACCATGACACGTGCAGCGACGACCTTCCCGTGCGATGCGCCATTCGGCGGCACCGACCGGATGGCGCACGCGCCGGTGTCGGCGCACTGCCCGCACACGGTCGGCGACGAGCAGTTGATGCTGCAATACCAAGGCGGCGATCCAGTCGCATTTCAGGCCCTCTATCAGCGCTTTCGCGATCCGTTGTTCCGCTTCATCGTCAGGATGGCGACGAGCAAGGCGGAAGCAGAGGAAATCTTCCAGGAAGTCTGGCTCGCCGTGGTGCGCGGCAAGGAACGCTATCGACCGTGCGCGCGTTTCGTCACCTACTTGTTCGCCATCGCGCACCGGCGCACGCTCGACCGCTTGCGCGCGCACGGTCGCGTCGATGAGCAGCCGCTGCCGGACGACGACGAGTACGCCATCGTGGATGACGTCCGCGTGCCGCCCGATTTGATCGCACATACGGCGCAGAACGCGCAGGCGCTCGCTGCTGCAATCGCCGCGCTGCCGATGCAGCAACGCAACGCCCTGCTGATGCAGATCGAAGGCGGATTGAGCGTGGAGGAAATCGCGCAGGCGACGCAGGCGAATCGCGAAACCGTGAAGAGCCGTCTGCGTTACGCGATGCGACATCTGCGCGCCGCACTGGAAAACCGACTATGAGTTCCGAACAGACCGATCCGAACGTGACCCGGCTCTACCATCTGGCTGCGCGCGAACAGGCGCCGGCTGCGCTGGACGCACCGATCCTGCAGGCTGCCGAACGGCATGCACGTCGGCGCCGCCTGCGCACGCGCTTGCCATGGATCGCTGCTGCGCCGCTCGCTGCGTTGCTGATCGCACGTCTCGATCGTCCCGTCGATTCAGGCTCGACGACGATCGCCAGTGGAAGCGTTGCGTCACCGCGTGCACAGGATCAAGTGCGCCACTATCTGCTCGACCTGCGCATCGCCGGGACCGACCGCTCGACAGTCAGCGCGTGTCTGCGCAGCCGCGAGGTGTGCACGCGGCCGAGCGCAGCCGATATGCCGATCGAACTTTGATAGTGCCAACGGAGAAGTCCTCATGCGTACGTTTCTGATCAGCGTCGGTCTGTTCGCGCTCCTCGCCGCATTGCCCGTTTTTGCGCAATCGGCGCCGAGTGATGCGGCGTCTAGTCACGACGGCGTTCCGAACGGATGGTCCATTGCCGGAACCGCAGCGAAGAAGTATCGCTACGGTACGACGGCTGACGGCGCCGGGCGCGGTGCCTTCATCGCGTCCCTGCAGACGCCTGCACCGAGTGCTCCGGACGACTTCGCCACCGTCATGCAGACGGTCGCTTCCGACGCCTATCGCGGCAAGCGCGTCCGCCTGTCGGCCTTGCTCAGCACCGCGATGGACCCGGCCGCCGGCGGCCACGCGGCACTGTGGCTGCGCGTGGACGACGAGGCCGGAAAGGTGGTCGGCTTCGACAACATGAATTCGCGTCCGGTGACCGGCACGTCCGCACGCAAGCGCTACGAAATCGTGCTCGACGTGCCCGAGCGCAGCGCGGACATCGCGTTCGGTTTCATGCAGATCGGCAGCGGCACGACGACGGCGGCAGATTTCAAACTCGAACAGGTCGACTCGAGCGTCGCGATCACGGCGCCGCGCACACTGCCGACGGCGCCGGTCAACCTCGATTTCAGCGAGCGCTGACCGATCGACGCTTAGCAGCCTGCTGCAGCAGGCTGCGCGCGAGTACGCGCGGCTGCGCTGCCGGTATTTACGAGATCACAACCCGCTCGCCGCCTGCGCGACCGCACGAAACAGCGCGCGTCCCTTGTTCATCGTCTCCTCCCATTCCGTGGATGGGTCCGAATCGAACACGACGCCGCCGCCGGCCTGGACGTATAGACGTCCATCCTGGATGACCGCGGTGCGAATCGCGATGGCGGTGTCGGCGTCGCCCCACCAGCCGATGTAGCCGATTGCTCCGGCGTAGATGTTGCGCTTGTGCGGTTCGAGTTCGCGGATGATCTCGATCGCGCGGATCTTCGGTGCGCCGCTGACCGTGCCGGCCGGAAAGGTCGCCTTCAACACGTCCATGTACGTGAGTCCCTCGCGCAGCTCGCCTTCGACCTGGCTGACGATGTGCATCACATGCGAATAACGCTCGATCACGAAGCTCGCGGTGAGCTCCACCGTGCCGGTGCGGCTGACGCGACCGACATCGTTGCGACCGAGGTCGATCAGCATCAGGTGTTCGGCGCGCTCCTTCGCATCGGCGAGCAGTTCGGTCTCGAGCGCGAGATCTTCTTCCGGCGTCTTGCCGCGCGGTCGCGTGCCGGCGATCGGCCGCACCACCACCTTGCCTTCCTTCAGACGCACCAGGATTTCCGGCGACGAGCCGACGATCTGAGTCGCGCCGAGGTCGAGGAAATACATGTACGGCGACGGATTGAGCGCGCGCAATGCCCGATACACGTCGACCGGCCGTGCACGGAACGGCACCGACAGGCGCTGCGAAGGCACCACCTGGAAGATGTCGCCGGCGCGGATGTATTCCTTCGCCTTTTCCACCAGCGTCTCGTACTCGTTGCGCGTGAAGGTCGATTTGAAATCGGTTTCCTCCAGCGCTTTTGGATCGAGCACGTCCGGATAACCCGAACCGGAATGACGCAGGCGGAAGGCGAGTTCGTCGAGTCGCCGGCGCGCGCGCGCGTACGCCTGCGGCTGCGCCGGATCGGCGTGCACGATCAGATAGAGGCGTCCCTTCAGATTGTCGAAGACCGCGACTTCCTCCGACAGCATCAACAGCACATCGGGCGTGCCGAGCAGGTCGGGCTTCGCGTTGTGCGCGAGGCGCGGCTCGATCAGCGCGACCGTCTCGAAACCGAAATGGCCGACCAGGCCGCCGGTGAATGCGGGCAGCCCGTCGATGCGCGGCACCGTGAAGGTCGCGCGCAGTGCTTCGATCTCGGCCAGTGGATCGTCCAGTTCGCGCGTCTCGACGACCTCGCCGAGGTCCTCGATCGACAATGTATTGCCGCGCAGCGAATACACGCGCCGGCACGGCAGTCCGATGATCGAGTGACGGCCCCAGTTCTCGCCGCCTTCCACCGATTCGAACAGATACGCGTAAGGTCCGTCAGCGAGTTTCAGATAGACCGACAGCGGCGTATCGAGGTCGGACAACACCTCGCGTGCGACCGGAATGCGGTTGTAGCCTTGCGCGGCGAGCGCATCGAATTCGTGCTGGGAAATCATCGTGGCGCGGATATCGTCGAACCGGGCCGGCGAAGATAGCAAGCTTGCGCGCGCAAATCTGTCAGCGCCGACTTTCAGGCATCGAAACCATCGGCGAATACGGTTTCGCGCACGCGCACCGCCGCCTCGCGCACGATGTCGTAGTCGCTGGCGCCGGATGTCGCGCCGCGGCCCCAGTACAACTCGACGGTGTCCGCGCTGGCGCCGAGCAGCGGATGTGGCTCGACGTCGTCCGCTGCTGGCGTGTCGGTGACGCTGAGCGCGGGTTGCCAGACCCGACCGTCGAGCGAGCGCCGTACCGCGATGTCGAACTGATTGCCGTCGGCGCGGATCCAGAACAGCGCGAAGGCGCCGTCCGGCATCACCACCGGCAGCGAATCGTGGTTGTTGCCGCTCGGCGCGAAATCCTGCGCCGGCGCGCTCCAGTCGTGCACGTCGGTCGTGGTCTTCACGTACATCGCCAGCGCGCTGCTGCCGACCTGATAGCTCGCGAGATAGAGGCCGTCGCTTTCGCGATAGGCGATGCGCGGCAGCTGGCTGGCGCTGGCGATGAGGGTGCGCGAGGTGTCCCAAGTGACGCCGCCGTCATCCGATTCGGCGACATAGCTGCCGCTGCCGAGGCGCTGGTAGCTCATCGTGAGGCGGCCATCGGCGTGCCGGATCACATGCGGATTGATCTCGCCGCCGCTGCTCCAGCCGAGGTCGATCGCGCCCTGTTCGGTGAACGCGATGCCGTCGCTGCTGCTCGCGCGCCAGATGCGAAAACTCGTGCTCGAATTTTCGCCCTTGAGATAGAACAACACATAGCTGGATGGACCGAGCTGGAGCAAGGCCGGATGGCGTTCGTTCGCAGCGCTCGCGATGATCGCCGCGGGCTTGCTCCAGCTCGCGCCGCCGTCGCTGGAGCGCGTGATCAACAGATCGCCGTACAGCGTTGTCGGATCGAGCCGTTCGAACGCGACGATGCGTGCGCCGTCGTCCGTGGAGTGGATCACCGAGGCCTGATAGTCGAGCGCAGGTCCGGATGTAACGGGCTCCAGCGCCGCCGCCGCGGACGCGAACGCAAGACCGATCAGTCCGACGAAAAACCGCTCAGCCATCGCTTCTTCCTTCCGAAAGCCGCCGCCGCGGCATGCCATGCAGGGTAAGACTGAATTCGACACCGCTGCCGTCGGCGAGATTGGCCGCCGCCGCGCTGCCGCGATGCAGCTCGGCGACCAGGCGCACGACGTACAGACCGAGACCCAGATGCGGTGCCTCGCCGCCGCGTGTCGCGCTGCCGCGCACGCTGACCAGGGTATCGAACAGACGCTCCTGCATCGCCGCCGGCAACAGCGGCCCGGAGTTGGCCAGACGTATGGTCGCGCCGGCATCGTCGCGACGCACCAGCGACAACGCGATCCAGCCCTGTTCCGGTGCGAACGAGCAGGCGTTGTCGAAAAGCTTGTCGAGCGCCTGCGCGATTAGGTCCGGCGCGCCATGCAAGGGCACCGGACCGGCAGGCAGGTCGACGCGCAGCTCGCGCGGCGCGGCCAGCGCGCGATAGCTCTCGGCGCAGCCGGCGACCAGGGCACGCAGGTCGACGTCTTCGGCGTCGGTCGAGGCGATGGCGCGTTCGATGCGGCTCGATTCGCTCATCGCGCGCACGATCACGCCGAGACGGTCGGCGCCGTCGCGTGCGCGCGCGAGGTAGGAACGCGCGGCGATCGGCAGCGATTGATGATCGAGATTGTCGAGCGAGGATTTCACGATCGCCAACGGCGTATTGAGTTCGTGCGAAAGTTTTGACGCGAGCGTGCGCAGGTAATCGGTGTAGGCACCGACTTCGTCGATCAGCTTGCCGAAACTGCGCGCGAGATCGCCGAGTTCATCCGACGCATCGGCCAGCGGCAACGGGCCGTCCAGACGTCCGGACGTCCGTACTGCGCTTTCGGCGGCATTGCGCAGGCGGCGGATGCGAAACGACAGCGAAGCACCGAACAGCAGCAGCACCGCGCCGGCGATGCCGAGTGCAGCGAGTGTCGCGCCGGCAAGCCCGACCAGCGCGCGATTGGCGAGCAGCGGCAATGCACGATTCGCCTGATCGACGAGCAGCGCGCCGCGCACGCCGCCGGCATCGCGCAAAGGCACCGCGGCGCTCAGCACGACCACGCCGGCCTGGTCGGCGGAACGCCAGCTGGTCGCGGCGACGCCGGACAGCGCCTGCCACACCTCGGTGGCATCGATGCGCGGCGGATCGCCGGCGAGTGTTGCCGAACCGTTGAGCGCGGGCGCGATCAGGCTGTGATAGATCAGGCCGGCGAACCAGCCCGATTCGTCGGCCTGATTCTGCGTATCGCCACTGGCCGGTGCAGCCAGGCGGCCCGCCGCCGCGATCAGCCAGCCGTCGGCGGCGACGATGCGCGCACGTGCGTTTTCCGGCACCAGCGGCTGCAGGCTGCGTGCGGCCGCTTCGTCGAAAGCGATCAGGCTGCGCGGCTCGGGCGTGTCGGTGCCGGGCTGCGCCGCGTCGTAGACATCGACGCCGAGATGATCGGGCTCGATGCCGTGCGGCAAGCGCACTTCGATGCGATAACCCGAGCCGTCTTCCTGCAGCGCGCCGCCGATGTGATCGGGCAATGCCGTGCCGACGCCTTGGGCGGGCGCGTCGAAACTTCCGGGCGCGGCGCTGGTGAGAAAATAACGGCGCGTTTCGTTGCCGAGCGTCAGCACCAAGGTGACGTGATCGCTCTCCGCGGCGCGCGGATCGGCCGGGTCCACGCGCGTGCGCGTTGCATCGCGCACGTCGGCGAACAGATGCAGGCCGTCCTTGGTGCGCGCGAGCATCACCTTCAGTTTCTGCGCATCCTGCATCGGTCCCAGCGCCTGCGCATACGGCTGCAACGCGGACCAATCGTCCGCGTAGCCGTCGACGACGATCGCCTCGCGCGTGCGGTGCACGTAGAGCACGGAGCCTGCCGGCGGCAACTCGATGCGCCGCGCATCGAGCGCCTTGGCGAGCATGCCGGCCGAGGCCAGCAAGGCCTGTTCCTGTCCCTGTCGCAGCAGCGTTTCGGCCTGCTTGATGAATTGCCAGCCGGCCCACGGCAACGCGAGTGTCGACAGCGCAACCAGCAGCAGCTTGAAGCGCAGCGACATGGGTCAGGGGCGGTGAAGGGGGAAGGGGGAAGGGGAAAGGGGAAAGGCACGCGCTTTCATGTCCGCGCGGGCAGAGATTCTTGCAAGCGGCGAAGGGCGCTTTCGATGTCCCATTTGCACAGCCCTATTCCGCGCTTTTCCAGCGATAGCCGGCGCCGTGCACGGTGTCGATTGCATCGAAGGCGGCGTCGATCGCGATGAATTTTTTGCGGATGCGCTTGATGTGCGAGGTGATGGTGGCGTCGTCGACGACGACCTGCGCATCACGCATCAGCTGGTCGCGGCTTTTGACGTGGCCCGGGAAACGCACCAGGGTGTGCACCATCCAGAACTCGGTGACGGTGAGCGGCACGTCGATGCCGTTCCAAGTCACGCGCATGCGTTCGGTTTCGATCGCGAGCGGACCGTGCGCGATCATCGCGTCGGCGGTGACCGGTTTGCGCAGCGCTTCCATGCGCCGGAACAGCGCGTTGATGCGCGCGGCGAGTTGGTGCAGCGAAATATCCTTGGCGAGGTAGTCGTCGGCGCCGAGGCGCAGGCCGGAGATCACGTCGAAATCGGAGTCGCGTGCGGTCAGGAACAGGATCGGCAGCGCCGGCGCGCGCGCGCGCAGACCGCGGCAGAGTTCGAAGCCGCCCTCCGGTTCGTCGCCAAGGCCGACGTCGATGATGACCAGCTCGGGCAGGCGCTGCGCGAATGCGTTCTCGGCTTCGTGGCGCGAGGCGTAACCGCGCACTTCGTAACCGAGACGCGTCAACGCCTCGGAATAATTGGCGCGGATCAAGGGTTCGTCTTCGACGATGGCGATGTTGCGCGGCATGGACACACTCCGGATGGACGCATTCAGCTTACGCAGCGCGAGCGCGTGCGCGCAACGGCTGCGCAGGCGACGTCATCGAATTGCCAGAAGTCGTCGCTGCGCGGGCCGCGAGCGCACCGGTCGCTGACCCGCGCGGACGCTTGAATAGCACCAGACCCGCCCACCCTCGAATACCGCCAGCCGGCGGCCTGCGAAGGAGGCAGCCAACGCGCCATGGACGGCTGCTCGAATCCGGAGAACGCATGAACCTGCAACGTCCCGACCCGAATGCCGAACTGTATGCGCGCGAACCGATGCGCATCGCGTTCGCCGTCGTCGCCCTGCTGCTCGGCCTGCTCGCCGCGCTGCATTGATCGCTCGCAAGGAGATCAACCATGGAACCCCGTGCGCGCTTCAGCGCGGATAGTGACATCGCAGTAAACACGCGCGATCCGATCCCGGATGCGATCGCCGATTCGATCTGGCTGGGCGGCGAAGCGCTGATTGCGCCGGCCTGTTGCGAGGTGTCGTCGCCGGCGGTGTACACGCGTGCAGAGGCCGAGCTCGATCCGAGCTGGCAGGTGATCTGAGCAGGTTGCTGTACCCGCGCCGGGCTTGCCCCTCTACCCCTCCCGGGCTCGGCGCGGTTCTTTTTTTCAGGACGCCGCGATTTCCGCGTGCATCTTCGCGATCACGGCGGCGTAGTCCTTTTCGTTGAAGATGGCCGAGCCGGCGACGAAGGTGTCGGCGCCGGCGCGTGCGATCTCGCCGATATTGTCCGGCTTCACGCCGCCGTCGATTTCCAGACGAATCGGCAGTCCCGTCGCATCGATGCGCGAGCGCGCCAGACGCAGCTTGTCGAGCGCGGCCGGAATGAAACTCTGGCCGCCGAAACCGGGATTGACCGACATGATCAAAACCAGGTCGAGCTTGTCGAGCACGTAGTCGAGATAGGACAGCGAAGTCGCCGGATTGAACACCAGCCCGGCCTTGCAGCCGCTGTCGCGGATCAGCTGGATCGTGCGATCGACATGCTCGCTCGCTTCCGGATGAAAGCTAATCGTCGTCGCGCCCGCCTTGGCGAAATCCGGAATGATGCGGTCGACCGGCTTGACCATCAGATGCACGTCGATCGGCGCGCTCACGCCGTGCTTGCGCAGGGCCTGGCAGATCAGCGGACCGATGGTCAGATTCGGCACGTAATGGTTGTCCATCACGTCGAAATGAACCCACTGCGCGCCGGCGGCGAGGACGTTGTCGACTTCCTCGCCGAGGCGCGCGAAGTCGGCGGAGAGAATCGAAGGCGCAATCACCGGCGCTTGCTTGGACATGTGGATTTCTCCAGAACGATATCTGTGCACATCCGCGCCTGACGGCGCCGGCGCGACGGGTTCGGCCGGAGTCCAGTCTGCCACAGCCGCCCTCAGCGCGAGCCTGCCGCGGCAATTCGCCCGCGCTCAGCGGATCCCGCGTTCGGTCTTGACGCGCTCGTAGGCGGTGTTGATGTCGCGCGCGCGTTCCTCGGCGCGACGCTTGAGTTCATCCGGCACGTCGCCGAGCTTGTCCGGATGGTGCTGGCTCATCAGCTTGCGATAGGCGCGCTTGATGTCGCGCTCGTTCGCGTTGCGATCGACGCCGAGCACCGAATACGGATCGATCGCAGGCACGCGCCCCGCCGGCGCGCGCGGGCCGTAGCCGGACGCGCCGGGCGGCGCAGGTGCGTAACCCTTCATCGCCGACAATGCCGCGAGTTCGTGCTCGCTGACCCCGAGGGCGCCGCACAGCCGGCGCACCAGAATCAGCTTGGCCGAAGCGAGCGGGCCTTCCGCGTGGACCAGATCGAGCAGCAGGTCGAGCACGATGAAGGCAAGGTCGCGCCGACCGGCACACCAGCGCTTGAGTTCGGCAATCGAAGCGGTCGCATCGAAACCGGCCTGCTTGCCGAGGGTGAAACGCTCGATCGCGGAGCGTCGCTGCTCGCTGTCCAGACGCAGGCGCTGCATCAGCGCCTCGGTCGCTGCGATTTCAGGTTCCGACACGCGCCCATCGGATTTCGACAGCACGCCGGCAAACGCGAATAGCGGCTCGATGAAACCCTGGCCCATCGACGGCGCACGCAGGCGCGAGCGCGCGGCATCGTAGAAATAGTGGCCGAAGAATGCGCCGATCAGCAAACCATACCAGCCGTGAAACAGCAGCACGCCGACGATCGCGCCGATGATCTTGCCGAGGATGCTCATGGCAGCCGCAGCCCTGGCATGCGCGCGACGGGCCGCTTGGCGAAGGGCGAGACAGCGCGAACCAGCGGCAGCATGGCGGGGGCGGAAGTCAAAAGGCCGCAGATTCTAGCAAGCGCTGTCTGAAGTCATGTTCAGCGCTTGTCAAAAAGCGCGATCACGGCCTGCGCATGCACCTGCAACGCGGCCCGCTACAATTGCGGTCTGCCCGTCATCGGAATCGCCTGTGCCGACCGTTCTCTCGCAATCGCAGCTGCCCGGACTCGAACTGCTCCATCGCGGCAAGGTGCGCGACGTCTACGCGCTCGGCACCGACGAACTGCTGATCGTCGCCAGCGACCGCTTGTCCGCATTCGATGTGGTATTGCCCGATCCGATTCCGGGCAAGGGCGAAATGCTGACCCAGATCTCGAACTTCTGGTTCGGCCGGACCGCGCATCTGATGCCGAATCACCTGACCGGCAAGGACGTCGCCGGCGTGTTGCCGGACGGCACCGACGCCGCGCTGTACGCGCGTCGCAGCGTGGTCGCCAAGCGCCTGAAACCGGTGCCGGTCGAGGCGATCGCGCGCGGCTATCTGATCGGATCGGGCTGGAAGGATTACCAGGCGACGGGCTCACTCTGCGGCATCGCCTTGCCGCCCGGTTTGCGCCAGGCCGAACAATTGCCCGAGCCGATCTTCACGCCGTCCAGCAAGGCCGCGCCGGGCGCACACGACGAGAACATTTCCTTCGACGCCGTCGTCGCCACGATCGGCGCGGAGCTCGCCGAGCAGGTCCGCGCCGCGACACTCGCGATCTATCGCTACGCTGCAGCTTATGCGGCCGAACGCGGCATCCTGATCGCGGACACCAAGTTCGAGTTCGGCACCGACGCCGCCGGTCGCCTGTACGTGATGGACGAAATGCTGACGCCGGATTCCTCGCGTTTCTGGCCCGCCGAGAGCTACCGCGTCGGCATCAGTCCGCCGAGCTACGACAAGCAATTCGTGCGCGATTATCTGGAAACCCTGGACTGGAACAAGCGCGCGCCGGGACCGGCCATTCCCGCTGCGGTCATCGCGGGTACGGCGGCGAAATATGCCGAGGCGCTGAAGAGGTTGGCGGGGATCGAGTTGGCGTAATTTTATCGAGCAGCGTCGAAGGGCGAAGATCGACAACAGCAATCCGCTCGCGGCGTTCCTTTGACTTTTGTTCCTCGACCTCGCACATTCGATTCTCGTCATTCCCCTAGGTCATGGAGATCGATCCATGCGCAGCGTCAACGACTGGTTCGGCAGTTACAGCGCCGATCACCAGAATCCGACGAACCGGCTGATCCACTGGATCTGCGTGCCGGCCATCCTGTGGGCGGTGATCGCGGCACTCTGGACGATTCCGGTATCGCCATCGATCGGGCGCCCCGGTTTCTGGTGCGGCCTGGTGATGGTCGGCGCATTCACGTTCTACTGGCGTTTGTCGCGGCCACTGGGCGCAGCAATGCTGGTCGTGTTCGTGGTCTTCGGCCTGATCACCGATCTGCTGCACCAGAAACTCGGCAGCCGCGACCTGCTCGAGGTCGCGGCTGCGGTATTCGTGCTCGCATGGATCGGCCAGTTCATCGGCCACCGCATCGAAGGGCGCAAGCCTTCGTTCCTGACCGATCTTGCCTATCTGATGATCGGTCCCGCCTGGCTCGCCGGCAAGGTCATGCGCCGCTTCGGCATCGCTTACTAGCTGCGACCGCGCAGCGCCGACACATCAGCCGGCCGGCTGCACATCCAGCGTCATCGCGTGAAAGTCCAGCGTCACCACGCTGTGCGCGAACAAGGCGTTTCCGACGGTTCCCTCGAACAAGCCATCGGGCTGGTGCACCGGATTGCTGCCCTCGCCGACGAAGTACAGGATCGGATCCTTCGCCAGTGTCTGCGTGCCGAAGCCGATGCTCTGCGCGGAGCCGGCGAGCATGTTGACGCCGCCATCGGTGTAGCCGAAGAACGTCGGCGCGCCCTGCTTGGTCAGGCCGAGCGCAGGCACCGCGGGATCGTAGATCAGCAGCGTGCCGGTATAGGCGGTGTCGATCTGCGCACGCAGCGGTTTGCCGTTCACACTGAAACCGGAACCGACGACGATCGGCGGTCCGTGCTTGCCGAACGTGATGAGTTCAAGCTTGGCTGTGCCGTCCGCGGCCACCGCCGGCGTGTCGATCACGTTCGAAATACGCAAGCGATGGTGCGGGTAGTCGATCTGCAGAATGCGATCCTTGAAGAACTCATAGGCGATCGAGCCGTCGGCGTGCGGACGATGGTCGCCGAGCAGCTTGCGGTCGATGACGGTGAAGGAATGTCGCGCCTGCAGGGTGCCGAGCACCACGCGGTGCTCGCCACCGTCGAAGATTCCGGCCCTGGTCTTGCCGTTGCGCTCGACCGGCCGCAGCGTCCAGCCGATCGATTTCGCGGCGTCAGTGAGCAGGACCGAGCCGGGATCGCCGAGATCGAGGAACAGCGTGCGTGCCTTCTCGCCGTCGAGCTCGGCGCGGATGCAGATCAAACCGTCGCAATCGCGAAATGGAAGCTCGGTCGCGAACACGGGCGGCGGCGCCGCGGCGGCGTGGGTGGATAGGCCGATGACACCAGCGAACGCAACGGACAATAGTCGACGCATTCGGAAAACTCCTGCGAGTGGTCGCGGAGTATCGCGCTGCCGGCGGACGCATCGGCATCCGCCGGAAGTCACCCGCGCGCCGTAACGAGTACGGCGCGCGTTCAAGCGAATCGCGTTACGGCTGCGGACCCTGCACGACGGCGGGATTGTTGACCAGCACCGTGGTGCCGCCGCTGGCGATGAAGCTGGCCATTTCGCCTTGCATCTCCACCGTCGCCGCCGGGTAGTCGGTCGGATCGAGGATCGAACCGTGCTCGCCCTGCAGGAACCGCACCGCGCCGTTGATGCCGTCGGCCGACTGCGCCGTCGTGGTGATCGCGGTCAGACCGAGCGCTGCGATCAGCGGTTCGGTGCCGGACAAGGGCGCGCCCGGCACGCTGTTCGGAATCACCTGGTCGGGCAGCACATCGCCGCCGCCGACGACTTCCTGCACGAGCAGGCGCTTCGGCGCCGCTTCGCCGGAAGCGGGCGGCGACAGCAAGGTGTTGTTGCCTGCGTAGTTGATCGGATCGCCCGAATCGATGACGGTCTGAGCGGCGACGAAGAATGCATCGTAGTTCGGCGTGCCGGGCGTCAGTCCCGCCTGCGCAAGTCCTGCGCGAATGCGCGGACCGAACGACGGCGACGCTTCCAGCAGATGCGCGATGCCGCCACCCGGCACATTCAGAACCGCCGTCTGCACGCTCGGCTCGATCGCCATGAACACACTGCCGATGATGCTGCCGAGCGACTGGCCGACGAAACTGATGTTGCCGCCGTCCATGTCCGCGATCGCCGGGATCGCATGCGCGAGTTCGAGCAGATCCGCCGCGCCCTCGCGCAGGTTGTCGCGCGAGGTCGGCAGGTTGGTCAGATTGATGAAGTAGCTGCCGGAGGGGTCGATGCTTCCGTCAGGTCCGGCCGCGCCCGTCGTGTTGTCCTGCAGATCGATGTCGAAGGTGCGCTCGCGCGCGCCGAGCGCGGCGAACGGCGTATTGCCGACATAGAACGGATTGGTCGTGTCGGTGATGCCGTGCAGCGGCAGGTCGATCGCGATGACCGCGAAGCCCTGCGCCGCCAGCGTGCCGGCGATCGCGAAGGCGTCGGTGCGGTTACGCGTGATGCCGTGCTGGAAGATCACCACCGGCCAGCCCGCAGCGGGCTTGGTCCTGCCCGAATGTGCATTCGGCAGCGTGACCAGCAGCGGCACCGTCTGCGTCGAAGTCGCGACCGGCAGCGGATTGGCATAGGTCACTTTGGTCGAGGTCGGATCGAGTCCGACCGTATCGAACGGCGGAATGTACGCGCCCGGCGCTGCCTGCCAGAACGCGCTCAGCGGCGGGCACGGCGTCGCGCCGTCGGCGCTGACGCTGCAGTCGGCCGCGGCGGTCGAGCTCGCAAGTGCCGGTGCGGTCAGGTAGTACGGCAGGCTGATCACCCCGATGTAGATGTCGGCAACCGGCGGCAGTCCTGCACCGAGATCACCGAGGGTCTTCCCGGTCGGCGCGAGCACCACGTTCGCCGGCGGCGACTGCTGGATCACGCTCTCGATCGCCAGCAGCGACGGCGTGATGCCTTGCGTGGTGGCGACCCAGGAGATCGCGACCGAAGCCGGATCGACGCCTTGCGTCGCCGCGGCGGCAAGCTGCGCATTCGTGAGCAGACGGACCTGTTCCAGCTGGCACGCCTGCGCCGCGGTCAGGAAGGCCAGGGTCGACTGGTTGTTCGCGCACAAAGGACTCGTGCGTTCGGTCAATCCGAAGATCAGCGACGGCCGGATGCCTTCGCCGCTGGTCGATTTGACGCCGTTGGTGATCACGGCCATGTACGAGGTCAGCTGCTGCAACGGCGCGGTCGGCACGATCGCGAGCGTGCGCCCGGTCGCATCCGACGGCGCCAGCGCGACGGCGTATTCCTGCGGGAAGGCCAGCTCGCGCACGACGCCGGTGACCGCGCCGCCGGGGCCGGTATGCGAGACTTCGAAAAGGTGCACGTTGACGCCGGGCGCCAGCGACGTCGCATCGATCGGCTGCGAGAACGTCGTCGTCCAAGGCGCGGTCGTGCTGAAACCGTCGAGCACGTTCATCGCGACCTTCGGGCCATCCGCCGCGGTCGGCGGATCGGCGATCGGAATGTTCAACGTGAGGTCGGTGGTCCCGCTCAGCAGGAGATCGTTCGGAAACGGGATGATGCCGCTGCTCGGATCGAAACTCGCGACCGTGTGCAGCGGCACCGGCGCGGTGTAGTCGTAGGCCTGCACGGCGAGCGGAGCAAACAAGGACGCGACGACGGCCGCTGTCGTGATCAATCGGACCTGCATGGGTTGTCCCTCTGGATGGCGACCTTGAAGTCGCAACATCTTAGGGCGTTCAAACGAGCGTTGGCAACGCTGCACTGCGGCGAGAAGAGTATCCATCTCCACTATTGCGGCGCAGCAGGTGCGCGCAGGGCTCGCGACCTTCCTTCGAGCTCGCGCGCATGGCGCGGCGCGCTATTTGCGCGGTTCGATTTCGAGCAGATCGAGCGGTCGCCCACCGAGTCCGCGCACGCCGTGCTGCAATTCGTAAAGCCGCTGGATCGACGGACACAACGCGACGATCTGCGGCCGCAGCGCTTGCATGCGCCGTTCCAGCCGCGGTTTCATCGTGCTGCCGAGCTGGCCGGCGCGCTCGCGCAAATCGGCCGCCGCATCCACATCGCCACTGAGCGCGGCCGCGACGGCCTGGCTGCCGAGGTCGGTCGCGATCAGCGGGGCGAGGTCGGCGGCGATATCTTCGGCATAGCGCTCGAACGCATCACCCTGCCAGTCGTGCGTGCTGCGACTGTCCGCAATACGCCGCTTGAGGTCGGCCGCATGCACGGCGAGTCTGGCGTCGAGTTCGGCGCGCGTGTCGGCGCTGAGTCCGAGGGTCGCCGTTTCGCTGCGCACGGCCTGTATCGCCATGTCCACCCCGTTCGTGGCGACGCTTTTCGCTTTCGGCACCAGCGCGCGCAGTTCCTGTTCGAACAGGACCAGGCGATCGTGTTCCTCCGCATTCGGATGCAGGGCGACGCCGTCCGCGCTCGCGCTGCCGGCGTGCAGATCGATGCGCTGCGGCGCCGGCTCGGCGCGATCGAACACGAGCGCCTTCGGTGCGATGGTGAGGTCGTAACTGCTGCTCGCATGGCAGGCTTCGACAAGTTCCTCCGCGTGCAGCGCAGGCGCGAGCAACGCGATCAGGACGGCGGCCGAAAAAGACGTGATGCGCATGCGGATCCCCGACAAGAAAGCGTAGCGATACCGGAACACGCGCCAATCCGCGCTGAACCACAGGCCGCAGGCTTGCGCCGGCACACTCATCCCTCGCGCGCAATCCAGGCGCTTGCATCGGGGCGAAACACGCGCGGAGACCAGTCGAAATCCACTGTTGCCGCGCTGTTGTCGGCAACCAGATTCGAGCGCAGGCGCGCAATCATCGCGCGTCGTGCAGAACGGCCCAGCGCGTGTTCGGCGGCGGACAGGCTGCGTGCCAGCAGCAGCGGAACCGGCACCGGCAAGGTCGCGAGCGGCAGCGACCGCCGCACACGTTCGAGCATGCTGTCGAAGCTGAGCCGCTCGCCGCCGCCGAGCGCATAGGTTTGCGCCTGCGTGCGCGGGCTTCGCAGGGCGAGCATGCACGCCGCCGCCAGATCGTCGGCATGCACCGGCTGACGCAGCCCGCTCGCGCCGACGATGCGTGGAAACACCCGCCAGCGCAGCGCGAAGCGCGCGATCGGGCTGAGACTGCGGTCGACGCCGGCGCCGTAAACCAGGGTCGGGCGAAACACGGTCCAGGCGCAGCCGCGCTGTGCGGCGGCCTCGTGCAATTGGTTTTCCGCAGCGTGCAGCCGCTCGACCAGCGCGCGTTCGTGCGGATCGACCGACTCGCGTTTCGCCTCGATGCTCATCGAGCCGAACGCGATCACACGCGGCGTGCCGGTCCCTTGCGTCTGCGCGAACCAGTGCGCGAAGGCATCCAGCGGACCGAGGCTGAAGATCGCATCGACGCTCGGCAATGCCGGCATCGAGGTGTGCAGATTCCCGTGCACCCAGCGCAGGCGCGGATCGCTGCTGCTGCGCGGCGTCCGACTGATCGCAACCAGGTCGTGACCGGCATCGAGCAGACGCGGCAGTAGAAAGCGACCGACTGCGCCGCTTGCGCCGAAGATCAACGAAACAGGCATCGGATCAATGCGCTGTCGCGGCCCAGCCGGGTAACGCGGCGGCGTGCGAAGGCGCCGGCTCGTTTTCCACTGCGCGCGGCGTCTCGGGACGGACCGGCAGGCTCAAGGTGAAGGTCGCGCCGTGGCCGCGCGTCGAACGCACCGCGATCGAACCGCCGCGCGCGCTGACCCATTCCTGCACGAGGGTGAGCCCGAGGCCACTCGCCTCGTCGAGGCGTGTGGTGAAGAACGCGTCGAACAGATGCGGCAAGGCCTCGTCCGCGATGCCATCGCCGCTGTCGGAAATCGCGACGTCGACGCTGTTGCCGTCCTTGCCGCTGCGCGTCGCCAGCGTGATGCGGCCGGAGCCGGCGATCGCGCGTGCGGCATTGTCGAGCACATGCAGGAAGATTTCGTGCAGACGGCCGCCGGCATCGCGCAAGGACGGAACGCTCTGGTAGTCGCGCACGATCGTGATGCGATCGCCGAGGCGCGGGGCCAGCAGTTCGAGCACCTCGTCCAGACTTGCATTGACGTCGACGCCGGACGCGGCATCGGCCGTCACCGAGAGTCCGAGCAGGCCACGGCTGAATCCATCGAGCGGGCGCAATTCGTCGGCCGCATCCTTGAGCAGGCGGTTGCCGGCGTGCACCGCATTTTTTTCCAAGGCGGTGCGCGCTTCGAACAACTTGCGGCGCGCGCCTTCCACGTGATGCACGAGTTGATCGAGGCTCGCCTTGTCGGCGCCGAAGATCAGCTCGACCGGCTGCAGGCAATATTGCACGGCGGCGTCGTAGCGCTTGACCAGTTCGCGATAGTCGGCGAACTGCCGCGCGGCCGTTTCGATGTCGGTCTGCAGCGCCTGCAGTGGCGCATGCAGATGTTGCGAGGTATCCGTGAGCAGGCCGCCGATGGCCGCCAGACGCGCGGTGCGCAGCACGCGCGCCTGGTTCGCACGCAGGGTGTCGGCCTGGTTTTCCGCATCGATGCGCGCGTACAGCAGTTGCGCCGTGTGCGCACGCTCGGCGACGAGCTTGCGCCACAACCAGACCGCAGCGCCGAGCGCGACGATCGCTGCCAACCAGCCGATCCACTGCATGTCCGATTCTCCGTTACGACGGCACGCACCGCAGTGCGCGCACTCTGCTCAGGCTCGTCCGGACGATTCCGCCCCGGCGAGCCTCATTCGAACCCATTCGCGAAGATGCGATCACCCCGCAGGATCTGGATACCGTTGAGTGGAACGCTCGCTGTTCCGGGCGCGTCGGCATCCGGCGTCGCGGTCAGCGTGAAGTTGTTGCCGCTGACGAAAAATACCGCGTAGTTGCCGCCGCCGTCGGTTGCGACGGCGAAGTTTCCATCGAAGCTCGCATCGGCCGCGTCGGTGATGTCGACCGCGCTGCTCCCGCCCGGGCTGGTGATCTCGTAGTGACTCACGCGCGCGGTCGCGCCGTTGTTGCCGTCGGCATAGATGTAGACGAAGTGTCCGGCCGGATCGTCCGGCAGATTGGTCACGCTCAAGGTGATCGGCTGGTCGCCGCCATCGAGATAGCCGTTCATCATGCGAAAGTCGCCCGGTCCATCGGCGATGCCGAGATTGCCGATCGCGGCCGCGTTCCATTGCAGGGTCGCGCCGGTGGCCGCGCCGCTTTCGTCGACGAGGGCGAATGCATCACCGCTGGCGTCGGCGATCTCGTTCCAGTTCGGCAGTGCGACGACGCCGGCACTTTCGAACGCGCGCAAGGGCGTGCGTCGATTGTCGAAATCGACACTGATCGCGCCATGCCCGGCCGCCGCATTGGTGACGTGCAAGCCGAGGTTTGCGGTATGCACGATGGCATCGCTGGTTGCGCTGAGCGTGAGTGCGCTCGAACCGAGCGGCGTCGCCGAACCGGTGGTCACGGTCAGCGTGATCGACGACGGCGCCGCGACATCGTTGGCGGAAAACGAAGCGCTCGCGCCATCGGGCAGACCGCTCACGTCGAAATGCACGGTACCGGCGAAATCACGCAGCGCCGACGTCGTCAGCGTATAGGTGACGGCGCCGCCGGGAATCGTCCCGGGCTCGTCCGGCGTCGAGGCCAGATCGAAATCGGGCTGCAGCAATCCGTATACGTTCACCTGGGTATCGCCGACGCCGTCGGATGGGAACGAGCCGAGATACACACGCCCGTTGACCACCGTCGGCGGACTGAATTTCGGCCAGTTGCCGGAACTGTCGCGCGCGCTGTTCTGGTTGGAGTTCCACAGCTCGTTGGTCAGATTGTCGGCGTCGAGCGCACGCAGCATGCCGGGATTGATGCCGCTGTTCGGATCGGAGCCGCCCGGCGTCGCCATCGACGACCAGACGATGCCGGAGCCGGGCGTTCCGCCGTTGGCGGACAGGGTCATCACACCGCCGCCGGAACCGCTGGAGGAGAACAGCGCGCTCTGCGACACCGTCGCCGTATCGAACGCGGGAATCACCGGAGATCCGGTTCCGAAATCATCGTTGAAGTGATACGCCTTCAATGCGCTGTGGCTGTCCGCCCAGACGTACATCCACGATCCGACGCCGCCGCCGCGGTTCCAGAAGATCGATCCGCCCTTGATCTGTTGACCGCCGTTGGAAAACGCCTGCTCGATATTCGTGTTGCCGGTGCCGACACCGAGGTGTCCCATGTCGGCGGCGTGCGTGACGAAGAACTTGCCGCTCTTGCCCGCACCGGCGAGCAGATCCGTACCGGGAATCAGGATCGGTCCGGAACCACCGAGATCGGCGTCATTCGCATTCAGCGTGTCCACTTCGTTCGGAGTGAACCAGTCCAGCAAGGGCGTGTCCGGCGTCGGTCCGAATTTGACGAACGACTCGCCGAAACTGTCGACACCGTCGTAGGGCCCGTTGCCGGTCATGTAATAGACGTTGCCGTCGGCATCGACGACCGGAGCGCGTCCGGCCATCCAGATGCCGCCGCCGTTGAAACCGGTGCTGCCGACCGGACTCGACGACCAGATCTTGGTCTGCTGCAAGGTGGTGGCGTCGTACACCATCACCCAGCCGTGATAGTCGAACTGGTCGCTGTGCCCGGACCAGGCGATGAAGATGCGACCGTTCGCGTAAGCGAGGCTCGCGCGCTGATCCTCGATCTTCGGATCGAACGGCAGCACGCCGCCGGAACTGCCGTTCGAAGACCCGGGCACACTGCCGCCGAGCACGACCGGACTGCCGGGCTTTTCCGCGAGTGTCGTGATGTCGAGCGCGTGCAGGCGCTGGCAGAAGGTCGGATTCGGCGCGCCCGCCGCATTGCAGGCGCCGTCCATCTCGCGCGTGCGCGCGACCAGATACATCGTCTGACTGGCAAGGTCGATCTGCGGTGTGCTCTCGATACCGACGTTGCCGATGATGTTGTCGCTCGGCACGCCGATTTCGGTCATCGTATTCGGATGCGATCCCGGCACTTGTGTGGTCAGATCGAGCGAAAGCAGCGGCGTGTCGGCGCCGGAATCGGCATCGAACGCGTAAACGAAGTCGTTCATCGTGACCACGTAGAGCAGGTTGTGCGTGCCCTGCCCCGGAATCGCGACGTTGCGCACATACAGCGGTTGCGCATAGACCGAACCGTTCACCGTGTAGGACCACAGCTTGCCGAACGAGGCGACGTCGACGCTCGAGGTATCGAGCTGGGTTTCCTGCAGGTTTGCGCCGAGTCGACTGTTGTCGTAGCGCTCGGTGACGATGTCGATCTGCGCGTAGCTGGCGCAGGTTGTTGCAAGGCCGCTCAAGAGCAGAACGGATCGTGCGGTCCACAACGGGCGGCGATGCATTGGAGCAGCTCCCTGGGTGAGCTTGGCATCCTAACCGAAGGGCTCGCATCGCAGCCATGGCCGCGCTGAAAATCGTGATTCGCCAAGGCCGGCGCCGGCGAACTCGCTCCTAACACCTGCGCCCAGGCCGCGTGCGAAGATGTCCGTCCGTCAATCGGAGGCGTTCACATGATTGCTCGCATCTGGCGCGGCATCACGCTGGCGGACAAGGCCGATGCCTACGTCGCGTACCTGAACGAAACCGGCTTGAAGGACTACGCACGCACTCCCGGCAACCGCGGCGTCACCGTATTGCGCCGCCTGCAGGGCGAGCACAGCGAAATCGTGCTGATCTCGCTGTGGGAGTCGATGGCCGCGGTGCGCGCGTTCGCCGGCGAGAACCCGGAACGCTCGGTGTACTACCCGGGCGACGCGGACTACCTGCTCGAAATGGAGCCGCTGGTGAGGCACTACGAGGTCGCCAACCAGATTCTTCCGGAGATCGCTGAAAGCAAACCGTGATTGCGCTTCGAGCGATCGGATCGCTTACGGTCCGCGCTTCGATTCGAGTTGCTTGTCCGCATCAAACCCGCAAGCCGCGTTTTTTGGCAGCGATCACGGGCGGGCGAAATGCATCCATGCACGGTCGTCGGCAAAACGACCGTCGATCGAGAACGCCCAAGATGTCTGGCCCTTCTCGATCGACTCGCCGCTCTGCAAACAGCGCTCCCGCTACGGAATCACGATCGCATCGCCACGGCGGTTGTAGGCATAGTCGGTGATCGTTGCGGGAAACCCATTCGTGGAGGGCTGCGTGACCATGTGCGCGTAGCCATAGTTGATGCGACCGCTGACCGAATTGAGGAACTGGAATCCAATATAGGCGTCCACCCCGTCCGGGCTGGTCCATGTGGCGCAGCCTGCGACCGAGGCCGGGTAGTCGAAGTTCTGCGCCGGACCCACCGTGTCTCCCGAATGCAGCGGCTGCGAGACGGTGTAGGGATTGTCCGGGTCGTCATTGTTGGTGGTAGCGACGATGCCGTAGCTGTGCGGCGCACCGGGAAGATCGGCGTCGTCGTTGGTCGGATAGCGGAAGACCAGATAGGTATGACCGAGAATGAAGAAGCTAGATGCGGGCCGGAAATGGTAGGTGCTGTCGCACGGCGCGTCGGCGGAACCGTAGCAGGTGGCGGCGGTCTCCCAGTTGATGCTGGCGCCGTAGATGTTGACCGGAACGTCGAGGCCGACGTCCGCGACCTGACGCACGTCATTTTCCATATCGCTCTGGAAAACGATGTCGGCGGGGTCGACGGCAAAGCTCGCGATCACCTCGCAGTCGAACTCGATCGGGCCGAGCGTCCAGGTACCGTCGCCGTTGTCGACGCCGCTGCAGGCGCTGGCATCGACGCCCGTCAGGCGGTAGCCGGGGTCCGCGGCGATGGTCACCGTGGACATCGCGCCTTCGTCCACCTGCTGCGAGGCCGGCAGGATGCTGCCATGCCCGATCAACGAGGCCGGTCCGATCACGCTGGTGGTCACCGTGAACTGCGTAGGCGTGCCGCCAGGCGTGGCGGAATGCGCCGCTGCGGCCAGGCCGAGGAGGCAGAGCGCAGGCAGGAGTAGGGTTTTGAACGTCATGGTCGGTATCCGGGCAATGGATCGAAGGCGCCGGCGACGAGCGTCGGCATTCGCAGACCCTAGGGCGCAAGGGCCGGCTTCGCCATATCTGGTCGATGGCGTTTCCATTGCGTTTTCGTAGCAGGGCCGCTGCAGGTCGATGGCGGCGGCGCTCAGGCGTGGTGATCGACACTGAGCGACGACGCAGGGCCGCCGCCCGTATCAGCGCGGGGTTGTCGCGTCCTGCGTCGAGGCGCCGTGCAGTACCGGTTCGATGGCCCCGGCCGGCGTCGCCAGTTCGCGCGGCAGCGGACGCTCGCCCGCCAGCCGCAGCGCCTGCGCGGTCGCCGTCTGTGCGGCAGCCGTATCGCCGAGCGCGTGATAAAGCCGTGCCTGCAGCACGGCGGCATCGAAATCACGATCGGCATAGCGCGCGACCATGCCGATCACGCTGCTCGCCTGCGGCAGGTCTCCCTGTGCCAGCAAATAGAGTCCGTATGAGCCGACGGTATCGGCCAGCGTCGCCGGCACACCCCAGCGCGTCGCCGCAGTCAGGGCTTCATCGTAGCGATGACCGGCGAGCGGATCGTGTTCCACCGCTGCACGCTCGGCGACCGCCAGTTGCAAGGTCAGCTGCACTTCCGGATTGTCGGCCGGGGACCAGGCCGCGAACGACTTCAAGGCCGCCGCTGCTTCGTCGTGTCGACCGAGGCGATCGAGACTGCGCACCACGGTCAGCCAGGCCTGCGCGCGGACATCGTCGTAAGTCGGCGCCGGCCGCACGACGATGCATTGCCGCGCCAGCAGCAAGGCCGCGGCCGGCTCGCCACTGTCGAGATCGAGACGCGCCTCCATCTCGCGTGCGACCGCCTGTTCCACCGCCGACTCCTCGCCCGACGTCTGCGCAATCAGCTCGTCGAGCAGGACGCGCGCCTCGCCGAGACGACCGTTGTGCAGCAGCGCATCCGCGCGTTGCAGGGCCGTGGCGTAGCGGATGCTCGCATCGGTTACGCGATCGAGCACGGCAATCGCCTCGTCGCTGCGCTTGAGCGCATCGAGCGGCTGCAGCAGCGCCAGATGCGCGGCGGCCTGGTTGTTCAGCGAGACCACGCGCTCGTTGTTCATGCCGAAGCGGCGGAAGGTTTCCTCAATGCGCTGCTGGACCGCGACCGCTTCGCCGTAGCGACCCAGCGCCATGTCCATCACGCTCTCGTTGCCGTCGACCTTGGCCAGTTGCAGCGCATCACCGGCAAGCGTCAGGGCGATGCGTGCGCGCGCGTTGTCCTGCGCCGCTGCGTCGTAGTGCTGTTGCAGTTTGCGCACGATCGCACGATCGCTGTAGACGCGCCCGAGTTCCGCCGGCTGGCCGAGCGTTTCCAGCAGCGCGATCGCGCGGTCGCAGGCGCGTTCGCCCGACGCGAACTCGCCGACGCGCGCCAGCGCGATGCACAGATAACTCTGCGCGCGCGCGTGCAGCCAGGCATCGGATTCTGCGGAAACGCGGCCGACCAGCTCGGCGAGGCGCTTGCGCGCGGCCTCGAACTGACCGCTGCGCAGGTCGATCAGCGCGAGCCGCAGTTGCACTTCCGGCTGCGCCTGCATGGCCGGCTCGGCGGCGGCGATCAGACTGCGCGCCTGCGCCGGATCGCCAGCGAGCCGCGCCGCGTCGACACGTTGCAAGAGTTCGGCGCGCGAAAGCCGAACCGCATCGAGGATTTCGCCGGGCGTGTGCTTGCCGAGCAGATCGAGCAGACGATCGGCTGCGCTGCCGGCCGCCGTGATCACATTGTCGGTCTGCGCCTGCACCGCATGCGCGCTGCCATCGGCTTCGAGCAGCTCGGCTCGCACGATCCACTCGCTGCCGGAATGCCGCACCAGCGCCGCGATCACATGACTGTGTTCGGCGAGCCCGCGCACGGCGGCGACTGCATCGTCGCGCGACGTGCCGGCCGGCACCAGACGCACGACGTTGTCACTCGGCAATACCGCAACGCCGGCGGCGCGCAAGCGCGTCGCGAGCAGATCCATCAAGCCGAGGCGCAGCCAGTCGTCCTGATCCGACGCAACCACTTCGACCGGCAACACGATCGTGATGTCGGCCGGCAATTTGGATGCAGCGGCCGAAGCCACCACCGGCGGGGCCGCGTGCTGCACATGTCGCCACAGCGCAATTGCAAACAGCAGCGCGAGCACAATGGCGACCGCGACGACGGCCCACACCATCGTGCTGCGTGTCGCCGGCTTGACTTGCTCCGAAGGGGCGGACGTCGACGGCGCGCGCGCTTCCTGCGGCGCGGGAGCCTCGTCGACCAGCGGCGCAGCTTCGGTAGATGGCACCGGCTCGCTGCGTGTCGGCGCACCCCATTGGTAGCCGAAGCGCGGCACCGTGCGCAGGAACCGCTGCTCTTCCGCGGTGTCGCCGATGGCACGTCGCGCCGTCAGGATCGTCTTGCCCATCACCGCATCACTGACGCTGGCCCTGCCCCACACCGCGGCGACCAGTTCGTCGCGCCCGACTGCGCGCTCGCGATGCTGGATCAGGTAGGCGATGCAGTCGAACACGATCGGCGCGAGATTCACGCGCACGCCGGCGCGCAGCAATTCGCGCGACGCGATATTGATGCTGCAGTCGCCGAAGTGGAGAACGCCGGAAGCCATGCCGCGAGGGTAACAATCGTGGAAGCCGGAGACAAAGCCGGCTCTCTTTCGACCTACGCCCGAGCGATGTCCAGTTTCTGCGCCGCTGCAGCCAGCCTCTTGTCGGCGGTCAGCAACGCCGCACCGGTTCGCCGCGCAGTCACCAGGTACAGCGCGTCGTACACCGGATGGCGCAGTTTCGATGCGACCGTCAATGCCTCGGGAAGCAGCTCGGCATCGACGACGTAACGATCGACCAGCGCCGTCGCGTCCTGACGCAGGCGCACGGCTTCCTCATTCGAAAGGTGTCCGGCTCCGACGTATTTCCACAGTGCATTGGCGGCTTCAGCGACGAACAACGCCGGCGCATAGACCGCGTCGGCCGCGGAAATCGCATCGATGAAATGCCCGTGTTTCGCCGGATCGAGCACGACGCGCAACGCGGCCGATGCATCGAGCACCAGCGCAGCCATCAGCGATCACGATCCGCGCGGATGAATGCCTCGGGCAGCGGCATGCGCTTGCCACCGCGCGTCGGCTGGGCGGAACGGATGCGTTCGAGCGCCAGATGACGAGCGCTGACCTCCAGCCCCTGCGCCTTGCGCAGTTCGAATATCGCCTGCTGGGCGATGCTGCGATGATCGCGCTCGGCCTGGCGTCGCAGATCGGCGTAGAGGTCTTCGGGAAGATCGCGAATCTGCAGGATGGCCATGCTGCGCGCCTGATGCGAATTGCATGCAGTTTGCATGCAAGGCCGACTCAGACGCAAGCGTGGCGAACGGCAGCATGTCGCATTGTCCTGCCCGGCAATGCCTGCGGTCGCGACGACGGCCCCGCAGGCATGGCCGCGCCTTTCATCCCTTCTTTTTCGGAATGTACAAATCCGTGATCGTCCCCTCGTAAACCTCCGCTGCCATTCCGACCGATTCGCTCAAGGTCGGGTGCGGATGGATCGTGAGTCCGATGTCGGCGGCTTCCGCGCCCATCTCGATGGCGAGCGCGACTTCGGCGATGAGATCGCCCGCGTTCGGCGCGCAGATGCCGGCGCCGATCACCCGGTGCGTGGCGTCGTCGAACAGCAGCTTGGTGAAGCCTTCGGTGCGACCGATGCCGACTGCGCGGCCGGAGGCGGCATGCGGGAATTTTCCGACGCCGTACTTGACGCCCTGCTTCTTCGCCTCGGTTTCGGTGAGACCGACCCAGGCGATTTCCGGATCGGTGTAGGCGACGCTCGGCACCACGCGCGCGACGAATTCACTTTTCTGCCCGGCAGCGACTTCGGCGGCGACCTTGCCTTCGTGCGTCGCCTTGTGCGCGAGCATCGGCTGGCCGACCAGATCTCCGATCGCGAAGATGTGCGGCACATTCGTGCGCATCTGCTTGTCGACGGCGATGAAACCGCGCTCGGTCACCTTGACGCCGGCCTTGTCCGCGCCGATCTTGTTGCCGTTGGCCGAACGGCCGATCGCGACGAGTACGCGATCGTACAGTTGCGGCTCGGGCGCGCCGCCCTTGTCGGGATCGGCCGCTTCGAAGGTCGCCTTGAGGCCCTTCTTCTCGGCCTCGATCTTCGCCACCTTCACCTTCAGATGGATGCCCGCATAGCGTTTCGACAAACGCTGCTGCAGCGGCCGCACGAGATCGGCGTCGGCACCGGGCATCAACTGGTCGAGCAGTTCGACGACGGTGACTTCACTGCCGAGCGCGTCGTACACGCAGGCCATCTCGAGACCGATGATGCCGCCGCCGACGACGAGCAGTTTCTTCGGAATCTCGGCGAGTTCGAGCGCATCGGTCGAATCCATCATGCGCGGATCATCCCACGGGAAACCCGGCAGCTTCACCGCCTGCGAACCCGCTGCGATGATCGCCTTCTCGAAGCGCACGAGCTTCTTGCCGTCCTTGCCGTCGACTTCGATTTCGTTCGGCGAAATGAAAACGCCGCTGCCCTGCACGAAGTTGACCTTGCGCTGCTTCGCCATGCCGGCGAGGCCGCCGACCATCTGCGCGACGACGCGGTCCTTGTTCGCGCGCAATTTGGCGAGATCGATCTTCGGCGCGCCGAAGCTGATGCCGATGCTTTCGGAATGCGCGGCTTCGTCGATCACGCGCGCGGCGTGCAACAACGCCTTCGACGGGATGCAGCCGACGTTGAGGCAGACACCGCCGAGCGATGCGTAGCGTTCGATCAGCACGACGTTCTGGCCGAGATCGGCCGCACGAAACGCCGCGGTGTAGCCGCCCGGACCGGACCCGAGCACGACGACCTGGCATTCGATGTCGGCCTTGCGGCCGGAAGCGGTCGCCGCCGCGGGCGCCGCTGATTGCTCACTCACCGATTGAGGCTGTGCCGCGGCGGCGGCTGTGGGAGATGCGTTGCCGGTCGGCTGCGCCTTTGCCGCATCCGGCGCCGCCGCACCTGTGTTTCCCGCAGCGGGAACAGAAGCAGCCGCCGTCTCGATGATCGCGACCACATGCCCTTCCGAAACGGTGTCATTGAGCTTGACGCGCAATTCCTTCACCACGCCGGCAGCGCTCGCCGGCACTTCCATCGTCGCCTTGTCCGATTCGAGCGTGACCAGCCCTTGGTCCTTGGCGACCGCATCGCCGACCTTGACCAGCACTTCGATGACGGGGATGTCGGTGTAGTTGCCGATGTCGGGGACTTTGACTTCGATGCTCGTGGTCATGATGGTTTCGTCGAAAGAGTGATGATGCCGGTGTCGAGAGCGCCGACGCTCAGTGCGCTGCCTTGGCCGGAGGGCATTCGCGCGCCCAGTACGCGAGTCCGCCTGCCTGCAAGGGCTCCGGCGCATCCGGATCGCCGACCGTGGTGAACGAGCCGCCGACGCTCAAGCCGATGCCCGGCAGCGCAACCATCGGGCCGGGGTTCGCGCCGATGCCGCCGCCGACCTCGCTCCATGTCGTGCCGTTCCATTTCGCGAAGCGTGCCATCGGCAGTCCGTTCGTGTCCGCGGTAAACGTGCCGGTGGCGTACAGTGCCGATCCGCTGCCGTCGTCGTAGACGGCGAGGCCGCGTACTTCCTTCGGTGCCGGGAATCCTGGCCCGACCGCGCTGAATGTGCTGCCGTCCCACTTGGCGATCGCGAACAGCGGCGTGCCGTCGACCGCTTCGTCGAAGCGTCCGCCGATGTACAAGGCTTCGCCGCTGCCGTCATCGAACGTCGCCATTGCGAGCACCTGCGAGAACGAACTGGAGGTGAGCTTGAGACCGCCGCCGACGCTGGAGAACGTGCTGCCGTCGAAGGCCATCAGATTGCTCGAGGCGATCAAGGTCTGACCACCCATGCCATCCGGTTGATTCACCCCGCTGAAGCGACCGCCGATGTAGAGCTTGCCCTGGAACACCGCGCTGGTCAGGATCACCGGCGCCACCGTGCCGGTGAACTGGTCGGCCCAGGTTTGCCAGTTCGTGCCGTCCCACAGCGCGAGCAGCGGCTCCTGATCGCCGGTCGCGCGCGAACCTGCGATTGCGAGCTTGCCGTCGAGGACTTGGCCGGTCCAGAGAAAATCGAGCGGCTGCAGCGGTGCATCCGGCAACGTGGCGATGCTGCTGCCATCCCAGGAAACGATCACGCGCGAATTCGGCAGGGTGTTGCCGCCGACGCTGATGCCGTTGAATGCGCCGAGAACGTAGAGTTTCTCACCACTGCCGTCGCCGGCATCGAACGGAATGAAGGCATTGGTGAATCCGTCGACCAGTTCGGCATCGCCGAGGGTCGTCGTCTCGTAGGTGACCGGATCCATGCTGGCCAATCCGCCCAGCGCACCGTTGAAGGTGTCACCCGCGTTGCTGCCGACGAACAGCTTGCCCTGCCATGGATACAACGCGGACACCGAGCTTGCATCCGGGCCGCTCAAATCTCCCGGCGTGCCCGGCGCGGTGACCCAGCCGCACGCGGCAGGCGTGGGCGGATCGAAGCCGTCGGCGAAGATCAGATCATCATTTCCAGCGATCGCGCCTGCGCTGAAAGCGGCGAGTGCAAGTGCGGCAACCAGAAGAGGCCCGCTGACGCTGCGACGTATCGACATGGAATTTCCTCTCGATGCTTGCGAAAAAAATGCGTCGTTACAGCAACACGCGCCGCATGTCGGCCAGCACCTGGCCGAGGTAGGCGGTGAAGCGCGCGGCCGAGGCGCCGTCGATCACGCGATGGTCGTAGCTGAGCGAGAGCGGCAACAGCAGGCGCGGCTGGAACACCTTGCCGTCCCAGACCGGTTTGATCGCGGACTTCGACACACCGAGGATCGCGACTTCCGGCGCATTGACGATCGGCGTGAACGCGGTGCCGCCGATGCCGCCGAGGCTCGAGATCGAGAAGCAGCCGCCGGACATGTCGGCCGGGCTCAGCTTGCCGTCGCGCGCCTTCTTCGCAAGCTCGCCGGTTTCCTGCGCGATCGCGATGACGCCTTTCCTGTCCGCATCGCGCAGCACCGGTACGACCAGGCCGTTCGGCGTGTCGGCAGCGAAGCCGATGTGGAAGTATTTCTTCAACACCAGGTTGTCGCCGCCGGCGTCGAGCGAGGCGTTGAAGTCCGGATACTTCTTCAGCGCAGCGACCACGGCCTTGATCAGGAACGCGAGCATGGTCAGCTTGATGCCGGCCTTCTCGTTCTCCTTGTTCAAGCTGACGCGCAGTTCTTCCAGCTCGGTGACGTCGGCATCGTCGTGCTGGGTCACGTGCGGAATCATCGCCCAGTTGCGCGAGAGGTTGGCGCCGGAAATCTTCTTGATGCGCGACAGCGGCTTTGCTTCGATCTCGCCGAACTTGGAAAAATCGATGTTCGGCCACGGCAGCAGGTTCAACCCGCCGCTGCCCGCGGCAACGGCGCTGGCGCCACGCGGCACCGCGCCGCCGGCAAGCGCGGCCTTGACGAAGTTCTGCACGTCTTCGCGCGAGATGCGCCCCTTGCGTGCGCTGCCCTTGAGCTGTTCCAGATCGACGCCGAGTTCGCGCGCGAAGATGCGCACGGCCGGGCTCGCGTAGGGCACCTTGTCCGGCATCACCGTGCTGGCGTCGAACGGCACCGGCGGTGTGCGCGGGCCGGCCGCCTCCGGATCGACGCCGGGGCGCGTGTCGTTGAGTGCGGGCGCTGCTGCGGCTGCCGGCGCGGTCTGCTTTTCAGCGGCGGGCGTTTCAGCAGCGGCAGGTTTCTCGTCGACCGGCGCAGGCGCAGGCTTCGCCGGCGCGGCCGCAACTGCGGCAGCGGCTGGCGGTGACGAAGCCGCCGCATCAGCCGCCTCGATCAGCGCAACGATCGCGCCCTCGCCGACTTCGTCGCCGACCTTGACGCGGATTTCCTTCACCACCCCATCGAACGGCGCCGGCACTTCCATCGTCGCCTTGTCCGACTCCAGCGTGATCAGGCCCTGGTCCTTGCTGACGCTGTCGCCCGCCTTCACCAGCACCTCGATGACCGGCACCTTGTCGTAATCGCCGATGTCCGGCACCTTGGCTTCGGTGATCGTGCTCATGCTCGTCCTCGAATGATTGGGCGGCACCGACAGCGCCGCGCGGAAAGGCCGCGAGGATAACGCAAGACGTCGGGCGAGCCGATGCACGAACGGCGCACACGCTGCATCGCAGTCGGCATTGCCACGCGAGCGGAGCCTCGATGACTTGTGGCCTATGTCGAGGAATTTGTGAAAAATGTTAGTGTGCTGGTTCAATAAAACACCAAATCACATTGCACGCCGGGAGTCCATGCATGCTCGTCATCCGCGATCTTTCCAAGACCTACGCCAACGGCGTGCAGGCACTCAAGGGCGTCTCGCTCGATGTACCGACCGGCATGTTCGGTCTGCTCGGCCCGAACGGCGCCGGCAAGTCGACCCTGATGCGCACCATCGCGACCCTGCAGGATCCGGACGGCGGCACGATTGCGCTCGACGGCCAGAATCTGCTCGCCGACAAACCGGCGACGCGGCGACTGCTCGGCTATCTGCCGCAGGAATTCGGCGTCTACCCGAAGGTCAGCGCGGAAGCGATGCTGGATCACTTCGCGGTGCTCAAGGGCCTGGTCGGACGCGGCGAGCGCAAGAGCGTCGTAGAAGGCCTGCTGCGTCAGGTGAATCTGTGGGACGTGCGCAAGCGCAAGCTCGGCACGTTTTCCGGCGGCATGCGCCAGCGGTTCGGCATCGCCCAGGCCCTGCTCGGCGCACCGAAGCTGATCATCGTGGACGAGCCGACCGCCGGCCTCGATCCGGAGGAGCGCAACCGCTTCCTCAATCTTCTCGCCGAGATCGGCGAGAAGATCGTGGTGATCCTGTCGACGCATATCGTCGAAGACGTCACCGACCTCTGTCCGCGCATGGCGATCATCGCGCAGGGCCAGGTGCTGCTGTCGGGCGAGCCGAACGAAACCATCCGCGGCCTCGCCGGCCGCGTCTGGCGCCGTGAGGTGCCGAAGACGGCGCTGGACAATTACAAGAGCCGCCTGACCGTGCTGTCGACGCGTCTGGTCGGCGGCCGCACGATCATCCATGCGCTCGCCGATGCACGTCCGGAGGACGGCTTCGAAGCGGTCGCGCCGGATCTGGAAGACGTCTACTTCGGCGAGTTGCGCCGGCACGCTGCACGCGCGGCCTGAGCCGGGGAATCGCCATGTTCCTCGAAATTCTTCGCTTCGAGCTGCGCCAGCAGCTGAAGAGTCCGCTGTTCTGGATGATCGCACTCGCCTTCGGCGCGCTCGCCTTCGGTGCGGCCGGGTCGGACTCGATTCAGATCGGCGGCGGCATCGGCAACGTGCATCGCAACGCGCCCTTCGTCGTCGTGCAGATGCTGACGATGTTCACCCTGCTCGGCATGTTCCTGATCACCGTGTTCGTCGCCGGCGCCGCCCTGCGCGATTTCGACGCCGGCACTGCGGAATTGTTCTTCACCACACCGATGTCGCGCAGCGCCTATCTCGGCGGACGCTTCAGTGCCGGTTATCTCGCCTCGGTCGGCGTGCTCGTCGTGGTCGCGATCGGACTTCTGCTCGGCGTGCTGATGCCGTGGGTCGATCCGGAGCGGCTCGGACCGACCAGCCTCGCCGGCTATGCGTATGCGTTTTCGGTTTTCGTGCTGCCCGATCTGTTCTTCCTCGGCGCCTTCCTGTTCCTGCTGGCGACACTGACGCGCTCGATGCTGATGACCTACATCGGCGTGATCGCCTTCTTCGTGCTGTACCAGATCGCGGTCATCACCACGACCAATCTCGAACACCGCACGCTCGGTGCACTGATCGATCCGTTCGGACTCGGCGCCCTCGATCTCGCCACGCGCTACTGGTCGGCCGAAGACCGCAACACGCGCGTGCCGGAACTTGGCGGCATGCTGCTCGCCAATCGCGCCATCTGGATCGCAGTCGCGCTCGCGATGATCGCGGCGACGCTGGCGTGGTTTCGTCCGGACCGCGAAGGTATCCGCCTGTGGCGGCGTCGCCGCACGGTCAATGCCGCGGCCACCGTCGAGATTTCCACTGCCGCTGTCGCGATCCCGGTCGTCGCGCCGCGCACGGACGCCGCCGCGCGCTTCGCGCAGTGGCGCAAGCTCGCCTGGTTCGATATGCGCGGCGTGCTCGGCGGCGTCACCTTCGTCGTGATGCTCGCATTCGGCCTGATGAACCTCGGCGGCGACCTTGCTTTCTCCAACGAGATCTTCGGCACCAAGGTGTATCCGGTCACGCATCTGATGACCGCGGCGATGAACGGCAGCTACAACTTCCTGCTGATCATCATCGTCGCGTTCTACGCCGGCGAGCTGGTCTGGCGCGAGCGCAGCCATCGCATCAGCGACGTGACCGATGCGTTTCCGTTGCCGGACTGGATTCCGCTGCTGTCGAAGCTGACGGCGCTGATCGTCGTGATCGTGCTGTTCCTCCTCTTCGGTGCGCTCGAATGTGTGATCTACCAGCTGTGGCGCGGCGGCACGCCGATCGAACCTGCGCTGTACCTGTCCGACATCGCGCTCAACACGATCAGCTTCACCCTGCTCGCCGCGCTCGCGCTGTTCCTGCAGGTGGTCGCCAACAACAAGTTCCTCGGCTACCTGCTGGTCGTGCTGTATTTCGTCGGCCGCATCGCGCTCAACCAGCTGCATTTCGATCATCACCTCTACAACTACGGCAGCGCGCCGGCGGCGTTGTATTCGGACATGAACGGCTACGGGCATTTCCTCGCCGGGCATCTGTGGTTCCGTGCGTACTGGGGCTGTTTCGCCGTCGCGCTGCTGGTCGTCGCAGCGCTGTACTGGTCACGCGGCACCGCGCAGGGCTGGAAGGAACGCGCACGCATCGCGCGACAGCGCCTCGGTCTGCCGTCGGGCGCGTTGATGGCTGCATCGGTGCTCGGCTTCATCGGGCTCGGCGGCTGGATCTACTACAACACGAACGTGCTCAATCGCTACGTCCCGGGCGATGTCGCCAAGCAGATGCGCGCGGACTACGAGAAGCACTATCGCCAGTACCGCGATCTGCCGCAGCCGAAGATCACCGACGTGCGCGCCGACGTCGACCTGTTTCCGCACGAGCACCGCGTCGACGTGCGCGGCCACTACGCGTTGCAGAACAAGACCACGCAGCCGATCAGCGATCTGCACGTGCGGCTGCCGGTCGAGATGAAACTCGTCGAGGCCAAATTCGCTGCGCACGATGTGGTCAGCGACGATCGCGCTCAGGGCTACACGATCTATCGGCTGAAGCAGCCGCTCGCGCCCGGCGCCAGCATGGATTTCGATTTCACCCTGCAGTTCGCCAGCCGCGGCTTTCGCAATACGCCGGACGATACCCATGTCGTCGACAACGGCACCTTCATCAACAGCTTCGTGTTCCCGCATTTCGGCTACGACGACAACGGCCAGCTCGAAGATCGCAACGACCGGCGCAAGTACGGCCTGGCGCAACTGCCGCGCATGCCGAAGATCGACGACGAGCCGGCGCGCCAGTTCAACCTGCTCGGCCGCGACGCCGACTGGGTGAACTTCGAGACGACGGTGTCGACCGTGGCCGATCAGATCGCGCTCGCACCCGGCTATCTGGAAAAGGAATGGACCGAAGGCGGCCGGCGCTATTTCCACTACAGGATGGACAAGCCGATCCTCGGATTCTTCTCGTTCCAGTCGGCCCGCTACGAGGTCAAGCGCGACGAGGCGAACGGCATTCCGATCGAGGTCTACTACGACAGGAAGCACGCCTACAACGTCGACCGCATGATCGACTCGGCGAAGAAATCGCTGGCTCACTTCGGCGCTGCGTATTCGCCGTTCCAGTTCCGTCAGATGCGCATCCTGGAATTTCCGGGCTACGAGCGTTTCGCGCAGAGCTTCGCGAACACGGTGCCGTTCTCCGAATCGATCGGCTTCATCGCGGACCTGCGCGATCCCGACGACATCGACTACGTGTTCTACGTGACCGCGCACGAGGTCGCGCATCAGTGGTGGGCGCATCAGGTGATCGGCGCGCTCGTGCAGGGCGTGACGATGCTCGATGAGACGTTCGCGCAATATTCCGCGCTGATGGTGCAGGAAAAGGAATACGGCGCGCAGCAGATGCACAAGTTCCTCAAGTACGAACTCGATCGCTACCTGTCCGGGCGTGGCGGCGAAGTGGTCGAGGAACGGTCGCTGGGGCTGGTCGAGAACCAGGATTACATCCACTACCGCAAGGGCTCGGTGGTGATG
>Ga0247779_1000027_pt1 | contig 156992 bp, 146 predicted proteins | sample UWRJL221509R5_FD_179925 | JGI IMG/M metagenome (GOLD analysis project Ga0247779, IMG submission 179925) | Plant litter microbial communities from Arlington Agricultural Research Station in Wisconsin, United States - UWRJ-L221-509R-5 | ecosystem: Environmental > Terrestrial > Plant litter >...
GAAATCCCGCGTGTAACGAACGGCCAGCTGGAGACCTACCGCGTCTCGGGCACGTTGTCGGGCGACTTCCAGCTTGGTGATCACACCTGGAACTGGGATGTCGGCGCCTATGTCAACACCAACGACACGCTGCAGACCCAGCATGGCGACCTGAGCATTCCGGCGGTAACGGCGGCATTGGGACCGTCCTTCCTCGATCCGATCACGGGTCGCGTCACCTGCGGCACGCCGGGCGCGCCAATCCAGTACGGCAATGGGCCCAAACAGTGCATCCCGTGGAATCCGGCGTATCCGGCCGGGATGGTCGGCAACGGTTCGCTGACGGGTAATCAGGCCCTGCAGCAATATCTGGCCCCGTACTATCAGAACACCGGCAAGACCAAATCGGTCGACTACAGCGCGAACATCACGGGCTCGGTCTTCACCCTGCCTGCCGGCGACCTGGGTCTGGCGGCGGGTTACGAGCATCGCAACGAAACCGGCAGCTTCGTGCCGGACGCCTTCAGCCAAGCGGGCCTCAGCACGAATCTGGCCGGCGGCCCGACCGGTGGCAAGTATTCGGTCGACGAGTACTACCTCGAAGTCGACGTGCCGGTGCTGAAAAATGTGCCGTTCGCGCGTGAGTTGTCGTTCAACGTGGCGGGTCGTTACTCCAAGTACGACACCTTCGGCGATACCACCAACGGCAAGTTCAGCATCACCTGGAAGCCGATCGACGACCTGCTGGTCCGCGCCAACTATGCGCAGGGCTTCCGCGCACCGACGATCAACGATCTGTACGGCGGTGTCAGCCAGACGTTCGACTCCTATACGGACCCGTGCGACACCAACTACGGCTCCGCAGCGAATAATCCGGCGGTGGCTGAGCGCTGTCACCTCGGCTTTGGCGGGCAGCCGGGCACTCCGTTGACTTATCGCCAGATCGGTCAAGGCGGCGCACTTTGCAAAGTTGGGCCTTGCCAGACCGGTATTCCGTTCCAGTCCGGTTCCAATCCAAACCTGACGCCAGAAACCTCGACCAGCAAGACCGCTGGCCTGGTCTACAGCCCGAGCTGGGTTGAAGGGCTGGACATGAATGTCGACTGGTATCGCATCCATATCAAGAATGCGATCACGGGCGACACGGAAACCCAGGCACTGAACGACTGCTATATTTTCCAGGTGGTCGCGCGTTGCTCGCCCGCCCTGTTCACGCGTGACCCGAACACGGGGCAGGTGCTGACGGCGCTGCGTGCCGGCATCAATCAGGGCTGGAACGACGTGGAAGGCTGGGACTTCGGTTTCAACTACCGATTGCCCGAGTTCTCCTTCGGCCGTTTCGCGCTGCACTGGAACACGACCTACACGTCGCACAACAACGTCAAGCCGGACGACAAGCCCGGTACGGCGGTTCAAGTGCAGAACGGGTTCGGCGGCTTCCCGCGCATCCGCTCCAACGCGAGTCTGGACTGGAATCTGGGTGATTTCGGTGCGACCTGGACGGCGCGTTATTACTCGAGCATGGTCGAGAATTGTTCGTACGATATCGACGGTGGTCCGGAATGTAGTGAGCCGAACCATGTCGCGCCGGATACGGGTGCGCAGGCGCTGAACCGCACGCCGTCGAACACGTTCCACGATCTGCAGGTGCGTTGGAACGCGCCGTGGAATGCGACGATCTCGGCCGGTGCGAACAACGTGTTCGATCACCAGCCGCCGATCATGTACTCGGGACCGAGCTCGCAATATTCGTACTACGGCGGCTTCGACATCGGTCGCTTCTACTACCTGCGCTATAACCAGAAGTTCTGAGCAATCGCATCAAGTCCTCCAAGGCGGTCCCGGCGACGGGGCCGCTTTTTTTTGTGACCACGAATGCCGTGCGAATGCGCCAGCACTTGTGCAGGCGCCTCGCGGACCGCGTTCCCTACGACTGAGAGCTTGGGAGAAACTCCCGAATCCGGTATACATTGCAGCGACACCAATGCCGCAGAGCAGGGTCGGATGCCGGAGCCACGGGAGGAAAAGTCGCCGCTGCGCGCGCACGCGTCGCGTGCCGGCAACGCAAGCGCTACGCAAGGGTGCGCCCAGCCCAGGCCTTCGCTGTTGTGCATCGGTGCGGTCGCTCTCGCGGCGATGCTTGCGGCATGCGCGCATTACGAACCGCGTCCGATCTCGCTGCACGCCACCGAACAGGCATTCGCCGCGCGCCGGCTGGATGCGCCCGAGCTGCGCGAAGCGGTCGACGCCGTGCTGCCCGCGCGCACGGCGAGCTGGCCGACAGCCGTGTGGAATCGCGCCGATCTGCTCGCTGTTGCGCTTGCGCAGAATCCCGAGCTCGCGGTCGCGCGCGCCGAGGTGCGGGTGTCGCTCGCCAGGGAGACCAGTGCGGGCGAAACGCCGAATCCGAATCTGACCCTGCAATCGGAATACGCGCGCGATGAAGCGCATTCCTGGCTGTATGGCCTCGCCTTCGATTTCGTGCTGCGCTCGCCGTCGCGCAAGCGTCTGGATATCGCCATCGCCGAACTCGCTACCGTTTCAGCGCGCTGGCAACTCGTCGAGCAGACCTGGAAAGTGCGTCAGGCGGTCGGCGCGGCGCTGAGCGATGCGGAGAATGCGAAGCGTCGCGGGGATCTGCTCGGTCATCTCGTCGAGGCGCAACAGCATCTGCTCGCATTGCAGAAGCGACGCATCGAAGCCGGCGAGGATGCGCCGGGCGAATTCGTCGTGGCGCGTGCGGCCTTGCTCGACATCGAACAACAGCGCGCACAAGCGCGTGCCGATGCGTCGGCGGCGCAATCTGCGCTGGCGACGGCGCTCGGAATGCCGCCCGAAGCGCTCGACGGCATCCAGATCGATGGGTCCGACTGGGGTGCGCCGCCGCCGCTCGATGCGCGAGCGCTCGACGCTGCGCGGGCGCAGGCCTTGCTGACGCGCGCCGATCTTGCCGGTGCGATCAACGACTATGCGAGTGCGGAAAAACAACTCGAGCGTGCGATCGCGCGGCAGTACCCCGAGTTCCATCTGGACCCGGGCTACTACTGGGATCACGGCGTCGCGAAGTGGCCGTTCGACATCGCCTTCAATCCGTCGATCTTCAATCGCAATGAAGGCGAGATCGCCGAAGCGCGCGCCGCGCGCGAGGTGGCCGCGCAACGCATGCTCGCGACGCAGGCAGCGATCTACGGCGCGATCGCAGCGGCGACGCGCGCGCAAACCATCGCAGCGCAGAATCTCGACGCCGCGCAACAGCGCGTGGACGCGGCCGCGGAGCAGGCGCGACATGCCGAGCTCGGTCTGAAACTCGGCGCGATCGATCGGGCCGAACGCCTCGGCGTCGACACGATCGTCTTGCGCGCGCAGATCGATGTCCTGCAGGCGCGCGCGCAATACCAGGTTGCGCGCACGGCACTGGAAGATGCGTTGCACGCACCGCTGTCCGGTCCCGAACTTGCGCTGCGTGCGGCGCTGCAGACCGATACTCCCGCGCAGTCGGCGCGACCTGAAAACGGTACCTCGCGATGAAACGATTCCGGCGCACGTTCGCCATCTTCATGCTCGGCGCGTTTGCGTTCGGCATCGCCGCGTTCGCACAGGTCGACGATGACGACGACAAGCCGGCCGCGTCCGCCGCGTCGGCGACCGATGCAGCCGCGCAGCCCGCGCTGGATGCGGAGCAGCAGGGAGCCGTCGGGATCGTCGTCGCGCATCCGCGCAACGCGAAGCCGCCGCAGCAGGTGCAGGCTTATGGCGTCGTGCTCGATCCATCGCTGCTGGTCGGCGACGCCGGGCAGCTCGAGGTGGCACGCGCGGCCGAGCGTGCGGCGAATGCGGACGTCGCGCGACTGCAGGCTCTGTATCGCGGCGAAGCAGGCGCCTCATTGAAAGTGTTGCAGGCGGCGCAGTCCGAACAAGTGCACGCGCATGCGCAGGCCGATGCCGCAGCGACGACGTTCGCGCTGCATTGGGGCGGCTTGGCGAAATTGTCGAACGCACAGCGCCAGGAATTGATCGACGCCGTGGCGATCGGCAAACGTCTGCTCGTGCGCGCGGATCTGCTCGGGCGACAAAGCTTCGGAACGTTGCCGACAGCGGCGCGTCTCGACGTCGACGGCATCAGCGTGAATGCGCGCGTGCTCGGGGCCATGAGTCAGTCGAACACCGAGTTGCAGGGCGCCGGTGTTTTGCTGCAGGTCGATGCCGCACCTGCCGGCTTCGGTCCGGGCGCACGCGTGCCGGTCACGCTCGAAGGTGAAGCGCGCAGCGGCGTGTTGATTCCGGCCAGCGCTCTGGTCTATGCCGAAGACGGCAGTCACGTCTACAAGCAACTCGCCGAGAAGACCAAGGACGGCAAGCTTCAATATGCCGTCGCCAAGGTCACGCTGCTGCAACCGCAAGGCGACGCCTGGCTCGTCAGCGGTCTCGATGATGACGATCTCGTCGTCGTGCACGGCGCCGGTGTGCTGTGGTCGCTGCAGGGCATCGGCGCAACGTCGGCGGGCGATGACGACGATGACTAGTAGCGCTGCACTGCGAAAAGAAATCGCGCTGATTCATCGCGCGCGACTGCAGCGGAATCCGCAATCCGCGTTGATCTCTCGACGGACGATCACGACGGATTCCATTTTGCGCCACGTCGCGAAACACGCGTTCGCGTGCTTGTCGCAAGCGTCGCAGAAAAGCGGCGTTCTTGCCCCAACCATTCCCGCCTGGGCACGCTGATGCTCGCCGCCATCGTCCGCGCCTCGCTCGCCAACCCGCGCATCCTGACCGCGCTGTCGCTGCTGATCGCCGTGCTCGGCGCAGCGGCGCTGTTCACCGTGCGCTTCGACGTGTTTCCGGATTTCGCGCCGCCGCATGTGCTGGTGCAGACCGAAGCGCCGGGTCTGGATGCGACCCAGGTCGAAGCGCTGGTCACGCGCCCGCTGGAAGGTCTGCTCGCCGGCACCGAAGACGTCAAGACGGTGCGCTCGACGTCGAGCCAGGGCCTGTCCGCGATCCAGGTCGTGTTCGATCGCGGCGGCGATCCCTATCGGCGTCGTCAGGTCGTCACCGAGCGGCTCGCCGAAGCGACCGGCCTGTTGCCCGAAGGCGTGCGCCAACCGCAGCTGTCGCCGCTGTCCTCGTCGATGGAATACCTCGTGCATTTCGGCTTCACCAGCAAGACGCTGTCGCCGATCGCGCTGCGCGACGTCGTGCAGTGGACGGTCAAGCCGCAGATCCTCGCGGTGCCGGGCGTGGCCCAGGCGCAACTGTTCGGCGGTGAAGTGCGCGAACGCCAGATCCTGATCGATCCGCTCAAGCTCGCCGCAAACGGACTCTCGCTCGACGATGTGGCCGCGGCGGCGCGTCGTGCCACCCAGCTGATCGGCGGTGGCTATCTGGAAACCGCGACGCAACGCATCGTGCTGCAAGCGCAGGCATCCGGCGTCACGCCGGAATCAATGGCCGCCGCGGTCGTCACGACGCGCAACGGCATCGCGATCAGGCTCGGTGATGTCGCGACGATCCGCGACGGTGCCGAGCCGCGTTTCGGCGGCGCGATGATCGGCGGCGAGCCCGGCATCCTGGTCGAGACCTCGACGCAGTTCGGTGCGAACACCCTCGACGTGAGCCGCGCGCTCGAAGCGCGTCTGGATGCGCTGGTGCCGGCGTTGCGCAAACAAGGTGTCGAATATCATCCGGCCTTGCTGCGTCCGGCCAGCTTCATCGAGAGCGCGATCGAGAAACTGCGCAACTCGCTGCTGATCGGCGCGGTACTCGTCGTCGCGCTGCTGCTGGTCACCTTGCGCGATTGGCGCGGCGCCCTGGTGTCGTTCTCGGCGATTCCGCTGTCGTTGCTGACGACGGTATGGATCCTCGAAAACTTCGGCCTCAGCTTGAACACGATGACCCTCGGCGGTCTCGTCGTCGCGCTCGGCGTCGTCGTCGACGATGCGGTGATCGATGTCGAGAACATCCTGCGCCGCCGTCGTCTGGCAGGGCCCGGCGCGGACATCGCGCGCCTGTTCACCGCGGCCTCGCTCGAAGTGCGAAGGCCCGTGTTCTACGCGACGATGGCGGTCGCGGTTGCGTTCCTGCCGATCCTGATGATGACCGGTATCCAGGGTGCGTTCTTCCGTCCGCTGTCGATTGCGTTCCTGCTCGCGGTCGGCATTTCGCTGCTCGTCGCGATGAGCGCGACACCGGCGCTGTGCGCGATCGTGATGCGCAATCACGAGCCGCGCGAGGAAGCGCGTTTCCTGCAGCGCTTCAAGCGTTGGCAGGCGCGCTCGATCACGCGCCTGCACGCGCGCCCGCGCATGGTGTGGGGCGCATTGCTGCTGACCGGCGTCGCCGGCATCGTCCTGCTGCCGCTGCTCGGCGCGCGTCTGCTGCCGGATTTTCGCGAGAACTATCTGATCGCGCATGCCTCGCTCCGGCCCGGGATCTCGATCGAGGAAACCCTGCGTGTCGGCGAAAGCATCTCGGAACGGCTGGTCAAGATTCCTGGCGTGAAAAGCGTCGCCGAGCAGATCGGCCGCGCCGAGAACGGGCAGGATCCGGACACGCCGAACAAGAGCGAATTTGAAGTGCAGATCGATCCGCAGCTGGGTCGCTCGGCGGCGCAGATCGATGCCGACATCCGCGATGTGTTCGATGATTTTCCGAATCAGCTCGTGGAGATTTATTCGGTGCTCGCCGAACGCATCGGCGAAACCCTGTCCGGCGAGAGCGCACCATTTTTCGTCAGCGTGTTCGGCGCCGATCTCGAAGCCGACGACAAGGTCGCCGCCGCCGTCGCCGAGGTGCTGGAAAAAGTACCGCATGCGAGCGGCGTGCGCCTGGTCGTGCCGCCGCGCCAACCCGAGCTGCGTGTCGTGTTGATGCCGGACCAGCTCGCCTTTCATGGTCTGCAGGCGGCTGATGTACTGCAGACGATCAACGCCGCGTTCCACGGCAGCGCGATTGCCGAAATCAGTCAGGCCGATCGCAGTGTTCCGGTCGCGCTGCGTATCGCCGGTGCCGGCTCGACGCCGCAAGCCGTCGGCGAATTGCTCCTGCGCGGACGCGAAGGCGCGCTGGTGAAACTGTCCGCGGTCGCCGATCTGGACATCGTTTCCGGGCGCAGTCAGATCAATCATCAGGATGGCTTGCGCCGCCAGGTCGTCGTGGCGACGCCGACCAGCGCGGACCAGGCCGGCTTCGCCGCAGCCGCGAAGCAGGCGATCGCGAGCAAGGTCGAACTTCCGGTCGGTGTCTATCTCGACTACGGCGGTGCTGCGGCCGAGCAGGCGGCGGCGACGCGTGAACTCTTGTTGCACTCGGCGGCCGCATTCGTGTTGATCGTGCTGCTGCTGGCGATGGCGTTCGGCCACGCGCGCCACGTGCTGCTGATCCTGCTCGCGCTGCCGAGCACGTTGATCGGCGGCGGCATCGCGGTCTGGCTGACCGGCGGAACATTGACCATCGGCGCGATGGTCGGCTTCGTCGCCTTGTTCGGCATGGCGGCACGCAACACGATCTTGCTGGTCTCGCATTACGATCATCTGGTCTATGTCGAGGGCGAGGTTTGGAACCTCGACACCGCGTTGCGCGGCGCCGAGGAACGTCTGACGCCGGTTCTTCTGACCGCGTTGCTGACCGCGCTCGCGCTGCTGCCGGTCGCGTTGCAGTTGCATCAGCCCGGACACGAGATCGAAGGGCCGATGGCCGTCGTGATCCTCGGCGGACTGGTTTCCTCCACCCTGGTGAGCCTGCTGCTGATACCGCCGCTCGCGGCGCGCTGGTTGCAACCGGATGCGCGCGCATCGACAGCGCTCGAGACCGCTTGATGCGACTTGCGTGATGTGCAGCGCGCCGGCCCGAGCCGCCGGCGCTGCTCGCGAACAAGTCATGCGCTAAGCTCGACCGCTGCATGCATGTCGACGTCTACCGCTTCGGTCAATTCCGCCTGATTCCGGCTGCCCACGAATTGTGGAACGGCGAGCAACGTGTCGCCTTGCCGCAGCGCGTGCTCAGTTGTCTGTGCTACCTGATCGAACAGCGCGAACGTGCGGTCGAGCGCGACGAGCTCATTCGTGCGGTCTGGCGCCGCGACAACGTCTCCGACATCCAGCTCGGTCAGCTGATCCTGCGCGCGCGTCGCGCGGTCGGCGACGAAGGCAATGCGCAGCACAGCATTCGCACCGTGGTCGGCTACGGCTATCGCTGGATTGCGCCGATCGAGGTCGTGACTTCGCCGGTGTTGGGTTCTGGCGATACGGCACCGGCCCCGGCGCCGGTCGAGCCGCTCGCACCTTCGACCGTGCAGAGCGAGCAGCCGATACCGGCGCGCGCCGATCGCGCACCGACGCTTCGTCGCTGGTTCGGCGGTGCGCTTGCGCTGCTCTGTATCGCCGTCGGCATCGTCGCTTTCGTCGCACGCCAGCGCGCTGTCGTGCCGCGTGCAGATTTCGTCGCGCCGGCCGATGCGCGCGTGGCGGTGATGCCGCTGCACGTCGAGGGCGCCGACGATGGCCAGTGGCTGCGCCTCGGCGGCATGGATCTGGTCGCCGAGCGTCTGCGTCGCGGCGGCCTTGCCGTGGCGCGCAGCGAAGCGATCCTGACCCTGCTCGATGCGCAGCCGCACGAGGACGCCGTCGCCGCACTCGATCGCCTGCATCGCGCTGCAGGCACGACATTGATCATCGACGGCGATCTCGACCACGGCGCCGATGACTGGACGATCCGTCTGCGCGCACGATCGGCAGCAGCGGTCGACGCGGCCGTCGAAGCCCGCGGCAGCGATGCCGTCGCCGTCGTGCGCGATGCCAGCGACCGCTTGCTCGCCGCGCTCGGCCGCGCGCCCGCCGCCAACGATGCCGGCCCTGCCGCGGAATTCATCCAGCGTGCGCGCGCAGCCTTGCTCGCCGACGATCCGGCGCGCGCGAGCGCGATCCTCGATGCGGCACCGACGGCGTTGCAGAGCGATCCGGAGCTGCGCTTCTATCGCGCCCAGAGTCTCGCGCGCGGCGGTCGTTTCGCCGAGGCGGAAGCCGCGTTGAGCGACCTGCTCGGCGCTGCGAGCGCGACGGACAATCCGCGCTTGCGCATGCGCATCCTCGGCGCGCGCGGTCTGGCACGCGTGCGCATCGGTCGATTGCAGGAGGCGCGGCAGGATTACGATGCGGCGATCGCCACTGCGCACGCGCAGGATTTCGCCGCCGAGTACGGCGATGCCTTGAACGGACGCGCGATCAGCGAGATCGCACTGCATGATTTCGACGCCGGCAGCGCCGATCTCGGCCGTGCCCGCGTGCAACTCGAGCGCGCCGGCGATGCGCTCGGCATCGCCCACGTCGACAACAATCTCGGCCTGCTCGACTACGAACGCGGCGCTCTCGCCGAGGCCGCCGTGCATATCGGCAGCGCCGCGCAGCGCTTCGAGGCGTTCGCCAGCGCGCGGCCGCTGGCGAGCGCGCAGAGCGGACTCATGCTGGTGCAGCTCGCGCAATTGCAGAACACCGCAGCGCTGGCGACCAGCGCGCGGCTGTGGGTCGGCCTCGAACACACCGGCGATCCGATACAGCGGCGCGCATTGACTCTGCGGCGCACGAGCGCGTTGCTCGCCAACGGTGGATTGCGCGAGGCCGGCCATCTGCTCGACGGCATCACCACCGACCCCGGCCCGAACCTGCATGACACGCGCGACGACGAGCGCCTGCAACTGCTGCGCTGCGAACTCGCCTTGCGAGAAGGGCGCAGCGCCGACGCCGCGCGCGAAGCGGCCACGCTGCCGACCGCGCCGCCGGCGAGCGGCGATGACGACCTGCGTGCGATGTCCGCGCTGATCCGCGCGCGTGCGTTGCCGCACGCCGAACCCGCCGCCGATGATGCGACACAGCTCGCGCTGGTCGAGCCGACTCCGACCGCGCTGCCGCTGCGCGCCCTCGTTGCAGCCGAACGCGCGCTGCGTGCGGGGCAACGCGAGACGGCCGAACGCGAATTCCACAAGGCCCTCTCGCTGGCCGAGTCGGTCGGTGTGCCGAGCGTGATCGCGACCATCGCCACGGCCTATGCACCGGTGCTGATCGGCGAAGGTCGCATCGACGATGCGGCCGCGCTGGTCGGTCGCGTCGCGGTCTGGGCCGGCGATGATTTCGACTGCGCCCTGCTGCAACTGCGTCTGGCCCGGGCGGGCGATGATGCGCAAGCCTGGGCGAGGGCATTGAGCGGCGTGCGCAAGGTCGCCGGCGAACGCACGATACCTCCGGAGTTGACTCGCGCAGCGCTGGCGGAAAGCCGCTGAGGCCTTGTGCAGCCTCGCGGTAACGCGAATGTAATGCGATCGGAATGGACGCCGCGGCGGTCACGGACGTAGATGGCTGATCCGCATTGCCCACGATGGAATTTCATGAAGCGCACCCGCACTGCTCGCACGCTCGCACTTTCCCTGTTCGCCGGCGCCTTCGCCGCTGCCGCCACCGCGGGTACCGCGCCGATCGTCGGCGGCGCCAGTTTCGTGCCCGATCCGTCGTTCGCGACGGAGGGCCTCGCCATCCTGCAATTCGACGACACCGATGCACTCTGGAATGAACCGGTGCGCACGCTCGCCGCGGCCGACGGCAGTTACTGGACGCTCGGCTTTGCGCGCACCGGCAACGGCGGGCTCGATCAGTTCGCGATCATGCATCTGCTCGCCGACGGCACCCCGGATGCCGGCTTCGGAACCAACGGTCAGCGCCTGGTGACGAGCGCCGCGGTGCAACTGGTCGACGCGACAATGGACGCGGCCGGCAATTTCTACGTCGCCTCGATCGTCAGTGGCGACGGTGCGGACTTCATGATCGAGTGCTTCGCCGCCGACCTGACGCCGTGCGCCGGCTTTGGCATCGCCGGCCAGACGCGCGTGGCATTCGATCAGGGCGGTCCGAACGACGACATCACGCACCACATCCTCATCCACCAGAATTCGATCTACGTGCTCGGCGATGTCGACACGCCGGCCACCGACGGCAGCTGGGACGTCGCCATCGGTGTCGCCAAGCTCGACCTCGCGAGCGGCCAGCTCGATCCGAACTTCGGCAACGTCAAAGGCCTCGGCGGGCGCTCGGTATTCAACATCGACCTCGTCGCCAATGGCGGCGACTTCAGTGCGGACTTCGCCTTCAGCGCCGACGGCACGCGCCTGATCGTCGGCGGCAACGCGCAGGCGAGCGACCCCTTCAGCGGCATCGCCCTGCAGGATGCGATCGTTCTCGGTGTCGACCCGGCCAGCGGCCAGCTCGACCCGAGCTTCGCCGACGCCGGCATGCAGGATGTGCCGTTCGCGGTCGGCGAAAGTATCGGCCAGTTCTTCTCGGTCGCGCTCGCGGTCCGGCACAACGGTCGCATCGTTTTCGCGGGCAGCTACTGGCAGGACCACGATGGCATGGTCAATCCACAGGTTTCGCTGATCGAGCTGATGCCGGATGGCAGCCTCGCGCAGGACTTCGGCGACAACGGCGTCGCCAACAGCCTGCCCGGTTACAACATCGAAGTGGTCGGCGTCGCCGAACGCCCGGGGCTCGGCGATCTGGTCGTGACGATGCAGACCGACGGACTCCTGCCCGGCGACTTCTCCGGCGTGCATCAGCAGGCCGTGCTCGACTACAGCCCGAACGGTCGCACGCTGCGCTCCGAATTCGCGCGCATCATCCCGTCGAACGCGATCGACACCGGTGCTGCGTCGCGCCCGGTCGGCATCCTGGTCGACGCGCAGAATCGCAGCCTGATGTGGGGCTGGCGCAATTGGCAGTTCGTGACGCATCCGCCGTACATCTTCGATCGCGACATCACGGTGTCGCGCTTCATCGACAGCGATGCGATCTTCGGCAACGGCTTCAGCGGCAGCTACGCCGATTGAGGCAGCTTCGCGCGCGTTCCTGATCACGGCGCCCATCGGTAGGTGATGCCGAGCAACCATTGCCTGGCGACGGCGGCGGAGTTGAGGCGCGCGCGATAACCCGCATCGAGATCGAGACCGGGATGGATCGTGTAGATCAGCCCGGCCAGGGTCACCGCCGGCGCGGTCGAATGGCGTGGATCGGGATTCGAATCGATGTCGGTATCGAGCAGCAGCACCATGCGCTCGCTCGCCGCATACATCGCGGCGAGCGAGGCGTGATATAGATCGGTGCGCAGCCCGATGCCGTCGGGGTTGCGCGTGTAGCCGAGATTCGCATCGATCGTGAACGGCGTCGCGTCGACGGTCGCGACGAGGAGTGCGTGCTCCGAAGTCTTGCCGTCGGGCAGACCAAGACCGTGTTCGCCGGTCGGCACGTCGAGCCCGGCGCGCACCGCGAGCGACAGCGGCGCCGAACCATGGAAACGCCATTTGAAATCGAGATTGGTATCGCCGAAGCCATGCGCACGTCCGTTCACCGGATCGCGGTTCGCCAGCCACGAAGGCTGCGCGATCAGGTCCAGCGTCGGCGAGACCCCGTAGGAAAGCTGCGGCTGAAACAGCAACGAGCGGCTGTCGGCGTCTTCGCTCGAGGCGTAGCCGAGTTCGAGCTCCGCATTGCCGCTGCCCTGAGTACCGGTGTCCTCGCTGATCATCGGATGCCCGCCGAATGCGCACGGCGGCATCGACGCGAGTGCCAGGATGCAGCAGGCCGTGAGCCGATATCGCCGGTGCACTGTGGATCCTCGCGTCGTCTGCGCGCTTGCGTCGCGCGACGGTAGACAGCGAAAAAGACAGCGCGATGACGCGCGCCAGCACGCGTCCCGGAGGTGCGCATGCGCCGATGACACGAAGGCGTCACATTGCGTGAGCTCAATCGGCGCCGTCCCGTAGCAGATACGCCCACTCATGATCGTCCGCATCGCCGCCATCCTCGGCAGCACCGTTTTTCCGGCGATGGCCGCCGCCGCCGAGATACACGGAGCCGGTGCCACCTTTCCAGCACCGGTCTACGAAGCCTGGGCCGCAGCCTACGAACAGAGCAGCGGCATCGATATCCGCTACGACGCGATCGGCTCCGGTGCCGGCATCGAGCGCGTGCGCCGCCACGAAGTTGATTTCGGCGCATCCGATGCACCGCTGGAACCACAGGAACTGGCTCAGGCCGGACTGCTGCAGTTTCCGGTCGTCATCGGCGGCGTCGTGCCGGTCGTCAACATCAGCGGCATCGCACCGGGTGGACTGACACTCGACGGCGAAGTGTTGGCGCAAATCTACGCCGGCACGATCCGACGCTGGAACGCAGCGCCGATCGCCGCGCTCAATCCTCGAACGAAACTACCTCCCGCGAACATCACCGTCGTGCATCGCAACGATGCATCCGGCAGCACCTTGCTCTGGACCGACTATCTCGCGCACACCAGCGTGACTTGGCGCGCGACCATCGGCAGCGGCCTCACCGTTGCGTGGCCAACCGGCGTCGGCGGTGACGGCAATGAAGGCGTCGCCTCCTATGTGCAACGCACGCGCTTCGCGATCGGCTATGTCGAGTATGCATTCGCGCGCAAACATCACCTGAGCGACGCGTCGCTGATCAACCACGACGGCAAGATCGTGCAGGCACGCCGCGAAACGTTTCAAGCCGCGGCGCAAGCAGCGGTTTGGAGCGACATCGCGACGTTTCGCCAATTGCCGACCGATCTGCCGGGTGCTGCGACCTGGCCGATCACGGGCGCGAGCTTCATCCTGTTCGCAGTCGATCCGAAGCATAGCGAGCACACGCGAGAGGCCGTGCGTTTTTTCGAGTGGTCGCTGCAACACGGTGCGGCGATCACGCAGAGCCTCGACTATGTCGAGCTACCTGCTGCGGCGGCGCTGCAGTTGCCGGATTTCTGGCCGAAAAAAGAGCGAGGCAGCGCAGATGGAATGCTGCCTCGTTGAGTCGAATCGCAACCGCTCAGACGGCCATAGGGAATATAGCCGGCGAACGGCGTGCCTCTACATTCTCAACTTCCGAACGCAGCCCGCAAGCGCGCGCCCGCGAACGCCTGTGCCTCTTTCGCCTTCGCAACAACTGCAGCGGTGCCGAAGAACTCATGCGTCACGCCTTCGTAGTCGCGGCGCTCGACCGCCACGTTCGCTTCCTTCAGCGCCTCTTCCATCTTGGCGCCGTCGCTGCGCAGCGGATCGATGCGCGCGTTGATCAGGGTCACCGGTGCGAGCCCGGCGAGGTTTGCATCGATCAACTGCAGACGCGTATCGCTGAGATCGGCAGGCGTGCGGATCAACTTGTCGACGAACCATTCCACCATCGCGCGATTGAGCGGCTTGGCAATCGCGTTCTCGATATACGACTCGGTATTGAGGCTGGTTTGCGTGACCGGGTAGATCGCGAGTACGTGCAGCGGCTGCTGCAGGCTCGCATCGCGCACTGCAATCGCAGTGGCGAGCGCCAGGTTGCCGCCGGCACTTTCGCCGGCGAGCGCGATGCGTGTCGGATCGCCGTTGATCGAACTCGCGTTCGCGAGCGCCCACAGGTACGCCGCGAAGGCATCGTCCCACGCTGCCGGAAACTTGTATTCGGGCGCCTGTCGATAGTCCACCGACACCACCACGGCATTCGCCGCGTGCGCGATGCCGCGCGCGCCGCCGTCGTAGACCTGCTTGTCCGCGATCACCCAGCCGCCGCCATGAAAGTACACGACGATCGGAAACGGACCCGCGCCGCCCGGCGTGTAGATGCGCGCCGGCAAAGGCCCGGCGGCACCGTCGATCACCGTATCCTTGCTGCTGATGCCGGGCACGAGATCCTCGGGCCGGTTGCTGCGGCCTTGCTGTTTCAACACCACGTCGACGGCGTCGGCGATGGTCGGATTCGCGCGCGCGGTCGGAACATCGACTTTCTCGATCGCCTTCGGATCGAGGCTGCCGTGCGCCTGCAACAGCGCCAGCATGTCGTCGTCCGCGCGCAGCTTGCCGATGAAATTCGAAATGCTGTCGGCAATGGGATTGGGCTTGCCGGAATGGTCGGCCATGGAAGACTCCGTCGTGAGGAAGGTATGCAAGGCTTACGAGCAGGGCGACGCAGCGGACGCAATGCGATCCGGCGCGCGTTCATCGGGCGGACACGGTTGCGTTTTTCTGCTGAATCTCAGCGGCGAAATGCGCGAGGGATCATCTGCGAGGTTCAGACGAAGCAAGGTCGCTGACTGCGTCGGCTCGGATCGACGCCGTGACAAAGTTTTCAGACACGCAGCGCATCGCGCATGCGAAGAGCGCGAACGCCGAAACTTAAACTCTTCGTCATCGACAGCAACGGCTTCTGTTCAGGCGCGCGACGCGACCATAGCGGCGCGTCGCGAGATCAATCCTTCCTCCCCAGAAGAAATCTTCGATCGCTGCATGCGTGAGCATCCACCGCCAGGACGGCGTATATAGCCAGGGATGGCCGCTCGCATGCCTCCGGAGCCCGCCATGAAAGATTCGTTCGACAGTCAGTCCGTTTCGGGTGCCTACGAGGAAATCGTCGAGGCATTTTCTTCCGCGCCTGTCATCGCGCCGTGGATCGTCGATGCGCTTGAAGGACCGTCGCCGCTCGGATCCGGCATCGAGACCGGCTCTGTATCGATCAGTCGGATGATCGATCAGTAATAGTCGCGATCGGGGGCAAGACGTCCGCCCCGAAAAACGACGAAGCCCGGCACGAGGTCGGGCTTCATCGCACGCTCGTCGAGCGAGCAGCTAAGGTCTAGAGCATCGCATCGACCTTGCAATCTTTCTGAGTCAACCCGAACCGAGTCAACGCACGGATAGCTCGCCCAGCAGTTCGTCGAGCTGTTCGAACGTCTCGTGCAGCGCGTCCTGCGCGCCAGTGCCGGCCGCGTCGAGCGCTTCCTTCGTGGGATACAGCTCGCTCAGCACGAGCAGCGTCTTTCCATCGCGCTCTTCGAACGTGGCGGTGGTGACGGATCCCGCGTCACCGCTTTCCTCGTTGGTCCAGACGATGCGCTTGTCAGGCACCACTTCGATGTAACTGCCGAAGAAGGCCATCGTGTTCTCGGGATTCTCGCCGAACACCAGGCGGTAGTTGCCGCCGGTGCGCACATCCATTTCGCACGAGCGAAGTCGCATGCCCATCGAGCGGGGCACCCACCACTTCTTGAACAGCTCGGGTTTGGACCATGCCTCGAACACCAGCCGCGCGGGCGCGTCGAACGTGCGCGTGACGACGACCTCGCGGTCCGATTTCTTCTGCACGGTCGTGCGTCCTGATTCACTTTCTTTTCTTGCGACCACGGGCTTTCTCCTGTCGTTTGAGTTCGTCGATGACACCATCCAGCGCTTCGAAGCGCGCGTCCCACACCTGGCGGTAACGCGCGATCCATTCCATTTCCTCCTGGAGACGGCACGGGCCGATGCGGCACGTGCGCACGCGACCGACCTTTTCGGTCGTCACGAGGCCGGCCAGCTCGAGCACGCCGACGTGTTTCTTCATGCCCGTGAGGGTCATTTCGAATTTGTCGGCGAGGTCGCTGATGGAAGCGTCGCCGCGTGCGAGCCGGTCGAGGACGCCACGTCGCGTCGCGTCGGCGAGGGCGGCGAAGGAAGCGCTGAAGGGGGCGGGTAGACGCTGAACCATGTGGTTCAGTATGGAGGACTCGGGCGCGGGCATGCAAGCGTGCTTCAGCGCGGTCGGCGCAGGTCTCGAACCTGCACGGCCGACAGACAAGGTGATCGACGTGCTGGGTCGGCCGCGCCGTCAAGGAACATCGAAGTGCCGCGCGCATCGGTTTGCAGATAGGCCATCAGTCATGGCCGCTTGCTCATTGACATCTTTTGATTCACTGATATGGTTCACTACAACACCGGCTCACGGGTCACTGCGGGTGAAATCGAAACTCGGCATCGACCGTGATCGGTTTCGATCGATCTTCGGTAAGGCAGGTTCTCGCTACCGTATTGATCGTCACCGTTGTCTGGCTTCGTTTGCCTGCGTCGCAACCGCTGATCGTCTTCAGGAATTCCGACATGTTCCCTCGCATCCTCTTCGCCCTGATCCTCGGCGCCGTGCTCGCCGGCTGCAGCAACGGCTCATCGGGCAGCGGGTTGGCCAGCATCGCGGACGGCGGCATCGTGTTTCGTGGCGATCGGATGATCCTGCGCGGCACCGGCGGCAGCGAGGGCGATCTCGATGCTGCTGGCAACCTGCTGATTGACGGCCACGCCGTCAGCGTCGACGCCAGCCAGCGCGAACAACTGCAGCGCTACTATCAGGGCGCTCCCGCCGTGCGCGAACACGGCATCGCCACCGGCAAGGCCGGCGCGGCCGTGGCGATCCAGTCGTTGAAAACCGCCGCGGCGCACGTGACCGGCGGTAACGGCGAGCAGGCCGATGCTTCGCTCGATGCCGCGACGTCACGGATCGATCAGGCCGTGTCGAAAATCTGTCTCGACTTGCAGCAGGTCATGTCGGCGCAGAGTCGCCTTGCCGCGAGTCTCGATGCGTTCAAGCCATTTGCCACACTCCTGCATGCTGACGAGGATTGTTCGACCACCGTCGCCTGGCATGACGCGGACCACGGCCTGACCCTGAAATCCGGCGATGGCGAAGGCATCCGCGTAACCCGCACGGAGCCGGCCAGCGTCTGGGGACTGCAACAGGGTGATGTGATCCTGGCCGTCGACGGTCACGCCGTGGACCAGGTGCAGGAACTGATCGAGCGCCTCGATGCGAGCAAGCCCAAGCCGGTTGCGATTCGCGTGCGTCGTGACAAGACCGAGCAGGAAATCACCTTGGCCGAGAGCGACTACGCGAACATGGCGTCGTCGTCGCCGGCCGAAACGCAGTCGAAGTGATGCACGAACGAGACGATCGGATCGGTTGGCGATCGGATAAAAGTTGCTGGCACCGAATCGTCTGGCGTCGAGACGATCGAAGCCTCTCCGTGAATCCGTCGGCGTCTCGTATCACCGCACACATCGCACTGTATTTCGGAGCGGCCAGATACATCCGGCGTTCGCCGAGTCATTCGCACATCTGACCAGCGGGCTTCAGGGCGTCCGCACTCATCGCGTAACACAACAAGTCATCTACGAGCCGCCGCTCGGGAACACCGTTGTCCGCCATTTGCGCGTCAATCACAAACGAGATCGTCATGCTGAAACGTATCGCACTGCTCGCCTGTGTTCTGACCTCGGCGTTCGCACACGCGGAGGTGTTGTCCGTCGACGTTGCCAGCCGGCAACCCTGGGTCGGTGGCAAGACCTTCGGTCAGGTCGGCGCATACGAAGTTCTGCGTGGAACCGTCCATTACGGTATCGATCCGCGTCGCGTTTCGACGCGCGATATCGCCGACATTCGTCAGGCGCCTCGCAACGCGCGGGGTCTGGTCGAGTACTCCGGTCCCTTCGTGATCATTAGGCCGGTCGATGTAACGCGAGGCAATCACACCACGCTGATGGAGGCGGCGAATCGCGGACGCACGGAGATGGATGGCTTGTTCTTCGAGACGGAAGACGGGCTCGATCTGATGTCGCCCGACAAAGTGAAGGCACTGGCCGACCCGACCTTGTTCGAGCTGGGTTATTCGCTGGCGTGGGTGGGCTCGCAAGCCCGCCTCGGCGCGGACGAGTTCGGTTTGCAGGTGCCCGTCGCGCGTATGCACAGCGCCGCGCGCGCGACCTTCGCCGCCGATGACATGGGGCCCGACCATGAAGTATTCGATCTCGCAGCCAACGGGTTCTACTGCGCGCATGACGCGCAGCAACCGAAGGCCGTGCTTCGCATGCACGCCCGTTTCGACGATCCCGGCGTCGTGGTACCACGCGATAGCTGGCGCTTCGCCGCCGCGACTTCGGACAGGAAAGCAGACGCGCGCTGCGCCATCGCGATGAACCAAGCGGTCGCGGCGGACAGCTACTTCAGTCTCGTGTACGAGGGCGAAGATGCACCGATCATGGGCCTCGGCGAAGCGGCCTTTCGTGATTTCGCGGCGCACCTGAAATTCCGCAACGTTCCGTCCGAGGTCAACAATCGTTCCGCGGATGCTGTGGCCGTCTTCGCGTACGGCTACTCGCAGGGCGGGCGCTTCCTGCGCGATTTTCTCTACCGCGGTTTCAACACGGACCCGCGCGGACGGCGCGTGTTCGACGGCATGCTCGTCACCACCGCCGGCGCGGGCCGCGGCTCGTTCAATCACCGCTACGCGCTGCCGGGCGAGGCGGGTAACTCGGTGATGAGCAATTTGCGCGCGGTCGATTTGTATCCATTCGCGGATGTTCCGACGCCGGATATCGACGGCAAAGGCCACGCCGGTCTGCTCGACCGCGCGCGGCACGACAACACGGTGCCGAAGATCATGTACATCATCAGCAGTTCCGAATACTGGGCGCGCAATGCGTCGTTGCTGCAGACGACCACCGATGGCGAACATCCGGTCGCGCTGGGCCCCGACAGCCGACTCTATTTTTTTGCAGAGGTGCCGCATGCGCCGCGAACGGCAGGCGCGTTCACCGTGGCGGGTAAGGAGGCGGCCTATCCCTACAACGCCAATATCGATCTGGCCGATGGCATGAATGCGCAGCTCGAGAACCTGCGAGCGTGGGCGGTCGACGGCATTGCGCCGCCGCCGACGAGGGCGCCGGTGCTCGGGTCCACCCTGGTCGATGCGAAGGACATCAGGTTCCCGGCGCTTCCGGGTATTCGGGTACCGACGAGTCCGCCGCCGTTGTGGCAACTCGACCTCGGTCCGGCCTATGCGAGCGAGGGCATCATCAGCGAACCGGTGCGAGTCGGGCGGAAGTATCCGCTGCTGGTGCCTGCAGTCGACAGCGATGGCAACGATCTCGGCGGTTGGCGCGGTCCGATGTCTTCGGTGCCGCTGGGTACGTTCACCGCCTGGAACTGGAAGTCGCCGGAATTCGCGCGCTTCGGCTACATCTCCGGCCTCAACGGAGCGTTCATTCCGTTCGCGCGCACGCGTGCCGAACGCCTGGCCGCGAACGACCCGAGGCTGTCCATCGAAGAGCGCTACGGCGACCGCGCCGGTTTCATGAAAGCCGCCGCTGCTGCAATCGACGCAGCGATCGCGAAGCGATTCCTGCTCGCGATCCAGCGCGAACCCATCCTTGCCAAAATGGGCACGAGCTGGGACGAGACGATGAAGTTCGACTGGTATCTGGGCAAACGCGACGGCGCGAAGAAGTAGCGCGCGTCAGCCCTGCGTCGGTACTGCGGCTTCCTGCGAGTTTCCGAAAGCAATATCCACATTGCTGCGGTGTGGAGAAGTGCGCCCTAGACTTTCTCCGCCCCCAGCCTTGCCGCCTGCGTCGCCAGATAATTCCTTTCCGGCACACTCGCCGTTCTCCCCGCGGCAGCCAGATAGCTTGCAACGGCCGCAGTCCGCTCACCCGCCAACTCCAGCAGATGCGCGCGTACCGCATCGAGCCGATGACTGTTCGCGAGCCGTCCTTGCGCATCGAGCGCATCGAGCAGATCCAGCCCCGCCTGCGGCCCGTGCACCATCGCAGTCGCGACGGCGTGATTGAGCGCGACCATCGCGTTGTCGGACATGCGCAGCAGCAGGCTGTACAGCGCGAGGATTTGCGGCCAGTCGGTGTCTTCGGCGCGTTCGGCTTCGTCGTGGATCGCGGCGATGGCGGCTTGCAGCTGGTACGCGCCGATCAAGCCTTTCGACAGCGTGCGCGTGACCAGGGCGATGCCTTCGGCGATCGCGTCGCGATTCCACAGGGTTCGATCCTGTTCCTTCATCGGAATCAGTTCGCCGTTCGGTCCGCTGCGTGCGGGGCGGCGTGCGTCGGTGAGCAGCATCAGCGCGAGCAGGCCGGCGATTTCGCCGTCGCGCGGGAGCAGGGCGTGGATCGCGCGTGTCAGGCGGATCGCTTCGTTGGACAGTTCCACTCGATGCAGCTCGTTGCCGGCGCTGCGGGTGTAGCCCTCGTTGAAGATCAGATACAGCACGTGCAGCACGGCAGCGAGGCGTTCGCTGCGTTCGGCCTCGGTCGGCAACTGGAACGGCACGCCGGAACTCTTGATGGTCTGCTTGGCGCGGCTGATGCGCTGGGCCATCGTGGCTTCGGGCACGAGGAAGGCGCTGGCGATTTCCGCTGTGGTCAGGCCGGCGACGGCGCGCAGGGTCAGCGCGATCGCGGATGAGGCCGTGAGCGCGGGATGGCAGCACATGAAGAGCAGGACGAGGGTGTCGTCCTGCTCTTCGGCCGTGTCGATCTCGATGAAGGCCGGATCCTGGAATGGCCATTCGTGCCGCACGACCTGTGCTTCGCGTTCGCGCCGCGCGATGTCGCTGCGCACCTGGTCGGTCAGGCGCCGCGCGGCGACATGGATCAGCCAGCCGCGCGGATTATCCGGCAGGCCTTCGCCCGGCCACTGCGTCGCCGCCGCGAACAAGGCTTCCTGCACCGCATCCTCGGCTGCTGCGAAGTCGCCGCAGCGGCGCATCACGGCGCCGAGCACCTGCGGCGCGAGCTCGCGCAGCAGGGGCTCGATCTCGCGGGCGTGCGAGGCTGGCGTCACTGGTCCGTGGGCGGCGCGCTCATCACCTGGCGCACTTCGACCGGCATGTTGAGCGGTTCGCCTTCCTTGCCCGGCGCCGCCGATATGATCGCGGCGATTGCGTAGGCGCGCGCGGTGCTGTCGACGTCGACGATCCAGAAGCCGGCGAGAAATTCCTTTGCTTCGGCGAACGGGCCGTCGGTATCCTGGGTGCCATCCTTGCGCGCGCGCACGCACTTCGCTTCTTCCGGGCCGGCGAGGCCTTGTCCGTCGACGAATTCACCGGAGGCCTTGAGCTTCGCGTTGAGGTTCATCATGAATTCGATGTGCGCCTGGATCGCCTTCTGCGGCCAGGTGCCGATGCCGGCGGTGGTCCAACCTTCTTTCGGGGCGTGCATCATCAGCATGTATTTCATGTCGCTTTCCTCTCGATTCGCAGGCCGGATGGCTGCGTTCAGGGGTTAGTCGGAGCGGGGCGCGGGTTCTCTACATCACGCCGAAAAATATTTTCGATCGCAGCGGCACGCTGCAGGATCGCCGTCGGCGACGGCCGCGAGTCCCGAGTCTAAGACTTCGCGAGGGCAGGACGCAGCTTGTGCGGGCGAACGTCAGGCGTCCAGCGACGGGACGCAGGTGCGCGACGAGCTCAGCGTATCCCCATCCTGCGCAGCACGTCGTAGACGATTGCGCTCGACGCCACGCAGATTCCGATCGCGATCGCGAATCCGCTCGGATCGTCGGTCAGCGGCAGGCCCTTGGTGTTCATGCCGAACACGCCGACGACGAGAGTCGGCGGCAGGAACAATGCGGTCAGGATCGACAGGAAATACAGCTGGCGATTGGTCTGGTCGGTGAGCTTGGCGGCGACTTCGTCCTGCAGCAGCCTGGCGCGGTCCTGGATCACCACGATGTCGCTGTCCAGTTCGTCGAAGCGCTGCAGCAGGCGCGCGGCGACGTCGATCATCGCGTGGGTCGAACGTTGCTGGTGGCGCTGCTCGAACTGGTGGATCACGCGGCGCAAGGCCTTCAGCGGTCGATGCATGCGCACCGCGCGCCGGCGCAGGCGACCGAGGTCGCGGCGTTCGTCGGCACTGCGATCCGACAGCACGCGGTCTTCGACGCCGTCGAGTGCGTCGCCGAGTTCGCGCGTCACCTCGGCGACCGAAACGGTGAACTGCTCGATGATCGCTTCGAGCACGTGCGGCGCGGACTCCATCCGCACGCCCTCGTCGAGGCGGCAGCGCAGCTGGTGCACCGAACGCAAGGCGCGCCGACGCGTGCTGATCACCAGCCCGTCGGTGAGTGCGAAATGCAGGCGGCCGATTTCGCGATCCTCGTTCGGCCGATCGTGCACGTCGGACGCACCGAACTCGTCTTCGAGCGCGTGCTGCCAGTCGGCCAGCACGCCGAACGCGGTGTCGCCTTCGAGGTGCAGGCTGAGATGTTCGTCGTGCGCGAGCAGGCTGTCCTTCGCGCGCAGCGGCAGCGCCATCTGGCGGATGAAGGCGGCGGCGCGCGCATCGGTCTGCGCGAAGTGCAGCCAGAGCCAGTCGCCGTGGTTGCGCGCTTCTTCGAGGATCGCCGGATCGACAGGGAATTCGAGCGCTCTGGCGCAGCCGTCTGCATCGACGCGATAGACCCAGACGAGGCCCGGAATGCCGCCGAACGCGGGCGCTGCGAGGATGCCGGGAAGTTCGCGCGCCAGCGTGTTCATGCGGCTGCCGCCTTGGTGATTGCGAAAGGTGGGAATGCGAACGTGTGGAAATCTGGAAAACTTCCACCGATCCGTCGTCCCGGCGAACGCCGGGACCCAGTGCCTCATTCGCGACGAAGGCGCTGGATCCCGGCCTGCGCCGGGATGACGAGCAAAGAGATTGCGCGTGCGACTATTTGGCCGCGCCCGCGCAAACCACTCAGAACACGTGACTGAACACCCAGTACAACGTGCCGGACAGCGCAATCGCGACCGGCAAGGTCAGCACCCAGGCCATCGCGAGATTGCGCACCGTGCTCATCTGCAGGCCCGACTTGTTCGCGACCATCGTGCCGGCGACGCCGGAACTGAGCACATGCGTGGTCGACACCGGCAGGCCGAACATGTCGGCCGCGCCGATCGTCAGCATCGCGACGACTTCGGCCGAGGCGCCCTGCGCATAGGTCAGGTGCGTCTTGCCGATCTTCTCGCCGACGGTGACGACGATGCGCTTCCAGCCGACCATCGTGCCGAGGCCGAGCGCGATCGCGACGGCGATCTTGACCCACAGCGGAATGAACTTCGTCGCATCGTCGATCTTGCCCTTGAACGCGCCGAGGTTGGTCTTGGCGTCCTGGGTCAGGCCGGCGTTCGCGTCCTTGCCGATCAGGCGGATCGCTTCGGACGCGAGGTACATGTCGTTTCGCACGTTGGCCACCGCTTCGGCCGGCACCTGCGAAAGATTGGTGTGACCGCGCACCTGATCACCGATGCTGCCGGTGACGGCTGCGAGCGAAGGCACCACCTCCGGCTTCAGCTCATGCGTGCGCACGTAGTCGGACAGGCTCTTGCGCGGATCGGCCGCCGCCGGCGCTTTCGAGGCATCGGCGAGCGAATGCTGGGTCGCCTGCGCCATCGCGACGAACGGCACCATCTGGTCGGCCGGCATCGAGCGGTTCAGCGCGTACGCCATCGGCACCGTGCCGACCAGGATCAGCATGATCAGGCCCATGCCCTTCTGGCCGTCGTTGGAGCCGTGCGCGAACGAGACACCGGTGCAGGTCAGCACGAGCAGGCCGCGAATCCACCACGGCGGCGGCGTGTTGCCCTTCGGTTCCTGATACAGCGCGCGGTTCTTCACCAGCGCCTTCAATGCGAGCAGGGCGAGGGCGGCAACACCGAAGCCGATCATCGGCGACAGCAGCAGCGAGTAGCCGACCTTCAGCGCCTGGCCCCAGTCGACACCGCTGGTACCGTCGCGGCCGTGCATCAGCGCATTGGCAACGCCGACGCCGATGATCGAGCCGATCAGCGTATGCGAGGACGACGCCGGCAGGCCGAAGTACCAGGTACCGAGGTTCCAGATGATTGCTGCGATGAGCAAGGCGAACACCATCGCGAAACCTGCGGAGGAACCGACCTGCAGGATCAGTTCGACCGGCAGCAGCGAGATGATGCCGAACGCGACCGCGCCGCTGGAGATCAGCACGCCGAAGAAGTTGAAGAAGCCCGACCACACCACCGCGAAGTTCGCCGGCAGCGAGTGCGTGTAGATCACCGTGGCGACCGCGTTGGCGGTGTCGTGGAAACCGTTGACGAATTCGAAACCGAGCGCGATCAGCAGCGCGATACCAAGCAGGAAATACGGCAGCCAGCTGGCCGAGCGTGGGGCCGCGCTGGTGCTGATGTCGCCGACCAGACTCCAGGCGCTGAAGCCGATGCCGACGACGAGCAGGGCGATGAAGAGCAGGCCGGTCCATGGCGAAGGCTTGGTGTCCAGCATGGGACGCGAAGAGGCTTTTTCGATCGCTGCAGCAGGCGCTGACATGGGCGTCTCTCGGGGGTGCGGGAAAGAGCCGAAATGATGATTGCGTCACATGCCAGCCATGTGACAGTCGCCATCAGGCTGTCATCAGCCGCTGCGAGGCTGCGCGGCCTCACCCCGCGAGGAAGCGCGCTTGAACCTTTCCGAGATCCGCCAGCGCGGTTTCGCGATGCCGCTGACGAACCCGTCCTATCCGCCGGCGCCGTACCGTTTCCGCGATCGCGAATACGTGATCATCACCTACCGCACTGATCCGGCCGCGCTCGCCGCGGTGGTGCCCGAGCCGCTCGAGATCATCGAGCCGGTGGTCAAGTACGAATTCATCCGCATGCCCGACTCGACCGGTTTCGGCGACTACACCGAATCCGGCCAGGTGATCCCGGTGCGCTACAACGGCCAGGAAGGCGTCTACGTGCATTCGATGTATCTCGACGACGACGCGCCGATTGCCGGCGGGCGCGAGATCTGGGGATTTCCGAAGAAACTCGCCAGCCCGAAGATGTCGCACGAGGGCGAAGTGATCGTCGGCACGCTGCACTACGGCAGCCAGCTCTGCGCGTCCGGCACGATGGGTTACAAGCATCGCGAAGTCGATGCGGCCAAGGTCGCGCAGGCGCTCGCCGCGCCGAACTTCCTGGTCAAGATCATTCCGCACGTCGACGGCAGTCCGCGCATCCTCGAACTCGTGCGCTACTTCCTCACCGACGTCACCGTGAAGGGCGCCTGGACCAGTCCGGCTGCGCTGCAATTGAATGCCCATGTGATCGCCGACGTCGCGCGCCTGCCCGTGCTCGAAGTCCAGTCCGCGCTGCACTTCATCGCCGACCTGACCCTCGGGCCCGGCGAAGTGGTGTTCGATTATCTTGCCGAACGTTGAGGAGCCGAGGTCATGGATCAGCGTGTCAGCGAACGCAGGAAACCCGCCGCAGCGAAGAAGCCCTCGATCGACGAGATCGCCGCGGCCTACGATCGCGTCGCCCTCGTGCTGCAGGGCGGCGGCGCGCTCGGCGCCTATCAGGTCGGTGTCTACGAGGCATTGTCCGAAGCCGGCTGCGAACCGAACTGGGTCTCCGGCGTTTCAATCGGCGCGATCAATGCCGCGATCATCGCCGGCAATCCGCGCGAGCGCCGGGTCGAGCGGCTGACCGAATTCTGGGAACTGATTTCCGGCCGCAAGGTGTGGCACTACACACCGGAAGGCGACTACTTCCGCGAACTGCGCAACCAGGCCAGCGCATGGATGACGCTGACGATGGGCCAACCCGGTTTCTTCAAGCCGCAGTCGACCAGCCCGTGGATGCAGTTGCCGGGTGCGAAAGGCGCGACCAGCTACTACGACAGTTCCGAACTGCGCGTCACCCTCGAACGCCTGATCGATTTCGATCTGCTCAACGACGGCGAGAAGCGTCTCAGCGTCGGCGCGGTGAATGTGCGCACCGGCAACTTCGCCTTCTTCGACACGCACAACCAGCGCGTCGGCCCCGAGCACATCATGGCGAGCGGCGCGCTGCCGCCGGCGTTGCCGATGGTGCGCATCGACGGCGAGGAATACTGGGACGGCGGCATCGTCTCCAACACGCCGCTGCAGTACCTGCTCGAACAGGATGAAGACCTCAGTTCGCTGGTCTTCCAGGTCGACCTGTTCAGTGCGCGCGGTGCGATCCCGCGCGCGATGCCCGAGGTGATGGCGCGCCACAAGGACATCATGTATTCGAGCCGCACGCGGCAGAACACCGACACGTTCAAGCGCGTGCACACCTTGAAGATGAAACTGCTCGACGCACTCGAGCGCGTGCCGGAAGACAAGCTCCGGCCGGGCGAGAAGGAACTGATCGCCGACTACGCCGATGCCGGCGTGATCAATATCGTGCACCTGATCTATCAGCTCAAGACGTACGAGAGCGATGCCAAGGACTACGAATTTTCCGGCACCTCGATGCGCGAACATCGCCTCGCCGGCTACGAAGACACGATGCGCACCCTGCGCCATCGCGACTGGCTGAAGGCGCCGGCGAGCATTGCCGGGATCGCGGTGCACGATCTGCATCGCGACGATCCGACCTGATCCGTCGGCGGGCGCGCGGCGGCAGCGCCCGCCGATCGCAGCAGGATGCATGTGCGCAATGACGTGCCTGCCAATCCGTGCGGGCTCGTGCTAGCGTCGGCGCGTCGCAGCAGCGACGACCGCCGCCACTACTCAGCGCCGCCGCGCCATGCCGCCAACGATCGTCTTCAATCCGCACCCGCAGATCGAACACGTCAGGCTGGCGAATGACGCCGTCGTTCATGTCATCGACGATGCGCTGATCGAGCCGGAGCGCTACGTCGAATGGGCCGCGCTGAATGCCGATGCGTTCCGTCCGGTCGACTTCAACGCCTATCCCGGGAATTTCCTGTTGATGCCGGGCGCGGTCGACGATGCGCTGCGCGATTATTTCAATCAGCACATGCGCAGCCTGTTCGATGCGCGTCGCCTCGTGCGCATGCAATGCCGTCTGTCGATGGTGACCCTCGCGCCGCAGACGCTGCGGCCGTATCAGTGGCTCTGCCATTCCGATCGATCCGGACTCGATGCCACTCAGAGCATCCAGGCCTCGGTGCTGTATCTGTTCAAGGACGCGAGCCTCGGCGGCACCAGTTTCTATGTGCCGTCGCGTTCGCCTGCGGAAACTGCGCAGCTGTTCGCCGATTCGAGCACGCTGTCCAATGAGGCGTTTACGCAGCGCCACGGCATCGAGCCCGGCTACATGCACGCCTCTAATGCGTACTTCGAGCGCGTCGGCGATATACCCGCGCGTTGGAACCGTCTGATCTTCTACGACGGCAGCCTGCTGCATTCGGGCAGCATCCGCGCGCCGGAAAAATTGACCACGGATCCACGCACGGGCCGGCTGACCGTCAACGGCTTCTTCGTGTGCCGGCGCAACGCGGCCTGACGAAGCACGCCAGTCCGGATGGATGCGCTGTTCGCATTTGCGAGCGCCGTGCATACGGCGGCAACGATGGACGAGTACCCTGACCGCTTCCGTTTCGGCGCAGGCCTGCGCGAATCCGCATGGACACTTCTCCGTCTACATCGAATGACGTCGCGGTCAGGTCAGGCATGATCGTCGTGCTGCGCCATTTCGATATCGCCTATTCGATCGATCTCGCGCGCGTCGAAGGCTTGTACGCGGCGCATGCGCACGCGGCGAGCAATCGCAGCCGTCTCAACTCGGTGCTGGAGAAAGCGGTCGCGTTCGGTGTGCCGCCGGTGCTGTTGCCGTTGCCCTCGCTCAGCCTCGACATCGGCGGGCGTTCGATCGAGATCGGCGCGAGCGCACGCTCGTACGACTTCGGCGTCGTCGTGCTCGCGCTGCGCGTGCCCGTCGCCGATCTTGCCTGGGCGGATTTCGGTGCGATGGTGGAAACGGTCGAGCACACGCTCGGTGTGGCTGCGCGCCATTCGGTGTGGGAGAAATTGCTCGGCGACGTGCGCGCGATCATCGCGCCGGCCTTGCTGCGACCGTCGAGCGCGCTGCTGGAAGAAGACTATCTGCTCGCCGTCGTGCACGAATTCGCCGAGCCCATGAGCGCGGCGAACCTGCAGCAGCGCGTCGATCTGGTGCCGCTGCTCTCCGGCGAACGCCGGCGCTTGTCCGAGGCGGCGCGGCGCGATCTGCTGCGTCAGAGTTTTTCGTACTACGAGGACGATCTGGTCGTGCTGATCTGGGATCGCGCCTTCATCTACGAGCCGCGTGGCGATTCCGACGTCGCCGATGTGCTCGAAGTCGCGAACGCGCAGTTGCTCGAATTGCGCTACTACGACGAACTGCTCGATGCCGAACTGCCGCGCATGTACGACCTCGTCGAGGAAGTGCGCGGCACCGCATCGCTGCTCGCGGCGCGTCGTTTCGCTCATCTCGCGCGGCGGCTGTATACCCTGGTCGCCGAAGTCACCAAACTCACCGAGAAGGTCGACAACGCGCTGCAGGTCACCGAGGACGTCTATCTCGCGCGCATCTATGCCTCCGCGCTGGACCTGTTCCGCGTGCCGAAGCTTGGCGCGGCAGTCGATCGCAAGCTGGCGATCGTGCGCGATACCTACACGGCCCTGTACGACGAGGCGTCCGGCAGTCGCGCCGAGTTGCTCGAGCTCGCGATCATTTTCCTGATCGTCATCGAGATTGCGCTGGCGCTGATACGGGTTTGACGCGAAGCCGAAGCGTGACTATGCGTGAGCGCGCGCAGCGAATGCCGGCGCTCACGCATCGCCGCGCGCTTTCTCGGTACGCGAAACGGCCGCGCGCACGAGCCGCGCGAGCAGACGTTCGCGCCAGGTCAGATCAACGCGTGCGAGATCCAGACGCGCCAGCGCCGACGGCGTTTGCGCGCTGTCGCCCGGCGCGATCAGCGCAGCGGCGAGCGCGGGCCAGCGACGCCAGTCCGCGACGCGGGTTTTCAGCCAGAGCAGGGCCGGCAGCAGGCGCAGCTCGGTCGCATCGAAGTCGCTGCCGAACGGAAACTCCGGCAACAGGCCGCGCGCCGCGAACGGTTGCAAGGTCGCGCGCAAGTGCGCCGCCGTATTGCGCCGCCAGACATCCGGCACGCGGAAATCCTCGGGAAGTTTTCCGTGGCGGATGGCCTCGGCAGCGAGTTCGTCGACGAAGCGCGCGTCGCTGATCGCGAGCATCGCGCGCACGCAGGCTTCATCGGATTTTCCGCGCAGATCGGCGCTGCCGTATTCGGTGATGTAGATGTCGCGCAGATGGCGCGGGATCGTGGTGTGGCCGTAGTTCCAGCGGATGTTCGATTCGACGCGGCGTCCGCTCCTGCGCGTCGCGCGCAGCAGCAGGACCGAGCGACCGTCGTCGAGCGCATGCGCCATCGCGACGAAATTGTATTGACCGCCGACACCGCTGACGACGCGGCCATCCTCGAGCGCGTCCGAGGTCGCCGCGCCGAGCAGGGTCGCGATCATGCAGGTGTTGAAGAAGCGCGCGTCGCGTCGCTGCATGCGGTCGCGCAGTTCATGGCCGCCATACAACTGGTTGACGTCGGAGACGCGGCTCATCGAGAGGCCGTCGTAGTCCTCGCCATCGAGTTCGCGCAGCCAGTCGTAGAAGATTGTCGAGCCGAGAAAAAAGGCGCCCTTTAAGTAGTGACCGCCACGCTGCCGTTCCGGCTCGACGACCGCGCCCGCATCGAGCGCGCGCTGCACCTCGATATCGTCGTGCACTTGTCGCGTGAGCACGCCGGCGCGGCGCAGATGCATGAAGCCGTCCATGATCATTTCGCTGGCGCCGTAGAGTCCGCGCGTGAACGGGCCCGTGCCGCCACAGCGCTCGATCAGCGCATCGCTGGCGGAATCGTCGTCGCGCAGCGCGCGCAGTGCGGCGAGATAGTCCGCATTGTTCGCATGACGCAGCAGCAGCGCCTGCACGATCGCATCCGACAGCGCGCCGATGCCGATCTGCAAGGTGCCGCCGTCGCGCACGAGCGCGCTCGCGTGCAGGCCGATCGCGTACTCGGTCGGATCGACTGCGCCACGCGGCAAGGCGAACAGCGGTTGGCGCGGATCGTCCTGATCGACCAGGGCGTCGAACAGGTCGGCGGCGACATCGGCATCGCCGCCGAGGAAGGGCAGCTCCGGATGCACCACGCCGATCAGCAGGGGACGCGGTCGGCCGCGCGCGGCCAGCGCATCGAGCAGGTCGAGGGTGACATCGGGGTTGCACGACAGGCTGTAGCGCGCCGCATCGCCGCTGCCGCGACGTGCGACCAGTTGCACGATCGCGTGCACGGGTTCGCCCTCGGCGAGATCGCACGCGAGCTGGGTGTAGTTGATGCTCGCGTAGTCGCGCTGTGCCCGCGCGACGCCGAGCATCGCGCCGGACTGGAAGTAGAACTCCTGCACGCGCACGTTCGGCGGCAAACGTCCGGCCTCGAGGTCGCTCACGTAATCCAGGCGCGGATAATCCGCACCGAACTGGCGCTCCAGAAACGGTTCGAGAAAACGCCGTTCCAGATCGCTGCCGGCCGACGGCGGGTCGAGGGACAGTGCGGTGTAGAGCGTCAACGAACGCGAGGGATCGGCCTTGATCCGCGCGTACAGCGCATTCAACAGCCGGTTCGGTTTGCCGAGTCCGAGCGGCGCGGCAACCGCCAGATGCGTGCTCGCCTGGGCGAGCACGTAGTCGACGGCGTCGGACTCTGCAAGATGGCGCGCGGATGCATGCATGGTCGATTCCCGGCGGTCGTGCGGACGGGTGCACGAGCCTGGCCGAGCGTAGCAGTCCGCGTGCGGGAACGGTCGTGTGTGCGTGCGAGCGCCAGCGACCTCGTGCGTACGTGTTTTCGTCGGCTGGCTCGGCAGCGAATTTGCAGCCCGCTCGAATGCAAACGGACCGGCCTGAAACAGCGCCGGTCCGCACTCGCAACGAATATATTCCGCGCGATCAGGTGGTGGCGCGCGTCGCGGTCCTGTACAGCAGCCAGCCGACCACGGCGAGCACGACCAGACCGACCGCAGCGCCGAACTGGAACGAGGCCGGCACCGCGAGCACATCGGCGCGGCTGGAAATCACGATCGGAATCGCGATGAGGATGCCGGTCAAGGCTTCGCCGGTGATCAGGCCGGCCGAGAACAGTGTGCCCGGACGATGCACGCGATCCTTGTCTTCCTCGTCCTTCGGCTTGTGCTTGCGCTCGACAAAATACGAGATCAGGCCGCCGAGGAAGATCGGCACCATCAGTTCCAGCGGCAGGTAGATGCCGATCGCGGCGCCGAGCACCGGCACGCGGAAATGCGAGCCGCGCGACTTCAGCCATTCGTCGAGCGCGATGATCGCAGCGCCGATGAGCGCACCGATGCCGATCATGTCCCACGGCAGATGACCGCCGAACAGGCCTTCGGCGACCGACTTCATCAGCATCGCCTGCGGCGCCTCGAGTGAATTCGGGTGCGCCGGCGTCTTCGGTCCGATGCCGTAGGCGGCGGAGAGCAGATTCAGCACCGGCGCCATCACCAGCGAACAGGAGAACGCGCCGATCATCAGCATCAGCTGCTGTTTCCACGGTGTCGCGCCGACCAGGTAGCCGGCCTTCAGATCCTGCAGGTTGTCGCCGCCGACCGCAGCCGCGCAGCAGACCACAGCGCCGATCATGATCGCGGCGACCGGTCCGATCTTCGAGTCGTGGCCGAGCAGCAGCATCAGCACGACCGAGGCGAACAGAATCGTCGCGATGGTGATGCCGGAAACCGGATTGTTCGACGAGCCGACCAGGCCGGCCAGATACGCCGATACCGACACGAACAGGAAGCCGGCCACGATCATGATGATCGTCATCGGGATGCTGACGAACCACTGGCCGACGATTGCCTGGTACAGCGCGAGCAGCGGCAGGGTGAACACGACGAGGCCGATCAGCATCCACTTCATCGGCAGGTCGCGTTCGGTTTCGGCGATCGCCGGACCACCGCTCTTGCGTGCTGCGGCAATGCCGCTCTTGATGCCGGAGACGAGCGAGCGGCGCAGCGAGAATAGGGTCCACACGCCGCCGATCAGCATCGCGCCGACGCCGAGATAGCGCACCTGCGCCGAACGGATCAGCGATGCAGCATCGGCTGCATTGGCACTGGCAAGTTTCAGTGCGATCGTCGGGTCGTGATCCATGAAGAACGCGTGATACAGTGGAATCGCGATGTTGTAGGACAGGATGCTGCCGGAGACCACCACGATGCTGACATTGAGGCCGATGATGTAGCCGACGCCGAGCAGGGCCGGCGACAGGTTGGTGCCCATGTAGCCGAGGTAGCGACCCAAGAATCCGGAGGCGACCGCATTGTCCGGGATCACGCGCATGGCGCTTTCCGCGGCGAGCTTGACGATCGCGCCGACGGCACCGGCAATTGCCAGGATCTTCACCCCGGGTCCGGGATTCTCGCCCGCACGCAGCACTTCCGCCGCGGCCTTGCCTTCGGGGAACGCAAGCGGCTCCTCGACGATCATCGAGCGCCGCAGCGGGACCGAGAACAACACGCCGAGCAGGCCGCCGAGGCCGGCGATCGCGAGCACCCAGGAATACTTGAAGTCCTGCCAGGCGCCGAGCATGACCAGGGCGGGCAGGGTGAAAATCACGCCGGCCGCAATCGAGGAGCCGGCCGAGGCACCGGTCTGCACGATGTTGTTTTCGAGGATGCTGCCGCCGCCGAGCGCACGCAGCACCGCCATCGAGACGACTGCGGCAGGGATCGCGGTCGCGATGGTGAGGCCGGCGAACAGACCGAGGTAGGCGTTGGCTGCGGCGAGGATCATCGCCAGGATCACGGAAAGAATCACGGCGCGCACCGTGAGCTGCGCGACGGGTTTGGCCGCGATCGGTGTGGAACTCATGCAATACCCCTTCGTCGGTGGTGGCGCGGCGCCGCGCGGCACCGGAGCCGGGTATCAAAGCACAAGCTCCGTCGGGCGTCACGCTGCAATTCGGCGCAAACGGCTGCGCCGCGCCGGGACGGGACGCCATCGATGCGTTCCGTGCGCGGCATCCTGCGCGATAATCGGCGCAAACCCAGGCAACCGTGCAGGCCGATGATCCACCCGATCCTGAAGATGGGCGACCCGCGCCTGCTGCGCGTCGCAAGGCCGGTCGAGCAATTCGGCACGCCGGAACTGCGCGAGCTGATCGCCGACATGTTCGACACCATGCATGCGGCCGGCGGCGTCGGCCTCGCCGCGCCGCAGATCGGCGTCGACCTGCAGCTGGCGATCTTCGGTTTCGAGCAGAGCGAGCGCTATCCGGACGCGCCGCCGGTGCCGCGCACGATCCTGCTGAATCCGCTGATCACGCCGTTGTCCGAGGCGCGCGAGGAAGGCTGGGAGGGCTGTCTGTCGGCGCCTGGCCTGCGCGGCGTGGTCGAACGCTGGTCATCGATCCGCTACCGCGGCTTCGATCCGGACGGGCAGCCGATCGAGCGCGAGGCGGAGGGGTTCCATGCGCGCGTAGTCCAGCACGAATGCGACCATCTGATCGGCATGCTGTATCCGATGCGCATCACCGATTTTTCGCGCTTCGGCTTCACCGAGGTGCTGTTTCCGGGGATGGATGTGGGCGACGATTGAACGCTCCTTCTCCTGCCGGGAAGGAACACGCGATCACCGATACCGGTTGATCTCGTCGCGCAAGGCCGAGGCCGCGGCGCGCGCCGCGTCGGCGAAGTCGTCGCCGCTGCCGGCGTAGAGAATCGCGCGTGACGAGCTGATCATCAGCCCGGTTCCCGCAGCCGTGCGTCCCGCGCGCACGGCGGCGGCGACGTCGCCGCCCTGTGCACCGACACCGGGCACCAGGAACGGCACGTCGCCGACGCGTGCGCGCACGTCGGCGAGTTCTTCCGGATACGTCGCGCCGATCACCAGGGCGCAATTGCCGTTGGCGTTCCAGTCGTGCGCGACGGTTTCGGCGACATGCTGGTACAGCCTGCGCTCGCCGGTGCTGTTGCTCACGACCAGATCCTGCAGATCGCGCGCGCCGGGGTTGGAAGTGCGGCACAGCACGATCACGCCCTTGTCGGCGCGATCGAGAAACGGTTGCACCGAATCGCGCCCGAGATACGGATTGACCGTCACCGCGTCGGCGCCGTATCGATCGAAGGCCTCTGCCGCGTAGTTCTGCGCGGTCGAGCCGATGTCGCCGCGCTTCGCATCGAGGATCACCGCCACGCCGGGATGGCGCGCGTGGATGTGCGCGATCAGCCGCTGCAGGCTTTCTTCGGCAGCGTGCGCGGCGAAATGCGCGATCTGCGGCTTGAAGCAGCAGACCAGGTCCGCCGTGGCATCGACGATGGCGCGGCAGAATTCGAAGATCGCGTCGGGCGAATCGCGCAGCACTGCCGGAAATTTCGCCGGCTCCGGATCGAGGCCGACGCAGACCAGCGACTGATTGCGTTGCCAGGCGCTGTCGAGCGATTCGATGAAGGTCATGCGATGGGCGCGCTCGTTCGGGCGTCATTCCGGTGTCGGCCGGAATGACGCAGGTGGACTATTTTCCGCCGGTTCTCAAACCAGTTTCTTGTAGCGGATGCGGTGCGGCTGCGCGGCCTCGTCGCCGAGACGGCGCTTCTTGTCTTCCTCGTATTCCTTGTAGTTGCCGGGGAAGAACTCGACGTGCGAGTCGCCTTCGAACGCGATGATGTGCGTGGCGATGCGATCGAGGAACCAGCGATCATGCGAGATCACGAAGGTGTTGCCCGGGAATTCGAGCAGGGCATCTTCGAGCGCGCGCAGGGTTTCGATGTCGAGATCGTTCGACGGTTCGTCGAGCAGCAGCACGTTGCCACCCTGCAGCAGGGTCTTGGCCAGATGCAGGCGGCCGCGTTCGCCGCCGGACAAGGTGCCGACCAGCTTCTGCTGATCCTGGCCGCGGAAATTGAAACGACCGAGGTAGGCGCGTGACTGGATCTCGATGCCGTTGATGGTGAGGATGTCGGCGCCGCCGGAGATTTCCTGGAACACGTTGTGGTTGCCTTCGAGCTTTTCGCGGCTCTGGTCCACATAGGCGATGTTGACGGTCTGGCCCTTGATGATCTCGCCCTTGTCCGGCTTTTCCTGGCCGATGATCATCTTGAAGAAGGTCGACTTGCCGGCGCCGTTCGGGCCGATGATGCCGATGATCGCGCCGGGGGGCGCGGCGAAGCTGAGGTCGTCGATGAGCAGGCGGTCGCCGAACGATTTCGTCACGCCCTTGAACTCGATCACCGAGTTGCCGAGGCGCTCGCCCGGCGGGATGAAGATCTCGTTGGTCTCGTTGCGCTTCTGGTAGTCGACCGATTGCAGTTCCTCGATGCGTGCGAGGCGCGCCTTGCCCTTGCTGCGGCCGCCCTTGGCGTTGCTGCGCGCCCATTCGAGTTCGCGCTGGATCGCCTTCTGGCGCGACTTCTCGCCGGATTCTTCCTGCTTGAGGCGCTCGTCCTTCTGTTCCAGCCAGGACGAATAATTGCCCTTCCACGGAATGCCGCGGCCGCGATCGAGTTCGAGAATCCACTCGGCCGCATTGTCGAGGAAGTAGCGATCATGCGTGACCGCGACGACCGTGCCCGGATAGTCGTGCAGGAAATGCTCGAGCCATTCGACCGATTCGGCATCCAGATGGTTGGTCGGTTCGTCGAGCAGCAGCATGTCCGGCTTGGACAGCAGCAGGCGGCACAGGGCGACGCGGCGTTTTTCACCGCCGGAGAGCTTGCCGACGACCGCATCCCACGGCGGCAGGCGCAGCGCGTCGGCGGCGACTTCGAGCTGGCGTTCCAGCGCATGCGCATCGGTCACCGCGAGCAGGCTTTCGAGGCGCTGCTGCTCGGCGGCGAGCTTGTCGAAATCCGCGCCTTCCTCGGCATAAGCCGCATAGACCTCGTCCAGGCGACGCTGCGCATTGATGATCTCGGCGACGCCTTCCTCGACCACCTCGCGCACACTCTTGGCCGGATCGAGCGCGGGTTCCTGTTCGAGGAAACCGATCTTGGTGCCCGGATTCGGACGCGCCTCGCCGACGAATTCGGTGTCGGTGCCGGCCATGATGCGCAGCACGGTCGACTTGCCGGCGCCGTTGACGCCGAGCAGGCCGATCTTCGCGCCCGGATAGAACGACAGCGAAATGTCCTTGATGATCTGGCGCTTGGGCGGGACGACCTTGCTGACGCCGATCATCGTGTAGATGTATTGCATGCTGGCTCCGGGCGAGGGACGCGGCGACGCTGCAGGCAGCATCGGGTCCGTTGGAAAGGGAAGGCGGCCATTATCGCCGATTGCGCAGGCGCGCGTCATGCATGGCGCGAAGGATCGCTGCGGCGGCCCCGGCCGTTGTCATCATTCCCGATCAAAACCGCATCAAAGCGGTAACATGCGATCCCCCGCGACTTGCACAGGCTTCGACGATGTTTCCCAGGGATGCCCGCATCGAAGGTTTCGACCCGGAATTGGCCGACGCGATGGCGTCGGAGCTGCAGCGTCAGGAAGACCATGTCGAACTGATCGCATCGGAAAACTACGCCAGCCCGCGCGTGCTCGAAGCGCAGGGATCGGTGCTCACCAACAAGTACGCGGAAGGCTATCCGGGCAAGCGCTATTACGGCGGCTGCGAATTCGTCGACATCGCCGAGGCGCTGGCGATCCAGCGCGTGAAGCAGCTGTTCGACGCCGACTATGCGAACGTGCAGCCGCATTCCGGCTCGCAGGCGAACCAGGCCGTGTACTTCGCGCTGCTGCAGCCGGGCGACACCATCCTCGGCATGAGCCTGGCACACGGCGGCCACCTGACCCACGGCGCCAAGGTGAATCTGTCCGGCAAGATCTTCAACGCCGTGCAGTACGGCATCGACCCGGCCACTGGCAAGGTCGATTACGACGAGATCGAGAAGCTCGCGCTCGAACACAAGCCGAAGATGGTCGTCGCCGGCTTCTCGGCGTATTCGCAGGTGCTCGACTGGGCGCGCTTTCGCAGCATCGCGGACAAGGTCGGCGCCTATCTGTTCGTCGACATGGCGCACATCGCAGGGCTGGTCGCCGCGGGCGTGTATCCGAGTCCGCTGCCGCACGCGCATGTCGTCACCTCGACCACGCACAAGACCTTGCGCGGTCCGCGCGGCGGCATCATCGTCGCCAAAGGCGTCGGCGCCGACATCGAGAAGAAACTGCAGTCGATCGTGTTCCCCGGCATCCAGGGCGGACCGCTGATGCACGTGATCGCGGCCAAGGCGGTCGCGTTCAAGGAAGCCTTGGAGCCGGCCTTCAAGACGTATCAGGCGCAAGTGGTGAAGAACGCGCAGGCGATGGCGAAGGCGTTCATCGCGCGCGGCTACAAGATCGTCTCCGGCGGCACCGAGAACCACCTGATGCTGCTCGACCTGATCGGCCGCGACGTCACCGGCAAGGACGCCGAAGCCGCGCTCGGCGAAGCGCACATCACGGTCAACAAGAACGCGGTGCCGAACGATCCGCGCTCGCCGTTCGTGACATCCGGCCTGCGCATCGGTACCCCGGCGGTGACCACGCGCGGTTATCTGGAAGCCGATTGCATCGACCTCGCGAACTGGATCTGCGACCTGCTCGATGCGCCCGGCGATGCCGGCGTGCTCGCGACGGTGCGCGAGCGCGTGATCGCACAGTGCAGGAAGTATCCGGTGTATGGCTGAGAGGCCGCGAATGGGGAAGCGGGAACCGGGAATCGGAACATCCTGGTCGCGCGATCCTGCGCACGAGTTTGAGAAGCAAACCGATCGCGCCGCGCAAACCGCGCGACGCGCATTCGTTCCATTTCCGATTGCCTGATGCACTGCCCGTTCTGCCAGCACGAAGACACCCGCGTGATCGATTCACGCGTATCCGAAGACGGCGCGACGATCCGTCGCAGGCGCGAATGCGAAGCCTGCGGCGAGCGCTTCAACACCTTCGAGACGGCCGAGTTGAAAATGCCGAGCGTGGTCAAGGGTGACGATCGCCGCGAAGCCTTCGACGAAGGGAAACTGCGCACCGGTTTCATGCGCGCATTGCAGAAGCGCCCGGTCGGCAGCGACCAGATCGATGCGGCGGTGCGCGCCGTCGTCGACGAACTGCGCCGCAGCGCCGAGCGCGAAGTGCCGTCGCTGCGCATCGGCGAATTGGTCATGCGTGAACTGAAGAAACTCGATCACGTGGCGTATGTGCGCTTCGCCTCGGTGTATCGCAGCTTCGAAGATGTGCAGGCATTTCGTGAGGAGATCGAACGGCTGGAACGCGATCTGCCGGCGATGGAAGGCTTGCAGCTGCCGCTGCTCGGCGATGTGCCGGCGCCGCGCAAGAAGGCTTGAACGCAGGCAGAGGCGCGAGCACAAGATCCCTTTTCGTCATTCCTGCGCGAGCGGGAATCCCATTGATCCGGACGTCCCGAAGCAGAAGCGGGAATCTCGCCCGCGCGGGAACGACGTCGGAAGGAGTTCGGCCCTCGTTCGCCGCTGCCATGCCATTCACTGCGATCGATCACATCCACATGGCGCGCGCCCTGCGTCTGGCCGAACACGGACTGCACACGACGCAGCCGAATCCGCGCGTCGGCTGCGTGATTGCGCAGGGCGAGCAGGTCGTCGGCGAAGGCTGGCATCAGCGTGCGGGCGGCGCGCATGCGGAAGTGTTCGCACTGGAAAAAGCCGGTGAGTACGCGCGCGGCGCGACGGCCTATGTGACCCTGGAACCGTGCGGTCTGCACGGCCGCACGCCGCCGTGTGCGGATGCCTTGATCGCCGCGCACGTCGCGCGCGCGGTGATCGCCAGCGAGGATGCGTTCCAGCGCGACGGTACTGCACTCGCGCGTTTGCGCGCGGCCGGCATCGCGGTCGAGTGCGGCCTGATGCGCGAGGCGGCGCGCGAACTCAATCGCGGTTTCTTCAGTCGCATCGAGCGCGCGCGGCCGTGGCTGCGCGTGAAACTTGCGATGAGCCTGGATGGGCGTACCGCACTCGCGAACGGCGAATCAAAGTGGATCACCGGCGCCGCCGCGCGCGCTGACGTGCAGCGCTGGCGTGCGCGCAGTTCCGCGATCCTGACCGGCATCGGCACGGTGCTCGCCGATGATCCGGCGTTGACGGTGCGCATGAACTCGCTCACGCCCGATATCGCGGCGGCGGAACGCGTCGCGCCGCTGCGCGTCGTGCTCGACCGCGAGCTGCGTACCCCGCGCGATGCGCACGTGCTGGATGCGTCCGCGCCGACGTTGATCATCCATGCAGCCGGCGCGCGCAGCGACGACGATCGCTTCGCGAATGTCGAGTACGCCGAGGTTGAAAGTGACGCAGGCGGCCTCGATTTGCTCGCGGTGTTGCGGCTGCTCGCGCAGCGCGGCGCCAACGAGGTCCAGGTCGAGGCCGGTGCGACGCTGTGCGGCGCGCTGTTCGCGCGCGGTCTGGTCGACGAACTGCTGCTGTATGTCGCGCCGGTGCTGCTCGGCGATGCGGCGCGCCCGCTGCTCGCGTTGCCGACGCTCACGGACATGGCCTCGCGCTGGCGGCTGCAAATGATCGAGCAACGTGCGCTGGGCGAGGATGTGCGCATCCTGCTGCGGCCAACCCATACAGCAACGGAGTAGAGCATGTTCACCGGAATCATCCAGGCCGTCGGTCGCATCGCAGCGCGCGAAAACCGCGGCAGCGATGCGCGCATCGCGATCGAGGTCGGCGCGCTCGATCTCGGCGACGTTGCGATCGGCGACAGCATCGCGGTCGGCGGCGTGTGTCTCACCGCGGTCGAGTTGAGCGCGACGCATTTCAGCGTCGATGTGTCGGCGGAAACGCTGACACGCACGACGCTCGGCACGCTCGGTGTCGGCGCGCCGGTGAATCTCGAAAAAGCGCTGCGCCTCGCCGACCGTCTCGGCGGCCATCTAGTTTCCGGCCACGTCGACGGCATCGGCCGCGTCGTCGCCGTGCAGGGCGACGCGGCTTCGCAGCGCTGGACGTTCGAAGTGCCGCACGCGCTCGCGCGCTACATCGCGGTGAAGGGCTCGATCTGTGTCGATGGCACCAGCCTCACCGTCAACGAGGTCGACGGCGACCGCTTCGGCGTGACCCTGATTCCGCATACGCTGGCCGCGACCACATTCGGCGGGCGCAAACCCGGCGATGCGGTGAATCTGGAAGTCGATCTGGTCGCACGCTATGTCGAGCGGCTGTCTCAGGGCGACCGCGCATGAGCGCGAACATCCGCAAACGATCACCCGCTGTTGCATCTTTCAGGGAAAAACACCGATGAGTTTTGCGAGCATTCCGGAATTGCTGGACGAACTGCGTGCCGGACGCATGGTGGTGATCGTCGACGACGAAGACCGCGAGAACGAAGGCGATCTGATCATGGCCGCCGAGAAGGTGCGCCCCGAGGACATCAATTTCATGGCGCGCGAGGCGCGCGGATTGATCTGCCTCGCGCTCAGCGAGCAGCGTTGTCGTCAGCTCGGTTTGAAGCCGATGGTGGCCGACAACACCTCGCCGCATCATACGAACTTCACCGTTTCGATCGAGGCAGCCGAAGGCGTCACCACCGGCATCTCCGCCTTCGATCGCGCACACACCGTGCAGGTCGCGGTACGCCGCGACGCCAAACCGGCCGACCTGACCCAGCCGGGTCACATCTTTCCGCTGACCGCGCAGCCGGGCGGCGTGCTCACGCGCGCCGGTCACACCGAAGCCGCCTGCGATCTCGCGGCGCTCGCCGGCTTCGAGCCCGCCGGTGTGCTGATCGAGGTGCTGCATGAAGACGGCTCGATGGCGCGCCGGCCCGAACTCGAAGCCTTCGCGATCAAGCACGCGCTGAAGATCGGCACGATCGCCGACCTGATCCGCTATCGGCTGCAGACCGAGAAGACCATCACGCGCGTGTTCGAGCGCGACGTCGATACCGAATTCGGCGCGTTCCGACTGATCGGTTACCGCGACGATCTCTCGCCGCTGCCGCACTTCGCCCTGGTGCGTGGCGTCGTCGACGACGGCGCACCGGTGCTCGCGCGCGTGCATGTGCGCGACACCTTGTCGGACGTGCTGCATCTGCGCGATGTCGACAGCGGTTTCGGCGTGACCGCCGCGTTGCGCGCGGTGGCCGCGGCGGATCGCGGCGTCGTCGTCGTGTTGTCGTCGGCCGATGAAGCGGCGCGCGCGCTCGAGCGTTTGCAGGCGCAGGCGGAGCGCGGCAGTGACAGCGCTTATGACGGACGTCAGCACGGCCTCGGTGCGCAGATTCTCGCCGACCTCGGCGTGCATCGCCTGATCGTGCTCGGGACGCCGCGGCGCTTTCTCGCGCTGAGCGGATTCGGTCTCGAAATCGTCGGCTACGAGGAAACTAAAAAGTAATTCATCGTCTTTACGTGGCGCATTCAGGACGGCGTCACGCTGCAGATCGAAGCCGCGCGTAGGATGCCAGCGTCGTTCGGGCAATCCGGACTCATCGATCCGCACGAGGCATCGATCATGAATACCGCGAGGCTGCATCGGGCCATCGTCGCGATCACGTTGAGCGCCGGCGTCTTTGCAATCGCACTGCCGCCGTTGCATGCGCAGGGCACCGCCGGCATGCAGGGTGTGACGGCAGGCAGTTCGACCACGGCGCCTGTGGCCGCGGCGAATCCGCAGCCGCAAGCCGAGGCCTACACGCCGCCGACCGCTGCGCAATTGATCCAGTTGCTCGCGCCGGTCGCGGTGTTTCCGGACAACCTCGTCGCCCAGGTGCTTGCGGCGTCGAGCTATCCCGAGCAGGTCGATGCTGCCAATACCTGGCTCGCGCAACACGGCACGCTGAAGGGACCGGCGCTGCAGAATGCGCTCGACCAGCAGAGCTGGGATCCCGGCGTCAAAGCCATCGTGAATTTTCCCGATGTGCTGCACCAGATGGCATCCAATCTGGAGTGGACGACCGCGCTCGGCGAGGCCTACGTCAACGATCCGACCGACGTGATGAACGCGGTGCAGGCGCTGCGGCAGAAGGCGCTCGCCGCCGGCAATCTGAAATCGAACAAGTATCTCGCGGTGACGACGCAGCCGCGCGACAGCGCGCCGCTGCCGAGCTCCGCGCCGGTGGACGACAGCGAACCGCCCGCCTACGCGGGTGAGCCGGTGGTGCCGCCGCCGGACCAGATTGTCGAGATCGCACCGGCCGATCCGGACGATGTGTATGTGCCGTACTACGATCCCGGCGTGTTCTACGGTGCGCCGATTGCGCTGTGGCCGGGTTATGCGTATGCGTGGCCCGCGCCGCTGTATTTCGGCCCCGGGTTCGGCGCGTTTGCGTTCGGTGCCGGCATCGCGATCGACATCGGCTTCGGCCGGCCCTGGGGTTGGGGCGCCTGGGGCGCGCGCTGGGGACACGGCTACTACGGTCATGGTTGGCACGGCCCGACCGTGGTGCACAACAATCATCCGTACTTCAATCACTCCGACCGCATCGTCAACCACTATGGGTCGCGTGCTTCTTTCGTCGGCAATCGTGGCGGCGACTTCGGACGGCGATCGGTCGCTGAATCGCGAGTCGCTGGCGACCGCGTGACCGGCGAGCGTGCGACACCGTCGATGGGGCGCTCGGGCTTTGCGAGTGAAAGCGGGCGTGCCGGCATGGCCGGCGAGCGCGCCCCCGCGTTCAACGGTACGCGTTCGGCACCCGCGAACTTCGAGCGCATGTCGGTGCCGCATTTCGATCGCGCGATGGTGACGCGCGGCGCTGCGCCGGTGCCAGGTGGCATGGCCGAGACGCGCGGCGGCTTCAATACCGGCGCGATGCCAGCGCGCGCGGCGTCCGCAATGCCGCAGATGCGCAATGGCGCACTTGCTTCGAGCCGCTATGCGCCGACGTCGCAGCCGGGCAGTGCAGGCCGCGCCGGCGAGATGCGCACATTCGCACCGGGCGGGCGCGCCAGCTACGGCGGTTATGCGGGCGGGTCGCGGCAGTACGCGCCGGCGTATCGCACGCGAGGCGCGCCGATGAATCGCTCCGGGCCGATGCAGGCGCCGCGGTATCCAATGCGCTCGTTCCCGAACGGCGGCGCTTACGGCGGACGCGGTGGCGGCTCGCAGCGCGCGTTTTCGCCGCCAAGCGGTGGCGGTGGACATGGCGGCGGCGAACGCGGCGGGAACGGACATCACTGATCAGGGATGCGGATTGATGGCTGCAATCGACAGTCGGGGCATCGGTTGGGCCTCGCCGCGGCGTAGCATGTCGACGTCACGCCAGATCCATGCAAATGGCGTTCTCCGCATTGATGCCCGGCGCTTGGGTTAAACTGCGAAGCGTTTCCCGAGGTTTCCCCAGGCATGCCCACGTTGTCCGGTGAATTGCGTGCCGTCGCTGGCGCGCGTTACGCCATCGTCGCCAGTCGCTGGAATCCGCGCATCGTCGATGCGCTGGTGGATGGCGCGCGTCGCGCCTTGCTGGAACACGGCGTCGCGGCCGGCGCGATCGACGAAGTGCGCGTGCCCGGCGCCTGGGAAATTCCGCAGGCAGCCGCGCAATTGGCGGCCGGACTCAAGCACACGGCGATCCTTGCACTCGGCTGCGTCGTACGCGGTGACACACGTCATTACGAGCACGTCGCCGATGGCTGCGCACAAGGGTTGATGCGCGTCGCCGTCGACTACCGCGTGCCGGTATTGAACGGCGTGCTCGCGGTGGAAGTGCATGCCGACGCCGTCGCACGTGCCGGTGGCGCGCATGGCAACAAGGGCGAGGAAGTCGCGATGGCCGCGCTGGAAATGGCGGATCTGCGCAGGAAACTGGAAAGCGCGGACCGTGAGGGTCGCTTTTCGATTGCGCCGGGCGTGAATGAATCCAAGGGTGCCGCATGACACGCACGACGCAGCATCCGACCGGCGTCGATCTGGCGGCGCGCTCGCGCGCACGCCGGCGTGCCCTGCAGGCGGTCTATGCCTGGCAGCTCAGCAACAATCGCATCGATGGCGTGATCGACCAGTTCCGCAACGAGCAGGACATGCAGATTGCCGACCTCGAATATTTCGAGGATCTGGTGCGCGGCGTCGAACGCGAGCACGCGGATCTCGATGCCGGCTTCACGCCGTTCCTCGATCGCGAAGTCGGGCGCGTCGATCCGATCGAACGCGCCGTGCTGCGCATCGCGGCCTACGAATTGCGCCATCGCATCGATGTTCCGTATCGCGTCGTCATCAACGAGGCGGTCGAAACGACCAAGCGCTTCGGCTCCGAACACGGCCACACCTACGTCAACGGTGTGCTCGACAAACTCGCCGCGGCCTGGCGAAGCGCGGAGTATCAATCGGCGCGCAGTTGACGCAGGCGTTGTATCGCTTGCGCCGACTCGCTGCGATCCGCGATTGCGGTCGCGCCGGCTTCGATCGATGATCGACGCGTGAGCTGCACGGAGGACGTGCCCTGGAATTCGACCTGATCGATCTGATCCGAACGCGTTGCGCGATCACGCGCGCCGATGTGCGCCTCGGCATCGGCGACGATGCGGCAATCCTGGCGCCGCCGCCCGGTCACGATCTGGTCGTCACCACCGACACGATGGTTGCCGGCGTGCATTTTCCGCAAGGCACGCTCGCGCGCGATCTCGGCTGGAAGGCGCTGGCGGTGAATTTGAGCGACCTCGCCGCGATGGGCGCGACGCCGGCGTGGGCACTGCTCGCGCTGACCTTGCCCGATGCCGACGCGTCCTTCGTCGCCGAGTTCATCGACGGCTTCGCTGAACTCGCCGCGCAGCATCGCGTTGCGCTGGTCGGTGGCGATACCACGCGCGGACCACTCGCCATCAGCGTGGTCGCGCACGGCTTCGCGCCGTCGGGCCGCGCCTTGCGCCGCGATGGCGCGCGCGTCGGCGATCAGGTTTTCGTGACCGGAACGCTGGGCGATGCGGCGGCCGGACTGCGCTGTCTCGATCGCCACGATCCGCTCGCGGCGGCTTTGTTCAACGCAGCGGCCGACACGCGCGAAGAACTGATCGCGCGGTTGCAGCGGCCGACGCCGCGCATCGCCGTCGGAGCCGCTCTGCGCGATGTCGCATCGGCTTGCATCGATGTGTCCGATGGCCTGCTCGCCGATCTCGGTCATGTCGCCCGGCGCAGCGGCGTCGGCATCGAGATCGATGCGCAGACACTGCCGGCATCGTCCGCGCTGCTGGCCCTGTTCGATGCACCCGAGCGTCTCGCCCTGCAAACCGCAGGCGGCGACGACTACGAGCTCGCCTTCAGCGCGCCGGATGCGCGCGTTGCCGAGGTCGTGCGCGATCTTGCCCGCATCGGCGGCGGCGTGACGAGGATCGGTCGCATCGTCGAAGGCGCCGGTGTGCGCCTGCTCGATGCCGACGGCGCCGAGCTCGCCTTGCGCGCACACGGCTGGAATCATTTCGCGTGACGATCGACGCTGCGCAACGACGCGAACTGCTCGCGCATCCGGCCGGCTGGATTGCGACGGGATTCGGTTCGGGCCTGAGTCCGTTCGCGCCCGGCACGATCGGCTCCGCTGTCGCATTGATCCCGTGGTTCGCCTTGCGCGAACTGCCGCTGCCGTTCGCGCTGCTGCTGATCGCCGCTGCGTTCGCGCTCGGCGTGTGGGCATCGAACGGGGTGATCGCGAAACTTTCCATCGACGATCCGGGCTTGATCGTGTGGGACGAATTCGTCGGCCAGTGGATCGCGTTGCTGCCGCTGCTCTGGTTCACGCGCAACGATGCGTGGATTCTCGCCGCGTTCGTGCTGTTCCGCCTCTTCGACATCGCCAAACCATGGCCGGTATCGTGGGCCGATCGCGCGATCAAGGGCGGTGTCGGCGTGATGCTCGACGATGTACTCGCCGGCCTCTACGCCGCGCTCGTGCTCGCGATCATTCGATCCATTTTCTGATCGACGCCGCACGAGACATTGCACGAACTCGCCGCGCCCGCGCCGGTCCGAACGACATTCCCGAGGAGTTGACGATGACCGAAGACGAAGTCCGCAAGAATGCATTCGCGATGCCGATCGACAATCCGGCGTATCCGCCGGGGCCGTACCTGTTCGTCGAACGCGAATATCTGATCATCACCTATCGCACCGATCCGGATGTGCTGCGGCGGATTGTGCCGGCACCGCTCGAAGTCGGCGAGCCGCTGGTGAAATACGAATTCATCCGCATGCCGGACTCGACCGGTTTCGGCGACTACACAGAATCCGGCCAGGTGATTCCGGTCACCTTCAAAGGCGAGGCCGGCGGTTACGTGCGCATGATGTTCCTCGACGATCATCCGCCGACCGCGGGCGGACGCGAGCTCTGGGGATTTCCGAAAAAGCTCGGCGCGCCGGAATTGAAAGTGCACCACGACACCCTCGTCGGCACCTTGAAGTATTCCGATTTTCCGGTCGCCATCGGCACCATGGGCTACAAGTACGCGTCGATGGATCAGGCGCAGGCGATCAAGGCGATGGAAGCGCCGAGCTTCCTGTTGAAGATCATTCCGCACGTCGACGGTACGCCGCGCATCTGCGAGATCGTGCGCTACGCGATGCAGTGCAAGCAGTTCAAGGGCGCCTGGACCGGACCCGGCGCGCTCGAATTGTTCGCGCACGCGCTCGCGCCCGTGGCCGAGCTGCCGGTGCGCGAAGTGATTTCAGCGGTGCATCTGAAAGCCGACCTGCTGCTGCCGCTGGGCGAGGTCGTGCACGATTATCTTGCCTGACGCGAATGCGGCGTTTGCCACTCTCGCAGCAACAGGCGGCAAATCCCATCGATGCCGGGAGCGTCCACGCGCTTGCACGCGTGGACGCAGCGCACTCAGGGACAGCTCACATCGCCGGCACACGTCGTTGTGCTGACGCGATAAGGAAACAAGCCGCTGTAATTGGCGAGCAGGCCGGGTTGCGCTTGCGCGTTGATGATGTCGTAGACCATGAAGCCGTTCACCGGCAATCCGCTCAGCGTCACCGATGCTCCGGAATCAAGATTGCTACCTCCACCGAGCAAATGCGCCGGCAGGTCCAGCGTTGCAAGATGCAAGGCCATCGATCCATTGTCACCGAACGGTTGCACGTTCGTGGTCAGCACCGAGCCAAGGACGCCGGATGCCGCTGGCGGGTTTTCATCGTCGAGAAAGGCGAGGACATTGGTCTGGAACACCAAAAAGTGATCGTGCGGATAGCAGGTCTGGAGATTTGCCGGATCTTGGCAAACAGGGACCGCGGCTGCACCGCCCTCGCGATCGACGGGGGTACCCGTCACCCGGACCGGCGATCCAGCGGGGGCGGGCGATCCGGGGAAAGGTGCAAACGCAGTCTCGAACGGCGCGATGGTCGAGCTGTCGTGGAGTTGCTGATCGACGTAGAAGTGTTTGGTCGGAAACGTGACGATCCAGTCGGTGTTGGCTCCGGCATCTGCGCCGACGACATAGTCGTTGTACAGCGTATCTGCCATGAAGACGGCGCTGACCGCGTCGATGCCACGCGCATAGTTGATCGCTTGCACGCTGCCGTCGTTGGACAGGACATTGGCGATGGCGCCGCCTGAAGGTGAGCCGCTGGAGCTGGCATTTTGCAGACCCGGTTCGTCCGGGCCGCTGGTTCCATTGGGAAAGATCGCGTTGTCGATCAGGTTGGCGAGCGCGTCGGCGTTGTAGGGGTAGAACGTGCCTTTGCCGACATCGATGATGGCGCCCCAGCCGTACAGGCCGTTGGTCGGAATGTCGAGATCTTCAGCGAGGTTCGTCAGGTTGGCCAACTGCGCGCAGCCTGGCGGCGTACCCGAGCCCGGATCGCCGCTTGCACTGACCGGTGTGATGGCGACGTCCGTCGCCGAGCCCGGACGAATATCCGCACCGGCAATGATTTCGAAATAGCCTTCGCGCGTTCTATCCGGCGTGGTGGGACCGCCGTCCTTGGGGTTCGCTCGCGAGCGAACCATTGAATGCGGAGGTAAGGAATGCCGTCGGTCCGTTCAAGGCCGGACTCACGCAACTGTGGTCGGCGCTGGTGATCTGCGCCGCGCTCGCCGCATCGCCCGTGCGCGGCTGCGACACCGCCGCCGTCCAGGTGTCATGTGCGGCCAGAAACAGCGTGAAGTCCATCACGTCGCGACCGTTGTAGCCTTCGTGGAAACGTACCGTGGCGACCTTGCCGACATCGGATGCATTGGTGACGGACAGGTAGGTGTCCTGGCTCTTGTTCACCGTGTAGTACGGAAATACGAGTGCCTGGCCGAGCCCGCGTGGATTCAAGGTCACCGCAGTCGCGCTTCCGGCGAACAGAAACGCGGTTGTCGCCAGTGCCGAACCGATCAATTGCCTGTTCATCAGATCACTCCCGATCCAAGGTTTGGAATGAAAGTATAGATGACGCTGCGAGCATGAATGTCGAAAATGGTGACGATCGTGCGGCATTGAACGCGTTGCAGGATTCCTGCAGACCTACATCGGCGCGCAATTTTTTGTCTTGCCGCGAACGTGCGCGCAAAAAAAAGTGACGTCGGCAGGTGCAATGCCGCCGAACCGGCGGAGCATCAATGATGCGTGCCAGCGCGGCTGCGAATCGAAATCAGGGCGGCAACAACTTGCCCGGATTGAGAATGCCGTCCGGATCGAATTCGCTCTTGATCCGACGCATCAGCGCGAGCGCATTCGGATCGAGTGCGTGCGGCATGAAATCGCGCTTGGCGAGGCCGATGCCGTGTTCGCCGGAGAGGGTTCCGTCGAGGCGGATCACCGCGTCGAACACATCGCCGAGTGCGGCTTCGGCGCGCTGCTGTTCGGCCGCGTCGCGCGGCAGCAGATTCACGTGCAGGTTGCCGTTGCCGGCGTGGCCGAAGCAGACGATCGGCACGCGATGTCGCGCAGCGATCTCGCGGGTTGCGGCGACGAGTTCGGGGACGCGGCTGACCGGCACCACGACATCTTCGTTGATCTTGTTCGGCGACAGCGTGCGCAGCGCGGGCGACAGTGCCTTGCGCGCAGCCCACAAAGTTGCAACGTGTTCGGCGTCGCGGGCGGCCAGCAGTTCGATCAGCCCGTCGCCGCGTGCAGCCTGCGAAACCGCTTCGACGGCGGGTGACAGCGAGGCTTCCTCGCCGTCGATTTCGATGATCAGCATCGCGCCGGCAACCGGCACGCTGTCGCCGCCGTGCGCGCGTGCGAGCTTCAGGCATTCGTCGTCGAGAAATTCCAGCGCGCACGGCGTCACCGGCTGCGCCATGATGCGCGATACCGCATGCGCGGCGGCGGCGACGTCGGCGTAGGTCGCGCGCAAGGTGCGCTTCGCCGACGGCAACGGCGTCAGCTTCAAGGTCGCTTCGGTGACGATCGCGAGGGTGCCTTCGGAACCGATCAGCAGGCGTGTCAGGTCGTAGCCGGTCGCGCCCTTGGTGGTGGGTTTGCCGCAGCGAAAATCCTCACCGCTGCCGGCGACCGCGCGCAACGCGAGCACGTTGTCGCGGGTGGCGCCGTATTTCACGGCGCGCGGACCTCCCGCGTTGCAGCCGATGTTTCCGGCGATCGTGCAGTACGGCGCCGAGGTCGGATCGGGCGGCCAGAACAGACGATGCGCAGCGAGCGCGGTCTGCAGATCGCCATTGAGCAAGCCGGGCTCGACCACGGCGAGGCGATTGTCCGGATCGATGCGCAGGATCCGGTTCATGCGTTCGAAACTCGCGACGATGCCGCCGTCGACCGGCACGCTCGCACCGGTCGTGTTGGTGCCGCGACCGCGCGCGGTCAATGCGATGCGCTGCGTGCGACACAGCTGCACCAGCGCGACGACCTGCTCGTGCGTGGTCGGGAAGACGACCGCATCCGGCGCCGACTGCCGGCGCGAGTTGTCGTAGCCGTAGACCAGGCATTCGGACGCATCGGTGCTCAGCGCATCGGCTGCGAAAATGCGTTGGAGAGCGCTGAGTGCGATGGCGGACAACATGCTCTTCTCGGTCAAACGTGAAATGCGTGAGGCCGTTGCAGTGCGAGTGCCATCGGCGATCTCCCGGCCATCAATCCGTGTACTCGAACACCTTCACCACGCGCTCGACCCCGCCCGTATCACGCGCGATACCGACCACGGCTTCGTCTTCCTCGCGCGTGACCTTGCCCATCAGATAGACCACGCGATGCGCGGTGGTCACGTTGACACGTGTCGGATCGAAGCCGGCGATGCTGGTCAGATCGAGCATGCCGGTCTTCACGCGCGCAGTGATCGCGTTGTCGCGACGGCGCGACCAGAAGCCTTCCGGTTCGCGCACTTCGATTTCGTTGACGATGCGACGCGTGCCGTCGAAACCGCTGACGATGCGCGCGGCGCGCGCCTTCAATTCAGGCGTGCGCACTTCGCCGACCAGCAGCATCACGCCGTCGTAGACGACGATGATCACGCTGTTCTTGAGGGCGAGTTCCTTGTCCTTGTTGAGGTCGTTGAACGCGGCGAGATAGATGCGTTTGTCGTCGGCCCAGGTGCCGACGCTGCGGCGATCGTGCGCCGCGCTCGCCCCGGTGGCCGCGCCGCCGACGATGGCGAGAAAGCAGCCGCCGAGTTGCGGCAGCAGGAGGAACAGAAGCATCCAGGCGAGCAAAGAACGACGATGCATGACTCTCCACGTTGGTATCGAAGGGGAATTGCGCACTCTATACGCCTTCGTGCCTGAAGCGTCCGCCGATCGACCTGCGTGTCTGCGCGGCGGTCGGTCGCGGCATCAACTGGCGTCGAAGGCGTTGCGCCGCCAGTCGATCGACGGCCGCGCGTCGCCATCGGCGATGGCGAGTACGTCGAAACGGCAGGCGCGCCGCGAAAGCGCCGGGCGCTCGGCGAGAAACACCTGCGCCGCGCGCACGAGCTTGCCGCGCTTGGCCGCACTGATCGAATCGACGCCGTCGCCGAATCCGCCGCGTGCCGCCGCGCCGCGACGGTAACGCACTTCGGCGAAAACGACGACATCGCGATCGCTCATCACGAGGTCGAGTTCGCCGTAGCGACACGAATAGTTGCGTGCGAGCAGCACCAGTCCGGCCTGTTGCAGATGCGCCAGCGCGACGTCCTCGTAGCGGGCTCCGGCGCTGCGCGTAGTCATCGCGCCGCGATCACTGCAGCAGCGGTGCCGATCCGGCGTCGAGGGCGCCTTCGACCGGCTGCGCGATGCCGTTGGCGAACCGCGCCCAGCCGACGACGCGATGGATGCGACCGTAGCTGTCTGCAGTCAATTCGCCGGTCGCGCCACCGAGGTAGGAATCCGGATGCGCGAGCAGCCAGTCCATGTACGGCAGCAAGGCGTAGGCATCCATGCCGAACGCGAACAGCCGCGCACCGACGCCGTTCGCGCTCGCGATCTGGCTGGCGATCTGGTTGCGATCGGGACGACCCGGAATCGGACCGAACAACCACGGCGCATCGCAGAACTCGACGCCTTCGAGATCGCGGTCGAGCGCTGCATTGCTGTCGCCGGAATAGACATGCGAGGTCGAATACACCGGCACGTTGACGTTCGCGACTTTCAATTGCGGCAGGAGCAGGCGCGCCTGTTGCGGACGCAGGCTGATGAAGACGCCGGCACCGCTGCCTTCCCCGAGCGGCGCCGTTGCCTGGGTGATCGCGGTCGCGTAGTTGATGTCCTTCTCGCGCAGCCGCGCTTCGCCGACGACGCTGCCGCCGCCGGCTTCGAACTGCGCGCGGAAGGCCTTCGCCGCGCGTTCCGCCCAATCGGTATCGGCTGCGAGTACGGCGACGCGCGTGATGCCGCGCTCCTGCATGTGCGCGGCGACCTGCGCGCCTTCGGCGTCCGGCAGCAGGCCGAACTCGGCGCTGCCGGCCGGCGGCACTTCGCCGGTGTCCGGATGATTCAGCGCGAGCACGCGCGCGCTGAGCGACTGATGGAACAATTCGCCGACCGCCTCGCGTTGCAGCGGACCGACGACGTGATCGGCGCCGTCGCTCACCGCCTTGTTGTAGGCCGCGATCGCATCGGCCGGCGTCTTGCCGGAATCGTAGATGCGCACCTGCGGCCGGCGCTCGGCGTTGTCGGCGAAATACGCGGTGAAGAAGCCGTCGCGAATCGACTGCGACACGCCGGCCAGCTGTGCGCCGAGCGGCAGCAGCAGCGCGACATTCTTCAGCGACTTGTAGCCTTCGGTCTGCAGCGCGCCGTCCTCGTTCGGACGGATCGTGCCGACCGGCTGGCTCGGACGCGGCAGATCGCGCGCGAATACCTGGCCCTTGCCGCGCAAGGCCTGTTCCACCCACGGGCGCATCGCATCGCCGGGCGGCAGTGCGTCCATGCGGGTCTTCAGCGTGTGCGCATCGGCGGCGCCGAGCGCATCGATGAGCTGCTTGCGATTCTGTTCGCGATCGGCGCCGTCCAGATAACGATCGAGCTGCGCGCGTGCACGCGCCGAAGAGAACGCATCGCCGCCAGCGAGATCGGCGCGCGCGCGCAGTTCCAGCGCGCGTACGCGCAAGCCGGGCGGCGTCTCCTCGCTCATCGCGAGCAGGCTCTGCGCCTGCGCGACATCGCCATGCTTGAGCGCGATTTCCGCATCGAGCAGATCGAGCCGTGTCGCTTCCTCGCCGTGCAGGCGGCGACGCTTGAGATCGCCGAGTGCACGCGCGGCGCCTTCCAGATCGCCGCGCTCGCGCAGCGCTTCCGCTGCGCGCAAACGGTAGTGGGCGGATTCGTCGCCGCGACTGCTCGCGGCGAGATCAAGAAATGCAGCCGCCGCCTGATCGAGGTCGCCGTGCTGATAGAGCTGCTCGGCGTGATCGACGTCGACCGCCGTATGCGGCGCAACCGACGCTTCCGGCATCGTCACGCAGGACGCCAGCGTCAGCGCCAGGAACAACGCCGGCGCGATGCGCAAAGTTGTGCGAGCGATCAGTCGGTGCAGCATCCGGTCCGTGCAGCCTGGCATCGTGGTTCTTCCGCACTCGATGGCAAGGCTGCGATGATAGCCGATCGGGCGCGCCGCTCCTGTGACCGCAGCCGCGTGTCGCGGCCTCGAGAACGAGGAGATCGCGATGAGCGGCAATCCCGGACGGCTGTGGATCGTGGCGACGCCGATCGGCAATCTGGATGACCTGTCGACGCGCGCGCGCGACACCTTGCGCCGCGTCGACCTGATCGCGGCGGAAGACACGCGGCACAGCGCGCCGCTGCTCGCCGCCGCCGGCAGTCGCGCGCGCATGCTTGCGCTGCACGAGCACAACGAGCGTGATCAGAGCGCGCAGGTGATCGAGCATCTGCGCGGTGGCAGCGACGTCGCCTTGATCTCGGATGCGGGCACGCCCTTGATCAGCGATCCGGGCTATCGCCTCGTGCGCGCGGCGCGCGCGGCGGGCTTCGAGGTGTCGCCGATACCGGGTCCGTGCGCAGCAATCGCGGCGCTATCGGTGGCTGGCCTGGCGAGCGATCGCTTCGTCTTCGAAGGCTTCCTGCCGGCGAAGGCATCGGCGCGGCGCGAGCACTTGCAGACGCTGGTAGCCGAGTCGCGCACGTTGATTTTCTACGAGTCGAGTCATCGCATCGTCGAATCGCTGGCCGATGCGATCACGGTATTCGGCGGCGCGCGCGAAGCGGTGCTGGCGCGCGAACTGACCAAGTTGTTCGAAACCGTCATCGCCGCGCCGCTGGCGCAAATCGCGACGCGGGTCGGCGCCGATGCGAATCAGCAGCGCGGCGAATTCGTCCTGCTGGTTGCCGGCGCCGCCGACGAAGCCGCCGATGCGCAACTCGCCGAAGGACGCCGCGTATTCGCCCTGCTGCGTGAGGAGTTGGCGCCGGCGCGCGCGGCCAAGCTTGCGGCGGCGATTACTGGTGCGCCGCGCAAGCAGCTCTACGAAGGGTCTGGAGTCGAGGAGACGAAATAAAGAAACAAAAGTTTTCATTTGAGAGCCGTTCGACCGCGTGCACACGGGAGTAATCTGCAATTGCCTGAAGTTAGGCTTCTGGCATAAGTCAGTTCGTTGCAGGGAGAGCGGCAATGAAGGCGTTACTGATAGGCTTGATTGCATGCACGTGTGCGGTTTTGTCCGGGTGCACCGGCAGTGCTACGATAAAAATCGAATTTACTGTCGTGTGGAAAGCGCCGACGTCATATACTTCTGAAAATCTGGGCGCGACGGATGAAAGTACCCCAATCAACATATCCGGAGAAATTGCGTCCACTTCAGGATTGAAGTGGGGTGAGGGCGTCGACAGCGTCAACATCGATGCAAATGGTATTTTGATTGATACTTCAGGAACCACGGTATCCTTGCCGCCATCAGGTACTGTCACCTTGAGTCTGACCAGTGAGGGAGGCACGTTGGGAGCCCGCTCGTTTGCTTGGACCCGACAGTCGAGCTCTATCCGCTTCACCGATGCTGCGGCAGTAAATCAGTGGTTGCAGGCCACGGGTCAGGGTGCTGCTAATCCCGTCTTGAGCTATCACCTTGACTCATTCAATGTGGTTGCCGTCCCGGGGACAAATGTAGTTTCCGCGAATCTGGTATATCAAGGCGGCACGCAAGCATCCGCACGACAGCAGTGGGAGCAAGAGGAGCCGCCGTGTCCAATCCGACCGGGACTGCATTGCATTCCGAAATAACGACCGGACGCATGTTCGAAAGCCTCTGGGCCTGACGCATCCGCCATGAGTGTTGCTGTCGGATAGTTGTGGTGCTGGTAGAGCGCTGGGCGAGTTGACGGTTCTGTCGTTGGACTCCTTTTTTAAAATTTTGGTAAGAGCTCTGAGTGCTAACGCGCTCAGAGCTCCTAACTATTATTGACGTTTATGTGCAGTGGATACGATAGAAATGCTCAATCGATCGGGATACTTCGGATTTGCGGCTGTTCGCATGTTGCGCATCCTGATTGTACTTTCAAGTCTGGCTGCGGCTAGCTGTGCGTCGATCCCTTTTTCTACTCTGGCGCGCATGAGTTCGTTCGATGAAAAGGATTTTTCATCCCTCGACGCGAGTGTGGTAAGGGTCAAAGTGTCGCTGCTCGAGCAGTTCAAGCTTGACGTTGGGAAATGCGTTCTCAAAGTGGAAGTAAAATCCGGGGAGAGATCTCGCATCGATGCCATGGAACTGAAGGCTGAGTCTGTTACGCCGGGAATTATTTCAGGAGGAATTTTTTCTTCTCCTAAGAGCGCCACAGTCTATGTCATGAATCTTGCCGACTCGTCCAGACAGAAATTTATCGATCTCCAGAATTTTGTTCGTTCGGCCAAGGTTGATGCGGTCGATCTCAACGTCAACGTTGCCCTTTTGTCCGTCCCCAAAGATGCTGTCGATACGCAGGTATGGGTCGATCTTTTGTTCTCGGAGTCAGCTGGATATTTCAGATTGATCGACGCCGGTACTATTCGTTTGGACCGGGGGCGTTCACAGGTTCTGATGCGCGATCCGTGATGGAGCTTCCAGAGCCGATGCCATCGGCTCGCGAAGAGACAGGGGCTTTGCGGAGGCGACGAGTACATGCAGTGGGCCGGGCAAGGTCTGGAGCATTCGGAATGTCCTCGCTGGCCGATTGTTCGCAGGCTGGATAGACTTGCGGTGGGAGCCGGCCAGGCAGCCGCGTCACGCTTCGGCGTGCCGAGGAAAGTCCGGGCTCCACAGGGCAGGGTGCCAGGTAACGCCTGGGCGGCGCGAGCCGACGGAAAGTGCAACAGAGAACAAACCGCCGAACGGTGTCGCAAGACACGCGTGGTAAGGGTGAAACGGTGCGGTAAGAGCGCACCGCGCGCGGGGCTAACGCCGCGTGGCACGGCAAACCCCACCTGGAGCAAGACCGAATAGGGGGACCATGACGCTGCCCGCGTCGTTCCCGGGTTGGTCGCTTGAACCGTGCGGCGACGCACGGTCCAGAGGAATGGCTGCTCACGACAGAACCCGGCTTATCGGCCGGCTCCCACTCTCGATTGCAGCGGCGCGACGCGTTCCGGGTCGCGCCGCTGCGGCTTTGCGAGCGTGCAGGGCGCTTGCCAGGCCGGACATTCATTGTCAGCGCCGTGGCGAGCGGCCGTTGTCCTGGCTTCGACGGACTCGCAATCCCTTCGCCTTCCAAGTCGTCGGAGTGGTGCCGAGTCGACGCCACCATCGAACCGGCCCCGAGCTGTCATGCCACGCGCCAAAGTCCTCCTTGTGAACATCTGCAATTGTGGAAACTCCACTTGTCGCAGCGTTTCAAGGTGTTGCCGCGCACTCCTCAAGGCCGCCTCATGATCGGCGGGCGGTCCGCGTGAAAGAACCGTCACAAACCCCCGCCGATTGCCCGCAAATTGCCCCGAATTTTCCTTGACAGCCCGTAGGTTGCCGCCTAATGTGGGTTGTAGTGGTTTTTTGTGGTGAAACGTGGGTTATGTTCCAAGGTGAGACTGCCATCGCGCTGGATGACAAGGGTCGGGTCGCCATACCTGCGGCCTATCGCGACCTCGTCGCGAAGGCCAGCGCGAACCGCCTGGTCGTCACCTACAACCCGTTCGAGCATGGTTGCCTTTGGATCACGCCGCAGAACGCGTGGGAACAGCTGCGCGATCAGGTCAATGCGCTGTCGAAGACCAAGCAGGCGCATCGCATCCTGCAGATGAAGCTGGTCGGCGCTGCCGCGCATGTCGAGCCCGATGGCAACGGACGCATCCTGCTGCCGGCGAGTCAGCGCGCGGCGACCGGGATCGAGAAGCGTGTGGTGCTGCTCGGCATGGGTGACCGTTTCGAACTGTGGGGCGAGCAGGCCCATCTGGCCAAGATCCGCGAGACGATCGGCGAGGACCAGATCACGGAGGACATGGCCGAGCTGAAGTTGTGACGCAGGCGCCGAACAGCGCGCCAGCGCGCCAGCACGTACCGGTGATGTTGGCGGAGGTCCTGGAAGGCCTTCGCGTGAAAGCGGACGGAACCTATCTGGATGGAACCTTCGGACGCGGCGGGCATGCGCGCGAAGTATTGAAGCGGTTGGGCGAGGCGGGACGCCTGTTGCTGATGGACCGCGATCCGGAGGCGATTGCGGCAGCACGCGAGGAGTTTGCTGCGGATCCACGGGTGTCGGTTCGTCACGCGACGTTCGCGCAGATGGCCGAGTGGCCGCAGGCAAGGGCGGGGCTGGATGGCGTGTTGCTCGATCTTGGCGTGTCGTCACCGCAACTGGACGACCCGGCACGCGGCTTCAGCTTCCAGAACGAGGGTCCGCTGGACATGCGCATGGACCCGACACGTGGAATGAGCGTGGCGGAATGGTTGAAGGCGGCGGATGAAACGGAGATCGCCGATGTGTTGTGGCGGCATGGCGAGGAGAAGATGAGCCGGCGCATCGCGCGGGCCATCGTGGAAACCGGACGTAGCCGCCCCTTGGCGACGACGCGCGAACTCGCCGACCTCGTTGCGAAGACGATCGGGTACCGCGAGCGCCACAAGCATCCGGCAACGCGCACCTTTCAGGGACTGCGCATTCACATCAACGACGAACTGGGCGGTTTGCAGCACGGCCTCGAAGGCGCGCTCGCCTGCCTCAAGCCCGGCGCGCGCCTGGCCGTGATCAGTTTTCATTCGCTCGAAGATCGCGCGGTCAAGCAGTTCATCCGCGGCGAAATTGCGCGTCCGGTGCGTCGCGGTCTGCCGCCGCCGCCGAGCGCGCCGTCCGCGCTGGTCGCGATCGGCAAGGCGCAATTTGCCGGCGACGCCGAGCTCGCCGCCAATCCGCGCGCGCGCAGTGCCGTGTTGCGCGTCGCCGAGAAGCGCGCGCCGGAGCAGCACGCATGATGCTGCGCATCACCTCGCTCTCGGTCCTGCTCGCCGCGACGCTCGGCAGCGCGATCGGTGTGGTCTATGCGCGCCAGCAGAGCCGTCTCGCCTTCGTCGAGCTGAGCAAGCTCGGCAACGAGCGCGACGACCTCAATTTCGAGTTCGGCCGCTTGCAGCTGGAGCAGGCGACCTGGGCCGAGAACAATCGTATCGAGCAGATTGCGCTCAGCCGGCTCGGCATGCTGCCGGCGAACGCGGCCGCGACGATCGTGATCAAGCGATGAGCGGGCAGCGTCGATGAATCCGCGCATCCAACCGCCCCATCCGCGCACGCGTCTGTATGTCGTGCTCGGCATGCTCGGCCTCGCTTCGAGCGCGCTGGTCGTGCGCGCGGTCGACCTGCAGGTCGTGCGCAAGGATTTCTACCAGGAGCAGGGCGACGCGCGCTATCTGCGCGATCTGGCGATTCCGGTTTCGCGCGGCACCATCTTCGATCGCAACGGCGAACCGCTCGCGGTGTCGACGCCGGTCGAATCGATCTGGGCCAATCCCTCCGAAGTGATGGAGCACGTCGATCGCCTGCCCGAGCTTGCCAAGGCAGCGGGTCTGGACGAGGAATCGCTCAAGCAGAAACTGATCGAGCGCTCGGACAAGGAATTCATCTACCTCAAGCGTCATCTCAATCCGGACGACGCGCAGGCGATCCTGAAACTCGACATCCCCGGTATCGCCAGCCAGCGCGAGTTCAAGCGCTACTACCCGAGCGGCGAGATCATGGCGCACGTGCTCGGCTACACCAATATCGACGATCACGGACAGGAAGGACTCGAGCTCGCCTTCGACGGCTGGCTCGCCGGCAAGCCCGGCATCAAGCGCGTGATCCGTGACCGCCTCGGTCACGAAGTCGAGAACGTGGAGCTGATCCGCGATGCGCAGCCCGGACGTGACCTGACCATCTCGATCGACCGCCGCGTGCAGTACCTCGCGTACCGCGAACTGATGGCGGGGCTGCGCGACCATCACGCGAAATCCGGCTCGATGGTCGTGTTGAATTCGAAGACCGGCGAGATCGTCGCGATGGTCAACCTGCCGTCGTACAACCCCAATTCGCGCAGCAATGTGGTGCCGGAATATCGGCGCAATCGCGCCGTGACCGATGTGGTCGAGCCCGGCTCGACGATGAAGGCGATCACGCTTTCGGCGGCGCTCGAAAGCGGCAAATGGAAACCCGAGTCGAAGGTCGACACCGCCCCGGGCACCTACGAACTCTACGGTCACACGATCCACGACACGCACAATCACGGCGTGATCGATGTGACCCACGTGATCACCCTGTCGAGCAACATCGGCGCCGCCAAGATCGGCGGTTCGCTGCCGCGCCAGAGCATGTACGACATGTTCCATCGTCTCGGTTTCGGCGAACCGAGCGGCAGCGGTTTTCCGGGCGAATCGCCGGGTTATCTGCCGATCGTCAAGAACTGGGGTCCGGTCGAGCAGGCGACCATTTCATACGGCTACGGTCTCAACGTCACGCCGCTGCAGATCGCGCGCGCCTACGCGGCGATCGCGAACGGCGGCGTGCTGCACCAGCCGACCTTCGTCAAGGGCGGCGGCGATCAGGGTCAGCAGGCACTCGATCCGAAGATCGCCAAGCAGATCCTCGATATGCTGACCACGGTCGTGTCGAAGGAAGGCACCGCGCCGACCGCTGCGGTGACGAACTACATCGTCGCCGGCAAGACCGGCACGTCGCATCAGTCCTCCGGCGGCGGCTATTCCAATCGCTACGTGTCGCTGTTCACCGGCATCGTGCCGGTGAGCGATCCGGAACTGATCGGCGTCGTCGTGATCCACGATGCCGGCAGCAACAGCGCCGGCCTGATTACCTACGCCGGCGGTTTCGTCTCCGCACCGGTTTTCAGCAAGGTCATGGACGGCACCTTGCGTCTGCTCGACGTGCCGCCCGACAACGTCAAGAACTGGTACACCGGCGGCCCGGTGCCGGCGGCGCAGCCGGTGCCGAAAGCGCCGGTTGAAACGGCGCCGGAAACGAGCGCGATGGACAACATGGCCGAAGAGGCCGTGCCATGAGCGCGCTCTGCGTTTCGCGCACGGACACCGGCATCGCGCCTGCCCGGGTATTTCCACAACGGGTGCAGGCTTGTGCCCGATGCAGCGCACAGCATGTGCATGCAGCAGCGTGCGGTCATTGCGACCGCCGCATCGATCGCTGCGCAGGAAGCCAGGCATGAGCTCGCGCGCACTCAGCGTGCACGAATTGCTGCACGGCCGCGCCGTTGCCGGCGGGGCCGCCGACATCGTCGTGCGCGGACTCACCCTCGACTCGCGCCGCGTCAATCAGGGCGATGCCTTCGTCGCATTGTCCGGAACGCAGACGCACGGCATCCAGTTCATGCCGATGGCCGCGGCGCGCGGCGCCGCCGTCGTGCTGGCGGAAGCATCGCCGCTCGCGCATCAAGCCGACGTCGCGCAGAAAAATCCCGAGCTGCCCATCGTCTGGGTGGACGGACTTCGCGACGAACTCGGTGCAATCGCCGCGCGCTTCTTCGGCGAGCCGTCGAAGACACTCTCGGTGATCGGCGTCACCGGCACCAACGGCAAGACCTCGACCGTGCAACTGCTGGCGCAGGCGCTGCAGCACGCGGGTCGCACGGCGGCGACGATCGGCACGCTCGGTGCCGGTCTCCACGGCGCCATCCGCGAAGGCGAGCGCACCACGCCGGATGCGATCGCGGTGCAGGGCCTGCTCGCCGAATTTCGCGACGCGGGTGCCAGCCACGTCGCGATGGAAGTGTCCTCGCATGCGCTCGAGCAGGGCCGCGTCAACGCAGTCGGCTTCGATCTCGCGGTGTTCACCAATTTGAGTCGCGATCATCTGGACTATCACGGCAGCATGCAGGCCTACGGTGCAGCCAAGCAGCGGCTGTTCGCGTGGCCGGGCCTGCGCGCCGCGATCATCAATATCGACGATGCGTTCGGTCGTGCGCTGGCGTCGGGTCTCGACACACCGAGCGAGCGCGACGCCGACAAAGCTTCCGGCCGCGTGCAGACCGTGCTGCGCTACGGCGTCGAAAACGACGGCGCCGACGTGGTCGCGCGCTCGATCGCCAGCGACGCCGGCGGCCAACACTTTCATCTGACCACGCCCTGGGGCGAGGGCGCGATCACGACCCGTCTGCTCGGCCGCTTCAACGTATCCAACTTGCTCGCGGTGGTCGCCTGCCTCGGTCAGCTCGGCGTGCCGTTTGCGCAGATCGCCGGCGCGCTCGCTGCGCTCGATCCGGTTGCGGGCCGCATGAACCGGCTCGGTGGCAACGGTGCACAGCCCCTGGTCGTGATCGACTACGCGCATACGCCGGATGCGCTCGAACAGGCCTTGACCTCGCTGCGTGCGCATTGCGCCGGGCAGTTGATCTGCGTGTTCGGCGCCGGCGGCGAGCGCGATGCCGGCAAGCGCCCGCAAATGGGCGCGATTGCCGAAGCCCTCGCCGATCGCATCGTCGTCACCGACGACAACCCGCGTGGCGAGAACGGCGATCGTATCGTCGAGCAGATCATCGAGGGTCTCACGCATCCACAGCGCGCGATCATCGAGCGCGATCGTGCCGCGGCAATCGCGCAGGCGATCGCCTCTGCGCAATCCGGCGACATCGTGCTGATTGCAGGAAAGGGACACGAGCCGTATCAGGAAGTCGCCGGAACGAAACGTCCGTTCGACGATCTCGCCATCGCGCGCGATGTGTTGGAGCAGCGCGCATGTTGAACCTGCGCCTCGCCGACATCGCTCGTTGGACCGGCGGCAGCCTGCACGGCGCCGACGCGTCGATCGAAACCCTGTCGACCGACACGCGCACGCTGGGCGCGGGCGCCTTGTTCGTTGCGCTCAAAGGCGAACACCACGATGCGCACGATTTCGTCGCGAGCGCACACGAGCGCGGCGCGAGTGCGGCGCTGGTGGAGCGCATCCAGGCTGTGGGTCTGCCGCAGGTCGTGGTCGCTGACACGCTCGCCGCGCTCGCTGAAATCGCGCGCCGCGTCAACCTGCGTCATCGCGCGCGCATCGTCGGCATCACCGGCTCGAACGGCAAGACGACGGTGAAGACGCTGATCGCCGCGATCCTGACCCGTCACGGCCGCACGCACGTCAACGCGGGCAATTTCAACAACGAGATCGGTCTGCCGCTGACCGTGCTCGCGATGCCGGCCGACAGCGATTACGCGGTGCTCGAAATGGGCGCCGGCAAACCCGGCGACATCGCCTATCTCGCGCGCATCGCGCAGCCGGATGTCGCGCTCGTCAACAACGTCGCCGCAGCGCATCTGGAACGCATGGGCACGTTGCAGGGCGTCGCCGAAACCAAGGGCGCGATCTATCGCGCGCTGCCGGTCGACGGTGTCGCGGTGATCAATGCCGACGATGCATTCGCCGATTATTTCGGCGTGCTGGCCGCACCGCGCCGCGTGCTCACCTTCGGGTTGCTGCGGCGCGCTGATGTGAGTGCAGCAATCGATGCAGACACGAAATTCGATGGCCGCTTCCGCATGCTGACGCCGATCGGCAACAGCGAGATCGCATTGCCGCTGCCGGGGCGTCACAACGTGATGAACGCACTCGCCGCGAGCACGATCGCGATTGCCCTCGGCGTGCCGCTGGCGACGATCAAGGCCGGCCTCGAAGGCGCGCCGAATGTCGCCGGACGGCTGCTGCGTCGCACGCATGCTTCCGGCGCGGTCGTGATCGATGACAGTTACAACGCCAATCCGGGTTCGTTCGCTGCCGCGATCGCGACACTCGCTGCTGAACCCGGCGAGCGCGTGCTGGTGATGGGCGACATGGCCGAACTCGGCGCCGATGCCGAGAAGCTGCACGCCGAGATCGGCGCGCTGGCCCGGCGCAGCGGCATCGATCGTCTGCGCGCGGTCGGTCGCCTGAGCCGTGCGGCAACCGCCGCGTTCGGCAAGGGCGCGCTCCATTACGCCGATCAGGGCGAACTGATCGCTGCCTTGCGCGAGGACCTGCGCGCGGATGTTGCGATGCTGGTGAAGGGCTCGCGCTCATCGGCGATGGAGCGCGTCGTGCACGCCTTGCTCGACGATCCCAGTGACCAAGGAGGCGAGCGACATGCTGCTTGAACTCGCCGAGCTTCTGAAAGGCTACGTCAGCGGATTCCATCTGTTCCAGTACCTGACGTTTCGCACCATCATGAGCACGCTGACCGCGCTCGCGGTATCGCTGCTCGCCGGTCCCGCGATCATCCGCAAGCTGGCCGAGGTGAAAGCCGGTCAAGTCATCCGCAACGACGGGCCGCAATCGCATCTGGTCAAGGCGGGCACGCCGACCATGGGCGGCGTGATGATCATCGGCTCGATTGCCGCATCCACCCTGCTGTGGGCGGATCTGCACAACCGCTATGTCTGGCTCGTGCTCGCCGTGACGATCGCGTTCGGCGCGATCGGTTTCTACGACGACTACAAGAAGCTGGTGAAGAAGGACAGCAAGGGACTCGCCGCGCGCTGGAAATATTTCTGGCAGTCGGTGTTCGGTCTCGGTGTCGCGCTGTTCCTGTACTTCAGCGCCGACACGCCGGCTGCGACGACGTTCTATCTGCCCTTGATCAAGCAGGCGCAGGTTCCGCTCGGCTACGCCGCGCAGGCGGCGGCGGGATCACCCTGGCTGTCCGGATTCGGCGCGCTCGCGTTCATCGCGCTCGCCTATTTCATCGTGGTCGGTTTCTCCAACGCGGTGAACCTCACCGACGGTCTCGACGGACTCGCGATCATGCCGAGCGTGCTGGTCGCGACCGCGCTCGGCGTGTTCGCCTATCTCGCCGGCAACAAGGTGTTTTCCGAATACCTCGGCATCCCGGCGATTCCGGGCGCCGGCGAACTCGCCGTGTTCTGCAGCGCGCTGGCCGGGGCGGGCCTCGGCTTTCTCTGGTTCAACACGTATCCGGCGCAGGTGTTCATGGGCGACATCGGCGCGCTCGCGATCGGCGCGGCGCTCGGTTGCGTCGCGGTTATCGTGCGTCAGGAAGTCGTGCTGCTGATCATGGGCGGCGTGTTCGTGATGGAAACGGTGTCGGTGATGCTGCAGGTCGCCAGCTTCAAGTTGACCGGCAAACGCATTTTCCGGATGGCGCCGATCCATCACCACTTCGAATTGAAGGGCTGGCCGGAACCGCGCGTGATCGTGCGCTTCTGGATCATCAGCGTGGTGCTGGTGCTGATCGGCCTCGCTACGTTGAAGGTGCGCTGATGCTCTTGTTCAACTACAACGAGGAATCGCAGGCGACCCGTCGTGGCAAAGCGCGCGGTCGCTACGATCTCAGCCTGATCCTCGCCGCACTCGCGCTCGCCAGTCTCGGAGCGGTGATGGTTGCGTCGAGTTCGATCGCGGTCGCGGACGGCCAGCACGTCGGGCCGTTCTATTACCTGATCCGGCATCTGGTCTTTCTCGCGTTCGGCCTGGTTGCCTGCGTGATCGCGGCGCGCACTGAACTTGCCTGGCTCGAACGCCATGCCGGCAAGCTGCTGCTCGCCGGCATCGTGTTGCTGCTGGTGGTGTTCGTGCCGCACGTCGGCATCCGGATCAACGGTGCGCGGCGCTGGGTGCGACTCGGCTTCATCGGATTCCAGTCGGTCGAAGCGGTCAAGATCATCCTCGTCGTCTACATGGCGAGTTACCTCGTGCGCCATCGCGACAATGTGCAGTCGAGTCTGTTCGGCGTGATCAAGCCGCTCGGCATCGCCGCGCTGCTCGTGGTCTTGCTGCTCGCGCAGCCGGACTTCGGCTCGGCCGCGCTGCTGATGGCGGTCACGCTCGGCATGGTCTGGCTCGGCGGCGCGCGCGTGCGTCATCTCGCCCTGCTCGGTGCGGCCGGTGTGCCGGTGCTGGCCTGGGTCGCGATGAGCCAGGACTACCGCGTCAAGCGCCTCACCTCATTCCTCGATCCCTGGGCCGATCCGTTCAAGGACGGTTTTCAGCTGACCCAGGCCTTGATCGCAATCGGCCGCGGCGAATGGCTCGGCGTCGGTCTCGGCGCATCGGTGCAGAAACTGTTCTACCTGCCCGAAGCACATACCGACTTCATCCTCGCGGTGATTGCGGAAGAACTCGGCCTCGCCGGCATCGTGCTCGTGCTCGGACTGTTCGCATGGCTGGTCGGACGCGGTTTCGTGATCGGCCTGCGTGCGGTCGAACGCAACCTGCGCTTCGCCGGCTACTGCGCGTTCGGTACCTCGTTGATGATCGCGCTGCAGGCGCTGGTCTCGGTCGGCGTGAATCTCGGTGTGCTGCCGACGAAGGGACTCACCCTTCCGCTGATCAGCTCCGGCGGATCGAGCGTGATGATGACCTGCGCCGCGATCGGTCTGCTGATCCGCGTCAGCTACGAGGTCACGCGGGCCGAAGACGCGACCTTGCAGGCGATCGCCGAGCGTCAGCTGCTCGACGTGCGCAAGTTCGCCGAGGCACGCGCTTGAGCAGAACGCCGGCCAACGCGAAGAGCCCGGTCATGATCATGGCCGGCGGTACCGGCGGGCATATCTTTCCGGGACTCGCGGTCGCGGCCGAACTCGCCGCGCGCAAGGTGCCGGTGATCTGGCTCGGCGCGCGCGGCGGTCTGGAAACGCGGCTGGTGCCGCAGCACGACTTGCCGCTGGAAACATTGAAGATCGGCGGCGTGCGCGGCAAGGGTCTGCTGACGGCATTGCGCACGCCGTTCCGCCTGCTCGGCTCGATCGCCGCGGCGCGACAGCTGATGAAGCGTCATGCGCCGCGCAGTGTTCTGTCGATGGGCGGTTATGCGGCAGCGCCGGGTGGATTCGCGGCCTGGCTTTCGCATGTGCCGATCGTGGTGCACGAACAGAATCGGATTCCGGGCGTCACCAATCGTCTGCTCGCGCGTCTGGCGCAACGCGTGTTGAGTGGATTTCCGGATGTATTCGCGCACGGCGTGTGGGTCGGCAATCCGGTGCGCGCAGCGATCTTCGCGATCGCGCCGCCGGCTGCGCGCTACGCCGGGCGCGAAGGTCCGCTGCGCCTGCTCGTGCTCGGCGGCAGTCAGGGCGCGGCGAGCTTGAACACGCAACTGCCGGAGATGTTGCGCCGGCGCGGTGCGCGCATCGCCGTCGACGTGCGCCATCAATGCGGCGAGAAGCATGTCGAGAAAACCCGCGCTGCCTATCTCTCGGCCGGTATCGAGGCCGAGGTCGTCGCGTTCATCGACGACATGGCCGCGGCCTACGCCTGGGCCGATCTTGCGATCTGCCGCGCGGGTGCACTGACGCTCGCCGAGCTCGCGGCGGCCGGAGTGCCCGCGCTGCTGGTGCCGTATCCGCACGCGGTCGACGATCACCAGACCAAGAACGCCGAGGCGATGGTCGCTGCCGGTGCGGCGCGTCTGGTCGGCGAGGGCGACGAATTCATCAAGCGTCTCGGCAGCGCGCTGGCCGAAGCGGCCGATCGCGCGCGCCTGCTGCGCATGGCCGAGGCTGCGCGCACGCTCGCGCGCTCGGACGCTGCGCAGCGCATCGCCGACGCATGCCTCGAGGTAGCCGCATGACGCCGGCTCGTCTCGCCCGCTACGGCGACATCATGCAGGACTTCCGCCGTGTGCATTTCGTCGGCATCGGCGGCGTCGGCATGAGCGGTATCGCCGAGGTGCTGTGCAATCTCGGCTATTCGGTGTCCGGTTCGGATCGCGCCGACAATGCGACCACGCGACGCCTCGCCGAACTCGGCGCGCGCATCGATCGCGGCCACGACGCGGCGAATGTCGCCGAGGCCGACGTGCTGGTCGTGTCGAGTGCGATCCGCCCCGACAATCCCGAACTCGTCGCGGCGCGCGCGCGGCGCATTCCGGTCGTTCCGCGCGCGGAGATGCTCGGCGAACTGATGCGCTTTCGCCGCGGCATCGCGGTCGCCGGCACGCACGGCAAGACCACGACCACGAGTCTGACCGCCAGCGTGCTGGCCGAAGCCGGACTCGATCCGACCTTCGTGATCGGCGGCCAGCTGATTGCGGCCGGAGCGAATGCGCGCCTCGGCACCGGCGAGTATCTGGTCGCCGAAGCGGACGAATCGGACGGCTCGTTCCTGCTGCTGTCGCCGGTCATCGCGATCGTCACCAACATCGACGCCGATCATCTGGAAAACTACGGCGGCGATTTCGAGCGCGTCAAGAAAGCCTTCGCCGATTTCCTGCACCGGCTGCCGTTCTACGGCGTCGCCGTGCTCTGCGTCGACGACGAGGAAGTGGCCACGCTCGCGCGCGAGACACCGCGCCGCGTGCTGACCTGCGGCATCGACGTCGCCGCCGACCTGCGTGCATCGGATCTGCGCCAGCACGGCAGTGCCACCGAATTTCTGCTGCACCTGCCCGACGGCGGCGCGGTGGTGCAGGTGAGGTTGAACCTGCCCGGACGCCACAACGTGCTCAACGCGCTCGCCGCCTGCGCGGTCGGCTGGCAGCTCGGCGTGCCGGCCGATGCGATGCAGCGCGCGCTGGCGAAATTCCAGGGCGTCGGTCGCCGCTTCCAGCTGCGCGGCGAACTCGCACTCGACCAAGGCACGGCGTTGCTGGTCGACGACTACGGCCATCATCCGCGCGAACTGGCCGCGGTATTTTCTGCCGCGCGCGAAGGCTGGCCCGAGCGTCGTCTGGTCGTCGCGTTCCAGCCGCATCGTTATTCGCGCACGCGCGATCTGCTCGACGATTTCGCCAACGTGCTCGCCGAGACCGACGTGCTCGTGCTGACCGAGGTGTATCCGGCCGGCGAAGCGCCGATCGCGAACGCGGACGGCCGCGCCCTGGCGCGCGCGGTGCGCGCGCGCGGCAAGGTGGATCCGGTCTTGATCGAACATCCGCGCGATCTGCGCGATGCATTGCCGCCGCTGCTGCAGGACGGCGACTTGCTGCTGCTGCTCGGCGCCGGCGACATCGGTGCGGCCGCGAACGAACTGTCTGCCAGCGGGCATCTGCGCATGGAGACACGACCGTGACGAAGTCGACCATGACCAGGATCGTCGATGCCAGGGAATTCGGCCGCGTCGCCGTCGTGATGGGCGGCGAATCGGCCGAGCGCGCAGTCTCGCTCGATTCCGGTCGCAACGTGCTCGCCGCGCTGCGCGAGAAGGGTGTCGACGCGCACGCGGTGGACGGCATTCCGGCCCTGCTCGATGCCTTGCGCGCTGGTCACTACGCGCGCGTGTTCAACATCCTGCACGGCCAGCACGGCGGCGGCGAAGATGGCGTGCTGCAGGGCGCGCTCGATTCGCTGCACGTGCCGTACACCGGTTCGGGCGTGCTCGGTTCGGCGCTGTCGATGGACAAGGTGCGCACCAAGCAGGTGTGGATTGCCGAAGGCCTGCCGACGCCGCGCTTCGTGGCGCTCGCGCAGGGCAAGGGAAAAGATGACGTGCACGCGGCTGCCGCGAAGATCGGGCTGCCGGTGATCGTGAAACCGGCGAGCGAGGGATCCAGCGTCGGCATCACGCGCGTGATGCGCGCTGCCGATCTGGATGCCGCGGTCGCGCTCGCCGAACGCTATCCGGGTGACTTGCTGCTCGAGGAAATGATCGAAGGCGACGAGCTCACGGTCGCCGTGCTCGCCGGCGAAGCGCTGCCGTCGATCCGCATCGTGCCGAAAGGCGCGTTCTACGACTACCACGCCAAGTACGTCGCCGAGGACACGCAATACCTGTGTCCGGGTCTCGACGGTGCGGCCGAAGTCGAACTGCGCGCGCTCGCCTTGGCGGCGTTCGATGCGGTCGGCTGCACCGGCTGGGGCCGCGTCGACGTGATGCGTGATCGCAGCGGGCGCAATTATTTGCTCGAAGTGAACACCGCGCCCGGCATGACCAGTCACTCGCTGGTGCCGAAGGCGGCAGCGACGCTCGGCATCGATTTCGCCACCTTGTGCTGGCGCGTGCTGGAGACGAGTTTTCCCAAGGGCCGCGAACAGACCCGAGGTGCGCCATGAGCGGCGGTATGGTGATCCGGCTGCTCGCCTGGAGCATCGCGCTGACCCTGGTCGCGCTGCCGATCATCGGCGTGCTGAACGGCTGGTTCGCGAGCGAGCGCTGGCCGGTCACCAGGATCGGCGTGCAGGCGGAATTCAATCACGTCAGCGCGGAGCAGATTCGCGCCGCCGCGCAACCGCTGCTCGGCGACGGTTTCTTCGCGGTGAAGCTCGACGAGGTGCGCGCGGCAGTCGCGAAGTTGCCGTGGGTCGAACACGTCGAGGCGCGCAAGCGCTGGCCGGATGCGATCGACCTCGTGGTCTTCGAACAGCAGCCGTATGCGCGCTGGGGCGAGGATCGCCTGGTCAATCGTCGCGGCGAGATTTTCAGCGTCGAAGGATCGCAGGGATTGCAGGGGCTGCCGCGCCTCGGCGGTCCCGATGACCGGCTTGCCGATGTGCTGCAGTTCTACGTCGATTGCCTGAAGGAATTCACCGGCAGCGGCCTGGTCATCGATGCGGTGACGCTGTCGCCGCGCGGCGGCTGGAAACTCGACATCGCCTCCGGCGCCGTCATCGAGATCGGGCGCACGGATGCGAGGCAACGTCTGAAGCGCTTCCTCGATGTGTGGCCGCGCCTGGTCAGTTCGCATGCCGGCCCGCCCGTTTACGTCGACCTGCGTTACGAGAACGGTTTCGCGATGCGCTGGAGCGATACCGCGCCGCCGTCGACGCAACCTGCGGCGCCGACACCGACGCCGCGGCGCGCAGGAATCGGAGCGGCGCCGTCGGCGATCGGCAACACCGCCTTCGCGAGAAATTCCGCGCCGTTCCCCTTCTCGATTCCTCATTCCCTATTCCCGGCCCCGACATGAAGAGCAAGAGCGACAAGAACCTGATCGTCGGCCTCGATGTCGGCACCTCGAAGATCGTCGCGATCGTCGGTGAGCACACGCCGGGCGAGGCGGTCGAGATCATCGGCATCGGTTCGCATCCGGCGCATGGGCTGAAGCGCGGCGTGGTGGTCGACATCGACTCCACCGTGCACTCGATCCAGCGCGCGATCGAGGAAGCCGAGCTGATGGCCGGTTGCCAGATCCGTTCGGTCTACGCCTCGATCGCCGGCAGCCACATCAAGGACGAGAACTCGCACGGCACCGCGCCGATCCGCGATCGCGAAGTCAGCGCGACCGATCTCGATGCGGTGCTGAATTCGGCCTGCGCGATCGCGATTCCGGCCGATCGCTCGGTGCTGTATCGCGAACCGCAGGAGTACCTGATCGACGGCCAGGAAGGCATCCGGCATCCGGTCGGCATGTCCGGCGTGCGCCTGGAAGCGAACGTGCATCTGGTCACCGGCGCTGCGAGCGCGATCCAGAACATCACCAAATGTATCAACCGCTGCGGTCTGCAGGTCGACGAGCTGCTGCCGGCCGCAGTCGCCTCGGCGCGTGCGGTACTGACCGAAGACGAGCGCGAACTCGGCGTGTGCATGGTCGACATCGGCGCCGGCACCACCGACATCGCGATCTTCACCGGCGGCGCGCTGCGTCATACGACATCGCTGGCGATCGGGGGCGACCAGGTCACCAGCGACATCGCGCATCTGATGCGTACGCCGACGGCGCACGCCGAGGAATTGAAGGTGCGTTACGCCTGCGCGCTGGCGCAGCTCGCGCATGCCGAAGAGACGATCCAGGTACCGAGCGTCGGCGATCGTCCGCCGCGCCGGCTCGCGCGGCAGAACCTCGCCGAGGCAGTGCAGCCGCGCTACGAGGAAATTTTCGAGATGGTGCAGGCCGACCTGCGCCGCAGCGGCCGCGAGGAACTGGTGCGCGCCGGCATCGTCCTGACCGGCGGCGCGGCGCGCATGGAAGGCGCTTTGGATCTGGCCGAGGAACTGTTCCACATGCCGGTGCGCCTCGGCACGCCGCAGCACGTCAGCGGCCTCGCCGACGTGGTCGCCAATCCGATGCAGTCGACCGGCGTCGGCCTGCTTCTTTACGGCAGCCGACGCGACGGCGCGCGCAGCGCCCCGGTCGGCGTGTCGGCGGTCGGCGGAATGTGGAACCGGGTGTCGACCTGGTTCAAGGGAGAATTTTGATGAGCGAGGGCGCGCACTGCGTGCGCTGTGAGGGTGGCCACGGCGTGGCCTGTGAGGCCGCCCGCGTCGCGGGCTGTGAGGAACCAATGAGCCTTTCCTCACAGCACGCCTGCAAGGCGAGCGCCCTCACAGCGAACGCGTAGCGAAGCGCCCTCGCAGGCCCGCAGGGCCGGCCTCACGCAACAAACGCCGCGCAGGATGCGCAGCGTGCAACCGAAACGGTTGCAGGATCCGGACACGCCAGTCCGGATCGGACGAGACGGGCCACGACGGCCACGCAACTCGCCGACAAAAACAGAGGTAGTTGTCCACTTTGCGGAGGATGGGAAAATGTTCGAACTCGTTGAAAGAATGGCACCGAACGCGGTCATCAAGGTGGTCGGTGTGGGCGGCGGCGGCGGTAACGCGGTCAGCCACATGGTCCAGGCTGGTGTCGAAGGCGTGGATTTCGTCTGCGCCAACACCGATGCGCAGGCGCTCAAGAGCACCGGCGCGAAATTCACCCTGCAGCTCGGCGCGAACGTGACCAAGGGGCTGGGCGCCGGAGCGAATCCGGAAGTCGGTCGCCAGGCCGCGCTCGAAGATCGCGAGCGCATCGTCGAACTGCTGCAGGGGGCTGACATGGCCTTCATCACCTGCGGCATGGGCGGCGGCACCGGCACCGGCGCGGCGCCGGTCGTCGCGCAGCTGGCCAAGGAAATGGGCATCCTGACCGTTGCGGTCGTGACCAAGCCGTTTCCGTTCGAAGGCCGTCGGCGCATGCAGGTCGCGCTGAAGGGCATCGAGGATCTCGGCCAGTACTGCGATTCGCTGATCACGGTGCCGAATGAAAAACTGCTGACCGTGCTCGGTCGCGACGTGACCTTGCTGTCGGCATTCAAGCAGGCCAACGACGTGCTGCTCGGCGCGGTGCAGGGCATTGCCGACCTGATCACCCGTCCGGGTCTGATCAACGTCGACTTCGCCGATGTGCGCACCGTCATGAGCGAGATGGGCATGGCGATGATGGGCACCGGCACCGCCCACGGCGACGACCGTGCGGTCGCGGCGGCCGAGGCAGCGATCAACAATCCGCTGCTCGACGACGTCAATCTCGCCGGCGCCTGCGGCATCCTGGTCAACGTCACCGCCGGCACCAACCTCACGATGCGCGAGTTCGACGACATCGGTCAGGTCATTCACGAGTTCGCCAGCGAAGACGCGACGGTGGTCATCGGCACCGCGCTCGATCCGGAACTCAAGGACGACGTGCGCGTGACCGTGGTCGCGACCGGACTCAACCGTGCGGTGGCGCGTCAGCCGCTGCGCGATCGCGAACGCGATGCCGCTCCGGCGCCGCGGCCGGCGATGCGCGTGGTGCGCAATGCGAGCACGGGCGAGGTCGACTATCTCGGTATCCCGGGTCAGCCGATGCGCGCGACGGCGCTCGATCATCACGTCGCACCGGCGGCGGAAGCGGCCGGCGACTATCTCGACATTCCGGCGTTCCTGCGTCGACAGGCCGACTGATGCGCTGATCTTCCCATCCTGAAACACCGCGCCGTTCGCCTTCGGGCGAACGTCGATCGGGACGGGTGACGCTGCGAAAAACGCGCGCCACCGTGTTCCTTGCCGCTATCGCGTGGCGTCGCGATGGCGGTCTCGGTCGACCTCGTCGAAGGCGAAGTCAGGTGCGCTCATTCCAGGCAAAGTGTTGCGGGGGCGCAACACTTTGTCGGTTCCATACATCGCTTAACTTTTCTCGCCAAACCTGCTGTGTTAGTCTCGTCGGCGTTTTACCGGCCCTGCCCCAAGGGTTTACCTATAAAAATGATCAGACAACGTACGCTCAAAAACGTCATTCGAGCGACGGGCGTCGGTCTTCACACAGGCGACAAGGTCTATATGACCCTTCGCCCGGCGGCTGTGGACACGGGTATCGTGTTCCGTCGCGTGGACCTGCAGCAGCCTGTTGAAATTCGCTCCAGTTGCGAAAACGTCGGCGACACCCGCCTCTCGACCACCCTGGTCAAGGGCGACGTCCGCATAGCCACCATCGAACATCTGCTCTCCGCGATGGCCGGTCTCGGCATCGACAATGCCTATGTGGACCTGTCGGCACCGGAAGTGCCGATCATGGATGGCAGCTCCGGCCCGTTCGTGTTCCTGCTGCAATCGGCAGGCATCGAGGAACAGACCAAAGCCAAGCGCTTCATCCGCATCAAGAAGGCGATCACCGTCCGCGACGGTGACAAGTGGGCCCGCTTCGAGCCATTCGATGGCTTCAAGGTCGGCTTCTCGATCGACTTCAACCATCCGATGTTCACCAAGCGCTCCTCGACCAGTGAGATCGATTTCTCGACCACCTCGTTCGTCAAGGAAGTCAGCCGCGCGCGCACGTTCGGCTTCATGCGCGACATCGAGATGCTGCGCGAGAGGAATCTCGCCCTCGGCGGCTCGATGGACAACGCGATCGTGCTGGACGATTATCGCGTCCTCAACGAAGACGGCCTGCGCTACGAGGACGAGTTCGTCAAGCACAAGATCCTCGATGCGATCGGCGATCTGTACCTGCTCGGGCACAGCCTGATCGGGGCGTTCTACGGTTACAAGTCGGGTCACGAGTTGAACAACACCTTGTTGCGCACGCTGCTGGCGGACGCGGCGGCGTGGGAAGAGGTCAGTTTCGAAGACGAACGTGAGGCACCGATTTCCTACGCTCACCCGGCGCAGGCGGTGTAGCAAGGCAAGGTTCCGGCGCTGGAAACGCGCCGGTTTTTGCAGCTGCGAAGGCAGTTGCACGGAGGCACGCGATGCGTGCTCCGCGAGGCCACGGCACGACGCCCGGCCCCAGAAGAAAAAGAAACGGCTTTCGCCAGAAAGTCTCGTTGCGAGGGGAAGCAGAAGCCGCCCGGTTTCTGTGCTGGAACGGTCCGGTGGGTTTCTTCCGGGCCGAAAATACTAGGTTGGATCATCTGTGGCGAAGGACGCCAGATGCAGATAAAGGGCCCTCAATTCCGGGTCTGAGAGAGCTTTCGCCGTCGCTCGCAAATGGCGGGCGGTGGCGACGGAAAGCGGTTTCGGCTTTGTCGGTTCCGGGGGAACGGTCGGCAAGGGCGCCACTTTCACGGCGAAATGTTCGACAGCGCCGCCGAGTGCGGTGCGGGCTTCGGCCAGCAGGGCTGCCTGATACAGCCTGATGCGGCTGGCCCATGTCGGGCTCGACGCCAGAAAGACAATGCGTCCGTTGCGGACGTCTGCGAGACGCGTCTCGCGAGCGACTGCAACGGGCAACAGATGGCGTAATCGTCCATCCAGTGCATCCAGCGCGCGCGCGCGATCGAGCAGCGCGTCGAGCGCGATGCACTCCGTTGCGGGCCTCGGGCCTGCGGCGGGTTGATGGAGTGGATTGCGACTTGGCGGCATGACGAAAACGAATACGGCGACCCAGCATGAATATCATTATTGTCCGCAACGCGCGCTCCACACCATGGCGAATCGAACTGGACAGTCGGCGCGGACGCGCGATGGCCATTGCCGTCGCGTCGGGCTGCGCCCTGTTTCTGTTCGCGCTCGGTGTCGGCGCGACGATGCTTCTCGGCGGCGCGCGTGCGCATGCCTTGAGCGAGGTCTCGGATCTGCGTGCGCAAACGCTGAAACAGCGTGAGCAACTCGCCAACCTCGACAATGATTCGCACCGCAATCTCGATGCGCTGGCCCTGCAGCTCGGCCAGTTGCAGGCGCAGGCGACGCGTCTGAATGCACTCGGCGATCGTCTGACCCAGGTCGGCAAGCTCGACGATGGCGAGTTCGATTTCGCCGCGGTGCCGGCAATGGGTGGCCCGGAAGAACCCGCCAGCGGCATCGCCGCTTCGTTGCCGATCCAGAACGGCGTGGACGCCTTGCGCGCCGAGTTCGATCGCCAGGAAGCGCAGCTCGATGTGCTGGAAAATCTGCTGCGCGATCGCAAGATCGAAAACGCCCTGCTGCCGAGCGGCATGCCTGTCGCGCAAGGTTACATTTCCTCCGGCTACGGCGATCGCACCGATCCGCTCGACGGCCATCCCGGCGTCCATCTCGGCCTCGACTTCGCCGCGCCGCTCGGCACCGACATCACCGCTGTGGCCGACGGCGTCGTCACCTGGGCGGGTCCGCGCACCGGTTACGGCAATGTGATCGAGATCGATCACGGCAACGGCTACATGACGCGCTATGCGCACAATTCCTCGAACGTGGCCGAGGTCGGCGCACGCGTGCACGAAGGGCAAGTGATCGCGCGCGTCGGCTCGACCGGACGCTCGACCGGAGCGCATTGCCATTTCGAGGTCTGGTTGAACGGCAAGCCGGTCAATCCGATGGTCTACGTGAAGTCGACCCGCGCCAGCCACGCCTGAACCGCGCGTGGTGTCGTCGCCGCCGGGTCCGGCCGGCGCCCGGCGCCCTTGAAAGAGGGGCGCCAGTCACAAACTCGCTTTGTATTGGGGCGGGCACGCCGTATCATCCGCGGTCCCGTCGTGACCGGCCGCGGGGTCGGTCCGTGCGGCCATTCCGTCTGCAGCAATGGTCGCGCCGGCGTGGATGCCATGCCAGTGCGGCGTTTCGTATTCCCAATCGAAGACCATCATGCTCAACAGTTTCCTGACGCGCATTTTCGGCAGCCGCAATGAACGCGTGTTGCGCCAGCTCGGCAAGTCGGTGGCGCAGATAAACGCGCTCGAACCGCAGTTCAAGGCCTTGTCCGACGACGAACTGCGCGGCAAGACGGCCGAATTCCGCAAACGCCTCGCCGACGGTGCCACGCTCGACAGCCTGCTGCCGGAAGCCTTCGCGACCGTGCGCGAGGCATCGCATCGCGTGCTCGGACTGCGCCATTACGACGTGCAGCTGATCGGCGGCATGGTCCTGCACAGCGGCAAGATCGCCGAGATGCGCACCGGCGAAGGCAAGACCCTGGTCGCGACCCTGCCGGTCTATCTCAATGCGCTGGAAGGCAAGGGCGTCCACCTCGTCACCGTCAACGACTATCTCGCCAAGCGCGACGCGGCCTGGATGGGCAAGGTCTACAACTTCCTCGGCATGCAGGTCGGCGTCGTGTATCCGAACATGGATCACGGCGACAAGCGTGCGGCCTACGCCGCCGACATCACCTACGGCACCAACAACGAATTCGGTTTCGACTACCTGCGCGACAACATGGCGTTGTCGAAGGAACAGCGTTACCAGCGCGGCCTGCATTTCGCGATCGTCGACGAAGTCGATTCGATCCTGATCGACGAGGCGCGCACGCCGCTGATCATCTCCGGTCCTTCCGACGAATCGCCGCAGTTGTACGTCAAGGTCAACCGCATCGTGCCGCGGATGACGCGCCAGGCGAAGGAAACAGCGCCGGGCGAACCGCCCGAGCCCGGCGACTATTACGTCGACGAGAAACAGAAGCAGGTGCACATGTCCGAAGAGGGCATGCAGCACGCGGAAGATCTGCTGCGCGAGGCCGGCATCATCGGCGAAGACGAGGGCCTGTACGACTCGCAGCACATCTCGGTCGTGCATCACCTCAATGCGGCGCTGCGCGCCAACGCGATCTACCAGCGCGACGTCGACTACATCGTGCGCGACGGCGAAATCATCATCGTCGACGAGTTCACCGGACGCACCCTGCAGGGCCGGCGCTGGTCGGACGGCCTGCATCAGGCGGTCGAGGCGAAGGAAGGCGTGCCGATCCAGCGCGAGAACCAGACGCTCGCGTCGATCACGTTCCAGAACCTGTTCCGCATGTACAAGAAGCTGGCCGGCATGACCGGTACGGCGGATACCGAAGCCTACGAATTCCAGTCGATCTACGGTCTCGAAGTGGTGGTGATTCCGACCCACCGCGGCATGGTGCGCAAGGACGAGGCCGACGTCGTCTTCCTGAAGGTGCAGCCGAAGTACGAGGCGATCGTCGAGGACATCAAGGAAAGCTACGAGCGCGGCCAGCCGGTACTGGTGGGCACCGCGTCCATCGAAATGTCCGAACTGCTCGACGGCCTGCTGACCAAGCATGGCGTGCCGCATGAAGTATTGAACGCCAAGCAGCACGAGCGTGAAGCGCACATCGTCGCGCAGGCGGGTCGGCCCAAGGCGATCACGATCGCGACGAACATGGCCGGCCGCGGCACCGACATCGTGCTCGGCGGCAGTCTCGAAGCGGAGCTGCATGCGTTGCCGGAAGATGCGCCGCAGCACGAGCGCGATCGCGTCAAGCAGGAATGGCAGCGGCGTCACGACGAAGTGGTCGCGCTCGGCGGCTTGCGCATCATCGGCACCGAACGCCACGAATCGCGGCGCATCGACAACCAGCTGCGCGGTCGTTCCGGCCGTCAGGGCGATCCGGGTTCGAGCCGTTTCTATCTGTCGCTGGAAGACAACCTGATCCGCATCTTCATGGGCGAGGGCGTCGCGCGCCTGATGCGCATGTTCGGCATGAAGGAAGACGACGCGATCCAGGACAAGATGGTCAGTCGCCAGATCGAAAAGGCGCAGCGCAAGGTCGAGGCGCACAACTTCGACATCCGCAAGCACCTGCTCGAATTCGACGACACCGCGAACGACCAGCGCAAGGTCATCTACCAGCAACGCAACGAACTGCTCGACAGCGACAATATCGGCGAGACGATCGCGAGCGTGCGCCAGGACGTGTTCACCGACCTCGTGCGCCGGTATGTGCCGCACGATTCGATCGACGAGCAATGGAAGATCGAAAGCCTCGAAGCCGAGCTCAATTCGGAATTCGGTCTGCAGATGAATCTGCGCCAGTGGCTCGAGGACCAGCAGGAAGTCGATTCGAACGGTGTGCTCGAACACGTACTCGAAGCGGCCGATCGCCTGTTCCGCGAGAAGGAAGCGATGCTCGGTTCCGAAGTCATGCGCGGGCTCGAGAAGCACGTGATGCTGTCGGTGCTCGACAACGGCTGGAAGGAACATCTGTCCAGCATGGATTACCTGCGTCAGGGCATCTATCTGCGCGGTTATGCGCAGAAGCAACCGAAGCAGGAGTTCAAGCGCGAGGCGTTCGAGCTGTTCGAAGCCATGCTCGGCCGCATCAAGCACGAAATCGTGCAGATGCTCGCGCGCGTGCGCATCCGCAGCGAAGACGAAGTCGAAGCGCTCGAACAGCAGCAGCGCGCACAGGCGGAAGCGCAGGAACGCATGCTGCAGTTCCAGCACGCCGAAGCCGGTGGATTCGCGGCCGGCGAACTGCCGGTCGATCCGGATGCCGAGTCGCGCGCCGCCGATCCCATCGTGCAGGCGCCGATCCATCGCGACGCGCCGAAGGTCGGGCGCAACGATCCGTGCCCCTGCGGTTCGGGCAAGAAATACAAGCAGTGTCACGGAAAGATTGCGTGAGCGAGCGGCGTCGTTCCCGCTCGCGCGGGAATGACGACTGCTTGGTGTCGTCGTGTCAGCGCCGCTGCGTCGTGAATGCAGGGGCGCGCTGAGTTGACGCCTGCCCGCATCCACGTCGTCGCCGGCGTCCTGCGCGATGCGCAAGGTCGCGTCCTGCTCGCGCAACGCCCGCCTGGAAAACACCTTGCCGGCCTGTGGGAATTTCCCGGCGGCAAATGCGAAGCCGACGAACCTCCGATCGATGCACTCGCGCGCGAATTGCGCGAGGAAATCGGCATCGTGGTCGATTCCGCGCGCCCCCTCATCGGCGTGCCGCATCACTATCCCGACAAGACCATCCTGCTCGATGTCTGGCAGGTGTCGGCGTATTCGAATGTGCCGCATCCGCGCGAAGGCCAGCAGCTCGCCTGGGTCGAGGCGAGCGAGCTCGACCGCATCGAGATGCCGCCGGCCGATCGCCCGGTCGTCACCGCGTTGCGTATGCCCGATCGGTACCTGATTACGCCGCCGCTGTCGCCGGACGACACCGATACCCTGGTGCGCGGCATCGAGCGTGCCTGTCGCAAGGGCATACGCCTGATCCAGTTGCGCCTGCCGGGTTGGCCGGGCGATCGTCTCGCGCGCATCGCACGCACGGCGCGCAATCTGTGCCGCGACTACGGCGCGCAGCTGTTGCTGAGTGCCGACTGGCGGCTCGCCGCCGTGCTCGGCGTCGACGGCGTGCACCTGCCGGCGGCCATTGCCAGTGCATTGGTGCAACGTCCGCTGCCGCCGGATCGATGGGTCGGCGTGTCCTGCCACGATGCACACGAACTCGCGCATGCCGCACGCATCGGCGCGGATTTCGCGACGCTGGGGCCGTTGTATCCCACGCCCAGCCATCCCGACGCAGCGACACTCGGCTGGGAACGCTTCGCCGAGCTTGCCGCCGACTGTCCGTTGCCGATCTATGCGCTCGGCGGACTCGAGACCGACGACATCGGCGAAGCGCAGGTGAGTGGTGCGCAGGGCGTGGCCGCGATCCGAGCGCTGTGGGATGCCTGACGCATCCGATCAGCCGCGGGGCGGAAGCGGTCGCGTCGGCTATCATTCGAGGTTGCTGCACCGGGGAGAGGTGGACACGTGAAGCTCGTCATCCAGATTCCGTGCTACAACGAAGCGGAATCGCTTCCGCACGCGATACCGCAACTGCCGCGCAACGTCCCCGGCTGCGATCAGGTCGAGTGGCTCGTGATCGATGATGGCTCCGCCGACGACACCGCCGCCGTCGCGACCTCGCTCGGCGTCGACCGCGTCGTTCGCCATCCAGTCAATCGCGGTCTCGCCGCTGCCTTCATGACCGGGCTCGACGCAGCGCTCGCTGCAGGCGCGGACATCATCGTCAACACCGACGCCGACAACCAGTACGACGCGCGCGACATCGAGACCCTGGTACGTCCGATCATCGAAGGTCGTGCCGAGATGGTGATCGGTGCGCGACCGATCGCCGAGACCGAACATTTTTCGTGGCTGAAGAAACGTCTGCAGGGACTCGGCAGCTGGGTCGTGCGCCTCGCCAGCAATACGCAGGTGACCGACGCACCGAGCGGGTTTCGCGCGTTCACGCGCGAAGCCGCGCAACGCCTCAACGTGTTCAGCGCGTACACCTACACGCTGGAGACGATCATCCAGGCCGGTCACAGCAATATCCGCGTGCTGTCGGTGCCGATCCGCACCAATCCGGATCTGCGTCCGTCGCGCCTGGTCAAGAGCATCGGCCGTTACGTGTGGCGTTCGGCATCGACAATCGTGCGCATCTTCGCGACCTATCGTCCGCTGATGTTCTTCTGGCTGATCGCGGTATTTTTCCTGTTCATCGGCACCGGTGCGGGCGCCTGGTATCTGTTCCATCGCTTCGCCGGCGAAGGCAGCGGACACATCCAGTCGGCGATGCTCGCCGCGGCGTCGATCACGATCGGTCTGGTCGCGTTCCTGCTCGGCTTCATCGCCGATCTGCTCGGCGTGAACCGCCGCCTGCTCGAAGGCATCGATTGGCGCGTGCGCCAGCTCGAGGACAACGTGCCGCGCGCGGAGCGGACGACCGACGATGCACGCGCGCAGGAGCGCATCGCGTGAGTTCGACCTCGCAACCCGCCGGCAACTACTACGACAAGTACCGCAGCGCCAACCCGATCGCGCGTCGCCTGATGCAAGGGTTTCTCGACGCGTTCGACGCACTCGCCGCGCGCGTGCCGGTGTCGGCCGCGCTCGAGATCGGCTGCGGCGAAGGCGAGCTTTCGATCCGGCTCGCGCAGCGCGGTTTCACGATGCGCGGCTGCGACATCTCGGCCGAGATCGTCGAGGAAGCCCGCGCGCGCGCGCGGGTAGCGAACGTCGACGCGACATTCTGGGCGCAACCGATCGAGACGATCGATGCGGTGGTCGAAGCCGCGCCGCTGGTCGTGTGCTGCGAAGTGCTCGAGCATCTGGACGACCCGGCCGGCGGCGTCGACATCCTTGCGCGGCTGGCGCAGCCGTATCTGTTGACCAGTGTTCCGCGCGAACCGTTGTGGCGCGTGTTGAACATGGCGCGCGGCAAATACCTGAGTGCGCTCGGCAATACACCCGGCCATCTCAATCACTGGAGCCGCGAACGTTTCCTGCAACTGCTCGCGCTGCGATTCGACGTGATCGAGGTGCGCACGCCGCTGCCGTGGACGATGGCCTTGTGTCGCCGGCGCTGACGCGCGCGTCGCTGCAGCGTGCCGCCGGCATCGCCGGCACCGTGCTTTGCCTGATTGCTGCGGCTTTCCTGCTGAAACGCGGCATCGCGCTCGGAGCCGCCCTCGGCGATCGCCTTGCGCAGATTTCCCCCATCGCGCTCGCCGAAGCGTTGATCCTGTATATCGCAGGCGCGCTGCTGCTCGGCGTGGCTTGGGTCGTGCTGGTACGTGCAACATCGAATTCGCGCGCGCGCGTGCGACCGTTGTTCATCGCACACCTGCGTTCGCAGATCGCGAAATACCTGCCGGGTAATGTCTTTCACTTCGCTTATCGACACGTCGCCGCACGTCGCGAAGGTGTCGGTCACGCCGCGCTCGGCAGCGCACTCGGTTTCGAGTCCGCGTTGTTGATTGTCGCGGCGGCCGTGCTTGCGCTCGGTGTCGCATCCGATCCCCGGCTCGATCAACTGGTGCCGTGGGCGCATCGTCTGGTGTGGATCGCGCCGATGGTTGCCGCGATTGCCTGCGTCGGAATCATTGTCGGCGCGCGGCGCTTCGCATCGGTGCAAGTTTCCGTGCGGACTGTTGCCTGTTCGTTGTTCGGCGCGCTCGCGATCGACGTGATTTTTTTCCTGCTCGCGGCCTGCGCGCTGCGGTTGCTGTGCGCGCAACCGGATGCACTGCCGTTCGGCGCATGGTGCGGCTGGCTGGCGCTCGCCTGGATCGTCGGCTACGTCGTGCCCGGCGCCCCGGCCGGACTCGGTTTGCGTGAAGCGGTGGTCGTACTCGGGTTGAAGCCGGTGCTCGGTGACGCCGAAGCACTGGCCGTCGCGCTGTGCTATCGCCTGGTCACGGTGAGCGCCGATGCCTTGCTGGCGGGCGCAGGCTTCGCGGCACGTCGCGACGCATCATAGATCGCGCACGCGCTGCGCTTGCCGTAAGCAAGCGATCACGAGCTCTTGTTCGTTGCTCGTGTTCGCGCCAACGCGAGATAGTTAGCATGCAACTTCGCCACGCGGACTTCGAGCTGCGCGAGCGTACCGTCATTCAAGATCACATCATCGGCGACCGCGAGCCGTCGTTCGCGCGAGGTCTGCGCATCGAGCATCGCATCCGCCAACTCCGGCATGACGTTGTCGCGAACCAGCAGGCGCGCACGTTGCGTCTCGCGCGAAACATCCACCACGAGCACGCGATCGACCCAGTCATAGCGACCGCTCTCGACCAGCAGCGGAATCACCAGGATCACATACGGTCCTTTCGATTCGGTCGCACGCTCGCGCAGCGTGGCGCGTACGCGCGGATGCAGGATGGCTTCAAGGCGTTGCCGCGCAGAAGTATCGGCGAAGATGCGCTCGCGCATCGCGCGCCGATCGAGCGTGCCATCGGCTGCGAGTGAGTGGGAACCAAACGCCGCCACGATTTCGATCAGCGCCGGACTGCCCGGCGCAACCAGATCGCGCGAAACGAGGTCCGCATCGATCACGTCCGCACCCAGCGCGGCGAAGTCATCGGCGACCGCACTCTTGCCGCTCGCGATGCCGCCGGTCAACGCGACGCAGAAGGGAAGGTTGCTCATCGCGCAATCCTCGCATGCGCCCGCGATCCAGCGAAGTGGCGTTACTGCAACCCGAATATCTGCGCGTAGAACACGCCCAGGCGGTCGCCCGCGACGAACCACAGCCATCCTGCGGCGGCAATGAACGGCCCGAACGGAATCGGCGTGCTGCGATCCTGCCCGCGCAACGCCAGCGCCGTGCCGCCGACGATCGCACCAACCAGCGCCGACAACAGGATGATCGGCAACAAACTCATCGCGCCCATCCATGCGCCGAGCGCACCGAGCAGTTTGAAGTCGCCATAACCCATGCCTTCCTTGCCGGTGATCAGCTTGAACAGCCAGTACACCGACCACAGGCTGAGGTATCCGACCACTGCGCCGATGATGGCCGTCGACGGCACCACGAACATCGGCAGCAGCGACAACAGGAGCCCGAGCCAGAGCAACGGCAAGGTCAGCTGATCCGGCAACAACTGCGTGCGCGCATCGATACCGGAAGCCGCGATCAGGATCCAGGTGAATACAAGTCCCGCGACCAGCGGCAGGCCGTAGCCGAACTTCCACGCGATCGCCGCCGAAGCTAGCGCAGTCAGCAGCTCGACCAACGGGTACTGCCAGGAAATCGGCGTCTTGCAGTAACGGCAGCGCCCGCGCAGCAACAGCCAGCTCAGCACCGGGATATTGTCGAAGGCGGAGAGCGGGTGCTTGCACTGCGGACAATGCGAGCCCGTGAAAACCAGATCCGGCGGCGCCGCATCGACCAGCGATGCATCGATCGCGATGTCTGCTTCCAGCAGCTCACGCGCCTGCGTCCGCCATTCGTGTTCGAGGCGACGCGGCAGGCGCAGGATCACGACGTTGAGAAAGCTGCCGACGAGCAGGCCGAGGAGGGCGGTTAGCGGGATCAGCAGAGCAGGAATGCGCAACCAGTCGAAATCGATCATCGGAAAGCGTGTCTGCAAGAGCGATGCCGCCACGACGGCTGCATAACCAACATGCTTAGGTCCGGCTCGCGTTGCACTACTCTACAAAAATGGATTTAGATAATGTAGGTCAGATCACGGAACCGAGCTTGAATATCGGCAGATACATACCGACAACCATGCTGCCGACCATTAGGCCGATAACGACCATGATCATTGGTTCGAGCAGGCTCGACAACGAGTCAACCGCATTATTGACCTCGGTTTCGTAGAACTCGGCTACCTTGAACAACATCTTGTCGAGTGCACCGGCTTCCTCACCGATCGCGACCATCTGCACGACCATATTCGGAAAAAGTGCGGTCTGCCGCATTGCGAGTTGTAGCTGGTGACCGACTGCTACATCTTCGCGGATACGCTTCACGCCGTCGTTGTAGACGACGCTGCCGGTTGCGTTGGCAACGGAATCCAACGCCTCGACCAAGGGCACGCCGGCGCGGAAGGTCACGCCGAGCGTGCGTGAATATCGCGCGATGGCGGATTGCCGCAGGATGTTTCCGACAATCGGAATTTTGAGCAACGACCGTCCAATAAAATGCTGGAAACGGAGCGAGCGTTTGTACAACATCAAAATAGCAACAACGATGGCAATGAAGATGCCCAGGACCATCCACCAGTATGAAACCATGAAGCGCGACATCGATACGAGCATCTGCGTGAACGCAGGCAGATCGGCCTTGAAATTCTTGAACACTTGTTCGAACTGCGGAATTACGAAGATAAGCAGCACTGATGCGACAATCACGGCTACTGCGAGCACGGCCGCCGGATAAAACATTGCTTTCTTGATCTTACTCTTGATGTTCTCAATATTTTCCTTGTAGGTCGCAATCGTATCGAGCACAGTATCGAGCACGCCTGCTGATTCACCTGCGCGCACAAGATTGACGAACAGCTCGTCGAACTGCACCGGATACTTGCCGAGCGCTTCGTTCAGCGCTGAACCCCCTTCAATATCGGTCTTAATATCGGTCAGCATTTCTTTCATACGCGGATTGCTTTGACCGCCCGCGACGATCTCGAAGCCTTGCACCATCGGCACGCCAGCCGCCATCATTGTGGCCAACTGGCGCGCGAACACAGCGATGTCGCGACCGCTGACCTTCTTGCCGGTCTTGCCGAACAGTGGTTTACCTTTGGCCTTAACCGATTGAGGATTGATGCCCTGCTTGCGCAAATCAGCCTTGACTAGGCTCGCGTTCTTGCTTTGCTGTTCGCCTTTGATCTTGACGCCGCGCTTGTCCAGTCCGACCCAGGTGAACGTTTGCAGCTCGCTGATTTTGGCGCGCGCCTTGCCGAGCTGTGTTGTCGCGGCCCTCGCCTTCAGGGTGGCGGCGGTTGCGGTAGCCATGGTTTAGTCCTTGGTGACGCGGTTGATTTCGGCCAAACTCAAGTAACCCTGCTTGACCTTCAGCAGAGCCGACGCACGCAGATCTCGAATGCCCTCCAGTTTCGCCTGGGCCGCGATCCTCAATGCACTGCCTCCCTCCAGGATGATCTTCTGGATCTCCTCGGTCAGCGGCATCACTTCGTAAATCCCCGTACGTCCTTTATACCCTTCATTGCAGCTCGAACAGCCAACTGCGTCAGAAATTTGCATTCCTAAGTCGATTTCGGCTTGGGTGAATCCTTCCTTGAGCAAGGCAGCGACAGGTAGATTCAAAGGCCTCTTGCAATCGTGAAGGCGTCGAGCCAGTCGTTGCGCTATCACCAGGGTCACCGACGAGGTGATGTTGTAAGGCGCAATACCCATATTCATCAAACGCGCAATCGTCTGCGCCGAATCGTTCGTATGCAGGGTGGATAGCACCATGTGGCCGGTCTGCGCAGCCTTGATCGCAATCTCGGCGGTTTCCAGGTCGCGGATCTCGCCGACCATAATCACGTCCGGATCCTGACGTAAGAACGACCGCAGCGCCGCGGCGAAAGTCATGCCACGTTTGACGTTCTGCTGGACCTGATTCACACCGGCGAGGCGAATTTCAACCGGATCCTCCACCGTCGAGATATTACGCCCTTCGGTGTTGAGGATGTTCAGGGCCGTGTACAAAGACACGGTCTTGCCCGAACCGGTCGGGCCGGTCACCAGAACCATGCCGTAGGGCTTGTCGATCGCATCAACAAACAGTTTGCGTTGATCGTCTTCGTAGCCGAGCTTTTCGATGCCCATCTTCGCGGCTGATCCGTCGAGGATGCGCAGCACCACTTTTTCGCCGAACAGTGTGGGGCACGTGCTGACGCGGAAGTCGATCGCCTTTGTCTTCGACAAGTTCAATTTGATGCGGCCATCCTGCGGTACACGACGTTCGGCGATGTCGAGCCCGCTCATCACCTTCAATCGCGAGGAAATGCGTGGGGTCAGTTTGACCGGTGGCGAAGCTACCGAACGTAACATTCCGTCCATGCGGAAGCGCACGCGATAAACGGTCTCGTAGGGTTCGAAATGGATGTCGGAAGCACCGCGTTTGATCGCGTCGACTAACACCTTGTTGATGAACTTGACGACGGGTGCATCTTCCGCGGTATTCGCATCCACGCCACTGGATTCACCATCATCATCGACGCCACCAAGCTCAAGATTTTCCAAGCCTTCGGCATCATCCAGACCGGAAATGCTGGGGCCCGTTGCGTTGAACGCCTGCTCAATCGCGCGCGCCAATTGGCTTTCGTCGATCAGAATCGGCTCGACGATATGATTCGACTGGAACTTTATCTCGTCCAGTGCACGTAGATTGGTTGGGTCTGATACGCCGAGGAACAAACGGTTGCCGCGCTTGAACAGCGGTAGGGCCTTGTGCTTGTTGATCAGGTCTTCACGGACCAGTTTCATCGGCAATTGATTGATATCGAGCGCCTCGATATCAAGCAGCGGCATGCCGAATTCGGCTGAAGCTGCCGCAGCGACTTGCATGCTGGGAACGAGCGCGTTCTCGATGAGCCATGCGCCAAGCGGTATCTTCTGGCGCAGCGCATCGTCGGCTGCCTTGCGGGCCTCGTTCTCGGCTAGAACGCCTTCGCTGACCAGGCGCCGCGCAATGCCTGAAAGGCCGGATAGGGGAACCGCGTTCATCTACGCCGCCGTGAGAAAAGAGAATTTGTCTGATGACAGCGGAATGTAACGCAAAACCGGTGCCACGCGTAGGATCGGAGTGAAGACGCGTTCCGTATCTGAAGGAGCTTGTCTTTCCGCGTCCCCTCGAAAGCATAAAAAACCCCGGCCGAAGCCGGGGTCATCAGCGACATTAGCTGATTCCTATCTGACTTTTACTTGCACGAACCCGGCAGAAACTTCGGATCCATCGTGTCGCCGCTGGCGGTACCGCCACATGCATACGAGGCAACCTGAGTCGGAATCGCCGCGGTTGTAAGTATCGCGCCTGCAGCGCTCATCGGGGTCAAGGAGATCGTCTTGCCAGAAGCCTGTGGGCCGAGTTCAGTGCTACCTGGGGCTACTGCAGTCGACGTGACGATAATTTTGCCATCGGCAGTAGTCGTCACCTGTCCAACGTACTTGGTGGGATTGTTCGGTGCAGCACTTTCGTCGCAACCCCAGTCGTTGCCGGCCTTTACAGTACCGGCTTTCGACGTCTCATAGACCTCGGAAACTGCAGTACGGCACTGGCTCGCCGCCAGAATGACTTCCGAAACCTTCGACTTGACGATGTAGGTCTGGTACGCCGGCAGCGCAATGGCGGCCAGGATGCCGATGATCGCGATGACGATCATCAATTCGATCAGGGTGAAGCCTTTGGTGTTCTTGACGTTCATGATGAAACCTCTGAAGTAAGTAGAGATAACCGGATGTGCCCCTGGAGCCGCCAACCTTGCCAGGCAGGCCCGCTGTTCCGCGATCGCCCCTGATGGATGATCGGCGGCTCGCATGACATGGATAGCAGCATCCATGCCAAGGCCCGGTAGACCGACGAGCGGCAGAATTTTCCGTGTGAACGCCGCGTGATGAGACAGCGTTCTCATGTCGACAAAACGTGATCCCACGGATTGTCAGCTAGTGACAATATTGGACACGCAGCTTGTCAGACGTTGTGGCCTTGGACGGTCGCCTCGTTGCCGCCAGCGATGGCTCTGCAGCTGCGCCTGGGCACGATGGTCCTGGTGATTCAAGTCACCACGGATCGATCGGCAAGGCATCGATCGGCTGGCCGCTTGTGCTGTCCAGCAGCATCGTCATGAAGACGCGGCGCGTTTTCAGCGGCACCCAGGAAATGCTAGTCGCTTCGCGATGGTGCGCGGTCAGCCATTCGTCGACGACAGGCTGCACTGGCGGATGTTTCCCGATTAGTTCATCGAGCGATTTCGCATGCGCGAGCACGCCCGGCGCGGCCCCGGCGTAATCAACGTAGAGCTTCGGAAATTTCTCGATGTCCTTGCCTGCAAGTCCACTGAACAACAAATCCGTATGCGCCTGGAATTCGGTCGGGATCTGCGAACCGACGATCATCGGCCCGTTCCATGGCACATATTGGAATGCCGGTTTACTGCCTTGTGCGAGATCAGCAGGATCGAGATCGTTGGCGCCCACAAGTACGAACTGATCAACCACGCTGACCACGAACGCAGGTCGCGCACGCACGACGACCGACATACCGTAACTGAAAGCGCAGACCTGCAGCAGCGCAATGATTGCGAGATCGAAGCGCAGCGATTTCTTGCCGCTCTTGAACACGACGAGTGTGAGCAGGGGGCCGAGTATCACGTCGACGCCGAGCAGCAGCAACACCAGTTGCTGTGCACCGAGCGCCTGTCCGTAGGGCGACGGGTACCAGACGAAGAAAATCAGCAAAGCAGAAAACAAGCCGATCGCGGCACTGATTGACAGATGAATGGCAGCGGCTTTCCAGCGCGTCATGCGAACCCCTGATGGAAACGGCACGCGAAAATATACGCGAAAGCCTTCACGTGCAGAAAGCGTCGACCCGTGCAACGGTCACGAAATCAGCAGCGAAGCCAAGGGGCCTCTGCCGCAAAACGACTTACTCGATCCCCAGCTTCTCCAACCGATACCGCAACTGCCGCAACGTCAGCCCCAGTTGCCGTGCCGCGGCGGTGCGGTTCCAGCGTGTCGCTTCCAGCGCCTTCATGATCGCGGCGCGTTCGGTTTCGGCGACGGCGGCGGCGAGGTCGCCGGGGAAGTCGTCGTCGTCGTCGGGTTCGGCGACGGCAAGTGGCGCGCGCGGACTGTGGTTGCCGTAGTCGACCGCGGGTATGCCGCCGGCCGGTGTCGGGGTGTTGGCCCAGGTGTCGGCGGCTGCGGCGGCGCTGCGTTCGCGCGGCAGCAGGCGCAGGTCTTCGATGCTGATGCTGTTGTTCTCGCACAGCGCGACCGAGCGTTCGAGCACGTTTTCGAGTTCGCGCACGTTGCCGGGGAAGTCGTAGGCGAGCAGGGCTTTCAAAGCTTCCGGGGTCAGTCGCGCGGCGACGCCGCCGTTGTCCTTGCCGAGGCGTTCGAGGACGCGGCCGGCGAGTTTGGGGATGTCCTCGCGGCGTTCGCGCAAGGGCGGCACGCGCAGTTCGATCACGTTGATGCGGTAGAAAAGATCCTGCCGGAAGGTGCCGAGTTCGACCAGGCGTGCGAGGTTCTTGTGCGTCGCTGAAAGGATGCGCACGTCGACGCCGACTTCGGCACGCGCGCCGATCGGGCGCACGGCTTTTTCCTGGATCACGCGCAGCAGTTTCACCTGCATGTGCATCGGCAGTTCGGCGACTTCGTCGAGGAACAGGGTGCCGCCCTGCGCAGCGTGGAACAGGCCGTCTTTGTCCGCGCCGGCGCCGGTGAAGCTGCCTTTCTTGTGGCCGAAGAATTCGCTTTCCATCAGCTCGGACGGAATCGCGCCGCAGTTGACCGGCACGAACGGCGCGGCGGTGCGCGGTCCGAGTTCGTGGATCAGGCGCGCGACGAGTTCCTTGCCAACGCCGGACTCGCCGGCGACATACACCGGTGCCTGGCTGCGCGCGACCTTGGCGATGGTGGCGCGCAGTTCGTTCATCGGCAGCGAATCGCCGATCAGCTTGGAACTGCTGGCGGTCAGTTCACTGCGTTTTTCCTCGGACAGTTTCAACGCGGTCTGCACCAGACGGCGCAGCACGCTGATGTCGACCGGCTTGGAGACGAAGTCGAATGCGCCAGCTTTCAGCGCATCGACGGCGGCGTCGACGTTGCCGTAGGCGGTGATCATCGCGACCGGCGTTTCGGGATATTGCGCGGCAATCAACGCGACGATGTCCTGGCCGGAACCATCGGGCAGGCGCATGTCGGTGAAGCACAGGGCGTAGCGGCGTTCGGTCAGACGCTGGCGCGCTTCGGCGACGGTGGCGGCGGTCTCGACGATCAGGTCCATGCGGCCGAGAGTCAGGCTCAGCAACTCGCGGATGTCACGTTCGTCGTCGATGACGAGGGCGTAATGCTTGCTCATGCCGTCCGGTTCGCAGGCGTGGGGTGCGCTGAATATCGCCAAGCGTAGAGGGTGCGGCGCGTCATGGCAAAGGATGGTGCGTTGTGAACATCGGTAATTTTCATGCGGACTGCGGTGTGATGCGCGATGCGAGCAGCGAACCGGCCGGGGTCAGGGTGATGCGGAAACACGCGCCGCCGCCGGCGACCGGCACGTATTCCAGTGCGGCCTGACTCGCCTCGGTCATCTGCTTGGCGAGGTATAGACCAAGGCCGGTGCCGTATTCGTGCGTGGTGTAGAACGGCTCGAAGATCTGCGCGGCGACCTTCGGCGGAATGCCCGGTCCGCGATCGACGATCTCGATTAGCGGCGGACCTTTCTCGGCAGCCAGGCGCGCAATCACGGTCACGCGTGCCGGCTGGTTCGGATGGCGCCCGTAGCGGATCGCGTTCTGCACCAGGTTCCAGACCACTTGCTGCAGGTGCTGCGGATCGACCATCGCCTCGATCACGCGATTGGTGGTCACCGCGCGCAGGTTGTCGCCGCCGAGATCGTTGGACTGCTTGTAGTCTTCGACGAAAGCGAGCGTCCAGGCGTTGAGATCGATGCTTTCCGGACGCGAGCGTTCGCGCCGCGACAGTTGCAGGATGTTCTCGACGACATCGTTCGCGCGTGTGCAATGGTTGTTGATGATGTCGACGAGACGCTTGTCCTCGGTGCTGAGCTTGGGCGATTCGGCGAGCAATTGCGCCGAGTAGCGGATCGCTGCGAGCGGGTTGCGAATCTCGTGCGCGATCGAGGCGGACAAACGACCGAGCGAGGACAAGGTCAGTTCCTCGGCGCGACGCGACAGCAGCGAGGTATCGTCGAGAAAGATCAGTACGTTGGTGTCGTCGTTCGGCGCCAGCCGGGTGAAGCGCGGAATCACCTCGGGCACGTCGGGTGCGAGCGCCACCGCGCTCTGGTCGGTCTTGCCGGAATGGCGCCAGTGATACAGACGACGTGAGAGTTCCGCCGCCACCGTGCCGAGTTCGCGCTGATTCGGCGCCGGATTGCCGATCAGATGCCAGGCCGATTCGTTGATGCGCATGATCGTGTTCGTCGCATCGACCAGCAGCACGCCGGTCTTCATGCGCTGGATGATCAGCTCGTTGATCTGTTCGAGGTTGAGCAGGTCGACGCCGCGCTGCGCCGCCAGCGCCTCGGTCGCGCGCATGTGTCCGCCGAGATAGCGCAGCAAGGCGGCAACGATGAAATACGCGGAAATCAGTGCGCTGAGTTCGGCTGCGGAGTGCTCGTTGGCGGTTTCGGCCAGGCGCCAGTAAACATAAGGAGCGAGCACGCCGAGCGCAGCGACAGCGGCGAACACATAGGCACGTCGCGGCAGCAGCAACGCGGCGATGCCCACATTCACCAGCACCATCAGCGGCACGATGCTCTGGCCGGACAAGGCGATCAGCACCAGTGAAGCGGCGACGATGTCGACCACCAGGGCCATGCTGATGCCGCCGGCGAGCCGCGCGTGCAGGCGGTTGGTGGTGAACAGCAGGAGCAGGGCGATGATCAGGTAGACCGCGGCGGTGGTCTGGCCGAGCAGCGGTTCGGACACCCTGACCCACTGGCCGGCATACGGACTGAACACGAGGCCGGCGTAGATCACGGCTTCGAGGCAGCGGTACAAATTGAAGAAATACAGTTCGCGCCGGGTGATGTCGCCCGGTGTTTCTGCAGCACTGCGCAGTCGGCGATCCGCGGTCACGTTGTCTCCCAATCGCCGCAGTATAGCGAAAGGGATGCGCCGAAGGCGCCCGGAGAACCGTCTCGCCGCTTCGGCACGAAAGCGGACGAGCGCGACAGCGCTGCGTGCGTCGGCGCCGGCGGCTTTGATTTCACCCGCCCCATCCCCGAGAATAGGCGCCCTTCGCGGCCGGCCGTTGCCGCCGCTTTCCGGATTGCGCTGTCGTGGTGCGTTGTCTGCGCCGCCTTCGCGCGTCCCCTCGCCAAGGTGCCTGCATGAATTTCCACGAATACCAAGCCAAGGAATTGTTCGCCGAGTACGGCATTGCGGTGCCGCCCGGCAAGGTTGCGGCGACGCCGGAAGCGGCCGTCGACGCTGCCAGGGCGCTCGGCGGCGAGCAATGGATGGTCAAGGCGCAGATCCATGCCGGCGGACGCGGCAAGAGCGGCGGCGTCAAGTTCTGCAAGTCGTTCGACGACGTGAAAGCCGCCGCTGCCGGCATGCTCGGCAAAAGCATGGAAACCTACCAGTCCGGCGGCCGCGCGCTGCCTGTGAACCTCGTGCTGGTGACTGACGCCAGCGACATCGTGAAAGAGCTGTACCTGTCGATCCTGGTCGATCGCGACAGCAAGGCGGTGTCCTTCATCGCCTCGGCGCAGGGCGGCGTCGACATCGAACAGGTTGCACGCGAGACGCCGGAAGACATCCACACGATCGAGATCAACTTCGTCGAAGGCCTGCAGCCGTACGAGTGCCGCCGTCTCGCCTTCGACATGGGCTTGAACGCGAAGCAGGCCAACCAGCTGACCAAGATCATGCTCGGCCTGTACCGGCTGTTCAACGAAAAGGATCTGGCCCTGGTCGAACTCAATCCGCTCGCGATCGTTTCGTCCGGCGACCTGATGGCGCTCGACGGCAAGGTCAACTCCGACGACAACGCCGAGTTCCGCCACGCCAAGCTTGCCGCGATGCGCGACCTCACGCAGGAAGACGCAGCGGAAGCGGCGGCCGTGCAGCACAACCTCAACTACGTGACGATGGACGGCAACATCGGCTGCATGGTCAACGGCGCCGGCCTCGCGATGGCGACGATGGACGTGATCAAGCTCGCCGGCGGCGAGCCTGCCAACTTCCTCGACGTCGGCGGCGGTGCGACCAAGGAGCGCGTGACCGAAGCGTTCAAGCTGATCCTGTCCTCGGACAAGGTGCAGGCGATCCTGGTCAACATCTTCGGCGGCATCGTGCGCTGCGATCTGATTGCCGAAGGCATCATCGCCGCGGTGAAGGAAGTCGGCCTGAAGATTCCGGTGATCGTGCGCCTGCAGGGTACCAACGTGGAGAAGGGGCGCGAGCTGCTGGCCAATTCGGGCCTTGCGATCACGCCGGCCGACGATCTCAACGATGCGGCGCAGAAAGCGGTTGCGTCGGTCAAGGCAGCCTGAAGACGGCGCTCGATCGACCGGCATCGATTGCGCATGAATCCAACACCATCCTCGACGTCATTCCCGCGCAAGCGCGCTTCCATCGCGAACCATCGGATGGCTCACCTGCTTCGCAGCAGACACGTGCTTCCCGTCTGCAGCGGAATGACGACGAGCAGAGCGGACACGAATTCCAAGGACACCCCATGAGCGTTTTGGTCAACAAGAACACCAAGGTCATCACCCAGGGCTTCACCGGCCAGCAGGGCACATTTCATTCCGAACAGGCGCTGGAATACGGCACCAAGCTGGTCGGCGGCGTCACCCCGGGCAAGGGCGGCAGCGAGCACATCGGCTTGCCGGTCTACAACACCGTGCTCGACGCGGTGAACGACACCGGCGCGGATGCCTCGATGATCTTCGTGCCGCCGCCGTTCGCGGCCGATGCGATTCTCGAAGCCGCCGACGCCGGCGTGAAAGTGATCGTGACGATCACCGAAGGCATCCCGGTACTCGACATGCTGCGCGTGAAGAACGTGCTGAAGGACTACCCGGACACCGTGCTGATCGGACCGAACTGCCCCGGCATCATCACTCCGGGCGAATGCAAGATCGGCATCATGCCGGGTCACATCCACAAGCCGGGCCGCGTCGGCATCGTCTCGCGCTCGGGCACGCTGACCTATGAAGCGGTGTTCCAGACCACCAATGTGGGCCTCGGCCAGAGCACGTGCATCGGCATCGGCGGCGATCCGATCAACGGACTCAGCTTCATCGACTGCCTGAAACTGTTCCAGGACGATGCGCAGACCGAAGGCATCATCATGGTCGGCGAGATCGGCGGCAGCGCCGAGGAAGAAGCCGCCGAGTTCATCGAGGAATACGTGAAGAAACCCGTCGTGGCCTTCATCGCCGGAGCGAGTGCGCCGGCAGGCAAGCGCATGGGTCATGCCGGCGCGATCATTTCCGGCGGCAAGGGCACCGCGGCGGCGAAGTTCGCGGCGCTGGAAAAGGCCGGCGTGACGACGGTGAAGTCGCCGGCCGATCTCGGCAAGACGCTGGCGGGGTTGATGAAGTAATTGGACGTGCAGTGCCTGGCGTGACTGCACTGCGATCGAGCAATCGGGAATCGGAACGCACGCGGACGTTCGCCGCGGCGTCTTTCTGATTCCCGATTCTAGATTCCAGCTTCCAGCTTGCCTCAGCCCCGACTCGGTGCGGGCTGATGGGCGCGACTGCACACATATCCAGTAGTACCCATTTCCAGTAATACCCGTTCGCACGCACGGGCGATTGTCCTGATTTCCCCTCGAATCACGTATCTCTACGTGGGATAGCGATGCTGCGTCGCTGTCGGGGAGCGGAACATGCGTCGTCTCGTCGCGTTGCTGTGGGCAGCGCCGGTCACTCTTGCGTTGGCGTCGCCGCCGTGGCCCGCATCGGGCGACGGCAATCCGTCGGTACTCGATCCCTCGGTGCCGCTCAGCTATGTCGGCAACGACGCCAGCGTCTCGCTCGGCATCAACGGCGAAGGGCAGACCGAAGGCCAGCTGCTCGGCGTGTTCGCACGCAGCAACGCGCGTGCCGTGGTCGGTCAGCTTTGGTGGGACCGCGCCGGCGCCGGCGGCCTCCAGGCCGACTACAACTGGCTGTGGCGCATGAGTGGCGAAGACGCGCGCGCGCATCCGGACGCCGCGACCGTGGCGCGGCTTTCGTTCGCCGTCGATCAGAACGCAGATCGCGATCGCAAGGCGACCCTCGGCTTCGGCATCGAGCGCCGCGAGTTCTCGCTCGAAGGGTATCTGGCGAGCGGCATCAGCAGCGCGCGCAATTCCGGCAGTCTGGTGCAGACCAGCGCCACGTCCAGCAGCGGCATCGACACCATCGGCAGCTACACCCAGATCGACACCAGCACGCTGGAAACGCTGTTCGAGAGTCGGCCGTATCGCACCGAAATCGGATTCCAGGCGAGCCATGTCTTCGAGCCGCTCGCGCTGCGCCTGCATGCGGGCGCCAGCGTGCAGGATGGCGACGGCGCGCGTGCGAACACGTTCTCGCTCGGCGTCGACACACCGCTCGGCACACGCGGCTGGGGGCTTTCCGCGCTGGCCGAGCATGTCAGCCGCCACGGCGGCGTCGATGCCGGCAGCGACGATCGATTGTCGGTCTACATCCGCTACGAATTCGGACGGCGCGGCTCGTTCGTGCCGACCAGCGAACTCGTCGATCCGGCCTGGATCGCGCGCGCACTCGGCCAGCCTTCCGATGCGCATCCGCGCATCGTCGAGTCGTACCAGACGCGGCGCTCGCAGACCACCACCGTCACCCACAGCCCCAAGGTTTACGGCAACCGCTTTCCGCTGCTGCGCGACGACAGCGCGACCGCGGTCGATGGCCAGGCGCTGTTGATCGACGTGCTCGCCAACGACAGCGACCCGGATGGCGATCCGTTGCATCTGGTCGCGGTCACCGCGGCGGCGCATGGCGTCGCCGTGATCGCGGGTGACCGCATTTCATACACGCCGACGCCCGGCTTCAGCGGCACCGACACGTTCCGCTACACCGCCAGCGATGGACGCGGCGGCTCCGGCAGCGCGCAGGTCAGCGTGGCGACGGCGCCGCGACCGGACCAGCCGCCCCTCGCGCGCGCCGACAATGCGACGACGCCGTTCGGCCAGCCGGTGACGATCGCGGTGCTGGCCAACGACAGCGATCCAGATGGCGATCCGCTCAGCATCGTCGCGGTCACTGCGCCGGCTTCCGGCAGCGCCGCCATCGCCGGCAACATGGTGATCTACACACCGGGCCCGGCCGGGGCTGCCACCGGCATCGATCGCTTCGACTACACGATCAGCGACGGTCGCGGCGGCACCTCGAGCGCCACCGTCACGGTGACGATCGCGGCACGCCCGGATCGCCCGCCGGTCGCCGTCGACGACGACGCGATCACCGGCTTCGGGCAGGCAACGAGGATCGCGGTGCTCGCCAACGACAGCGATCCGGACGGCGATCCGCTCAACATCGCGAGCGTCACCGCACCGACCGCGGGTAGCGCAGTGATCGCGGGCGACCAGATCGTCTACACGCCGCCGCGCGGCTTCGCCGGGGTGGATCGGTTCGGCTACACGATCAGCGACGGCCGCGGCGGAACGGCCGGCGCGTTCGTCACCGTGACGGTGCGGCGCGGACGCTGATCGACGCATCGAAGGATCGGCGCGCCGATCGCGCGAGGCGCTCGGCTACACTTCGCGTTTGCAGTCCTGTCGCAGCCGCCGCGGCGCTTGAAAGCGCGCCACTGCCGCTGCACATGACGGGACGCACCGCGCAGGCCCTGTCCGATGTCCACGCTGAAGATTGCCCTCGCTCAATTCGATTTTCCGGTCGGCGCCGTCGCGCGCAATGCCGAGCGCATCGCCGCGATGATCGCGCAGGCGCGCGATGTCCATCGCGCCGATCTGGTGTTGTTCCCCGAGCTCTCGCTCAGCGGTTATCCGCCCGAAGACCTGCTGATGCGTCCGAGTTTTCTGGCCGAGTGCGACGCCGCGTTGCAGCGCATCGCGCGCGATGTGCACGGCATCGTCGCCGTGGTCGGCTGGCCGCAGGCGGCAGGCGCGGTCGTCTACAACGCCGCCAGCGTGCTGCGCGATGGCGCGGTCGAGGCGACGTATCGCAAGCGCGAACTGCCCAATTACGCCGTGTTCGACGAGCGGCGTTATTTCGAGGTCGATCCGGACGGCACCTCGTGCGTGTTCGAGGTTGGCGGCATCGCGGTCGGTCTGGTGATCTGCGAGGACCTCTGGTTCGCCGAGCCGCTCGCCGACACCGCGCGCGCCGGTGCAGAACTCGTGCTGGTGCCGAATGCCTCGCCGTTCGAGCGCGACAAGCATGCGCAGCGTGATGCGCTGCTGGCTGCACGCGTGGCCGAAAGCGGTGTCGCGCTCGCCTATCTCAATGTCGTCGGCGGACAGGATGCGCTGGTGTTCGACGGCGCGTCGGTGCTCGCCGATGGCGACGGCCACATCCATCCGGCCGCGTGCGCGTTCGAGGACCATTGGCTGATCGCCGATTACGACAGCACGACGCGGCGTTTCGCGCCACGCGATTGGCCGGTCGACGGCGACGAAAGCCGTGAGTCGATGGCCTGGCGCGCGATCGTGCGCGGCACGCGCGACTATTGCGCGAAGAACGCGTTCGACAAGGTCTGGATTGGTCTGTCCGGCGGCATCGATTCCGCGCTCGTGCTCCAAATCGCGATCGATGCGCTCGGTGCCGCGAATGTCACCGGCGTGCGCCTGCCATCGCGCTACACCTCCGGACTCAGCAACGATCTGGCCGACGAGCAGGCGCGGGCTGCCGGCGTGGAGATCCTGACGATTCCAATCGAGGCGCCGTTCCAGGGTTTCATCGATGCGCTGGCTCCGGCGTTTGCCGGTCGTGCGCGCGATGCGACCGAGGAAAACCTGCAATCACGCAGTCGCGGCGCGATCCTGATGGCGTTGTCGAACAAGTTCGGCGGCCTTCTGCTCACCACCGGCAACAAGAGCGAATACGCGGTCGGCTACGCGACGATCTACGGCGACATGTGCGGCGGCTACGCGCCGATCAAGGATCTGTACAAGACCGAGGTTTATGCACTCGCGAACTGGCGCAACACGGTCGCCGGCGCGCCGGTGATTCCGCCGGCCGTGATCGAGCGCGCGCCGTCGGCGGAACTGCGCGAGAACCAGACCGATCAGGATTCGTTGCCGCCCTACGATGTGCTCGACGCGATTCTGTATCGACACATCGACCAGGAACAATCGCGCGACGAGATCGTGCACGCGGGCTTTGCCGAGTCCGTCGTCGATCAGGTGCTGCGGCTGGTGCGCATCAACGAGTGGAAGCGCCATCAGGCAGCGCCGGGACCGAAGGTTTCCCGGCGCGCATTCGGGCGCGAGCGGCGTTATCCGATTACTTCGGGTTGGCGTTGAGGCGCGATGGCCCGATCGAGGCCGAGGTCAATCACGCGTCGCGAATCAAAACGCGAGGGCGTCTGACACCCTCGCCAGCGACACCCGGTGTTCGCGCTATTGCCCGCGATTGGTCAGCGGAATCAGCTTCCACCAGTTCGAGCGGTAATGCGGGAAGTCGTTCTGGAAGAACGGATGGTTCGGATAGTTCAGCTTGAGCACGCGTTCGGTGTCGTCGGCGAGCTTGTCCTGGCCGAGCTTCTTGTAGCTGTCGACCATGATGGCGAGCGCATCGCCGGCCTGCGGCGTCTGCGGATAGGTTTCGATGATCGACTTCGCGCGGTTCGAAGCGGCGACGTAGGCGTTGCGCTTGTAGTAGAAGAACGCGATGTTGAGTTCGGCCTGCGCCATGCGATTGCGCAGGTAGATCATGCGCTGGCGCGCATCGTCGGTGTAGGCGCTCTGCGGATAGCGCGTCACCAGCGAGCTGAAATCGTCGAACGACTGGCGCTGGTTGGCCTGGTCGCGCTTGGTCATGTCCTGACCCGCATAGCGCTCGATGAAGCCGCCGGTGCGGTTGAAGTTGATCAGTCCGCGCAGGTAGTACGCGTAGTCGACATGGCGATGCGTCGGATAGGTCTTGATGAAGCGGTTGACCGTCGAATACGCCTCGTCCTGCTTGTCGTCCTTGTACTGCGCATAGGCGAGATTGAGCTGGGACTGTTCGGTGTAGGGGCCGAACGGAAAGCGCGAGCTGAGGCGCTGGAACGCGTGGATCGCGGCGCTGTAGTTGCTGCCGTCGAGCATCTCGACGCCTTTCTGGTAGACCTGTTCGACCGGCAGCGCGTCGAGGGGATCGCCCTTCTTGCCGCGATGAAACCATGAGCAGCCGGCCAGGGTCGCGAACAGGGCGATGGCGGCGAGACGCAGGATGAAGCGGAAATTCGGGGAAACTCGCATGCGAATGGCGGGCTCTGCGATGATGGATGGGATGAGTGACGCCGCCGGAGCGTTGCTGGGCGGTCATGACCGTCAGCGCGCACCGGACGCGAATGGCGCGCCCGCCCGGATCATCGAACCCGGCGCGGCGTGCTTCAAACGACGATCATAACCCGAACGTCGCCTGCGCTGGAAACGCGCGCCTAGTAAAGAAGTCGAGCATGAGCGAGCCCGAATCGAGCCTGAATACAAGCGTGCCCATCGAACTGGCTGGTCGCCGCTTCGATCAGGCGCTGTCCGAACTGTTTCCCGACTACTCGCGCTCGCGCCTGTCGGCATGGATCAAATCCGGCGCCGCCCTGCTCGACGGCGCCGTCGTCGCGCCGCGCCAGATCGTGCGCGGCGGCGAGCGGATTTCGCTCAGCGTGCGGATGGAGCGCGAGATCGGCGCGCAGCCCGAGGCGATCGAGCTGGACATCCGTCACGAAGACGCGGACGTACTGGTGGTCAACAAGCCGGCCGGTCTGGTCGTGCATCCGGGCGCCGGCAACGCGAGCGGCACCTTGCAGAACGCGCTGCTGCATCACGATCCGAAGCTCGCCGAAATTCCGCGCGGCGGCATCGTGCACCGGCTCGACAAGGACACCTCCGGCCTGATGGTGGTCGCGCGTACCCTGCGTGCGCATACCTCGCTGGTCGAGCAATTGTCCGCGCGCGCGGTGCATCGACAGTACGCCGCGATCGTGTACGGCTCGATGGTCGCCGGCGGCAAGGTGGATGCGCCGATCGGCCGCCATTCGCATGATCGACTGAAGCAGGCGGTGCGCCAGGACGGTCGCGATGCGATCACGCACTACCGCGTGCGCGAGCGATTCCGCACGATGACCCTGGTCGAATGCCGCCTCGAAACCGGACGCACGCATCAGATCCGCGTGCACATGGCGCATGTGCGTCATCCGCTGGTCGGCGATCCGCAGTACGGCGGCCTGCTCAAGTTGCCGAAGAGTGCGAGCGCGCAACTGGTCGAGGCACTGCGTGCGTTCCGGCGCCAGGCCCTGCACGCGGAGCGGCTTGAATTTCTGCATCCCAAGAGCGGCAAGTCCCTTGCGGTGGAGGCCGAACGTCCGGCCGATATGGAGACCTTGCTCGCTGCCTTGCGCGAGGACACGCGTGCGAATGCAGGTTGACGCAGTGCGCGAAGTCGCGGTGGGCGCGCCGTGAAGCCGACATCGCCGGACCCAGATGTTTCGATCGTCATTCCGGATTGGCCGGCACCGGCGATGGTTGGCGCGGCCGTTACGACGCGGCGCCTGCGCGGGATGTCGCGTGCACCGTTCGATGCGTTCAACCTCGGCGCACGCAGCGGCGACGATGCGAACGCCGTTGCCGCGAACCGCGCCGCGTTGACGACGATCTTGCAACTGCCATCCACACCGCTTTGGCTGCATCAGGTACACGGCATCGAGGTGTTCGACGCCGATGCACTGGTCGGATCAGACGCCGAACCCGCCGCCGATGCTGCCATCGCGCGGGACAGCGACGCGGTCCTCGCCGTGCTGAGCGCCGATTGCCTGCCGATCCTGTTCGCAGCCGACGATGGCTCGGCGATTGCCGCCGCGCACGCCGGCTGGCGCGGCCTTGCCGGCGGCGTGATCGAGGCGACGATGGCGCGCCTCGGCATACCCGCTGCGCGTCTGGTCACGTGGCTGGGTCCGGCCATCGCGGCGCGTTCGTACGAGGTCGGCAACGAGGTCCGCGCGGCCTTCCTCGAAACGGACGACGGCGCCGCATCTGCTTTCGAGGTCACGCGTCCCGGACACTGGCGCTGCGACCTGTATGCACTCGCGCGGCGCCGGCTGACGGCGGCGGGCGTGTCGAGCATTCACGGCGGCGACCTCGATACCTTCGACGACCCGCGTTTCTATTCGTACCGGCGCGAGCACATCACCGGTCGCTTCGCGACCCTGATCTGGCGCGCAGGTCGCGACCAATAACGGCCGCAACAAGGCTCAACGCGGGGTATCTCGCGGAATATCGACCACCGTCGTCGGCGTGGCCGTGACAGTTTCTTGACCGCGCGTGCCTCCATGCAGCACGAAGAAGCCGAGCGCGACCAGGAGCGCGGCGGGCAACACCCATTTGAACGACGCGAGGCGTGGCGCGAAGTCGGTGACTTGCGCGTGAGGTCTCTCACCGTCCGGCCTGGCCGGAACGGGTTCGGAGCGGTCGAGATAGGCGCGCACGTCGGCAGGCACGCTGGTCGGCAGCGCGCCGTTGCGTGTCAACGCGGCGATCAGTCTAGGTAGCAGCACGCACAGCGCGGCGAGCGCGGTTTCACGCGGGAGGCCGAGGCGGCGCGCGATCGTCGTCGTGGCTGCGGCACCGAACATCTTTTCCAGTTGCCGCGGTTCGATGGCTTTGGCGCGCGGGTTGTCCAGCCAGGCTGCGAACACATCGCCGAGCCCCTGCACGCGGAAGCGCGCCATCAGGCCGGCGACGCCGCCGCCGGTGCGACGGTCGAAAATGATGCCGAGCAAGGCCGCGAGCAAGGCATCGGCCTTGCCGCCGAGCGCGAATCGCTGCTCGACGTCCTCGAGCAACACCTCCAACAAGCCATTGTTCCTTTGAGCGTACGCTGTCCGTTGCGAATGCTTCACGCGCCTGTTTCCCTTCCATATCCGTGCAACCGAGTCTAGATAGATGGAACGGCCAGATTGCGAACTTTTGCGTCTTGATCAAAAAGGCTTGACAAACCTTGAAGCCGACGCTTGCGAAACCCACTTTCGCGGCATCGAGGCGCTCGCCCAATTGAACAGCAAGGTGGAATCTTCATGCGCATGGACAAACTGACCTCACGCTTCCAGCAGGCGCTCGCCGACGCGCAGAGCCTGGCCGTGGGACGCGATCACAACATGCTCGAACCGGTGCATCTGCTCGCTGCGCTGCTCGACCAGCAGGGCGGTTCGACCGTGCCGCTGCTGGCGCAGGCCGGCGTCAACGTGCCTGCGCTGCGCACGCGCATCGGACAGATGCTCGATCGCCTGCCGAAAGTCGCCGGGCAGGAAGGCAACATCAATCTCGCCAACGATCTCAACCGCCTGCTCAATCTCACCGACAAGCTGGCGCAGCAGCGCGGCGACCAGTTCATCGCATCCGAACTGTTCGTGCTCGCGGCCGTCGACGACAAGGGCGAGGTCGGCGCGGCCTTGAAGTCCGCCGGCGCGAACAAGGCGAACATCGAAGCGGCGATCGAGAAGATGCGCGGCGGCGAGAAGGTGCAATCCGAAAATGCCGAAGAACAGCGCCAGGCGCTGGAGAAATACACGATCGACCTGACCGCGCGTTCGGAGAAGGGCAAGCTCGATCCGGTGATCGGCCGCGATGAAGAAATCCGCCGCGTGATCCAGGTGCTGCAGCGACGCACCAAGAACAATCCGGTGCTGATCGGCGAACCCGGCGTCGGCAAGACCGCGATCGTCGAAGGCCTCGCCCAGCGCATCGTCAACGGCGAGGTTCCGGAAGGCCTCAAGAACAAGCGCGTGCTGTCGCTCGACATGGGCGCGCTGATCGCCGGAGCGAAGTTCCGCGGCGAATTCGAGGAGCGCCTGAAGGGCGTGCTCAACGATCTGGCCAAGCAGGAAGGTCAGGTGATCCTGTTCATCGACGAGTTGCACACGATGGTCGGCGCCGGCAAGGCCGAAGGATCGATGGATGCCGGCAACATGCTCAAGCCCGCGCTCGCGCGCGGCGAGCTGCATTGCGTCGGCGCCACCACGCTCGACGAATACCGCAAGTACATCGAGAAGGACGCGGCGCTGGAGCGGCGCTTCCAGAAGGTCTTCGTCGGCGAGCCTAGCGTCGAGGACACCATCGCGATCCTGCGCGGCCTGAAGGAGAAATACGCGGTGCATCACGGCGTCGAGATCACCGATCCGGCGATCGTCGCCGCGGCGACCTTGTCGCATCGCTACATTGCCGACCGCCAGCTGCCGGACAAGGCGATCGACCTGATGGACGAGGCGGCTTCGCGCATCCGCATGGAAATCGATTCCAAGCCGGAGGAACTCGACCGCAAGGAACGCCGCCTGATCCAGCTGAAAATCCAGCGCGAGGCGCTGAAGAAGGAAAAGGACACCGAGTCGCGCCAGCGCCTGGCCGATCTGGAAAGCGAGATCGCCGTGCTGGAGCGCGAATACAACGATCTGGAGGAAGTCTGGAAAGCCGAGAAGGCGACCCTGCAGGGCGCGACGCGGGTGAAGGAGCAGATCGAGCAGGCCAAGCTCGATCTGGAGGCCGCGCAGCGCAAGCAGGATTACGCAAAAATGAGCGAAATCCAGTACGGGACAATTCCAGAACTGGAAAAGCAGCTGAAAGCCGCGCAGGAGGCCGAGACGAAGGACTTCACCCTGCTGCAGGACAAGGTGACTGCGGCGGAAATCGCCGAAGTCGTCGCGCGCTGGACCGGCATTCCGGTCTCGAAGATGCTCGAAGGCGAACGCGAGAAACTGCTGCGCATGGAAGACGAGCTGCACCGGCGCGTCGTCGGCCAGGACGAAGCCGTGCACGCGGTCGCCGACGCGATCCGTCGCTCGCGTGCGGGCCTGTCCGATCCGAACCGGCCGAACGGCTCGTTCCTGTTTCTCGGACCGACCGGCGTCGGCAAGACCGAGCTGTGCAAGGCGCTCGCCGAATTCCTGTTCGACTCCGGCGATGCGATGGTGCGCATCGACATGAGCGAGTTCATGGAGAAGCACTCGGTCAGCCGCCTGATCGGCGCGCCGCCCGGCTACGTCGGCTACGAGGAAGGCGGCTATCTGACCGAGGCGGTGCGCCGGCGCCCGTACAGCGTGATCCTGCTCGACGAGGTCGAGAAGGCGCACAGCGACGTCTTCAATATCCTGCTGCAGGTGCTCGACGACGGCCGTCTGACCGACGGCCAGGGTCGTACCGTGGATTTCCGCAACACCGTCATCGTGATGACTTCGAACCTCGGCTCGCAATACATCCAGGGCATGTCGGATGACGGCGGCGGCGACAGCGAGGAGGAGTACACCAAGATGAAGGCGGCCGTGATGGGCGTCGTGCAGGCGCACTTCCGACCCGAGTTCATCAACCGCCTCGACGAGATCGTCGTGTTCCGCGCGCTCGACAAGACGCAGATCCGTGCAATCGCGCGCATCCAGATCGATTACCTGGCGAAACGTCTGGCCGAGCGTCAGTTGAAACTCGTGTTGAACGATGACGCGCTCGATCTGCTCGGCAATGTCGGCTTCGATCCGGTCTATGGCGCGCGCCCCTTGAAGCGTGCGATCCAGCAGTCGCTGGAGAATCCGCTGGCCCGGCAGATTCTGGAAGGGCGCTTTCAGCCGGGTGACACGATCAGGGTCGACGTGGAGCAAAGTCAGCTGCGTTTCGACCGCTCCTGAGCGCAGGTTCGGCGCAGCGCTCGCGCTGCGCGACTTGCGTCCATCCACGCGCGCGCCGCGTCGGGTCGTTCGGGCGCACGCTTGAAATCTGCGTATTTTTCCGCATAGTCGGCTCGCTTCGCGCCGGCTTTCGCGCGTTGCATCCCGAGGAAACCCGATGCCGATCTACGATTTTGAATGCCGCAGTTGCAACGCCCGCTTCGAGCGCCTGCAGAAACTGTCCGATCCCGATCCTTCCGTCTGTCCGGAATGCGGCAAGGAAACGGTCAAGCGTCGCCTGACGGCGCCGTCGTTCCGGCTCGCCGGTAGCGGCTGGTACGAGACTGACTTCAAGAAGGAAGGCGACACGCGACGCAATCTGGCCGGCAAGGACGAACCACCGGCAGCGCCCAAGCCCGAAGCGGAAACGAAGGCGAAGACCGAAGCCTCGGACAAGCCCAAGGCCGCCAAGAGCGAAGCTGCAACGCCGGCGCCGAAGCCGAAAAAGTCCGAGCAAGCCTCCGGCGCGTGATCCTCGCGCCAGACGCCGACGGTTCAGCGTAATGGTCTAGACTTGCCGGGTTTTCCATTGGGGAGCATGGCAATGAACAAGCTGTTTTGCGGGATGGTTGCGTTGGCGGTTTCCTTGGGTGCGATGGCGAGCGCCGGTGCGCAGAGTGCAGCGCAGGTGTCGGCGACGATCGACAGCGCCGCGTTCGCCCAGTACGGCGGCGACTGGCGTCCGGGTCCGGGTTGGGATCGCGACATCGATGTGCGCTGCGCCAGCGGCGGCTATCAATACAATCTGTGCCAGGTCGACACCGGCATGGGCAGCCGCGTCAGCATCGTCAAGCAGATTTCCGATACGCGCTGCGTCGAAGGCCGCAACTGGGGCTGGAATCGCGCGGGCGTGTGGGTGAACGAAGGTTGCGAGGCGATCTTCCGCATCCAGCGTCGCTGGGCGGGTGGGCCAGGTCCGGGGCCGGGTGGTCCGGGTCCAGGTCCGGGCGGTGACTGGCAGCCGGGTCCGGGCTGGAATCAGCCGATCGTCCTGCGCTGCGCGAGCGGCGGCTTCCAGTACAACATGTGCCAGGTCGACACCGGCCGCGGCAGTTCGGTGCGCATTCAGCGCCAGATCTCGAAGACGCGCTGCGTGGAAGGCCGCAACTGGGGCTGGAACCGTGCCGGCATCTGGGTCGACGGCGGTTGCGAGGCGGAATTCCGCATCGATCGCCGTTGGCGCTGAGGCGGGATCAAGCGATCGTGCGTGATCGCTGTCCCCGCCAGGGGATGAGGTCACGCCCGATCGAGCGGCCATGGAGTTCGCACGCGAACATCCATGGCCGCAGTTTTGACCAAGCGCCTTCAATCGATTTCCCGCGCGCCGGCGTTGCAGTGCAGCAACTTCCTCCGTAGCATTCCGCGCCTTGTCCGGCGCCCCTGACGGCGCCTTTCGCGGAGTTCCATGCGTACCCAGTACTGCGGTCTCGTCGACGAGACCATGCTCGATCAGGATGTCGTCCTTTGCGGCTGGGTCGATACGCGCCGCGATCATGGCGGCGTGATCTTCATCGACCTGCGCGACCACGAAGGTCTGGTGCAGATCGTCGTCGATCCCGACAACGCTGCGGCATTCAGAACCTCGAGCGAAATCGGCTACGAATTCTGCCTGCGCGTCAGCGGCAAGGTGCGGCGCCGGGTCAGCGTCAACGATCGCGTGAAGAGCGGCAATGTCGAAGTGCTCGCCGCGAGCATCGAGGTCCTCAACGCCGCGCGCGATCTGCCCTTCGTGCTGCACGAGACGACGAACGAGGATCTGCGGATGAAATACCGCTACCTCGATCTGCGCCGTCCCGACATGCAACGCATGATGCGGATGCGCACGAAACTGGTGTCGGCGCTGCGGCGTCATCTGGACGAGCGCGGCTTCCAGGACATCGAGACGCCGATCCTGACCAAGGCCACGCCGGAAGGCGCGCGCGATTACCTGGTGCCGTCGCGCGTGCACGCCGGCGAGTTCTACGCGCTGCCGCAATCGCCGCAGTTGTTCAAGCAGCTGTTGATGATGGCCGGCTTCGATCGCTACTACCAGATCGCGCGCTGCTTCCGCGACGAGGATCTGCGCGCGGATCGCCAACCCGAATTCACCCAGCTCGACATGGAGTTCGCCTTCGTCGAGGAGCGCGACATCCAGGACGCGGTCGAGGCGATGATCCGCGAGATTTTCCGCGCTGTCGTCGGAGTCGATCTGCCGGGTCCGTTTCCGCGCATCACCTATGCCGACGCGATGCGTCGCTACGGATCGGACAAACCCGATCTGCGCATCGAGCTCGAACTCGTCGATGTGGCCGACAAGCTCGGCGCGGTCGAGTTCAAGGTGTTTGCCGACGCCGCGAACGATCCGGACGGCCGCATCGCCGCGCTGCGCATTCCCGGCGGCGCCGAACTCACGCGCAAGCAGATCGACGAGCTCGGCGTGCATGCGGCGAAGTACGGCGCGAAGGGGCTGGCCTGGATTCGTGTCGACGATCGTGCGAAAGGCCGCGAGGGTTTGAACTCGCCGATCGCGAAGTTTCTCGACGATGCGACGCTGCAGACGCTGCTCGATGCCACCGGCGCGCAGACGCGCGACCTCGTGCTGTTCGGTGCCGGCGCGTACAAGACGGTTTCCGATTTCATGGGCGCGCTGCGCCTCAAGATCGGACGCGACCGCGGTCTGGTTCGGAACATCTGGGCGCCGCTGTGGGTGATCGACTTCCCGATGTTCGAGTACGACGCCGAGGCGCAGCGCTACGTCGCCCTGCATCATCCGTTCACCGCACCGAAGATCGACGATGTCGCCGACCTCGGCGCGAACGCGAAATCCGCGGTCTCGCGCGGCTACGACATGGTGCTCAACGGCAACGAGATCGGCGGCGGTTCGATCCGCATCCATCGGCCGGACATGCAGAGCGCGGTGTTCGATCTGCTCGGCATCGAACCTGACGAAGCGCGAGCGAAGTTCGGCTTCCTGCTCGAAGCGCTGAAGTTCGGCGCGCCGCCGCATGGCGGCATCGCGTTCGGCATCGATCGCATCGCTGCCTTGATGGCCGGCACCGAATCGATTCGCGACGTCATCGCGTTTCCAAAAACCACCAGCGCCCAGGACCTGATGACCGCGGCGCCGTCGCCGGTTGCGCCGGCGCAACTGGCCGAACTTCACGTGCGCGTGGCCTTGCCGGAGAAGAAGTGAGCCCACGCCGCGCCTCGGCGCCGCGCGCGGCGTTGCGGTCGGCGCCGGCGGCGCGCGTGCAGCGTCCGCGCGACGAGCACGCGCGAGAGCACGTGATCCTGCTGCACGGCATCTGGATGCGCGGGATCACCTTGCACTATCTGTTGCGCCGTATGCAGCAGGCCGGTTACGACGCCGAGGCGCTCGACTACGCGAGCGTATTCGGCGGTTTCGAAACGGCGGTGGAGCAGGTGCGCGAGCACGTGCGCAATCTCGAAGCGTCGACCGTACATCTGGTCGGACACAGTCTCGGCGCGCTGGTCGCGCTCGAAGCAGCACGCGGCGGACGCCGACTGCCGCGCGGTCGCGTGGTCTGTCTCGGTCCACCCTTGCGCGGCAGTGCGGTCGCGCGCGGACTCGCTGCGGTTCCGGGCGGGCGCTGGCTGATGGGCCACAGCGTCGATCCCTTGCTCGCCGGCATCGATGAGTGGCGTGGGTCGCGCAAGGTCGGCGTGATCGCCGGCAAGCTGCCGTTCGGACTCGGCGTCGCGATCGGCACGCTGTCCGCGCCGCACGACGGCACGGTTTCAGTCGAGGAGACGCAGCTGCGCGGCATCGCCGATCACCGCACGGTGTCGGCATCGCACACCGGCATGCTGGTTTCATCGGAAGTCGCCGACCTCACGATTCAATTTCTGCGCGACGGACGCTTCACCACGCAGGCGTGAGTATGATGCCGCTCATGCCGATCTCCGATGCGCGAGCGCCGATGGCCGATACAGCGGTGCGCATTCTCGGCATCGATCCCGGCAGCCAGTGCACCGGCGTCGGCATCATCGATGTCGATGCAGCCGGCAAGTCGCGCCATGTGTTTCACGGTGCCTTGCGCCTGCTCGGCAACGACGATTTTGCCGGACGCCTCAAGCAGATCTTCGACGAGCTCAGCGCGATCATCATCGAATACGCGCCGCACGAAGCCGCCATCGAGCGCGTCTTCATGGCGCGCAATCCCGATTCGGCATTGAAGCTCGGCCAGGCACGCGGCGCGGCGATCTGTGCGATCGTCAACCGCGGCGTCGGCGTGACCGAGTACGCGGCGCGCGAGGTCAAGCAGGCCGTGGTCGGTACCGGCGCCGGCGACAAGACCCAGGTACAGCACATGGTGGGCATCCTGCTCAATCTGTCCGAACGGCTGCAGGCCGATGCGGCCGATGCACTGGCGATCGCGATCGCGCATGCGCATACGCGTTCGAGCGTCGCGCGCCTCGGCATTCCGCGCACCGCGTGGAGACGACGTCGATGATCGGTCGTCTCAAGGGCATCCTCGTCGCCAAGCAGCCGCCGTGGATCGTCGTCGATGTCGGCGGTGTCGGCTACGAGCTCGAAGCGCCGATGTCGACCTTCTTCGATCTGCCCGAGCTCGGCCGCGAAGTGAACCTGTGCACGCACTACGCGGCGAAAGAAGACACGGTGGTGCTGTATGCGTTCCTGCGCGAATCCGAACGCAGCCTCTTCCGCACCTTGCAGAAGGTCAGCGGCGTCGGCGCGAAGATTTCGCTCGCCGTGTTGTCCGGCGTCAGCGTCGACGAGTTCACGCGCCTCGTGCAGACCGGCGATATCGCGGCACTGACACGCGTTCCCGGCATCGGCAAGAAAACCGCCGAGCGCATGATCGTGGAACTGCGCGATCGCGTGGACGGGCTTTCCGATGGCGTGCCGAGCATGCGCTCGGGCGCCGTCGCGCACGATCCGGTCGCCGAGGCCACCGTCGCGTTGCAGACGCTCGGCTACAAGCCCGCCGAAGTGACCCGCCTCGTGCGTGAAGCCTCGGCGCCCGGCGACAGCGCCGAAGACATCATCCGCAAGGCGCTGAAGGCGGCGCTGCGTTGAACACCAACCGGAAACCGCAGCGATGAGCCATGCCAGCGCCGACGCCAGTGCCGTGCGCACACGCGTCTCGACCTTGATCCTCGGCGCGATCGGTGTCGTCTACGGCGACATCGGCACCAGCCCGCTGTACACGATCAAGCAGACCTTCGGCGAGCACGGCGCGGTGCCGACCGCCGCCAATGTGCTCGGCGTGCTCTCGCTGATCTTCTGGTCGCTGATCCTGGTGGTGTCGGTCAAGTACGCCGGTTTCATCATGCGTGCCGACAACAAGGGCGAGGGCGGCATCATGGCGCTGACGGCGCTCGCTCAGCGCAGCGTGCGCAGCAATCAGCGCGGACGCTGGTGGATCGTGATGCTCGGCCTGTTCGGCGCGGCCCTGTTCTTCGGCGACGGCGTGATCACGCCGGCGATCTCGGTGCTCGGCGCGGTAGAAGGTCTGGAAGTGCTGGCACCTTCGCTGCAGCACTGGGTGGTGCCGATCGCGGCAATCATCATCGTGCTGCTGTTCTCGTTCCAGAATCGCGGCACCGGCAAGGTCGGTGCAGTGTTCGCACCGGTGATGATCCTGTGGTTTCTCGCGCTCGCGGTGCTCGGGCTCTGGCATATCGGGCAGCACCCGAGCGTGTTGCGCGCGCTGTCGCCGCACTACGCAGTCGAATTTTTCGTGCACGAGAAATGGACCGCGTTCTTCGCGCTGGGTTCGGTGATCCTCGCCATCACCGGCGCCGAGGCGCTGTATGCGGACATGGGACATTTCGGCAAGCGGCCGATCCGCTATTCGTGGTTCGGTTTCGTGCTGCCAGCGCTGGTGCTCAATTATTTCGGGCAGGGCGCGATGCTGATCGAGAATCCGAAGACGGCGGACAATCCGCTGTTTCTGATGGTGCCGCCGATGCTGCTGATCCCGATGCTGATCCTGGCGACGGCCGCGGCGGTGATCGCATCGCAGGCAGTCATCTCGGGCGCGTTCTCGGTCACGCGCGAGGCGATCCAGCTCGGATTCCTGCCGCGCATGCGCGTGCGCCACACCTCGCGCGAGCAGATGGGACAGATCTATCTGCCGTGGATCAACCGCATGCTGCTGGTGCTGACGCTTGCGGTGGTGCTCGGCTTCAAGTCGTCGGACAACCTCGGCGCGGCGTACGGCATCGCCGTGGTCGGCACGATGACGATCGATTCGATCCTGGTGATGATCGTGTTCCGTCGCATGTGGCACTGGAGCCGCGCGAAGGTGCTCGGGGTCGGTGTGGTATTCCTGTTCGTCGACCTGGCTTTCCTGACCGCCAACGCGGACAAGGTCGAGCACGGCGGCTGGTTTCCGCTGGTGCTCGGCGCGGTGATCTTCACCCTGATGGCGACCTGGCGTCGCGGGCGCGAACTGGTGATGCGCGAAATTCGTCAGGGCGGTCTCGCGCTGGAACCGTTCATCGCCTCGATCGCTGCGCATCCGCCGCTGCGCGTTCCGGGCACCGCCGTGTTCCTCACCGCGAGTCAGAGCGGCGTGCCGCACGCGCTGCTGCACAACCTCAAGCACAACAAGGTGCTGCACGAGCGCAACGTGATCCTGACCGTGGAAACCTCCGACACCCCGATCGCAGAAACGGACGAGCGCGTGCAGGTGGATTCCCTCGGCGGCGGCTTCTTCAACGTGATCCTGCGTTTCGGTTTCGCCGAAGACCCCGATGTACCGCAAACGCTCGGCGTGATCCGCCAATGCGGCCTGCCGTTCGACCTGATGGACACGACGTATTTCATCAGCCGCGAAAGCATCGTCGCGACCGATCGTCCCGGCATGGCGCTGTGGCGTGATCGCATCTTCGCGTTCATGGCGCGCAACGCGACGCCGGCAACTGCGTTTTTCCAGATTCCCGGCAACCGGCTGATCGAGCTCGGTACACAAGTTGAGATTTGAACAGCAAAGAGGAAAGGGTGAAGGGGAAAGGGGAGAAGCAGAAGCATGTTGCGCAAGACGCGATCCTGAACGAATAGCGTGTCGCGCGCGAAACCCGGGTTTCAAGGGCGCCGCATGACGACGATAATCGACCGATTGCACCAGATTTCTCTTTCCCCTTTCCCCTTAACTCTTCCCTCTTCACCGATCAAATGATTGACCGTCTCTCCTCCGCCAGCGCGACCCGCGAAGACGATATCGTCGAGGCGACGATTCGTCCGCAGCGGCTGGCCGAGTATCTGGGGCAGCAGACGGTGCGCGAGCAGCTTTCGATCTACATCGAAGCGGCGCGGCGGCGCGGCGAGGCGCTCGATCATGTGCTGATCTTCGGTCCGCCGGGACTCGGCAAGACGACGCTGTCGCACGTGATCGCGAACGAGCTCGGCGTGAACCTGCGTTCGACCTCGGGTCCGGTGCTCGAACGTCCGGGCGATCTCGCGGCATTGCTGACCAATCTGCAGCCGCGCGACGTGCTCTTCGTCGACGAGATCCATCGCCTGTCGCCGATCGTCGAGGAAGTGTTGTATCCGGCGCTGGAGGATTTCCAGATCGACATCATGATCGGCGAAGGCCCGGCCGCGCGTTCGATCAAGCTCGACCTGCCACCGTTCACCCTGATCGGCGCAACCACGCGCGCAGGCCTCCTCACCGCGCCCTTGCGCGATCGCTTCGGCATCGTGCAGCGGCTGGAGTTCTACAGCGCGCACGAACTCACCGCGATCGTGCGGCGCGCGGCGAAGATCCTCGGCATCGCCTGCGAGCCCGAAGGTGCGATCGAAATCGCCCGCCGCGCCCGCGGCACGCCGCGTATCGCCAATCGTCTGCTGCGCCGCGTGCGCGACTACGCCGAAGTGCGCGCCGACGGCGTGATCACCGCGGCGGTCGCTGCGGCCGCGCTGGAAATGCTCAAGGTCGATGCGGAAGGTTTCGACGCCAACGACCGCCGCCTGCTCACCACGATCATCGAGAACTTCGACGGCGGTCCGGTCGGCGTCGAATCGCTCGCCGCAGCATTGAGCGAAGAGCGCGGCACGATCGAGGACGTGCTGGAACCGTTCCTGATCCAGCAGGGCTTCCTCGTGCGCAGCGCGCGCGGACGCCTGGTCACCTCGAAGGCCTTTCTGCATCTGGGTTACAAGGCGCCTCGTCGCGCGTCGATCGAGGATCTTTTCCTGGACGAGCCGGCCGCCGAAAACCGTCCACCGGAAGGCGGGAAAACCAACTGATGCGAGATCGCGGCACACTCGCGGCTGCCGGTTCTGCGCCTGCCGTTTCCGCGTTCCAATGGCCGATCCGCATCTACTGGGAAGACACCGACGCCGGCGGAGTCGTCTATCATGCGCGCTACCTGCATTTCCTCGAGCGCGCACGCAGCGAATGGTTGCGCGCCAGCGGAATCGGTCAGCAACAGTTGCGCGATGAAGCCGGTATCGTGTTCGTCGTGCATCGCATGGAGCTGGATTTCAACGCGCCGGCGCGGCTCGACGATCTGCTGAGTGCGAGCGTGCGCGTCGAGCAACGGCGCAGTGCGAGTTTCGTCGTGATGCAGGAACTGCGTCGCGAACCCGAATCCAAACCGCTGGTCGAGGCGCGTGTGCGCATCGCCTGCATCGATGCGAGCCGGTTCCGGCCGCGTCCCATCCCGGATCACCTGTTTCAAGAGATGGCGAAAACATGAACTCAGAATTGAACGTACTCGCCCTGGTGCTCGACGCCAGCTGGCCGGTCAAATGCGTGCTGGCGATCCTGATCGGTTTCTCGATCGCGTCGTGGTTCATCATTTTCCGCAAGAAGGCGCTGATTGATCGCGCGAACGCGAGCGCGGATGAATTCGAGGAGCGCTTCTGGTCGGGCGCCGATCTCGCCGGCCTGTTCAAGGAGATCACCAGCGGCGGCGACAAGGTCACCGGCAGCGCGGCGATCTTCGAGGCCGGCTTCCGCGAATTCGCGCGCCTGCGCCAGCGCCGCGGTGTCGATTCGCGCGCCCTGCTCGAAGGCGCGCAGCGCGCGATGCGGGTGTCGTCCACGCGCGAAATCGATCGCCTCGAGCAGAGCCTGGAATTTCTCGCCAACGTCGGCTCGATCAGTCCGTACGTCGGTCTGTTCGGCACCGTGTGGGGCATCATGATCGCGTTCCAGGGCCTGGCCAACGTGAAGGAAGCGACCATCGCGATGGTCGCGCCCGGCATCTCCGAAGCGCTGATCGCGACCGCGATGGGCCTGTTCGCGGCGATCCCCGCAGTGTGGGCATACAACCGCTACTCGACCAAGCTCGAGCGCGTGAACCTGCGCTACGACACCTTCGTCGAGGAGTTCTCCTCGATCCTCGCGCGCCAGGCGCATCTGGAAGACGCGCCGTGAACCCCGCGCCGAACCGATTCGCGTTGGAGTAGCCCATGCAAGCGTATGGAACGCGGCGCAAGCGCCGCAAGCTGAAAGCCGAGATCAACGTCGTGCCGTACATCGACGTGATGCTCGTGCTGCTGATCATCTTCATGGTGACCGCGCCCCTGCTGAACCTCGGGGTGGACATCCAGTTGCCGCAGACGACCGCGAAGTCGATCCAGAACGACAAGGAGCCGGCCGTGATCACGGTGGATCAGGACGGCAAGCTGTTCCTGACCATGGGCGCGGACAAGCGCGAGCCGATCGATGAAAAAACCCTGGTCAACAAAGTTTCAGCATTCGTCAGGGAGAATCCGCAAATTCCCGTGCTGGTTGCCGGCGACGAGCGGCTGGATTACGGCAAGGTCATGCAAACGCTGGTGCTGCTGCAATCGGCCGGAGTTCCGAAAGTCGGCCTGATGAGCAAGCCGCTGCAGTCCAATGGAGCGCGCTAGCCGGATGGAGCGTGCGCTGCAGGTGGAAAGTTTCGGCGACAAGGCGCGGGCATTCGGGTTTGCACTCGGTCTGCATCTGCTGGTCGTGTTCGCGTTGCTGATCGGGTTGTGGTGGACGAATGAAACCAAGCCGGTGGTGATGCCGGGGCCGGTGATCGATGCGGTACTGATCGGACCGACCGCTGCACCGAAGAGTCATTCCGGCGCTGCCAGGCCGCAGCCACCCAAGCCGGCGCCGGAGCCGCCGAAACCGGAGCCTCCGAAACCCGAGCCTGCACCGGAGCCGCCGAAACCCCAACCGCCGGCACCGAAGCCACAGAAGGAAACACCGGCCGAAGTGCAGCACAACGATCAGGTCGATCAGCAAAAGATCGCAGCGCTCGCTCTGCAGAAAGCCGAGGATGAGCAGAAAAAGGAACAGGAAGAAAAACAGCGTCAACGCCAGGTCCTGCTCGATGAGCAGGAGAAGGAAAAGAAGATCAAGGAAGAACAACGCAAGCAGCTGGCGGAAATTACCCGGCAGCGCGTCGCGGCCGAGAAGGCGGTCAAGCTGGAGGATCAGAAGTTGCAGCAGCTTGCCGACCGCAATCAGCGTCAGGCCGACAAGCAGGACGCACAGCCGGAAGCGGAGCAGGAAGCCCCGCGCGCACAGACCGGTGCGAACGGCAAGGACAACGATCTCGGAGCGCGCTACGCCGCTGCGATCCAGGCGGCGGTGACGCAGAACTGGAATCGGCCCGACAGCGCGTCCAGCGGTCTGCGTTGCAGCTTGAACATCGTGCAGATTCCCGGTGGCGATGTGATTTCGGTAACGGTGGGTTCGCCCTGCAATGCGGACCAGCCGACACGCAATTCGATCGAGCAGGCGGTGCGCCGTGCGCCGTTGCCGTATCAAGGCTACGAAAAAGTATTCCAGCGCAATATCACTTTCAATTTCAAATACGACGGATGAACTCGATGATGAAGCAAGGCGGCTGGTTGGCTCGAATCATCCTGCTGGTGGCAGGCGTGCTGCTGGCGAGCGGCGCGTTTGCGCAGAGCGGCGGACTGACCGTCGAGATTCAGAACGGAAATCCGTCCGCGCTGCCCATTGCCGTCGTCCCGTTCGGCTTCGAAGGCGGCAGCGTTCCGCCGGAATTCAATCCGGGCGACATCATCCGCGCCGACATGGCGCGCTCGGGCCAGTTCCGTCCGCTGCCGAAGGAAAACATCGTCGAATTTCCGACCCGGCAGGCCGAAGTGAAGTTCGGTACCTGGCGTCTGCTCAAGCAGGACTATCTCGTCGTCGGGCGCATGTCCGATGCGGGTGACGGCGGCCTGCGCGTCGAATACGAACTGTTCGACGTCGCCAAGCAGCAGCAACTGGCGAGCGGCTCGATCAGCGGCCAGCGCACCGGCCTGCGCGACATCGCGCACCAGATCGCCGACGTCGTCTACGAAAAGATTCTCGGCGTGCGCGGCGCGTTCTGGACCCGCGTGGCCTACATCACCGCGACCGGTTCGCCGCCAAATTATCAGTACGCGTTGATGGTCGCCGATTCGGACGGCTACAACCCGCAGGTCGTGGTGCGTTCGCGCGAGTCGCTGCTGTCGCCGACCTGGTCGCCGGACGGCAAGCGCATCGCCTATGTCTCGTTCGAGAGCGGCAATTCGACCATCTACATCCAGGATCTGGGCAGCGGTTCGCGTCAGGTCGTGTCGAGCAGCAAGGGCATCAACAGCGCGCCGTCGTTCTCGCCGGACGGCAACCGTCTTGCGGTCACGCTTTCCAAGGGCGGCAACCCGGACATCTACGTGATGGATCTGGCGAGCCGGCAGACCACCCAGATCACCAAGCATTTCGCGATCGACACCGAAGCGCGCTGGGCGCCGGACGGGCAGAGCCTGTACTTCACCTCGGACCGCTCGGGCAAACCGCAGATCTATCAGGTGTCGCCGAGCGGCGGCGAGCCGACCCGCGTGACCTTCGACGGTCAGTACAACGCCAGCGTCAGCGTGGTCGATGCCAAGGGCATCAAGCTCGCAATGGTGCAGGGCAGCGGAAACGTGTATCGTATTGCGGTCCTCGACCGGGCGACGAATCAGTACACGCTGGTTTCGCCGGGCAGCCAAGATGAGCATCCCAGTTTTGCCCCCAACGGAAGCATGCTGCTGTATGCCGCGAGCGAAGGTTCGCGCGGCGTGCTCTATGCAGTGTCTGCCGACGGTCGGGTGCGGCAACGCCTGGGGCTGGCGGAAGGCGACGTGCGCGAACCCGTCTGGGGTCCGTTCCGTCAACGGTGATATGTGAAAAGAAACGGCCAGCGGATGGCTGAGTCAACCTGAGTGAGCGTCAGTCCTGTGTCCAACCTACCTGCCCAGTTGAAGGGGAACACCATGAAGAATGTTGCACGTATCGCTTTTTCCGTCCTGCTCGTTGCCGGCGTTGCGGCTTGCGCGAAGAAGGCCGTCAAGCCGACCGTCGCCCCGGTCGACAATTCGGCGTCCTCGCAGCCGTCCACCAGCGGCATGGACAATGCCGGTCGCTACACGCGTGACAGCCTCGACACCGACAGCTGCCTGCGCCAGCGCGTGGTCTACTTCGATCTCGACAAGAGCGAGATCAAGCCGGAATTCCAGGCCCAGGTCGCCTGCCACGCCGCGTACCTGAAGCAGTTCCCGCAGGCGCGCGTGACGCTGGAAGGCAACACCGACGAGCGTGGTTCGCGCGAGTACAACCTCGGCCTCGGCGAGCGTCGCGGCAATGCGGTGCAGGGCGCGATCAGCGCGGCCGGTGCGTCGTCCTCGCAGCTCAATGTGACCAGCTACGGCGAAGAGCGTCCGGTCTGCCGTCAGCACGACGAGTCGTGCTGGTCGAAGAACCGTCGCGTCGAGATCGTCTACACCGCGAAGTAATCCGATGTCGTTGAAGTTGTCGAAAGGCTTTGGCGCGGCAACCCTCGTGGTTGCCGCTGCCTTGTGCGCGCTGCCTGTCGGCGCGCAGCAGCGGCTTTCACTCGCCGAGCGCGTCGACCGTCTGGAACAGCAGCAGTCGAACACGCAAGGCAGCGGCGGTGCGGTGGATCTGGTCAACCAGATCTCCGCACTGCAGTCGCAGGTGCAGACGCTGCAGGGCCAGGTCGAAGAGCTCAAGCATTCGCTCGACGAGGCCAAGCAACGCAACAAGGATCAATACGTCGATCTGGATTCGCGCATCGGTCGCCTCGAAGGCGGCAATGCGGGCGCACCGCCGGTTCCTGTGCATGGCCCGGCACCGCGCAACGACAATCCGCCCGATGTCGATCTTGGCGGCGGATCGCAGTCTTCACCGCCGCCGCCGCCGCGCGATGCACGCCTTGCACCGCGCGCAGGCGTCGGTAACTTGTCGGACGAAGACCGCGCTGCGGTAGCGCCCGGCACTGCCGGCGATCTCGATGCGCCAGCAGCCGCTGCGGGCAATCCTGCTGCGGCGACCACGGCCTACAACGAAGCCTTCGCGGCTCTCAAGGACGGTCGCTACGCCGAGTCGGCGCGCCGCTTCCAGGGTTTCATCGATCAGTATCCGGGCAGCGAACTCAGCGGCAATGCGTATTACTGGCTCGGCGAGTCGTACTACGTGACGCAGAACTACAAGATCGCGCAGCAGTCCTTCGAGACATTGCTGCAGCGCTACCCGACCAACCAGAAAGCGCCCGACGCGCTGCTCAAGGTCGGCTACAGCCAGTACGAGCAGAAGCAGTGGGATCAGGCCGAAGCCACGTTGAAGCAGGTCGTGCAGACCTATCCGGATACCACCGTCGCACGTCTCGCGCAGGGACGTCTGCGCGCGCTGCAGATGGAAACCCGCCACTGAGGCGGCCGGCATGAGCAGCGTCGCCGCTCGTATGCCTGCGACGGCCGACGTCGCCGAAACCGAGTCTTCCGCGCCGGCCGAACCGCGCCTGCGCATCACCGAAATCTTCCACTCGCTGCAAGGCGAAGCCGACGCCGTCGGCTGGCCGACCGTGTTCGTGCGCCTGACCGGTTGCCCGTTGCGCTGCGTCTGGTGCGACACCGAATACTCGTTCCATGGCGGGCAGTGGCATTCGATCGCCGACGTGCTGGCCGAGGTCGCGCGTCACGGCGTGCGGCATGTCTGCGTCACCGGCGGCGAACCCTTGTCGCAGAAGCGTTGTTCAAATTTATTGGCGCAGCTGTGCGACGCCGGTTACGAGGTTTCGCTGGAAACCTCCGGCGCGCTCGACGTTTCAGTGGTCGACGCGCGCGTGCGCAAGGTCGTCGATCTGAAGGCGCCGGGTTCCGGCGAAGTCGCGCGCAACCTGTGGTCGAACATCGCCGCGTTGCTGCCGCACGATCAGGTCAAGATCGTCATCGCCGATCGCCTCGACTACGAATGGGCTTGCGCGCGCGTCGCCGAGCACGCACTGCCGGAGCGCTGCCAGGTGTTGTTCTCACCTGTGCATGGGCGCGTCGCGCCGCGCGAGCTGGCCGAATGGATACTCGCCGATCGTCTGCCCGTGCGCATGCAGATGCAGCTGCACAAGTTGCTGTGGGGCGCGGAGCCGGGGAGATAGGCGGTCGCGTTCGGCGCGCACCGAACTTCACTCGTCGTTGTCTCGTCGGAAGCCGGAATTCGCCGCCTCGCATGTCGTGACCACGTGTTACTCGCACCGATCGCACGCGTGCGTCGAACATCGCTCGCTGATGTCGACGAATCACCAATGCCCCATCGATTCCGGAAGCCTGTGAAACACCATGTCCACTGACTCCAGCAAACGCGCCGTCGTCCTCGTCTCCGGCGGCATGGATTCCGCCGTCACCCTCGCACTCGCGCGCGAACAGGGTTTCGATTGCCACGCCCTCAGCGTCGACTACGGTCAGCGACACTCCTCGGAACTCGAAGCGGCCCGTCGCGTCGCGCTCGCGCTCGGCGCGCGTGAGCACAGGACCGTGCACGTCGACCTGCGCAGCATCGGCGGCTCCGCGCTGACCGCCGACATCGACGTGCCGGCCGATGGCGGCGCCGGCATTCCGATCACCTACGTGCCCGCGCGCAACACGATCATGCTGTCGATCGCGCTCGGCTGGGCCGAGGTTCTGGGCGCGCAGGACATCTGGTGCGGCGTCAACGCCGTCGACTATTCCGGCTACCCGGATTGCCGACCCGAATTCATCGCCGCGTTCCAGACGCTGGCAAACCTCGCTACCAAGGCCGCCGTCGAAGGCGCCGCGCTGCGCGTGCAAGCGCCGCTGATCGCGCTCGGCAAGGCCGACATCGTGCGCGAAGGACTGCGTCTCGGCATCGACTTCGCCAGCACGGTATCGTGCTATCAGGCCGATAGCGCCGGTCGCGCCTGTCGCCATTGCGATGCCTGCCGCTTGCGTGCGGAAGGCTTCAAGGCTGCCGGCGCCGCCGATCCGACCCGTTACATCTGACGCGGGCGACGCGCGCCGCCATCAGGCCGGCGCGTACTGCGCTTCGCCGTTTCCGAACGACCAGTTTTCCTTGCGCACCTCGACGAGGCTGATCATCACATCGCCGCGCGACAAGCCGAGCCGTTCGTGCAGGCCGTCCGCGATCGCCTTGTAGAACGCGCGCTTGAGTTCGACGCTGCGCCCCTCGTTCAAGGTCACCTGGATGATGATGCAGTCGGCCGTGCGCGTGATTCCGAGATAGCCCGGATCGGCGACGAAGTTCGCCGCCGGATGCTCGTTGATGATCTGGAAGCGATCGTCCTTCGGCACATTGAGCGTTGCGATCATTGCATCGTAGATGACCTCGCCGATGGTGCGGCGGTAATCATCGGACTTGCCTTCGACGAGATCGATGCGGGCGAGAGGCATGCTGAGATCCTGCGGCTGTTTGAGAGGTCGGAAATCATAGGAGCTTGCGTCGCGGTTGTCTGCGCGGCGTGCTGCGGTTGGATACGAGGCCGCCGAGCGGCGTCTGCCACGGGTGCCGAAGTCCCCGAATTCCCATCGATCACGAATCACCGCAGCCCGCAACGCGCATCTAGGCGCCGAAGCCGCTACAATCCGCGCCCCGGATGTCCGGCGCAAGATTGCCCGCGCCGCGCGCGTCGCCCATCGACCGCGCCATCCGCATGCGATCGCCCCGCCGCACGCGTGTAACCGCGGCACACCCGGCGTTCGCATCTCGCTTACGGGCCGTTAGCTCAGCGGTAGAGCAGTGGACTTTTAATCCATTGGTCGATGGTTCAAATCCATCACGGCCCACCATTAAATCCTTTTGTTTTAAGCGCTTTTCGGCTCCTCGGCTTCAAGTCGGGCGCCAGTCGTTTTCCTGTGTGGCTCCCCTGTGGCTCCCGTCCAAGCAAGTGAGGCGGGCGTTGAAGTGCGTCCGGATAACGGAGACGATGACGCATGCCCAAGCGCGGTGAAGACCCGATTCCCGACGCGCTGTTGCTCAGCAACGGCGTCCACGAACTCGACCGCGATTTGCCCTTGTCGCCGCGTCAAGTTCGCCTCATGACCGGTCTGTCGCGCGGCGACCTTGCCGAGTATCGAAGGACGCGCCCGCCCAAGCGTCCCCTCGCGGTCGTGTCGGAAAAGAAGGGCGCCAAGGTCTGGTATGAGCTCGGCGAGGTGCTCGATTGGCGGAAGGCGCGCAAGCCCGTCCTTCAGAAGCCCAAGCTCAGTAGCGGCGCAAAGACGTTCACTGCCTTCATCGCCCGGGGGCGCATGGACGACGAGTGGCCCTTCGCGCGTACAAGGGAAGGACAGCTCGTTGATTTCTTCGCGTCCCTGCGCCTGGGGCCGCTGCTCGACTACGGCGCGGACTGCGAATGGCTCACGCTCGAAGACTTCATTGAAGAGTCGCAACGGTGGGCGAGCGAAGTGAAAGCGCAGGCAGTTGCGAGGCATCTGAGCAGGCCTGAGGTGCTTCGCGCGCCGGACGCCGCGGCGAAGGCGACGTGCCCGAAGTGTGGCCGCGCGGTCGAGGGACCTCACCGCTGTCGCTTCTGACGTCGGGGGCTACTCCGGCAAACCCTTCAGGACGGCGTCTTGCGTTTTCCGACTCATTCTTGAGAAGGCCTCAATGAGTCTCGCCAGTCGGTCGTCTTCTGCGTAAAGGTAGGCGAGCGGCACGCCAAGCGCCGCCGCCAGGTTCGCGGCGACGTTAACGCCTGGCTCGTGAGTGCCTTTCTCGTATCGATTGACGCGTGCCGACGCCACGAAGCTGTCGATGCCCGCCGCAATGCCCAGATTCTTTTGCGACAGGCCCGCAGCGAGCCGCGCTTCACGCAGCCTTTCGCAAAAAACAGTCGTGGCCGGCATGGCCCGCATCGAATTGACTCGCGCTGAACAAGACTGCGAGATTCGTAGTATTTGCTTGACCTGGATACTTCGTATTTCGTAGCGTCACCAACGGCCGCGCAGCGCACCGTCGGTGCCCTGTTCCGGCCTACTTGAGGCGGAGGAGTGGACCATGGACGCGTTCTTCAAAAAGGTGTTGCCGATAGTGTCAGGCGTGGTGCTCGCCGCCTGCGGCCGAGGTGCCGACAGTTCAACACCCGATGACGTTGGCACGGCGGGGCCTGCTCCAGCAGGTGCGCCGACATCCGTCAACGCGGAAGAGTCGACAGTCGACCGCTCTTTCCCGCTCGATAAATACACCGAGCTCGACACGTCAGACCCGATGGTGTTCCGCTACTTGATGGCCGCGTTCGGCGGGGCCACGCTTAACGACGAGGAGAAGATGACTTTTTTGTCCGTCGAGGGTGCGACGGAGCGCGACGCCTTCAAGCGCAAAGACCTCGCCGCCAAAGAACTGCCTGCCATCAATGCGCGGCTGGAAAAGGTGAAAGCGCAGCGGTACTACAAGATTTTCGTCTACGACCCCATCGCACTCCAAAAACTCAACCCACGACCTTCGCCTGCCGTCGCTTGGACCAACTCGTTCGGCAGCCTTCAGCACTACAGCATCGACCGCAAAGGCTTTCCCGTTCAATGCGTGGCGGATGGCAGCTTCAGTGGGCAAGACATCGCTGTCTTTTTCGCGGGATTCATGCATCCGGGACGCACGTGTTTGTTGTCGGTCCCGGACGAAGCCACGGCGCGCGCGATTGAAGGCGCAATGAAGCCGACAGTCTTCCCCATGTCGGCCACGTTTTACTTTCACATCGACGCACCCGACCGGCAAGGGCATGGTGTGGACGCGACACTGATGCGCGCACGCGTCCAGCTTTCCACGCTGGCCCTAAGCCCTGCGAATCCGAAACCTTTGGCGGACCTGGACGTGGAACTTCCACAGCCTGTTTTGTGAGGCCGTGGCATCTCACGTCCCGCTCATCCGCCAAAGGAAACTCGCATGTCAGACCAAGTAAGCAGCATCGCCGGACTCGTGGTCTTTTTCGGCTTCATCCTCTTCGCCGCGACTTCACACGACCGCCTGGGGCCGCTCGTTGCCATCGCTCTGTTTGTCCTCGGCATCCCTGCCGTCATCGCCTTGCTTCACGGCGCATCTGGGAGTGACGAGTGAGGCGGCCGAACTCTGTCCGCCTCAACGTCGGCGTTGCGGTTGCGTTGCTGTCCATCGGCGCGCCTGCCGCGTTCGCGGACGCCCGCGACGGCGTTTTCGTTCGCACTGGAGACTTGACGGTCGCACGCAATCAAGCGGCCGCCGTTCGCTTGCGTGATGGGTCGGCCATGGTCATCGGTCCGTCTGCCGATGCCGACAGATACAGCGAAGCCGATGGCGCGTTCAATGCCACCACTCCCGTGCGAGCCACACGGTTTCTTGCGTCCGCCTTCACTCTCGGCGACGGGTCCGTTTTCGTCGTTGGCGGGAACGCCACCGAGCCGCGCGGCGAGCGCTTCGACACTAGCAACGGGACGTGGTCTTGGGCGGCCCCGCTGTCAGCGGCGCGAAACTACCAACAGGCGGTACAACTCCAAGACGGCCGTATCCTTATCGCGGGCGGGCGCACGTCGAACGGCGTGGCGACAGCGGCCGCCGAGTTGTATGACCCCGCGACCAACACATACACGACGTTGCCCGCGATGTCGCGTGCGCGCGCGGATGGCATTGCCGAAACTCTGCTCGACGGACGTGTGCTCATCGCCGGGGGCCTCGATGATGGGAATGCCTACGTCCGTTGCTCAGCGTTCTTCAACCCGGTCTCAGAATCCTTTTCCTCGGGGCCTTGTTTTGCCGGTGCGGAAGACGGCCTGGACCTGACTACTGCCGTTCGCCTTGCCGACGGCCGAGTCCTGATTGCCGGTGGATGGGAGACCACGCTGGGCAGTGAACGGGTGGCGACGAACGTGGAACTGTTCGAGCCCGGGGGCAACCGCTTCATCGCTCGGTCGATGGTGTTCGCACGAGTCGCGCACACTCTGACGCTCCTGCCAGACGGGACCATGCTGGTCGTGGGCGGCATGAACGGCGGTGGCGTGATGAACGCCGTCACCGAACTGTTTGACCCCGCCACTTCCGTGTTCCGCCAGGGACCAGTGATGCTCGTCCCCCGCTACCAGCACACCGCAACGTTGCTCGACGGGGGCAAGGTCCTTATCGCCGGGGGTGAAACCATCAGCTACCAATCGAGCTGGACCGCAGCCGCCGAACTCTATGAGCCCGATGCCGTATTCCAATCAGGGTTCGAGGAGTAGCCGCACTTCAGGCTGTTTCTTCGACCGTCCCCTCGTCTTCGTGTTGTCTCCGCGGGCCACCTTCGCACCGCTGTCGAGCAACGCAACGGCTGCGCCGTCCTCCGCTTTGCTGCGTCCCGTTGGGTGCGTTGCGCGCCGTTCGCGTTGCTGACGGATTTCCCACGGCGCCATCCCGCGCGCCAGCGGAGTCCAACATGGCAGTGCGAGACATCCTCGGCCACTACACCTTTCGCGAGCCGCAGACCGAGGAAAAAATCCTCGAAATCGCTGAGAGCATCCTTCAACGTCGACTCGAACGCATCGGCTCTCTCACAAGTCCCGAAGAGAGCGCGCGGTTCCTGCGCATGCGCCTGGCGCATTTAGGGCACGAAGAGTTTCACGCCGTGTGGCTCGATAACCGCCACTCGGTCCTGGCGGTCGAACGTCTCTTCCGGGGCACCATCGACGGGGCCAGCGTCCACCCGCGCGAAGTGGTGAAACACGCATTGCGCTGGAACGCCGCCGCGGTCATTTTCTCGCACAATCACCCGAGCGGAAATCCCGAGCCGTCGGCGGCAGACCGCGCCATCACCCTCCGCCTTCGCGAAGCGCTCGAACTCGTCGATGTCCGGGTGTTGGACCACATCATCGTGTCGGCGAGTGGCACGACGTCGATGGCGCAACGAGGACAGTGCTGACGGTTCGTCCATAAAGCGACGCCCTCTCATCGAGGGCGCCGCTCGCCCTTCATACGTAGGGCAGCACGAACGCGAACATGGCGCCCGCAGCGGTGGCCGCCAACGCCACCGACCAGAGCACCACGCTGACCCGTCGAAGCCTCGCGCAGGTGCGCGCAAGGTTCGGGTCGGCGGGGCAGGGCAGCGAACGCGCCCGCCACAGCAGCACCCCTGAGACGGCCAACAACCCGAACGCCAGTCCGAAGACGCCCGGCTTGTGCTCAGACAGCCACACGAGTTGAGGCACCGCGCTGACGAGTCCCGCCAGCGCGGCACCCGCACCCAACGAGACCATCACCGCCGGCAGCACGCAGCACACTAAAGTCCCCGCACTCGCCACCAAGGTGGCCACGGCGAGCCCCGCGTTTCGTCGGAGCGGTGCGTTAACGGAATGGGCGTCAGTCATGGCCGTTCCCATCTTTCGCTGCGGCTACGCGAGCGCGAAGTGCGTCGAGCGTTTCGTCGGTGCGACGGATGGCGACCACGGTGTACCCCGACTTCGTGATGGCCGAACGCAATGCCTCGTCTTCGATGGTGCCGCCGTCCTTCAGTTGGACCGCAACCACGCGGTTTTCGAGACTCACGAACACGCCGTCCGTGGCGGGAAACTTCTTGAGCGTTTTCTCGATGCCCTGCGCGCAGAACGCGCAGACCAAGCCGTTGACGTCGAGTTCGATGGTGGCCGCGGACGCTATTGAGGCGACGGCGGTCGAGGCCACCAGGAACAGAGCAAGAATCATTTTCATGGAAGGTCTCCGAATCAGAAGTTGAACATGGCCATGGACTGGAGCTTGCCGTCGGTGGTCGCACCGACCTCCACCCAGGCCCCGCCCTTGAAGAAGCGAACGAGCAAGGCTTTCTCCGTGCCCGCGTACAAACCACCGGTGTAGTGCCGCGCCTGGACGACCAGCCAGGTGGCCAGCGTCGTGTAGTCGTGCGCGTACGGCGACCAGCCGAGTTGGACCGTGTCGATGCGGTGCGAGAAGTGGTCGGTCTCTTCGAGGTCCGAGCGCAGCGACGAGTACAACCGGCGCGTCTCGTAGTCCGCCTGGAAGCCGAGGTCGCGGGCCAACGTCGTGCCCCGGAAATCGTTGCCGGTGGCACTGCCGAGGCCGCCCCAGACGAACACGTTCGCTTGGGCACCCGGAAGGTTCCACCGCTTGGCCAGCAGGTTGGCGCGCAGGTAGCTGATGTGCCGTTCCAGCTTGCCGTCGTCGCTGGACAGCTCCTCCCAGCCAGCGCCGCCCGACCACCAGTAGGTGGGGGCGTAGAAGAGCTGGACTTCATTCATGGTGCCGGCGCCGTACTCGGCCATGACGGTGGTGCCGTCGGCGTAGGCGATGGGTTTGGCGGCCGCGGCCAGAGGCAGCAGCCCGAGCAGCCCAAGGGCCGCCCAGCATGTGGGGGTGTTCATGGGAAATCTCCGTCGAAACGCCGCACGGGGCGGCATCGAGCGCGGTCAGGCGCTCACGAAAAGCGGACGGGTCAAGCGATGGGAGGGCGAAGCGGAGACTCGGGCAGGCGTGGCAGGGACGCCGGGAGCGACCAGCGCACCAAGGCTTGCGCCGGTTGCGAAGCCAGGGCCACCCCGGCGACTACTGGTAAGCAGGCCAAGGTGGCGCAGGTGCCGGTGTCGCACGTCATGTGCGGGCAACAGGGGCCCTTACAGTCTGGCGCGGAAGGCGCTTCGGTCGCCGCCATGGCGTCGTGGCAGGGCATCGCGTGCGTGGCTTGACCGACGGCCATGGAAGGGCCCGCGTGCGCCGGCATGGCCGCGCCCGGCCACAGCTGCGAGGACAGCAGCAGCACGTAGAGCACGAGGCGGGCGAGGGAGCGAGAAGGCATGGGGCCAGTGTAGGGGAACCGAATGACTTGGGAAGGGGGATGCACCGGCATCGCTAGTTCAAGACCATGGCCGTTCAAACAAGTTCGTATGCCTTCCCTCGCTACGCTTGCCGCGAGGCTATCCATCGACTAATCTGGATGTATGGATACAAAAACTGCGTCTGACACCCTATCTGCCTTGGCCCAGCCCACCCGCCTGGATGCCTTCCGGCTGCTCGTCCGCCACGAACCCGCGGGACTTCCTGCAGGAGACATCGCGCGGGCCTTGGGCGTACCCCAGAACACCGGCTCGACCCACTTGGCCATCCTCGTCCAGGCGGGCCTTGCCCGCTCCGAGCGGGCCGGCCGCTCGGTCGTGTACCGCGCCGACCTCGACCGCTTTCGCGAACTCACTCTGTACCTGCTGAAAGACTGCTGCGGCGGTCGCGCGGACCTGTGCGCGCCACTCATCGCCGAACTCACTCCCTGCTGCTGAGACCCTCATGACCGACCGTGTCCTCAATGTGCTGTTCCTGTGTACCGGCAACTCCGCCCGGTCCATCCTTGCCGAGTCCATCTTGCGCCACGACGGGCGCGGCCGATTCGCGAGCTTCTCCGCCGGCAGCCAACCCAAGGGCACGGTCCACCCGCTGGCGTTGAAGACCCTAGAGCGCCTGGGCTACCCGACCGACGGCCTGCGCTCGAAGCCGTGGGACGAGTTCGAGGAGCCCGGGGCGCCCACCATGGATTTCGTGTTCACGGTCTGCGACAACGCGGCGGGAGAGGCGTGCCCCGTGTGGCCGGGTCAACCGATGACGGCGCACTGGGGCATCGAGGACCCCGCCGGTATGGAGGGCGACAACATCACCCAAGAGGCGGCGTTCGCGACCGCGTTCCGTTTGCTCAAGAATCGCATCGGCCTGTTGCTCGCGTTGCCGTTCGAGCGACTCGAACGAGCGTCGTTGAAGGCTCACGTCGAGGACATCGGCAAATCCGAAGGCGCGTCGGCACGCGCGAAAGAATGAGCACGGCGAGCCCAGTCGCCGCAACGGCCCCGCCAGTGATGGGCGCGTTCGAGCGCCGCCTCACATGGTGGGTTCTCGGCTGTATGGCCGTCGGCATCGTGCTCGGCCGCCTGCTTCCCGGTGCGTTCGCGGCTATTGCCCGCATCGAGGCGGCGCGCGTCAATCTTCCGGTCGCGGCGCTCGTGTGGTTGATGATTGTGCCGATGCTGCTGAAAATCGATTTCCGCTCGCTCGGGGTCGTCCGCCAGCACTGGAAAGGGGTCGCCATCACGCTCGCCGTCAACTGGCTGGTGAAGCCCTTCTCGATGGCGCTGCTCGCCGCGGTCTTCATCGGCTGGCTGTTTGCGCCTTGGCTTCCTTCAGGGCAAGCGAGCTCGTACACCGCGGGCCTCATCTTGCTCGCGGCGGCGCCGTGTACCGCGATGGTGTTCGTGTGGTCGAACCTGTGCGAGGGCGAGCCGCACTTCACCTTGAGCCAGGTCGCGCTCAACGACGTCATCATGGTGTTTGCGTTCGCGCCCCTCGTCGCGTTGTTGCTCGGCGTCGCTTCGGTCGTCGTGCCGTGGGCCACTCTGCTGTTGTCGGTCGTTCTCTACATCGTCGTGCCGGTGCTGGTCGCTCAGGCACTGCGGTTCTGGGCGTTGCGCCGAGGCGAGCGCACGTTCCAGCGTTTGCTGGCCGTGCTTCAACCCGTGTCGATGGGGGCGTTGCTGCTGACGCTGTTGTTGCTGTTCGGCTTCCAGGGTGAAGCCATCGTGCGCCAGCCGCTGGTCATCGTGTTGCTGGCGGTTCCCATCCTAGTCCAGGTCTACCTCAACGCGGGGCTTGCCTACGTCGCATCCCGCGCGTTCGGCGTGGCGTGGTGCGTGGCCGCACCCGCCGCGCTCATCGGTGCGTCGAACTTCTTCGAGCTTGCGGTGGCGACCGCCATCGCGCTCTTCGGAATCGACTCCGGCGCCGCGTTGGCCACCGTCGTCGGCGTGCTGGTGGAAGTGCCGGTGATGCTGTCAGTCGTCGCGCTCGTGCGGCGCACGCGGCCTTGGTATGAACACCGTGAGGGGGCTGCGCATGTCGCTTGACCCGACCGCTGGCATCGAGCGCGTGCGCGAACTGCTCGACCCCGACCACCTGCCTGCTCTCGACATCAGTCGGGTGCGTCGCCGACCGGCCGAAGGCATCGACGACCCCATCGCGCACCCGCCGCGTGTTCTTCTGCTCTACGGCTCACTTCGACAACGGTCGTTCTCCCGTTTCGCCACGGAAGAGGCCGCACGCTTGCTTCGCTTCTTTGGCGCGGAGACGCGCATCTTCGACCCCAACGATTTGCCGTTCCCCGACCAAGTCGCTGGGGACGACCATCCAGCGGTCCGTGAACTGCGTGCGCTGTCGATGTGGTCCGAAGCACACGTCTGGTGTAGCCCAGAACGGCATGGTGCCATCACGGGTCTGATGAAAGCGCAAATCGACCACCTGCCGCTCAACATGGGCGGCATGCGTCCGACGCAAGGGCGCACGTTGGCGGTGATGCAAGTGTCGGGCGGGTCGCAGTCGTTCAATGCGGTCAACACGCTGCGCTTGCTCGGACGATGGATGCGCATGCCGACCATCCCGAATCAATCGAGCGTTGCCAAAGCGTTCGAGCAGTTTGACGAACACGGACGCATGAAGCCTTCGGACTACTACGCGCGCATCGTGGATGTGATGGAGGAGCTGGTTCGATTCACTGTGCTCTTGCGTCCGCACATCGCGCAGTTGACCGACCGGTACTCGGAACGTAAAGCCATCGCCGTCGAACCGACGACCGACCTGACCACGTTGGCGACCACCAGCTAAAACACTCGAAGCCAGCCACCGCTAGAGTCGAACGTGGAAAACGAGTCAGTTGTCCGCCTTTCCTCCGCGGCTACTTGGCCCTCAGGCCAATGTACCGACGCAAGCCGCGCACACCGGTTTCGGAATGAGTAGCGCTGCGCGGATTTTCATCGCCATTGATTCACCCAGTTAGAGCGTCGGGGCTTTGGCACGGGACTTGATAGTCTAGTGTCCACGCGATGGCCCCACCCTGCCATCCGGCAGGACGCCGCCCGGGATGAACGCATGACACCGCAACACGAGCGTATGGCTCGCCTCCTCGACTACATCGTTGAGCAGGCCAAAGACATCGACCCTTCCGCCTTCAACCTCGCGCAGGCTCCCGGCTTCCTCAAGAGGCCGGGCGACCTTCGGGATTTGCCAGGTGTGGCGTTCAATCGCCAAGAGGAGGGCGACCACGTGTGGCTCTCCATCGAGCGTCTGCCTGTCGAGCACTCGCCTGGACCTCCGGAACAGGTCGTTTCATTCGTATCGAGCGCACCCGAGCCGTTTGGTCCGCCGCCTCACGTCATTGAGGCGACACTTGCCGCGCACGTGGAAGGACGCGACGACGCGGACGTGGTGCGCGCCGCCATCGAGCTCGCGGTCGACGACTTTGTCCGTCAATGGCACGTATGGGCCGAGTCTGAGAAACCGCGTCGCATCACCATCGCGTTGTACGGCGAACTGTTCGCGTTGGCGCAGCAACTGACCACAACGGAAACAGCGGCCAAGCCTCAGGAACTGGTGTGGGGCGTCGGCGAAACCGTTTGGCGCATGCCGTCGGAGAATGGCCGCATTACCTTCGACTACCCCTTGCTCACGCAAGCCACCGAAATCGCCGTGGACGCGCAGACCATGGTGCTGACCGTTCGCCCTCGCGACGTCCCTGTGCGGGTGGAGTTCGATGCCATCGCCGCATGTGTTCCCACATCCGCCGACATCGAAAAGAAAATGCGCGCGTACGTCCAGAGCATCGGCGGCGTCTCGCCCTTCGACGCTTCGACCTACGCCCCGGTACTCAAGATGGCCGGCACAGGCCTCGACCCGGACGGGGTGTACCGCGAGGTCATCGCGCAGGGGACCGCGGTGCCAGCACCCGGAGACGCGCTGGTCGTGACCGACGCATGGGTGCTGTTCGCGCGCCCGCGTTCGAACAACTTCCTCATCGACGACATTCACCGCCTCAAGGCCCGCGTGGAAGAAGCGGCCGAGCTCCCGACAGGGCCGCTCGCGATGGTGGCGGACCCGGCTAACGAGGTCGTTCATCGCGACGCTGTTGTGTTCCGTGGATTGGGAGGCGGTGTCGCGTCCGACGGCATCGTGCCGGTCCGCGAGCTTTTCTTCCCTCTGCCGTACAACGACGAGCAGGTGTCCATCGTGCGGCGGCTGGAGACATCCCCAGGGGTCGCGGTCCAGGGACCTCCAGGCACCGGAAAAACGCATTCGATTGCGAACATCATCTGCCACTACCTGGCGACGGGGCGCCGCGTGCTGGTGACGTCGAAAGGCGAGCCAGCGCTCGAAGTGCTCCAAGAAAAAATACCCGAAGAAGTGCGGGCATTGACGGTCTCGCTCCTGTCCGGGGACCGCGAAGGCATCCGGCAGTGTCAAGCGTCGATTTCAGCCATCCAGCATCAGATTTCTCAGCTCGACGAAGAGGCGACCGAGCGCGAGATTCGCAGTCTTCAAGACCGCATCAATCGCGTCCATGCCGAGTTATATGCGCTCGACCGCCGGGTGGATGCCATCGCCGGACAGCAGCTCCACGACATCGACGTTGACGGCACGCCTTTCAAAGCCCAGAAGCTGGCGGAGCTCGTCATGGAGGGCGGTGAGCGCCACGAATGGTTCGACGACGCGCTCACGCTTGGGGCCGAGCACGCGCCGCCGTTGTCCGACAGTGAGGCCGCCGGACTGCGCGATGCGCGCCGTCGGCTCGGCAAAGACCTTCAATACCTCGGACTCCGCTTGCCGAATGCGGGCGAACTGCCGCCCGTCGAAAAAATGACTCACCTCCACGAGGGCCTTGTTCGGCTCGGTCGTGTGGAGAATCAGCTCGACACCTCGCCCGAGTTCGCGCTCCAGTCCTCGACGCCGGAAGCGCTCGGTGCGGTCGAGCTGTTCTTGAAACGTGTCGACGACGCGATTCGCGAGTCAGCCGAACTCGAAGGGGAAGCGCCAAAGTGGGGGCACGCTCTGCGGGTGAAATGCCGCCAACCGTCCTTCGCGTCCGAGCGCAAAGCGCTCGAAGCGTTGTCGCAAGACATCGACACCCTGACGGCGGAGCGCGCAGCGTTCCTTCAACGCCCGGTGGTTGTGGCAAGCGACCTGCTCGCAGACCCGAAATCGGTGGAGGCCGTCGAACGCGGTGCCGAGACCGGCAAGCCATTCGGGTTGCTGGCGTTTGGAACCGGTGAGGCCAAGGCTCGCCTGGCTGCCGTGCGCGTCGCAGGTCTCCCTGTGAACGACGCGGACGGATGGAAGCACGTGTCGCGCTACATTCGGCTCAACGCGCGGGTGACCACCTTCCTGGCGCGGTGGAATGCCTTTGCGGGGGAGCTTGGCCTGCCAACGCTTTCGGGTGGCGTGGAAAGCCTGCGCCGTCTGGAGAGCATCGCGCACGCCGCCCGACGCGCGCTCATGCTTGCGACGACGTCCGAGCGGGCGTTGCTGGCTCAGTCCAACGCGCTGTTCGTCATCCCGCCGACCAACATGGTTCTGGGCACCTCGACGGAGTTGACCGCATTGGCTGCGGGTACCCGGGTGCATCTGACAAAAGCGCAGCTGGCTGGCGCCGCAGTGGCCAGAAGCCGACTCGACGAGCGGCTTGCGGCGTACCAAGGGCCCATTGCCGACCACCTGCGCACGTTCGCCAGTGAGCAGTTGGGGAAAGCCGAAGTCGTCGGAGCGAAGTTGTCGGCCGACTACGCCGCCGCACTCGCGGAGGTCCATCGCGTTTCGTCGTTGTCGAGCGACCTAACCTTGGTGAGCGACCTGACCGAGCGACTTCGCGGCGCGGGCGGCGAACGCTGGGCGCAACGGCTGAGAGCTACTTCTGCAACCGCCATCGGTGAAGACGGGGCGATGCCGAGCGACTGGCGACAGGCGTGGACATGGGCGCGGATGCGCGGCCACTTGGCATCTATCGAAGCACGCGCCGAGCTTCGAGCGCTGGCCATGCGACGTGAAGAGCTCACGCAGGCGTTGGCGAAACTCTATCGGGAGATGGTGGCGCGTTCGGCGTGGCTGAAGACGAAACAGAAAACCACGCACAGTGTGCTTCAAGCATTGATGGCGTTCGCGACGGCGATTGGAAAAATCGGGAAGGCCACGGGCCCCAACGCGTCGATGTACCGGCGCAATGCCCGCGAGTCCATGGACCGCGCGGTCGCTGCCGTGCCGTGTTGGATTATGTCCCACGCTCGTGTGTCCGAGTCGGCGCCGGCCGAACTGGGTGCGTTCGACCTCGTCATTGTCGACGAAGCTAGCCAGTCCGACATCTGGGCGCTGCCGGCGATTCTGCGCGGTAAGAAAATCCTGGTCGTCGGCGACGACAAGCAGGTGTCGCCGGATGGCGGATTCATTTCGGCGGCCTCGGTACGCTCATTGCGCGAACGCTTCCTTCAAGACCAGCCCTACGCGAATGCCATGACGCCGGGCATGTCGCTCTACGACTTGGCAGCGCAGGTGTACGCGGCCGACCAAGTGATGCTGCGCGAACACTTTCGCTGCGTCGCGCCCGTGATTGCCTACAGCAACAAGAAGTTCTACCAGGGCGGCATCCAACCGCTGCGCACGCCGAAAGCATCGGAACGCATCGACCCACCCTTGGTGGACCTCTTCGTCCACGGCGGGGTGCGCGACAAGCACGACCGAAACCCAATGGAAGCCGAGGCCATTGCCGACGAAATCGGCGCCATCCTCGACAACCCTAAGTTCGCCCATTGCTCCCTCGGTGTCGTGTCGCTGCTCGGAATGGAGCAAGCGAAGTACATCGACGAAATCGTGCGCGGGCGGTTCTCCGTTTCCGAGCTCATGCGGCGCAAGTTTGAGTGCGGCGATGCCCGCACGTTCCAAGGCAGTGAGCGGGACATCATGTTTCTGTCCATGGTTGCGGACCCTGGGAGCCACCACGCGTTGTCCGGCGTCCGCTTCGACCAGCGCTTCAACGTCGCCGCCAGCCGCGCACGAGACCGCATGTACCTCGTCCGGTCGGTCGAAGCGGACGAGCTCTCACAGCTCGACCTGCGCCTAACCCTTATTGAGCATTTCGAAAAACCGCTGGTCGCGGACGCAGGTGCGGAAGAAAACCTCGCATCGCTCTGCGAAAGCGGGTTCGAGCGCGAAGTCTTTGCGCGGCTGGTGGCGAAGGGTTATCGCACCGTGCCGCAGGTAAAAGTCGGCTCGTTCCGCATCGACATGGTTGTTGAAGGCGCGCAGGACCGGCGCTTGGCCATCGAGCTGGACGGAGACGACTACCATGGGCCAGACCGGTGGGCACACGACATGTCCCGCCAGCGGGTCCTGGAGCGCGCGGGCTGGGTGTTCTGGCGCTGTTTCGCCTCGACGTGGTCGATGAGCAAGGAAACCGTGTTCGCCGAACTGCTGCAGCGGCTGGACGCGATGGGCATCGAGCCGATTGGAGCGCTGGAGCGCATCCCGAGTCTGGTGGAACGTCGGGAATACCGAAAGGTGTTCGTCGAGGATGCTGAGCCGGAAGTTGTGAGTCTGATGGAACGCGCCAGCCAGACCTGACGATGGCTTAGCCTTTTCGCCACTGTCGGCGCAGCAGCACCAGCAAATCCTCGACAAGCCGAGGTCGGGCCAGCGCAAGTGCGCCGCGGCGCACAGTCGATGGGTTCAACTGGACAGGGGCGTCGCGTTCTTCGCCCCGACCGAACATCTGAATCGAGCCCGCGTTGCCTTGCGATGCGTGCTCCGCGCGAGTGCGCCAGCCAAACGTTCCACCGCCCTCCAAGCGAACCGCAAGAGCAACGTGCGATACGCGCTCTAGTGGGTCGATGCGGGCGTACGTCCATGCGGCGTACGCCAAGGCGGCCTCCAACTGTTCCGCAATGTCTTCCTCAAGGACGGCCGATAGTCCGCCTGACTGGTCATTCCGAGACGCGGGGAGCTCGAAGAGAAGGTCCCCGCTCTCCCACAAGCGGACGGTCGCCTCTCTTCTCCGTTGGCGTGGTTGAACTATTACGAGCGCGCCATCCTCGATGCCTGTGTCGCCGCCTAGCTTGGAGTCGAGCACCGGGTGGTCGCCGAAAACGGCCTCCCTGTGGAGGTCGCGTGCCAAGCCCGGATTTTCAAGCTCGGCGGGGCGCAAGAGAGCTTGCGAGGGCCCGGCGGCAATGGCGATGCAGAGTTGCGAGTCGCTGTAGTTACTCTGGCGGGTCGACTGGGGCAGCAATGAGCGGGCGTGGGACGATAGCGCTTTGGGGTCGAGCGGCGCCGCGGCATTGGCCATTTCGTAGCGGTGAAGCGCGCCGGTTACCGCATCGCCTAGGCTCTCAGGCGTCGTGTAGGCCTCACGGTAGAGACCGCCCTCCCACTCGCTCACTTCGTCCACGAACGTCTGCTGCTCGGGTTCGTGCGTGATTCCCGAACGAAGGAAGAGAAGAACCGGCTTCTTGCCGCGCGCTTCCAGGAACTCCTCATGCGTGGCGGACACGCCACTTCGTTGCTTGGCGCCATAGCGTTCGGCCAAGACCAAGACGACGACGTCAGCACTGCGTAAAGAGTCCAGGCAGGAAATCTGGGGCGAGGATGGAAGTGCGCCGAAATCCTCTGCGCGCAGGACTTCATGGCCGAGAGACCGCACGGCGCGGGCCACGGCCGCCCGTTCGGCCTCCATTCCGGTGATGAGCGAGCTGATGAAAACCTTCATACACAACCTCCTGTGTTCAAGGATATGAAGTGGGGGCGATGCTTCGCATGGACAACGATATTGGGACGGTCCAAGAGGCGCGTCCTAACCTACGAGACAAACGAGCCACACGATTGCCGGTGTCCCACACACTCGGCATAGTGATGCTTCAGACCATAAACCGCCCGCCCAGGCTCCGACGTTCGATGGCCGACCAGCCCGAAACCGCCAACACCGCCCTTTTCGAGGACGACTACGTCCTGCGTTCGCTCGGACGCATTGGGCACGAGCCCGACGTGGCGCTGGCCGAACTGGTCGCCAACGCCTGGGACGCGGGGGCGGCCAAGGTGTCGGTGGTTATCCCGACTGAAGTGGGCGGTACCCTGACCGTGGAAGACGACGGCCACGGCATGACCGCAGAGCAGTTCCGCTCGCGGTGGATGAAACTCGGTTACGACCGCTTGAAGGGTCAAGGCCCACGCGTCGAGTTTCCTGCCGAACGGTCCGGTCAACGCCGCATGGCGTTCGGTCGAAATGGCCGCGGCCGTCATGGACTGCTTTGTTTTTCGGACGAGTACACCGCACAGACGTGGAGAAATGGAGAGCTTCACGAGTTCGTGGTGGCCACGCGCAACCGCGCTGACTCCCCTTTCTTCATTCGCGAGGAGACGACGGAGGCGCGTGCCGGCAGCGGCACGCGGCTGCGTGTTGTCGTCGGCCGGCATCTGCCGAAAGTCAGCGAGATTCGGCGCGTCCTTGCCGCTCGGTTTCTCCACGACCCGCAGTTCACGGTGGAGGTGAACGGCGAAAGCGTGCCCCTTCACCAGCACCAAGGCCTCATCGATACCGAGGAACTGAAGGTTGAAGGTTCGACCGTCGTGGCTCACGTGGTCGATGCGCAGCAGACGGCACCGGCGACCCGCTATCAAGGGGTGGCATTCTGGGTAAGCAATCGACTGGTGGGCATGCCCAGCTGGCTGGTTGGAAACGCGATGGCGGTCGACGGTCGCTCTCGATTTGCCAAGCGCTATTCCATCATTGTCCAGGCCGGCGCGGAATGGGGCGATGACATCGAGGCCGACTGGTCCGCCTTCAAACGCAATGAGCGAACGGCTCACCTGTTCGACCGCGTTCGCCAATACATCCAGAGCGTGGAAGAGACGCTGTCCGCCGGCATGGCCGACGAGCAGTCGCGCGACGCGCTGTATCAAAACCGCGAAGCGCTGCGAACATTGCCCGTCAGCGCGCAGGTGGAAACGGCACGGTTCGCCCAGGAGTTCCTCCACGAACAACCGGGGCTCGCAGGCGAAACCCTCCAGCGGGCTGTGCGCGCCGTCATCCGCATTCACGAAGCGCGCGGGGGCGTTCGTCTGCTGGAACAGCTGGTCCAACTTCGAGACGACGACGTCGATGGTCTGAGCCGGTTGCTCGCAAGTTGGTCCGTCCAGGATGCGTTGACCGTGCTTGATGAGATTGACCGGCGCCTGTCGGTCGTCGCGGCGCTCGAAAAGTTGAGTGCCGACCCGACCGTGGATGAGCTCCACATACTCCACCCACTGACCACTCAAGCTCGCTGGTTGTTCGGGCCTGAGTTCGACAGCGCCGAGTACGTTTCGAACAACACGCTTCGCAGCGTGGCTTTGCGGCTGTTCAAAGCTAACCCCGACCAGGTCAAGTTCTACAACCCAGCCAAGCGCCCGGACTTGGTCATCTTGGCCGACGCCACCCTGTCCCTCTATGGCACGCAACGTTTCGAAGGAAACGAGCCACTTCTTGTTGGCATTCGCGACGTGCTTCTCATCGAACTCAAGCGCGGGGCCTCTGTGATTGGCCGCAAGGAAATGGCGCAGACGGTTGACTACGTCCAGGAGCTCGTCACCAACGGCGGCATCGAGGGAGGCCCGAAGTTTCACGCCTTCACGGTGGGTCATCGCGTGTCGCCGGACGTCATCACGCCTCAGCAGCTGGGGCCGCACAGCGTTCACGCGACAACCTTCAATCAGTTGACATTGACTGCCAACGTTCGCCTGATGAACTTGAAGGCGCGCATCCCGCAACGGTACGAGGACCTCTCCGGCTACGAACTCGTGCGTCGTGTGATGGACGTTGAGTCCCAAGCCGAATGGACGGAACGAAACGGCTTTGAAGCAAAGCCGGCGGCGGGCGGCGCTTGATTGAAAGGCTTGGCCCGCGTGAGCACGAAGACCAACCGTTATCGCCCTACCACACAGAGCAGGGAGTGCGTATGAAAATTGAAGTCCACATCACGTGCGACAACGCGGCGTTTGCGAATGGCGACGCCAGCCAGGAGCTGGCGCGCATGTTCACCGTGCTGGCAGAAAAACTGGGCAACATGGGGACGGAAGCTCCGAGCGACGTAAAGCTGTACGACGTCAACGGCAACCCCGTGGGATTTTTCAAAGTCCTTCCCTAGCGAGGGCCGGGGATTAACCCGGTCAGCCCCATATCTACTGCGAGCTTCCGTGTCCTGCCGTCTGGAGGGCCGCTTGCTTGAGCCACTCTTCGCCACGTTTTCGCAGTGCCAAGCGCTGCGTTGGGGAATGGCCCATGCGCTCCTTGGCATCCAGCAGCATCCCCACCACCTCGTCGGCGCTGTAATCATCGACGCCGGCCATCGACGTGGCGTGGCCGAGTTCCATTCGTCGCTGAAGCGTTTGTCGCCGGGCCACCTCGCGGGTGCGCTTCTGTGCCTTCATTTCACGCAGCAGTTGGCGCGCTTTCAGCACGGCCAGACGCTGCGTCGCCCGAGCGACCAGGTCGGCATGCTTGTTCTGGCCCGACATCAGAATCGCCTCCGCAGCGGCGCGCGTGGAAGTGGCGGAACGTCGGGCGGCGCCCCTTCGGAATCTTCCACTTCGGGTGGCATCAGTTCGTTAGCTTCTTCATTCCTGGGCAAGAGCGAGTCGTTTCTGGCGTCGTCGGGCTTCGCTAACTTCTCTTGCCGGCGCGCGCGTATCGCTTCGGCAAGTCGGCGGTCCGGGAATCGGCGCTCCACGTCTCCAGCCGGCGGTCGGAAGGCGAGCTGTGGTCCTCGCCGTTGGTTGTCTGCGTCGAGCACGCTGCGAACGAGCGCACCTGTGCGAAACGCAAAATCGGCAAGGCAAATATCGTCGGCTGTAAGGTTCTTGGTGGGTGAGTGGTCAAGCTCTGAGCGGTACGACCACACGACGTGGTCGAGGGCGTACTGAACTTCGAGAAGAACGTTGCGGTGATGGGGCGTCATGGTGGAACTCCGATTGGTTGGGCAACACATTTCAAATAACCCACCCATCGATTTTCGTAATGCCCTTTTCGTGGTGATTTACACACTTCTCACCACGACGGCCTAGGCTCGCGTGATGGCCGTCACATTCTCGCCTGCGTGGACCATCGCTAAGACGACGCTGCAGGTGCGCCGAGCGTCGGGTGAACCACTCCCACGGCCCGAGCAATCTGAGGGTAAGAGCGCAAGGACGCAAAGTCCGCTGGACTTTGCCGGCCCCCAGTGGGCCGTTGCGCCGGAGCTTCGCCCCGGACCCCCGCGCCTGGCGCGGATGGAGCAAACACTGCGCTCCGAAAAACGCAAATCTCACTCCAAAGGTCCTTGTCGGTGTGCGATGCCGAACTACGGTGGACGTATCCCCACCCCCGCGCGCGTTCATGGCCATCTACTACTCAAGGCTCTCCACGGTATGCCGAAGCAAAGGGCATAGCGTTGTCGCCGCCGCTGCCTATCGGGCAGGCATTCGTTTAACGGACGAGCGCACAGAACAGGCGCACGATTTCAGCAAGCGTCGCGGCGTGTTGTCGACGACGATGCTCGCCCGAGGAAATGTTCCATGGGCCGTCGATATTGAAAAAGCGTGGTCGCTCGCAGAGCGCGCGGAGGTTCGGCGCAACGCAAGAACGGGGCGAGAGTTAATCGTCGCGCTGCCCGCGGAGTTGTCGGACCACGAGACCGGCGTGCTCGCGCACGAGCTCGGCCAAGACTTGGTCGATGTGTACGGGGTGGCGGTGCTCGTCGCGGTCCATGCGGCTGATGCGCACGGCGACGAGCGAAATCGACACGTTCACTTGCTCATGTCCACGCGCGTCGTGGAGGAGGGCGGGTTCGGGGCCAAGGTGCGCGTGCTCGATGACCGCACTACCGGGCCATTGGAAGCGCAGGCCATGCGCACGCGCGTCGCCGACCGGATAAACGGTGCCCTGGCACGCGCGGGCCGTGCGATGCGTGTTGATGCGCGCACGCTCAATGAGCAGGCATCGGCAGCTGCCACCCGCGGCGACTTCGACGCGGTGGTGGCGTTGAGCCGGGCTCCCATGCGCCACCAGGGTCGCGTCGCCACAGCGATGGCTCGCAGGGGGGAAGCGTCGCCTGTGGTAGCGGCCAACCTACAGCGGGCGAGCGAGAACGTTGTGGCGCACGGATGGGGTTCGCAGCGGGCGGGGCAAATGCGTCGTGCCCTACAGGCGCGAACCGCGCGCGGGGCTCCCGCTCCGCGCACTTCACGCCATCAAGAACTGCGAAAGGGACTGGGTGCCGTGGGGTCGATGTCCCGAGCGACGGGGCGCGACGCCGAGCTCCTCAACGCACAGACCCGCGCGCAAGAAGAAGGCGTGCGCGCTGCACGCGACGGTGTGGAAGCCTACCTGGATGCGATGTCCCGAGTCGCCGACCAGCAGGCCATCGCCCTTCGCGCGGTCGGCGAAGAAATACGGCGGGGCATTGAGAACGCCGACGCGCTCGTTGCGAGCCAGCAGGCTGCGCACGTCCATGCGCTCGCGCTGAGAAACGCCGCTGAAGACGAGCACGCGCTTCACCGCAAGGCGGCAGCAAAGGCCCAGCACGAAACTGCCCGAGCGCGTGGGTTCGAGGTCGATGCTGAGGCCGCAATGCCTCCGGTGTGGCAAGTCATGAGTCGCAGAAAGTGGGCCGACCATCGACGTCGCCAGCGAGCGGAGACGCAGCGACGCGAGCATGCGGAACGAGAGGCCGCGTTGATCGTTCGTGGATCCGCGAAAAATCTAGAAAAAGCCTCACAGCTTTTCAACGCCGCCGAGCAACTACTCCAAGAAACACGTGAAAACGCGAAGAAAGCGAGGTGTGCCGCGCCGGCGGAGACAGCGACTCGGGCAAGGAACTCTGCGTTGCATGTCGACGACGCAGAAGAGCCCTTAATTTCCCGGTCTCCGCAGCGCTCAAGGAGACGGAAATGGCATTAGACGGCCAATTCGCGCCCATCTTGACGAGTTGAGTCTTCTCCTTATCTTGGGGCCGACATCACCAACGCATTTGACTGTGGTCGCCGCCGCGACCCACACCGAGGACCCTATGGATTACAGCACCCGAATCGTCGCGCTTCTCATCGAACGGCCTCACTGGTCAAACAGCGCCCTCGCGCGTCTGGTGGGATGCGAGCAGCGGCGTGTGCGTCGATACCGCCGACGTTTGGCCGAATGCCGTGCTCCGCTCGCGGAGGTCGAGAGCATGGACGCCATCTCCGTACGCACGCTGTTGAACGAGCGCCCGAGCAAGCCTCTCCCCAACTTCGAGGCGCTCCGCGCAGCACATCCGTATTCCACAGGCAGAGGGCTCTGGCGCGCGTACGTCGACCAACACCCGGCCGATGAAGGTGCGCCAATGAGCTACAGCCATTTCATGCGGCGCCTTGAAGAGTCGTCGCTGTGAACGCGCGCACGCCGGTCGTCGTTCGACACATTCGCACCCTTTCAGAAGTGCGTGCGCCCGGCGTACCTCCGTGCCGCCTTCAAGTCATCCACCGCGTCGACGGCGAGCAACCCGAACCGTTCGTGCCGCTCCTGCGATTTTTTCTGGAGACCGACGGTGTTCGGCGTCCGGCGTACCAGCAGGTTTACAGCCGCAGCGTGCTGTTGCTGCTGGACCATTTCCTTGCGCACGGCGAACGCGTCGAAGCGGCTTCGTCGAATGCGCTTCAGCGCTTTGTGGACGACCTCCTGTGTGGGAGCGTGGACGACAACGGGGAAGATGCCGCGGGTCTCTATTGGCGGCCCGTCAGCAACCGTGTGGCCGCTTCCCATTTGGCTCGAATTTCAACGTTCTCGGATTGGGCAGTTCAGCGCCTGGGCCACGCACCGCTAAACGCATATCGGACCGCGACGCGCACCGAGCACTCAGCGAATGTGCGCAGGTTTGACCAACGCGCGAATGCTTCCCTGCTCGGACATGCGGCCATGAGACGCGGAGAACAGGAGCGCGCAGGGCGCGCGCGAACCGTCCACGTCAAGGAAACGCATCGCGGAGGTTTCGAAGATGTTCGGGCATTCGATGAAGCGGATTTTCAGCGCCTCATGGAAATCGGCTGGGGGCGTCGACCACCGGCGTCGCGGCGAGGGCGCGCTCGGCGTCTGCGAGGCCTGATGATTTCCATCTTGCTTCACGCCGGCGGGCTGCGGGTGAGTGAGCCCTTCCACCTGTACGTCGGCGACGTTCAACTCAACCCGGACGAACCAGGCCACGCCTTGGTGTGGCTCTTTCACCCGGAGCGCGGTGAAGCACCGAACGACATCGGAGGCCCGTGGCGGGACCGTGAAGAGTATCTGTGGAAGCGGTGGCGCATGCGGCCGCGCACGATGGAGCACGGCCGTCTTCACGAGGGTTGGAAGAATCTTGCGTTGACGGACACGCGTCGCAAAGCGACGCGTGTCTGGTTCTATCCGACGGGATGGGGCGAAGCGTTCTGGCGGCTTCACGATGAATATTTGAGCCTGCGGCCCGTCGGACAACACCCGTATCTTTTTGTCAGTGAGCGCGCAGCGCAACGCGGCGAGCCGTACACCGTTTCAGCTTTCAAACAAGCGCACCGGCGCGCAGTAGAAAGAGCCGGCCTGGTGTCAGGCAAGCACCACGGCACCAGTCCTCACGGACACAGGCACGCTTATGGACTGGCCTTGGCGAACGCCAATGTGGACCGCCGCGTCGTCCAGCGCGCGCTCCACCATCGCAACCCGTTTTCCCAAGACGCTTACAAATCGCCCCGCATCGATGACGTTGCCGACGCTTTGCGCGGTGCCTCCGCTTTGCTGCGCGGCCCTATTTCCAAAAACAAGAACGAGAACCAATCATGAGTTACGAAGTTCAAGTGCCACAGTCGCGGCGTTACGTCAGGGCGAGGCCGCGCCAAGACATCACGTTCGCGTGGGCGAAAGCGTTGCCCGGGTGCCGCCCTTGGCGGGCGCTTTTGGCCGAATGGGTATCAACTCGACGAGGTCCGCGCATCGCTCGGGACGCAGGCATCGTGCTGCTCGACTTTGCACGGGAACAAGCGCATCAACCCGTGTCTCCAGAAGACCTCTGTCGTCAAAATCATCCCTCCGTCGGAACTTTTGCGGCGTGGATTCAACAGCGCAATGCTGCGCAAAACACGATGTGGGGCATCCATCAGTTCTTTGAGTGGTTCATCGAGCGGAAAGGGCCCCTCGCTCGGGTTCGAGGGCATGTGAATCCGATTGCCAAGCCGGTGATGAGCCGACGCGGCAGCGAAACGACGCGCCGCGTTATTCCGTTGCATTACATCCACAGGTTGCGTGAGTTGCTCACCGGTGACGACTGGGCATGGGCAAAAACAGTTCCCCACGACTGGGGCCAACTGACCGACGCGAATACAGGAGAGACACAACCGACCTGGTCGCCGGTGCGCGCGCATGCTCTCGCGTTGCTTCTAATGCTACCGCTGCGCAGCTTTCAAGTTCGCGTGCTTGATTCTGGCGAGGCAGACGAGGAAAAGTGGGTGGAAGGTCGCTGGGAGCCCAATAAAGGTCCACTGGCGTTGACGGCGAAGCGTGGTCGCAGGCAGGGATTCGTCCGTCGCTTCACGCGCGCTGGCGGGGACGACTTCACAGGCTTCTTCATCAACACCAACAAGACGAGACATAGTCAATCCGGTGAAGTCGACCCGGGATACGAACTGCCTTGGGAACATCCCGAAGCAATACGCATTGCCAGCGAACTGCGCAGTTGGCAAGAGCGCTATAACCCCATCCAGCGACCCTCGACGTGGAGCGAGGTCGCCTACTTTATCTCCGACGTGAATGGAATGGACCGGCAAGGAGACGCATGTTTCCTTTTTCGTGACCCGCTGTCGTCAAAAAAAGACGCCCCCGTGTCGTACTTCTCCATCGTCGAACTCTGGACCAGGCTTCTTAGTGAGCTGCAAACTCGTTTGGCGAGAGACGGCGAGCGTCGTGCTGATGGTTCGCCGATTCAACTACTACTTGACCGAAAACGACGGGTCCCCGTGTATGACCTTCACTCGATTAGGGTGAGCCTGCTGAGTCATCTCGCTCGCGACGGAAATGTTCCACTCCACATTCTTTCCAAGCACGTGGCAGGGCATGCGTCGATTGTGATGACCCTTCACTACATCAAGACGGACCCGTCAGAAATCAGTGCGACATTGAGCGAAGCATCGGCGCGCTTGGCGTCCAATCATCAGGAAGCATTCGCCCGACACCTCGCTCAAAACCGATTCGATGAGACATCCTTTGTGTCCAACGACACGGCAGGTGGCCGAGCACTGCGGGCGTCCGACCCCAGCATGTGGATACAGATGCCGACAGGCTACTGTCCGGTGGCGCAAAGCCGCTGCGAGGACGGCGGTCCCCAGATGGGGAAGAACCGTTTTGCATCAGTTCCTGGCGGACCCCGCAACTGTACGCTCTGCAGGTTTCATATCACCGGGCCCGCGTTTCTTGAAGGACTCGTGGCGCGATTCAACGCCACGAGCGGGTCGTATGAGTTCGCTCGTGAGGAGCTAGCGCGCGCGACCACAGCCCTGGAGGAAGCAGAGAACCGGTTGTTCGACGCAGAGCAAGCGGGCCAGGTTCACGGCAGAGCAGAGCTGGCTCGCGCTAGGGCGCGCCACCACGCCGCCGTGCGGCAAGTCGAGGAGTTGTTGACGATTCTGTATCGTGAATACGACTTGGTCGAGCGCTCGAAAACAGCTGCTCGCGGGGAGGGGCTGAATCTCGTGCTTTCGGGGCCCTTCGCCCACGTTGATACCGCCATACGTGGCACGAGCCAAGTGGAACTCTGGGATGCCATTTGTCAGGCGGCACACGTTGATGCCCCGCCCATTTTGGCGCACGCGGTCGAGCGTCGAGGTAAAGCGTTGGACCAGCTACTTCTCGCGTCGGGCGCAGCGCCGGTCTTCCTCAACCTGGACCACGAATCGTCGCTCGCCGCTGGTAACCAGATGATGCGCTTGCGCGTCCTGCAGCTGGGCCCTGACCGCGCGTTTCGCGCCATTGACGGCCGCTTATCTGAAATCGGCTTTGACCCGGCAGAGCGGGTGCGAGAGCGCCTGCGAGTGCTTTCCGCGCCACCCGAGGATGAAGTCTTGTGAGCATTGAAAACCCCGAGGAAGTTCTTGCCAGCCTTCTGCTTCGATGCGCGCATCCGAAGCGCGCGGCCTCCCTTCGCCTCATCGATGCCATCTGTCGCGAGCAGGCGGCACGCCGCAGTACCTCTTATAGCGTCAATGTCATTGGCGAGCTGTCGAAGGACAGGGGTGGCCCGGGAACACAGGCACTTCGCAATCGAGCCGGCCAACCTTACCGCGAGCTGATTGCTGCCCACGCCGGTGCCGCGCGGGCGGCAGCAGCAAGCAGACGACGGCGTGCGCCCAGCTCGGAGGAAAATTTCCTGGAGGGCATCACGAGCCACCTTCACCGCGAGCGCGCTCGCGGCTTGCTGGCCGAAGTGGGCCAGCTAAGAGTGGAGCTCAACCGGCTGAAAATGACAGACGCAAAGCGATGCGCGTTGCCGAGCGGGGTGGTCGTGAGCTTGGAAGCTGGCGATACCGTTGGAGCGAACATGACAGCACACTACGGAACGTCTGCCGCGGTGAAGTTCATCGGCAGCGAACGCGATGCGCTGGCCACCGTTCTCGACCCCGAGTGGCAACGCGCCAACGGACTATCCACGGATGTTCGAGGTCGCGTGCGCGTGGGTGCCCAGACGTCGTTCCCGATTGGGTTTCTAAGCATGTTGGCGAAGGTCGCCGCCGCTTTGGGCAACGTCGACGGCGCGGCGGTACTGTAACCAACGCAAGCCGTTGATATGACTAGGCTGGTTATAGAGTTACTGCCTAATACACATATTTTAGGCAGTAACTAGCAGTAACACCCCATCAAGCCGGGAGCATCAGCACCGGAAGCCAAACGCGAACGCGCTTTCCGACACTTCCTCTAACGGCCAGCGCGCCGGCCGGCGGGGTCGGCAGAGGCTCAACCCTCGTAAAGGTCCAAGGCAATCCACTCCAACTTGTCGGTGGGGTCGCGCTGTCGAACGTACGTCGAACTCGGCCAGTTCTGAACGCCGTGGATGCGACCCTCGCTCCCCAGTTCACCGGCGTCTGCCATGTCGGTGAAGGCGTTGCCGACATCCTTCATGCAAGCGTGCATCGCGTTGGAAATCTCGGTATTACTGAGAGCAGTCGCAGACCCTTTGACGATGATGGCCTGCACCGCGGCCAGGAGCGAAGCGCTGAACGTGACACCCACCGCACGCTTCTTCTTCTTCGGGGAACGGGTCTTCGACTTGGCATTGCTGTGAGACGGACTTGTGGTCATTGTGCTGCTCCTAAGTGCCGCGAAATGCGGCCCGTGGGAGGCACAGTGGGCGGAGCAGCCGGCGTGGCCGGGAGCGTGCTCCTGCCGCTTCCACTGTAGTAAGTGGACGAGACCAGTGAGGCTAGTGGCTGGGGAGCGCTGGGCAGAGGCCCGCTGCGCAGCGGTGGTAGGGGCTTCCTCGACGCTCTGTGCTGGCAGCGGCTGTGCCCGCAGCCCGTCCCAGCGGGACGGGAGCCGTCAGAGCGGACGGCGGGCTGGCGCCGCTCGGCCTCCTCCAAGCATGCGTCGATGTGCCCGTTCCGCATCGTCCGCGCCGGCTTTCCTGACCCTCCGCTTTTCCCGTTCGAGCAGGACTTCAAGCCCCGCCGCCCAGGGGGCGCGCTCCTCGGGAAAAACCCATGCACCGTACATGACGGCCTGATGGAGCGAGGCGCGTCCGATGGTGCCGCCGTTTCCAAGGAAGCTCGCGATTGTCGTGGGCGAAAGACCATTCAACGTCAGATGACAAACGTATTCGCCTTCGTTGCTCAGAATCCATGCGGCCTCGTCGAACAGTGCTTTGGGTAGCGTCAAAACGAGCCCGCCGTCCTTGACGATGGCGCGCACGGACATCGCCTTGCGCGCGGGCGCTTGAGGCGCAGTGGTTGCGTCGCGCCCGGGCGAAGGAATGACGTGGCCGTCAGCGATGACTTTTTTCAAAGCTTTCACGGCGGTCATCCTGAACTGACGCTCCGTGATGTTGCCCGGTATCGGCGCTCCCGTCGCATCGCGTTTGCGCACAAGCTTGGTGTTGCTGGCTTTCTTGAGTGCGTCGAGGCCACCCGTCGCGCGGATGTGCCGGTCGAGCGTCGACTCAGAAACGCCGCAGTACACCGCAGCCGTCGCCTTGGCGACGAACTTCGAGTCCTTGAGAGCCTTCAGCTTACTTTCGACGAGGAGCACCAGCGGGTCGACTGCGCCCCGCTTCTGTCCACGTTGACGCTCGGCCGCCGTCAAGTCGACTGTCCAGAAGTGGTCGCGGCGGTCTAATAGTTTCTCGCGCGCGTTCCGACGGGACCTCGGCTCCAAGTAATCCTGTATGACGCGCTCGCCAAGTTCGGGCTCGTCCCGAAAAAGGTTCGCTATCGCCTCCACATCCGTGTCGTAGCCGCGTCGCTCGCCCATGCTACCTGCCCCAGATTCCGGCCCGTGTAGCGCTACGGTACCAACTCTCCGTCGATTCCGTAGAGCAGTCATCGGCAGGCCCATCCACGGCTCAGTTGTGTGTCATCGGCAAAACACGCCAAAGCCCTCGTCCAGGACGTTTTTCTTCTTTGGTGGACGACAGGAACGCACGCCTCCAGACTGAGCATCAGGATTGCGTGCAGCCGAGGACGTGGACATGACCGATGCGATGGACCGACCATTTTCACGGCGGTACGGAGACCCTTCGACTCGGGTTCGAACCGGGTTTCCGGACGGCGCACGCGTTGCCCTCGGCCACGTGCTGGCAAATCTTGTCGACGAGGAGTACGTGGCAGGCTGGGACCCCGTCATTCGGGAGCTGGCTCGGTTGGTAAGAAAGCCTGCAAGCGAGCTTTCTAATCTGGCCAATCAGGATTTGATGAGGGTTGCGGAAAATCTGCTCGAAGAGCTGCCCTGGCAAAAGGTCTTCGACTTCTGCGAACGACTCTACTCAACGTTGGCGATAGCTACCCAGAAGATGCACGACAGCGGCGAATACAGTTTCGAGGACAAGTCGGTCGCCGACGTGCGTATTGAAATCGGCAAGGAGATACAAAACCTGTTCGACGAAGAGAACTTCGATTACGAGTTCTTGAACGGCCGCGTGGTGCGGGCGACGACCACGCATACCGCGAACCTTTCCGTTCGTGCGAACGTGTCAATGGCCGACGGTCGACTTCGCTTGGCGCGGGGCCACTACTCCAAAGCGTTGGGATTCTTTTCAGACGCTCGAAATCCGGACTACCGAAACGCCGTTAAAGAGGCGGTTTGCGCCGTGGAAGTCGCGGCGAAAGTGCTCACCCCGTTCGAGGGGAGCACGTTGGGGGATGTTCTTAAAGTTGCCAGAAGTGAAGGCAAGTACATACCACCCCCGCTCATCAAATGCTTCGAGGGCTTGTACGCCTTCCGGGGCAGTGCGCCTGGCGTGGCGCACGGTAGTCAGAGCGATGTCGAGGTAAGTCGCGCAGTGGCGGAGTTCGTCATGGCGTCGGCTGCAGCACAGGTGATTCTGCTTGTGGAGCTTGAGGCCGAGCACGAAACGGACGTCCCCTTTTAGCTGCTGTGGACCGCAGTTGCTCGGACCGCGCCGAGATTTTCAGATGCGCGACCGCTTCGAAGTAAGATTCAACGCTGCCGGTCGCACTCACCCAATCAGCATGGGCGAAGGGCGTGACCTGGGGTTAGGTCAGCCATTACCGAGGACCCCTTGGACAAAGCAAACGGGAGAAATGCGATTAGTCGGGCTTTATATGTACGTTGCGCGCCCCATCACCGCTCGGCGGAACCGCCTTCCCCTTTTCCTTCCCTACCAAATCATCGCGGGCTATGAAGCCGCGGGACCACCATTGTCCGGCGCCATCACTGCAGCAATGGAGACGATGCCGATGCTGACCGCCAGCCCGGCGGGGGCTGGAATGGAACCTGAGGCTGCAGGTGCGGAACTAGGGTTCGTCACGGCTGGCAGTGCCGAGGCGCTGGAAAAAATAGCGCTTCCCGGCCTGTATCCAATGCGGTCGCTTACCGTTATTCCGCCGCTTGGCTTATTGCTGGTAACGTCTTTGTAGCGGAAACAAAGCGTCTTAATCGTCGGGGCGAAATGTGTACGTATCCACTTATCTTTCGAATTGACGTGCACGCTTTTAACATGACCTTGGCAGTACGTACTTGTCGCTATAGGCGCCAGAATGGCAGAACAAATAAAATCGCTTATTTGTATGGGAACGTGGTTTTCGCTATGGCCGAAGGTGGGCATTTCTAATATTCGCGGGTACGCGTCGCCCACCGTGCGAAACTTCATTGTGAAAATTGAGTGAGAAATGCCGGAGTTAAGCGTTGCCGTGCGAGAGTCGGCAATGACGAAGCCATCGCTTTTCTTGTGCTCAAGGAACGTGTGGAAGTGTTTGCACAGCCCTTGGACACTAGCAGAATACGCGGGGATGCCCTCGAAAATAACTCCAGGCTCCTTGATAAAAATCTTGGCGACAATTTTCGCGTCGTGCTTCAACAATAGTTGAAGGGTCTTATCGAGAAATAAAGCGGTAGCCCGTCGACGGTTCCGCCCCTTGCTTCTCATGTTCCGTCGGAGGTCGGCACCCTTTATTTCCCGCTTTGAAATATCGAGCCAATGACGAAGGCCGGTGGCCAAGCCTGGGTTGAACTGCGATTTCAAGTGTAGGAAATCTAACGTTAGCTCTCGCAGCCTATCTTGAGGCACGAAGAGCGCAGTCAGAACGAGGAAGGGCTGAATGTCGGAGGTGGCTGATGGGAGAGTCCCCGGACAGCCTGCTTCATCTATGTAGCAGACGTACACGCGCGGTCTCCAGAAACAACTAAGGCCGCTTGCGCGGCCTTAGGATTTGTCGCCCAAGATTGCTCCCGGTTCGACGATAGATGCAAGCATCTTTGGTAAAAATATCGCCAAGACACCGCGTTGTCAACAGGCCTACCTGATTGATTCAGGTTCAAGCCGCTTCCATGCGGTTCACGAAAGACCAATGAGAATCTCGGCTAGCCTAGCCGCGAATCAAAATGCGCGCTTGTGGCGGCTAGGCTAGCCGAGATTCTCATTGGTGTCAAGGACTTGCCGCTCGCGTGCAAGGGTTGCCTCGCTGTGGCGCATAGCTAAGAGAGAGCAAAGCACGCGCTTCACTCGGCTTCTCCGGTCAAGAGCCGGTCCTCCGCCCGTGTCGTCGTTTCACTCCAGCCCGCGCCAGCTCCGTCCCTGCTCGCGTGGCTCACCCATCTTGACCGCGCCTCCCTTCGCGCCTTTCGGCGCCCATCGGCCTCGATTCCGGACCTCTGTTCGGAACGAACCGATGACGAAGGAGCAAGCAATGACCGACGATTTTCCCGTGGTGTTTTCATACTCCCGTGCGCAGGCGATGGCCGATGGTGTGCTGGTCGATGCCGGCACGATGGCGCACGAAGCAGGCTTCCGAGTTCCGGTTGCGCTGACGTCTGCGGCATGGGCCGATTGCGTCGAGTGGGGCGAGGACGATGGGGTGCGAGGCGCAGAGGGCCAGAGCACGGAAGGCCGCTTGTGGGACGTGGTGTACATGGCCGCGCATGCGGCGCGGCTTCACAAGCACGGCGGTCGAGACCGCCTGACGTTCTCGGTGATGCGCGTGCCCAGGAAAAGCCGACGCGTGGAGAGAGTCGAACTCGTCCTTCACATTGGGGGCGGCGATAAGGGTGAGCCCGTCGCCACTGTCATGCTGCCGGGTGAGGACTAAAGTCGCGGAAGATGAGACGGGCGCTCCCGACGATACCGGCAGATTTTCGGGAGCTTGTATGCCTCGCCAACGCTACGTCGTTTGCTCAAGTTGTGGAACGTTCTTGCGTGCCCGCGCCACCGAGTGCGCGGGATGCGGTGCTTGGACGGTGCGTATGAAACGCGACCTCGTGTGAGAGGCGCCAGCGTTTCGTCGCAGCCATGACGCTGCTGCTCAGTCGCACCCTCGTTGAACGTCGCGTTGTTCGTCGGAGACAACTATGGAGCGTCTGGGGCGACAACCTGCAGGTAGTCGACTTCCAGCTTGAACTCGGAACGCAAGCGCGCAAGGAAGTGCGATGTATGCGCATCCAAGTCCGCTTCACCCACGACGATGAGTCTCGCCGGCTCCAGACCACCAATGCGAAAGCCATACTCCAGCAACTGCCCCATGGCTTGGCGGACGACCTCGGCGGCCGTGGCAGCAATCTTAATCTCGTAAAGTTCACACCGGCCATCCGCCCGCCGTGCAACGGCGTCGGCGAAGCCTCCGGTGCCGGTCGCGTGTTCCGTCCACACATTCTCGCGACCGAATGTCTCAACCAACATGTCGTAGAGTGCGGTCTGAACGGCGTTGTGCCTGAGGACGATGGCGCGACGTTGCGGAGGAAGGTCTGCAAACGCCCCTGCAGCGCGAGGCCTATGCCCTGGAGGGATTTCGTTTGATTTTGAGCGAGACCTCAACTGTTCCATGACGAACCATGGGAACAAGTTGCGCGCTAACGCGTCCTCATGGACTCCTACGCGCTCCATGTGGCGGACCAATGCTTGCGCGCGGTCCGCCCAGCCGCGCGGCCGGGGCAAGATGAAGTCGGTGTTCTCAACAAACCACTGAAGAACGTCCTCCTGACTCCGCTCATCCACAGTGGTGTGGTAGTGCTGCGGGTGAATCCCGGCGAACGCCCGCGCAATGAGCAAGCGTGGAACCATGCTGACCCGTCCCTGGGCTTTCCAACCTTCAAACCGTTCCACGATGCGCTCGAAGTTGCCGGGGGTATGGTCGCTGGCGATGTCTCGGATGACTTGAACGAACTCGGGTCGCATCCCGTCCACGAGGTCGAATCTCAGGACTCCTTGCCCCGCGTGGCTGATGGAGTTGTCGACGGTCTTCCACAGCACGTCGACCGCATCCTCGGGACGGCTTGCCGCCAGCGCTTCCGCAATGGCCCGAATCGTCGTTCGATAGCGAGGCATCCAACTTTCTTGGAACCAAGCATCCGGCGTGCGAAAGCCGGAGAAGAAGTTCACGGCTTCTGGAGTTGGCTCGACGCGCGTCGTATGGGGACGTGCTTCACTGGCTGTGGACGGGTCGGAGACTGTAGGTGGAGCGGCGGACCTTGGCGGAAGTGGGCGACCTTCAAGTCGAGCGTGTGCGGCGGCGATGGCGTCCGGCGAGAACTCATCGGGGAAGCGGCTGACAATGGCCTCGAAACTCAGCTCTTGAAGCCCTGCCTCTTCGAGCACCCCGAACCCCGTCGACGGCTGGCGATTCAGGACCATGCGCTCGGCGGCGACCAGTGCGCCGTGCCGTTCCAGCATTTGGCGCGTTCGATGGGCGCGGAACGTGCGCCCCTTCACTCGGCTCTGCTCCTCTTCGTACGCGTAGAGGGCCACGGCGATGGCCTGCTCGGCTGGGCTGATGAAGCCCTGCTCAATCGCCTGGAGTTCACGCGAGCGCTGGAGCGCTTCAGCCTCCAGTTCGGGATGTCCGAGCCTCCGTGCATTCTTGGCGAACTGGCGTGCGTCCTGCGGTGTTTTTAGCCGTGCGATGCGCTGGTCCAAATGATTTCCCTATGCTTGATGGTTCGCCGATGTCAGATTATGTCCCGGAGTTCAGCGCCCAGAGAACACCGCGAATGGCGCTCTGAGCGTGCGATTGCGTCCTCGGCTTTTCAGTCAAACCTGCCCCTCGTTGAGCGGTCGGCGCCGCCTGGTCTACACGCTGGCTGCTACGCGCGGGAGATGCCGGCTCGGCCTAGCGCAGCAGTTCGAGCGTTGTCAGGACGGCTCCATCTGGCAACTTTAAGGATTGGCAAGTGACGTTTTTCCCGCGCGTTGAGGCCCCCGACATCCACCGCGCCGCCGGCTCCGCATGCGGTCGAGTGCGTCCGCCTTCGGCGCCGTACAGGAGCTTGATGGCAGGGCCATCGTAGTGGAGCTCGTCGAGGATGTAGGCGTCCTGGGGCAGAGCGCGTGACTTGCGAAACCAGCGCCCGCCGTTCGGCCTGTGGCACACCACAGCTGCCGTCCGGTCGGTGTGACGCACGAGCTTGAGCACGGCCGCCGTCAGACTGGAGCGGAAAACCCCCGCAAGCTCTTCCGCTGCATCGACGGTGAAGCCCAGTCCCACGGCGCGCGGAGCAACAAGGTAATCGGGGAGCACCAGCTGACTGGCGTAGGCATTGGCCGCCGACTCCCGGTCTTTGGCTTCCGTGTTCGACGGCGAGATGTCCTCGGCCGCACAGAGCACGCCGCCGACGCTGCGGTCGCGCATCCAGTGCGCGAGCTCGTGGGCGAGGGAAAACCGCTGGCGTCCTCGGTACTTTGGCTCCGGCTTGACGCTGATGATGCCGCGCTCGCCAAAGACCACCAGTCGGGCCTCGCACCCATCGAGGGCGCGGTAGCGCACTTCCACGCCCTCGACCGCCGCGATGGCGTCGAGGTCGATGTGTTCGGGCGCGACGACGCCGTGCCGCCAGAGCAGCGCTTCCCCAAGGGAGAACGCGGCGGGGTCAATCTTCATGCTCGGGGGGTGGGAGGGCGCCCATGTCGACGAGGTCGTCGTACAAGGTTTCCCAGTCGGCGTCGGACTGCCGTTTGCCTTCGCGGAAGGCCACGGCCAGCTCAGGCCGCGCGGCGACGACGTCGCGGATGAGGGACTTGATGGCATCCAGGGCAGGGCGTTTTCGCTGGCGTACGCTCAACGGGGCGTAGTCGATGCTGCGCGCGGGCTGGGCTTCCCGGGCGAGGCGCGCCGCCGTTAGGCGCAGGGCCGTGCGCCAGCGCTCGGCTTCGGCCGCTGTATCCACCCCGTCCTCGGCGTCCTCCTGCCTCAGCTCGTCGCCCGATAGGGCGAACGCGTCCTGGGCTGCGAGGTACCGCAACCGCATGAGGTCGTGCCGTTCGTCGCGCTTGCTCATGGCGATTTCCCGGTGAAGCCCAGTTTTGCCAACCCGCGGCGCAGGCGCCGGCGGACCGTGGCGTATGTTTTCTTGCTCATGCCTTCTTCGGCCTGTATTTGGCGTGGACGCTGCCCTTCGCGCAAACGAAGGACCAGCATCAGCACCTCATCGTCCTTCGCAAAATGATTCTCCACGGCGGCGAGCACCGCCGCTGCTTCCTGCATCGCGGCGGCGCGGGTCTCTTCGTCCACGCACACGGCTTCCGTCGAGGGCGCCCAAAGGGGCGCGATGGCGAAATCCTGTGCGGACATGCCCTCCGGCACCAGCTCTTCCAGGTAGTCGGTGTCCGCTTGAATGGGCGCTTCCACCGACGCGTTGGCCAAGGAGCACATCGTCATGTACAGGAACGTCGTGAACGGCACGTGGATGGGCCAGCGCCGGCCGACCTCGCCGCGGGCACCGAGCATGGCTCGGACCATGGCTTCGTTGACGAGTTCGAGCGGGTTTTTGTACTCGGTGCCGAACAGCAGCGGTTCGCCCGCGCGGCGCAGGCGCGCGTAGTCCTCGTCGCTGAGCGCCTCGATGGCCGAACGCAGCTGCTCGGTCGTGGCGTGTCGGTCTGTTCCGTGGTCCGCCGAGTCCATCGACTCCTCCTTGACCACCTGATGCGGACCGCAACGAAAACTCGGACAACGCGCCCGTGTCCGACTTTCCCCCGAGCGCCGCATACCCAGGGAAGCGGCTCCTCACTACTGTAATGAAAAGGATACCCATGAACAGCAAGCGCAACCAGCATGTGGTCCCGCACGTCGATGGATGGGCGGTGCGCGGCGAAGGAGCCGAGCGCGCCAGCGGCGTGTTCGACACCAAGGCAGAAGCCACCGCCGCAGGCCGCAGCATCGCCCGCAACCAAGGCACTGAGCTCGTCGTCCATGGGCGCGACGGGCGCATCCAGAGCAAGGACAGCCACGGCCACGACCCGTTCCCCCCTAAGGGCTGAAGCCCAAGGCGCCTCACCCTTCGGCTCTAACCCCGCCCCCGACCAGAAGGAATCCGGCATGGCCTTGTACAAGTATTCGACTCACCTCACCAAGAGTGACCACTCCGCGTTCGATGAGCAGCACGAACCCGGCACGAAGACCGACAACGCCGGCGTCTACCGCTGCGTGGCCTGCGGCGATGAAATCGGCATTGCAAAGAGCCACACCCTTCCGCCGCAGAACCACCACCAGCATGCTGCGGGATTGGGACGCATTCGCTGGCAGCTGGTTGTGTACGCCCAATCGAAGGGCTAGGTGACCGGGCACGGCAGCTAGGCATCGGGTACGTGCGTGCCGCGAGGATGCGGGCCAGGACGATGCAGTAATCCGCTGGCCCTTCGCCTGGGCGCGGGCCAGTAAGCTCGTCGTAGAGGCTGCTTGCGCTTCGGAGAGGTCAGCGTTGGCCGAAGGATGGCGCACGCTGTGACCTTGGGCGCGGCATCCGTCTGGTGCTACGACGCAGGCTGCGGCTCCTTGGGCGCGAGACCGACATACCACACACCCTTTTCTTCTTTGAGCACCAGAAGGTCGTACGTCTTCAACGTGCTCAACAAGCCCGAATGCCCGTACGTCTGCGGTGAAAAAGAAGGCTCGGTACTCCGCCGACCTCGTCCGGCAGTGAGACACCCTCGTAGCAACCGCACGGCGCTCGGCTTCTTCGTCACGAGCCGCGTCGATGCGCGGGATGTCCGAGTTTTCGCGGAGCGCCGCATCCATAGGGGAGCGGGTTGAGCGCCGGCTGTGTCTCGTCGTGTGAGACAAGCAGCGGCGTTCATCCCGACCATCTCTAGGAGAAGCCCCATGAACACCGAAAAGAAGAAGTACGAGATTTTCGTCAACGACGACAAGCATGAGATTGAGACGCACACCATCACCTACGAACGCGTCGTCGACCTGTATCTCGGCGAAGGCAAGCCGCCTTCGAAGCAGTACGTCATCAAGTATTCCCACGGCCCGGCGCAAAACGAAAAGGGCACCCTTGCACCCGGCGAAGAGGTCTTTGTCAAAGATGGCATGCGATTCCGCGTTTCCGGCACTGGCGAAAGCTAATCCGTTCGTCCAGGACCTCCACGACCTCGGCTACGACGCCGACTTCGTGGGGGGACACTTCGTGCTGTTCGGGTTGCCGTACCTCGACCAGGCCGGCGCCCTCCAGTACGGCGACCTCTTCACGCCGGTGAACCTCGGTGCCGAGGGCGTCATTGAGCCGGGCGGCACCCACCAGTGCTGGTGGGTGGGAAGTCGGCCGTATGGAAGGGACGGCGTCGAACTGGGCGTGGGTTATGCGGACAACCCGCGCCTCATCGTCGAGGGCCTCACGGCGAACACGTCCTTTTCCCTCAAGATTCACGACGACAACCACCAGTTCCGCGAGTACGTTTCCTTTCAGGAAAAAATCGAGACCTACCTTCATTTCATTGTGGGTCCGGCCTTGATGGCGTATCCCGAGGCCACACCGCTGCGCGGCATCGAGCGGCGTGCGCAGGAACAGGGTTCGCCCCTTCTTTGGCCCGACACAATGTCTGCGAACTACGGCGTCAACGACATCGCCGACAAACTCCGCGACAAAAGGGTCGCCATCGTCGGCGTCGGGGGCACCGGCTCGTGCATCTTGGACTTCATCGTTCGCACTCACCTCGAAAGCATCACGCTGTTCGACGCTGACAAGGTCCACGTGCACACGCTGTTCCGCATCCCGGGCGTGCTCAACAAGAGCGTCATCGGGAAACCGAAGGTCGAGGTGCTCGCCCGGCACTACGGCGCCTGGCACTCGGGCATCACGCCGGTGCCGGAAAAGGTCACGGATGAGAACGTGGAGCGCATGCGCGGTTTCGACTTCGTGTTCGTGTCGGTGGACGACGGTCCCGCGCGGCGCTTTATCGTCGATTGGCTGAGCCGTGAAGGCGTTCCGTTCGTGGACTGCGGCATGGGCCTCAACCGGTCGTTTGGCGGCATGCTCAATGGGATGGTTCGCATCACGGGCACCGACCGCGCAGCCTATGAGCGCACCGTCGACACGCCCTACCTGCCGACCGACAACCCGGTCGACGCCGAGTACCGCAAGCAGGCGCAAGTCATCGAGCTCAACGCGTTGAACGCCTGCTTGGCCGTGGTTCGGTTCAAGCAGCACTTCGGGTTGTTCGAGCGAGCGGACGAGGCCGCGTGCCGCATCTTCGAAACGGCGTCGCTCGAAACGGCCACCGAGAAGCGCGAGCCATGACGTACGTCTACGAAGCGGTCGAGCGCATCCCCAAGGTTCTGG